>OLSG01001836.1_pt1 | contig 20056 bp, 19 predicted proteins | sample 1673041 | NCBI WGS metagenome assembly OLSG01 (sample SAMEA3136749, study PRJEB25190) | human gut metagenome | reverse complement strand
TGTTCAAATGAGCAACCGCCAAGTTTGTTATTCGTTGTCTCTAAATTATTACTTAGTTCATTACATCTCGTATTTACAAGATTCGCGCTTGCGGCAATATCTGTACTGTTTGCCGTAGTAGAGCTCGTAATTCCGTTAATTGCGCCAACCTTTGTCTGCATGTTTTTCCCATCATCTGCTTCCACAGTATTAGCATTAGACCATAAACTCTGCAGCTGGAATCCAGAAGATGTCTTAATATACTTCTTAAACTTTTTGTAACCGCTTAAAATACTCATAAGTAAACTCCTTTCAAATATTAATAGGTTTGTTCCCAGAAATATTTTCCATCCATAGAACCAGAAGTCGGCTCTGTATCCGATACTTCCGTTGTGAAAATTGGCTCTTTCCCGTCAAAAGCAGATTCAAGAAAGACGATTTTTTCCTCGAATGTATTAAAAAGAGACGCAGTAAGCGCCTCTGAATCTGGGTTATTTTTTAATAGGGCAGTAGCCCCTTCATAATCACCGCCTGCTAAAAGTCTTGCATGTCGATCTCGGATGTTCTTATCCCGGAGACGCGGTGTGTTATGCGGTTTAAAAATAAAGTCAGAACTGTCCATGAAACACCTCCTAAAATTCTGCGTACCATTCGGTCATAAGAGGATAATTTCCGATCGGCTCCGTCTGATCCTCGGTAATAACTACCGTTTGAGAGGACGATGCAATCTGCCAAAGATCCATAATCCCCTGTTCAATTTTATTTAGACTGTTCGCATCGATTCGATACGGTTTTAATGCTTCCGCGTTTTCTTTCAAGACTAGCGCGGCATTTTTATAGTCATTGGCATTCAAAAACTGATAGTATTGATAGATGATGGATGCCACCGAATCGTCGATGTCTTTATAGTGTGATAACTGGTAAGCCATAAATCCACCGCCTTTCAATATGGAATTTCATAATCATAGTACAATGGATGAAATCTGTACATTGTGATCGTCGTTGTGGGAACTGTGCTGCTCAGACTATGAGAAATACTTTGAATGACGTATTCATTCAAATCGTCAGAATTTGCTTTTTTCCAAGAAACTTTTTCGTATACATCCAGCCACGGAACACACATTGTTGTGAGTGTGACTACATCGTTCCAGCTTGAAGTCTTGATATTCTCATAGATTGCATTTTCGATAGCTACGGTATCAGATTTTATATCATCGTACCGATCGCCGGTTTTAACATCCAGTACAATTCCTATTTTCTGAATTGTAAATGGAGAGTCCGGCTCGATTCTTAGCACAACGTTCTTGCAATTGTATCTGTCGCAGAAGTATTGCTTCGTATAAACGGGATCGCTGTCGGTATCCGTGAGAACACAAATTGCATGCGGCTGGTATTGTCCGAGCCAATAAAATCTCCATGCGTCGTCCACTTTTTTTAGTTGCAGCACGTAAGTTTGAGTGGCGAGCATCGTGTTTGCAGTCACACCACGTTCTGTGTTTTCGAAATAAATAGGAACCGGATCGAGAGAATTTATCCGTAGCTTCATATTGTCAACGTTGTTCACATTAGCAATGAAAGCAATGTATTCTCCGATTGTATATTTATCGTACTCGTCTAAAGTGAGAGAGTAGATATCGCCGTCAGAAGTGCATTGTTCAGCTTCTGCCATACGATCCACTTCATAAGTTGTCCCAAAAACTTCTGTTACATTCTTGATATTTTCGATATCATATGTGACGCTTTCTGCGTTATCTGACAATACAATTTCCTGAAGAAAGTCGTCTGAAAGAGCAACAGGATCGTTTTCGCACGATGGAATCATGTTGCAGCAGAAGATATCATACACATCGAAATACTTCTGAATGTTCGGATACAAACCGGTGATCTCATCTACCTGATCTCCAACAGTGCAGCCTGCGTCAAATTCAAGGTCATATGGCAACACGTTCCATTCGGGATTATTCTTGCGATACTCTTCGTAATCAGCGTTGTTACTCTCCATACCATAAAATTCGCCAATGTCCTCGATAATCATGTTCTCAACGCCGCCCTGTTGACGAAGGACTGTGGATAATGCTTCGCGCAAAATCGTCTTTTTGCCGCTATCATTGTCTACAGGGATTTTTATCAGCGGAGCACCGCCAACCTGACCGTTTCGAGTGCCGTCTAACTGCGCAAAATGGTCAGAAAGTGATATTGTAAGCGTATTTGTGGCGGAATTATAAGTTGTATTTGCCGCTGTAATGACATAAGTGCCAGCCGGATACCAAATGAAATCGTTGTTTCGTATGCTGTAAATTCCGATCTCAAACTTGAAATCCAAGCCATACCAGCCCTCAATCTTATCCTCTATGTCGATTGCGAACTCATCGAAATCAATTGTTGCGTCCAATGTGCGACGAATGTTTGATTCTCCGTTAATTCCATAGGTTCCAACCTGTAAAATGCAATACAAAACGTCGATGATAGCGCCAGACTTATTCATGACACTGAGACGATATTTGTACTCAAGCGTTCCCTGACTGAACAGCGTCTTGTCTTCTTCGGTAACTGTATACTTCATGCCATCACCACCATTCAGGAGGGACGTCGTTCAGTCCGTTCAGATACAATGTTTTCGGATCGTTCCAATTGCCGATTTCTGCAAACTGAAAGCTTATCTTTCGCAGATTTGTGCCTTCCTGCTCTTGAGAATCGGTAGGAGAGCCGGTGACAGCGATAAGCCAAATTCGCCCATCATTCCATTTCAGAATCTTCGGTTTTCCATTCATCAGGAAGTCCATGACGTCCATACGAATCTCGTAGCTATCGTCGATGTCAATATTACAGGAGTTTTCACCGTTATGATACATCTTTAGGAATACGCCAGAAGCAGTTCCAGTATCATAATTGGAAATATTATTTTTGATAACCTTTGCGTACTTATTATTCAAAAGCACAGTTGCCTCACCTGCGGCATTACGCTGTGTGTCTCCACCATCCAGATTGAAGAATGTTCCATAAGAATTGTTTTGGTCTACTACGAAAAATCCATCAAACTGAGAGTAGACTTCCTTTAGTACATAACTATTTTCGATTCCATTACACACAGAGCATAGTACGTATTCGTAATTTGTGTTGCTCCTGGCATAACGATCAAAGTGGATCAATTTAAAATCATCAATGGTTTTGATCGGTTTTACATAAATGGTCGTCCAGTCAATCTGTCCCTTTTCCCGGCGTTTAATGATAACCGTATCGGTGTTTCGAAGGCTGAACCCAGAGTTTCCGGCGTCCAAATTTTCATCAAACGGCGCACTAAGTAGTGTGTTTTCCGTCCACTCATTGTTCGTTACGTCAACTTCTTCGTTCACACTTTTACCGACATACAAATGGTCGTAAACACCGTTAGTCAGAGAAATTTCCGTTATTGGCGAAACATTTGCAGCAGGAGGATCAATTGTGTATGCTCCGCTGAAAAAAGTTGTTCCTAAGAAAAGCATGTTCAATCATCCTCCTTTCAAACATCTTCAACTAACTTATCGGTTTCGAAGTACGTTTTAAGGTCGTACCAACCTTTTTTATATTCAATGTCGTATACGCATGTCAGATGATCCATATAATCGTTGCTTGATATCATCAGAACATTATCATCTGTATCAGTAATCAAATTTCCATCCGCATCTGTTAAATAGGGATTCGGAATTTCAGAAAATACATTATAATAGCCCATTCCGTTCCCGTATGGTATGGTCAAAACTCCATAGTATTTTCCATAGTAATTCCTGACTTCTAGCCATAAAAATTCTCCAGTGTCCGGACACGTCATTTTAAAAACAGCAGTGTTCAATGGAAGTTTTCGTGCTTTCAAAAATACCTGAAATTCATCATCGATTTTGAAACCGTTGTAATAGGTGAGAACGTTGTCTGCGCCAATCGTCAGCTCTCCGTTTTTAATGGTGTAGTTGTCATTTGTGGTTCGATATTCAATGTCGATGACGCCACTTTCCAAGGAGATTCTGCCATCTATAGACTGATTCTTAACCTGAAATAATACGTTTGTGGGAATGGTAATATATTTGACCGTAAATGGGATCAGACCGGTATTAAAAGACATATCATGCTTTGTAACGCCAACCGCTTTTACATAATATTCATGTTCATTTTTCAGCTGATTGAAAGAACAAGTCATGTTGGAAGTATCGTAAAGATTCCCAGATGTGGTTAATAGAATTTTGTTGTAATCATACAGTTGGACCTGATATTCTTTCAGCGTATCATTTTCAGCCTGAGAATAAAACAGATTCAGCGTTAAGTTTGCCGTCCGGACAATTTCTCCACTTGTTAGATTAGAAAATCCGAAAGACGGAGTGGAATAGCAGTAAAACAGAGTTGGTGCGGAAAAATCAGACTCGTTGCCATAAGTATCAAAGACTTTAATTTTGATCTGATAAGACTTTCCCGGAGTAAATGTTCCTTTCGGGAATACATGATCCAGTCTCATACGATACTGCTCGTTGTCATACACAGTCTGATAAGTAGATGTGTCGATTACGACAGCACGGTTTCGATTAATCTGATTTCCCGTATATAGAAAATCGACCGTCATATCGACTGCCGGATCAAACGTTGTGATACGAGGAACGATTGGAGTAGTTAATTTTGCCATTGCTCAAACCTCCTAATATTCCTGCATCCAATAATTGATGCTATCTACATTTTCAGTTGGTTCGTCAGAACTATTTACCTCTTTCACATATGGCAGTTCCAAAGTGGATAATGTACTGCCGGTTGGCGAAATCAGATTTACAGAATAACCAGAAAGAGATAGGGACGATCCGTAAATAGATTTTAGACCGTTCAACTCTGCATTGACCGCCTTTTGCGTCATAGCACCATCCGTATTTTCACCGGTGGAAGAGTAGAGCTTGCTAATTCCGGCAGTATCTTCTGTGCCGATTTTATAAGCTGCTGATCCGCTACCGGTTCCCGGAGTGTATCCGAGAGCGTTTACTACGTCGTCAGTCGTAATACTTAGCTCGCCGTCTTTTATCGTCATATTCTTGCCGATTTTTACGCCGCCTTTAATTTCAGTGGTTGCATCAGGAAGAACATATTTATTCGCTCCAGATTCTATACTGGAAAGCTTGGTTGTGTTTTTAGAAACAGCATTTTCCAGACTTTTCCCAGACGCACCGTCGTATACGGTATTTTCTGCTTTTCCAAAATTGATTTGAGCCGCTGGAATCTTGCCGTTTTCATCCAGAGTTGCAACTCCATTTCTATTGCCAATTAAGTCGGAATGGGCAAAATAAGAATTGATCTCTGTGTGATTTTTGATATATTTTACAAGCTGATAAATTGTTGCTTTGCGAGTCGTATCATCGTCCTCTGCAACAATAATATCAGTATCCTTAAAATCCAACATTGCCGTCAGATTTTTCAGACGTTTAAAGGGCAGTGCCAAATTGCCACCTCCTTTATGTTATAGTTTTGCGATAATAATTTTGTTGTTGAATTTTCCGGAAATGCAGTGCACTAAACACCTGTCTCCGGCTTTAAAATCGTTTCCCGTACCATTCTTGATTTCGTATTCCTGTTGGTTGATTACGACGGAATAGTAGCCGGTTTTTGTACCGATCTTGCTGATAGATCCAATGTAATCGTAACGAGGAATAGCATTCTGAATCATAGAATTTATAGTGCGGGCGAGTTGTGTTAATGTGATTTCTGATTCGTTTTTTGCTTTCATGTGATGCGCCTCCTATTTGCGCAACAAAAAAAAGACACACCAAATAGTGTCTTCTTTTGATTCTGGTTTCTATTAACACGGTTTTCACGGGCTTCGTAGCTGGTAAAATAGGAAATGTAGGACATTTGTTTTACGTCTGCAACTTTCTTTCGTCGAAACTAAGATGAATTATGGTAAGTTGTCACCTTTCACGATCCTCCGCAGTCACCGCATTTCATCACGGGTTCTGTTTCATCGGAAATGAATACATTTTTATGAGTGTGATTCTCTTTCTACAACTTTTTAATCTTCTTCCACATAATCAATATGGCGGCAAGAAGGTATTCTAAACGACAACTTTGTATTGCCATTATAATTCGTAACAGAAAAATCTCCTTGACTGATGACGTCCATTCCAATTAAGACATCTCCATCTGTAAGATGAACTTCTGTTACAATCACATCAGTCAGGACAACATTGTTTGGCAACATAACATCAATACAATATACATTAACTTCATTGTCTCCACCAGCCGTAGACAAGGTGGTAGTGTGAGAAGGAGTTAATCCAAGATCCGAAACGACTTTATGTGTTATACAGGTTTCTGTTGCTCCAGTATCCCATATGCCAACATACCTTTGAGACTCTCCCAATTCTTGTCCGCTTGTGTATTTTTTAAATATGTATAATTTTGTTCTCAATCTTTTAACTACACTTTTCTCTGTTAATGTAAAAGCATGATAATCCATGTTGCATTTCTCCGATTATGCTATAATTCCTGGCGTAACAATAGATACAGTATATCCAGACTCGTCACCAGTACACTCTTGGACGCAAAAAGTTCCAATGGGACTTATTTTGGAAGTTTCATCAAGAGCATCCCGCATTCCATCGTAAACGCCTAATATTTTTTGGTTTTGGATGGCGAAAAACTTATGTCCGTATTGGCTATAAAGAGAATCGTAATTTTTTAAGAACCAATGAAAATCGTCTCGCCTTTCTTTTTCTCCGTATATCATCGTATTACCTCTTAGTGAATAGAATAGCAATACCATATCTAATAGTATAATATACCAAAGAAGCGATAATTGCTATTCTGAACATGTATTCGAAAGTGCATCCCACAAGATTCCCCCCATGAGATGCACCAACGACTATTTTCTGGTATTACCTTGTTGCTTTATAAGAGTATTAAGCCTTCTTATGTCACGATAGAAGTCCTCACCGTTCATAACGTTCGGCAGCTCAATAGCATCGATAGAATAATTATACGTGTTACTCGTAGAATTACTCTTATTGTATTTTTGAACTTCCTGAATCGCACGAGCATTCTGTTCGTAGATCTTCTTCGTGTTATCACGAATTTGCATCTGAACCAAAAGGGACTCATCTCTGTTAAGAGAATTAAATCCAGCTTCCAGCTTTGCCATACGATCCATGACCTCCTGAGATGGCAGACTGTATTCTTTCGGTAGACTGCTCACGTTTCCGCCTGCAAAAGCCTTACCTCTGGAATTTGTGTGACCATTTTCCAAAATGTCCTGCGTCTGCTTATGATTGAAGATGATGTCACCCTTCTTATGATGGAACAGTTCTGCGCCATTGTCTCCAACCGTAAAGAATTTTCCGTTGCGCACAACCATTTCACGTCCAAGCTCGCCACCGAGAGCAACACCGTTATCAGAAACTTTTCCTAAAGTTCCAGATGCAAATGCAGTACCGTCCACCTGAGCGCCACCACCAATACTGATTCCAAGACCGCTAAAAATATTTCCAACCTTTTTATTTGCAAGCTTGTCTATTTCAGAATTGATTTTTGCCAAATTTTCGGCAATGGACGCAATAACACTATCTAGTTCTGACCAAGCCTGTTGTTCTGCGGGAAGTCCCTTATCAGGATCAACCGCCGCTTCAACCTGAGTTTTGATTGCTCCCTGTAAAGACTCATCTTCCTCACCGCCGGAATCCTTGCCGGAACTGATTGCCTTAGATGCTTTTTGTGCGCTTCCAGCAACGCTTGTTCCTGTATCCTCGCCTTCTTCACTACCTTCGCCGCCAAAAGCGTTTGCGACTTCGTTGATTTTAGGAACACTTTCTTCGGACATCGTTTTAATTCCACCGTTAAGACTATCTCCAGAACCAGAAGAACTTTGCCCGTTTTCGCCTTGTGCTCCATTTTTATTTCCGGAAGAATTAGCAGAAGTAGTAGCGGCACCTCCGATGACTGCGCCGGTTGCCAACTTTGCGTTATTAGCAATCTCTGTAAATCCATCAATAACGCCGCCAAGAGAAGAATCCAACGCAGTAAAATCAATGCCCTGACCGAGCATATCAATGTATTCCTGCGTTTCCTTAAAGATATCAGGAAGATTTCCAATGTCAACACCTGAAATTTGACTCAAAGAATCGATGAAGGACTGGTTGCCCTGATTCATTCCGGCGATATATTGCAGATAGTTATTCTTAAACTGCGCAAACTGTTCGTCCGTCAAAGCTAGAACTTCATCAATGCCGCCTTCGTAGCCAAGAGATCTAAGATTCATCTCCAGTTCTGCATTCTCTTGCAGTTCCTGAAGCTCCTCCCATTTCGTTTTGGTTTCTTCCATGCCTTTGATGATTTCGTCCCAGTACGCTTCGGTATTAGCGATTAGTTCTTCGTAATAATCGGAGATAGCGTCAATCTGATCGTCAATCGCGTTTTGCTGTTCTTCGAGGGCAGACTTACGCTTTTCGAGAGCAGAAATTTCTTTCTCGATATTGGCGATACGGATTTCACGCTTCTTATCATCGACTTCCTGTTCCTGATCACGAATGGCTTTATCGTCAGTCTTGTAGATGAAGCCCTTTTCTTTACCGGAATACTCGTAAATCGTCTTCTGATTTCTCAGACGATCCAGTTCATACTGCGCCTTGTCCAGATCGTAGGCACGCTGCTTTGCATCTGCTTCGTCGTTGATGGAATCAATCAACTCTTGTTTTGAGCTAATCTGCTTATCAATCGCGTCGATTTCTACTTGAAGAGCTTCCTTTTGGGCTTCGAGGGTCTTTTTAGCCGCTTTTTCTTCGGCTTCCAACGCGCTAACAGCAGCGTCTTTTTGATCGTTCAACGCACTGATTCGCTTATCAATCTTAGAGATGATGCCGGAGATTACAGTGTCGTAAAGCTCCTTCATGCCCTTTGCATATTCCTGCTCGATTTCTGCAAGTTTGTCTGCATACTTTTCTCGGTCTTTCAGATATTTTTCAGCAAGCGCACGAAGAGCGTCGTAATACTGCTTTGTGGTGATTTTGCCCTGATCGTAGAGATCTTTGAGCTTGTCTTGCATTTTCTCGAAGTTTTCAAGATATTTGTCGGTCTCGGAATTGGAGCCACCGGAAGATTTATTTGTATTTGATCCGCCACCATACTCATATTTAGGAATCTCGTATTTATACTCGGACTCTTTATTTTTATCGCCGTATTTCAGCGCAGAGAAAATGTCTTTACTCGTTCTTAACAGATCTGTGTAAGAGCTGCCGGAAGAATTGGAACCAAACCTGTTTTTTACCGCCGTAAGCGCATCCAGTGTTCCCGCTGTTGCTCCCGCTGCCTGCGCCAACGCATAGATATTGTCGACGTCGGCAGCAGTATTGATCGTAATGCCGTTATTTTTGATCTTTTGTAAAAGGAACTGTGCCGTTTGTTGCGTCAGTTGTCCTTGTACTGCTAATTCTGCGCCATAAGCCGCAATTTCTGCGTCTGTAGCACTGGCAAGATTGCCGCCTGTAGCCGCTGCATACTCATTTGCCGCTCCAAGTTCAAATTGCTTCTGTGCCAGCAATGCGGTCACAACCGCATGCGCATTTGTAATACCCATGTTGGTCAGCATATCCTCAGTTAGCTGCGCGGTATCCTCAGAAAGCCCATCCATAACACCGGAACTGTTAATCCACTCCGTTACAAGGTTATCAAATGCGCTCTGACAGGCGTAAACATCGTTGGGTGTGCTGGAAATTTTCTCGATAAAATCCGTATAGGCTTCCCCGCAGCCACTGAATGCTTCCTTGAATTTGTCGTCATCCAATAACGAGTAATCGAACGGGTTTTCGTCTTTCATCGACGCCATGATCTTGTCTAGCTCTTCGAATCCTTCTGACAAAGAGTCGATATTCTCGATCATTTGCTGTTTAGTAGATGGCACAAATTCTTCCGCACTTTTTTGCTTGGCAATCATGTTCTGGAGAGTAGTGTTTACATAACCGCAGGCAGTATTTATACCGCTGTAATCATCTCTTACCTTTTTACAAGAAACATCCCAATTGTTCATTTGCAAAAGGAATAATCTCATGCTGTCAGACATTTTTCCGGTGTCTATAAAATCCTCAACGTCTTCGCTTGACGGTACTTCAGTGTCAACTTTTACGACCAATCCTTTATCATCTGCATCCAATATATTTTGACTGCCATTGAGCGTCTTTTGTATGTATTCAGACATTTGTTCCGGAGACAATATCGTTCCATCCGGGAGGACGGGAGTATAATGAATATAAACATATTCATCATTCCCACTTTCATCTTTTTGTTTTACAAATTTTCCGCCAAAAGATGTGTCAGCAACGTTGGAATCCCATCCGGCATTCTTCATGTCGTTCTCATCCACATGCGGACTGATGGTTAAGTCAACGTTTCCGAGATTGCTCATCTGTTTTATTTTTGTTGCAATTCTTTTTTCTTCGGCGTCAAGAGTTTTATTTGCTTCCGACACATCTATTTTTAAAGCATATGTAAAATCTTCCTCCGGAAGAGATGATATATTTTCTTCTCCAAAAATATTTGAGAGATTATGATATGCTTCCGAAAAAATCAACTTTTCATTTTCCAGTTCCTTGACTAACTCAGAAAATGTCATGCCATAATCATCAGCCAATTTTTTCATGTTGGCATATGATAATTTTTGCGCATCTGTCCCGCCAGCCGGATTAAATTTTAGCAAATCCTCCGTAGAAAAGCCCTCAAAAGCATTTAAGTAGTTTTTCAGATCGTCTTTTAATCCTTCTTTATCGGCTTTAAAATCCAATTCGAAAGTCCATTCGGAAACAATTTGTTTTAATTCCGGATACATGCTTTTAAAATAATTACTCACATCAGATTCATTATTTTCCAAGGCAAGTTTTGAACCTTCCGTGATGGCAGATGCGTATTCCTGCGCTGCTGCATTTTGAGAACTTTTATCTCCAGATTTTATGGCTTCATCATACGATTTTTTTGCATCAATAATACGCTTATAGGCATCGCTGTATTGACTGCCATTAGACAGGACCTTGTTGTATAGCACATACTGGTTATAAAAATCTTCGTACTGATCCGACATGTCCTTAGCATTATCGATATAAGATGTTAGTTCGTTATTAAAACTATCCCCAAAGTCAGCGCCAACATCTTTAATTAGACTTTGAATACTGATAAGTTGGTTGTACACTTCAGTTGCATTGCCAGATAGTTTTATCATGCCAAGACCTAAATCGTTAAAAGAGACGCCGTATGCCTTTAAAAGATTAGCTGCCTCCGATCTTTTATCAAGTCCCTGAATAAACCCGAAGCTCAAATTAGCGGAGTAGTCCCCGTATTCCTTTTCCATTCTGGCTATATTATTTTTATAACCAGCGAAGAAGTTGCCAACTGTATTCCAAAATCCACCTTTATTAAAATCATTCTCGGATTCTTGCCATTTAGACGCGGATAATTTGTCTAAGGCGTCAACCTGTCCATTTATCGCATCAGTAATATATTCAATAGTGGATCTTTCCGTTCCAAAATTATCTATCAGCTCACTTTGGACGTCCATCAATTTCTCTCTTGCGTTTGTTACGTCCTCAAACGATGATGAAGAATCGTTTATGGTATCATATAGCTCTGCGATTTGTTTTTCGTAGGATTCTATAGATTTCTTTTCAGAAAGAAAAGAAGAGCCTACTTCATTAGCAGACGCAGCAACGTCCTTTGAGAGACGATACAGTTTAATACATCCCTCTATTGCCTGTGAGATAAGGAACGATACTAATACGTTGCCAGCAAGCGTCAGCCCCTTCATTGCTACTTCTCCAGCTTTTGCCCCAATCGATAGATTCACAATAGACTTTCGAAATCCTTCAACCGTAATTTTCCCGCTTGAACTTGATTCGACAAAAGAACGGATTTCGGGATTTAACTTAGATCCCAATTCCGATGCCAATTCATGAGCGTTTTTTCCGGTCTTATCCATTTCGCCCATAAAAGATTTAAATTCTTTTACGAGCCAATCTTTGTATTCGTCTTTAAAAACATAGGAGAGAAGTCCGCCAACCTGTTCTTTTGCTTCATCCGGATTAACACCGTTTTTTTTCAAGCCTTCTATTTCTGCTGATCTTTGTTTAATTAAAGTAAAAATTTCATTAAACGACTTGCCGAAGACTCCAATTTTTGATATTGTTTTACTAATATCACTGTCAAATGTTTGGAATATTATACTACTATACATTTAGGCTGTTTTGATAACCTTATTTCCAATCAAAAAAGGAGATGCAATTAGATGACGTGGTGGTTTAAGTCTGTATGTACAATATGCGGTCAATGTAGTTTTTCAGATGAAACAAATCCTTGCGAGATATGTGGCGGACAATGTAAAAAAATGTCCATTATACAATCATACAAAACTAGTCATTTAGGTGGACAAGAAAGGAATTCTTATGTCGAAAAAAATATCATCAATCATAAAATTGCCACTCAATATTTGTTAGCAAGAGAAGATTATTTTCGCAAAAAAGAAGAGGAAAGAAAAAACGCCAAAGAAAAAATAGAACAAGAAAAGGTTCTCGCATACCAAAATCAGTATCTTAAATTTTTATCAGAAGCTCAATCACAAAATATTCCGAATGCAAGGGCAGAGTCCATAGCGTCATATGCAATGCAACATGGATTATATTCTTTACCTAAATGTCCAATTTGTGGATCTGTTGACACATCCAAAATTTATATGGGACAAAAGATGGCTAAAGGCGCAGCTTTCGGATTAGTAGGAGTAGCAGACACCGCAGGAAAAACATGGAAGTGCAATAAGTGTGGATGTAAATTTTAACATTTAAACAATTGTTTGTAACATATTTCATATCGCCCAAATGATTCTTCGCCAAAGAATACTCCAAATTAGATTGGGAGAGTGTGAATAGCATAGGAGAGTAGAAGACTTGTCGGAGGGCAGGTCTTTTATTTGTGATAAAGCAAAAGAGACATCGTAATGATGTCTCTTTTGTCAATATAAAACTCATAGGCGGGATTATGCCATCCCAATTCAAACTCGTCATAAGCAAACGAACAATGACTCTTTGAGAATAACTGTAAAGCAGATTGCCTATAGGTACAATCATTAAGTCAAAGGAATGCGATATATAGTAGTTTTATATTTTATGAACATATTATACCATCTGTGATTAAAGTTGTAAAGTTCTTTTTAATCTTTTCTTTATCTCACCTAAATCTTCTGGATCAATTTTCATAATAAACTTGCCCATTCTTGATTTTGATACACATCTTAAGTCTTCACACTGAACTACTGAATCATATGTTAATTTGCTATATTTTGCCTTTTGTAGAACATAATGCCACGGATAAGCCAATTCCGTAGCAGAATCTTTTTTATATTTAATTTCCTTAGACAATGGGACAATAATAACATTAGAACTCTTTTTATTAATTTCATCTGTAGAAACAATTAAGTAAGGTCTTGCTTCAAGACGACTTTTTTCATGTCCTATATTTACACCCATATAGCAAGTATAAACTGCACCACGAGGATATTTAATGTGTATTTGATTATTCCGTTCAAATTTTTCTTGTATCTTCATTTTGTGGCAAGACCATCTATATAGTGCTTCGTATTTATTCATTATCTTCATAGTATTCCCCCATCATCAGTATTTAATATTACCATTATATACCAATAATCGACAGAATACTATCAGAACGTATGTTTAATAAAACCAATGAAACACACGTTCCGGATACCAATATCTTTCAATAAACGGTAAATAGGATGAGAGAATAGAAGACTTATCGGATGGCAGGTCTTTTATTCCTTGGATTAGAAGAGCGATATTGAAAAAGAGCACTACCATCATAAGATGATAGCGCTCTTTAACTCCGTGAGCCTCACACTTAAATTCTACCATTAACCCAGTGGCACGGCAATTTATAAGCAGGACTCTGTAAAAATATAATACTGTTCCGTGGAACTTCCTGTTCCGTTACTTAGTATTAAATATAAAGCATATGCTTTTGTCAACAGTTTTATTCATGAATTTCCGTAGAAGGTGCAATGTTATTAATTTCGCACTCTAGGTCATGAATTCTGTTTGACAATTTTTCATTTTTGAGTTTCAAATTTGCAATTTGTCGTTCTCTATCACTTGCTGTATTTTCGAGGGCTGATCAAGTCATCCCTCTCTATTATATTTTTCAACAGCTTTGAGCGGTTCACTTAGTATTATTTTTTTATCATTGTTGATTAGGTATGACAAAGCTTTTACGACTTCGTCTGCTTCAACGATCGAAAAATTCCGCTCTTTTAACAAGGAATATATTTCCGATACGAAAGTATCCACTTTAACCGGATTATTCACTCCATTCGATTTCAGATAATCATGTCGGATACTTATCCGCATTTTTTCGTTATCCATCAGTTTTGGTCACTTCGATTCATTTTAATGCTGCCGCATTGAGATTCATTCTTTTTCTATACGCGTCTTTTAATTTGATGTTGTTGTCTCGCATCTGCTGTTCATCCATATAGAATTCTTTTGCTAGATCACAGAAGAAATATGACGCCTCATAATCGACTAGACTATTTTTAAATGTGGTATGATCCATAACAAGAACGGTTTTCACTACATGTTCTTCCATACAGCATGGGCAGATTTTCTTTTCGCTTTTAACAACCTTTATATCCACGGAAACACCTCCGAATATTCCAATATCCATCTTTTTTGGCAACAAAAAAGCTCCGTATGAAAATACGAAGCCTTTCGGTGCATTTTTTTATCATGCGGACGTCTTGCGCGTTTTTATTTCCGGACTTGCGATTTAAAGTATCTTTTTTATTTCCTTTTCCGATATAATACTTTCGAAAATAACAGAGATGGAACGCCAACACATAAAACGATAGAACACAAGTTCTGACTATGTCTTTATGGCGATAAGTGATACAATATGCATATAAAATACATAGGAGGACTCTAAATATGGTAATAAATGAACAATGCATGAAGGACATACTCATTTATTTGGACGGAAACAGCACTATAACAGTAAATGATTTTGGTGTTAGAGACATCGAAATTAGGACTCCCGGAATAACAGAACTGCTGAATGATTTAAGCAAAACTGGAAAATATTCAATTGAAGAAGTCGCATATAATTTTATAAAGTGCTGCGACATGGATTTTATAAGCGCAAATCTTTGTCGCCAGGGAAGCGTAATTAAGGCCGCATTAAGCGATATATATGGAATTACAAAAGACGGAGAGAACTTTATAAAGACTTGCGAATAATTCATTTATAAAGACAAGGAATGTTGACCCATCTTTTTAACTGAACAAGTGCATATCTAAAAAGGATTACGGCTTGGTTTGGTTTCAAGCCGTTTTCCCTTGTAAATTCCATCAATTTTTCATACATTTCTTCAGGTTCAAAAGTACGCGTATACGTATATTCTTCACCCATAGGATACAGCTCCTTTCTTAATATGAGGAAACACCATCTAAATCCGGTTGAATTGTAGTATCCTCATCTCAGTATCTCATTTTTAACAACAAAAAGCTCCGTATAAAAATACGAAGCCTTTCTGCCCATCTTCAATTTCGTCCGATCAGGACGTTTGTTTTCAATTAGCCGATCATCTCTCTCAGTTTTTCGAACGAAATTCCTTTTTCCTTCATTAACTTATCCAGATCGTCAAGTTCTTTCACGCGAAGCTGATTTTCCAGATCTTTTCTTTCTGCTTTTAACGCTTTTAACGTAGATTCCATATTTTCAATTTCAGAAGTAATTTCTACAATTTTCTCCTCTAAAGTAGCTGTTTGTTTGCGACGTCCTCTTGCCATAATAAAATCCTCCTGTTCGTGATATTATTTAATTTTAAAATAGCATAAACAGAAAGATATGTCTATATACAATTTTGGAAAAATATGTGTGAAATCAGAAATTTAGAATGACGGTTTTTATTTTTGTGTTTCATCTTATCTACCCGGTGAAACAGCCAGGTCAAAACATTCCAAAGATAAGTTTGATTTGATCCTTTTACAGATCAGACATTATTATTAAATGTAGTATCGAGCGCATCTTCAACGTACAGCGTTGCATCTAATACGTTGTGGGAGTTGTCGCTACAGTGAGGGCTTATCTCTAAGAGATCTGTCCCATCGGATTTTAGGAGCGTCACGTTGTTACGATCCATGTTGCGTCGCCGCAATAGGAGAGTAGTGATGTATCTGCATTACCAGATCGTTGTACCTAATTTCCCGATTATTGTCCCGATTATTTATTTATCATCGTGTATCTCACGAATAACACACTTTAAACCTTCGTATCCGAAGTAAATTATGTGTGTTGTCGGCATATTCAAAATGACAGAAGAGGGAACACGTTTTATCCCTACCGACATTTTTAATGGAAAGAGCTGCGCCTACGGCTGCAAAGACTACTTGAAGCTCTTTTCCGTCACTGACTATCGCATCGAGGATGTCAATCAATTTCCCGCCGGAATCAATTAATCCTTTTAGAAAATCAGAAGAAAGAAAATCGTTTGCCAGCTCTTCTAATTTCGCTTTAGCCTGATCTATGGAATACTGTACGCTTTTTGCGTATTCATCCTGCTCCTTACGAGCCGATCCTTCCGCCTCAGTAGCTTCTTTGTAACTCTTTTTTAAGATATCAATATTTGAAAGGGCAGCAGCAAAGCTGTTACTTTGATTCTTACCCGCTAATGCCTCAAGAAGACTTGCCTGGTCAATATCACTGAGATCATTATATTTCTCACCGATTCCAACTACAATATCGTAGATATCCTTGAAAGTATTTTCATCTTTCATGATGTCGAAACCGGTTATACCTTTAATAAGATCTCTTAGTTTTGAGGTGGATTCCACCATGCCATCAGTGTCTTCCCCAAGGGCAGATAGCTCTGACTTTGCCCCGCGGATACGAGCACTTACTGTCTTCCACATATTTCCGACTTTTTCAGGGTCCTGGATAACACTATTGGTTGCAGTAACAAGTGCTACTGATTTTTCAAGAGATGTATTCGCAGCATTAAAAGAAGCAGCACTTCTCTGCAAAGCGGCACCAATTCCGCTGGAAGCTATTGCCTCGTTATTACTTCACATCTGTTACTTTCGGTAGTAAACCTACTGACCATTTTCATGGCGCATAGTCATTTCTGGCTATGTCTCACGTTTCAATATTAGATTATTTCGTGAGGTCAGACTGTATATTCATCCTACACTTTACAACTAAAAGAATAGGAGAGTAACTTCGATCTATATGTCACCATATAGATCCCTGCAGTCGTTAAGGATTCTGTAATATTTAATCCATATTAAGGATGGGGATTATCCTACTTTCTGTTTGATCAAATACCTGTATTCGGAAACAGGTATATCTTGATATGGAACGACAATGTCTTCCTTAACAGATAATTTTTCGTTTTTCATTTGCCAATTAAAAGAGTGATAATTTTCGAGTATTTTATTATTCTCTACATATAGAGAAACTAGCGCCGAACACAGTTCTGGGTTAGAGACTATATCAGTTTCCCATAAGTATAAAATTGGAATTTGATAATGGTTCATAATATAAGAGTATTTAATTTTGTCTCTATGTAATTGTTTTTGTTGCATTTCGTTGATCAAATATTTATCTTTGTTATAGCGTAGCGGAGAGGAGTGCCAATAATCGCCCATCACTTCGATAATTCCGTTACACGATGTTAAGTAATTGTCGACCGCATAATATTCAAAAACTTTCTCTCTTTCATATTTAAGGCCGATATTGTCTAAAATAGAATTTACTTTCAACTGAATTCCAGTATCTAATCTATCGCTACTTTTTAAATTATTTAAAAGTCTTTTCCTAGATCGCTCCTTTTGATCATTTGAATATTTGTAATTGAACATAGAAGCCTTATCCTTTACATAATACTTAGACCTGTATTTCCAATAACAGTCGTGCGAGCAAAAATTATGATTGTCTCCAAATTTATTCATTTTACTATAGTCAAATGGAGTTACCCGTATAATTTTCCCGCAATTCGTACATAATGTTTTGATTCTATTATAAAACTGGCTGTCTTCTCCATGTCCCATTTTATTCGTTTTGTCCTTCCAGTAGCATTCAAGAGAGCAGTACGAATTTTTGCGTTTCAAATAAGCACTCAAAAAGCTGTCAATCTCTTTTCCACAGTATTCACAGTTAGACTTCACACGCGCAGAAATATTTTTGAAATTTAATTTATATATAAGATCAATCGTTTCTTCTATGTTTCTGTTTAAAATTTCAGAAAGAGTATTAATATATTTGTCATCGTTTTCCAACATAAAAGAAATAGTTGCCAATATATCTTCATTACTAAAATTGTTTATTTTAGGAATTTCTCCGCCATGATTTCTATATAACCAATCGCATGTTTTACATCTATTCGCCGTTCGACTATTGGTTCTTATATTTCGATAATTAAACGATTGTACAGGTTTATTCTTTTTGCAACATTCACAATATACATTTTGAGTTTTATCAAAAATGCCAAAGTTTTCTTTTGTCATAATAACATCTCCTTTGCATGGATTATTTACGATTCTTATTTCTCATATAAAAATAAAAATCAAGTGATTCATCTATTTCACTTGATTTTGTAAATAACCAATATTCGTTTTTATCAAATACACATTCTCTGTCAAAACCAAGAGAATATAAATACTTTGCTAACCGTTTATTTTTAATTTTAATCTTTTCCATTTACCTACCATATATCCCCATATATGACAAAACAAAATATTACAGTCTTTCCTAGGTCTCGTCCTTCTCGGGATTTTAACCTATATAGTTACTATCAATACACGCGTCAAGCGCATAAAGCCATCACATTACTGCAATGGGAGGCAAGTGTGTCTACCTCGTTAAATACATCAATTATATGTTCAGCTTGATCGGCTTCAAGTTTAAAACCTTTAAGCGTTGAAATCAGAGATTCGTTTGCTTCGGTAATATCGATACCGTCACCTACGTTTTTATACAGCAGAGCGACTTCTGCAAGTTCTTTTGCGTCTGGGATGTTATATCCGTTTCGTGACCAATCAGCAGTTGCCGAAATAGTATCCGAAATTGTAGCACCCATATTTTCGGCAATATCAGAATAGCTTTTAAAATCTTTATAAATCTGAGAAGAGGTTTGCTCAGAAACTTTTGCCAATTCGGTAATTTGAGTGTTTAGATCTGTCACAATGTTGGCGGCTTGCTTGCCATATTGAATTAAATCGTTTAGACCAAAAAATGTGCCAATTGTATTAGCTAATCCATAGAATGCCTTTTCTTTGACTGCGGCAAATAAACTTTTCCCGCCACGACCAGCAGCAATCTCAGCGTTCGCAATTTCTTGTATTTTCGATAAAAGTACATCGAGGCTTGCACTTGGATTCCCACTTTTTATCTCGTTGTAATAAGCTCTAATTTTTGCTTTTGCTTGAGAAGACATTTTAGAATTACTTTCCAATATTTGGTTAATATTTCTTAGCGCCTTCTGTTGAGTCAAAGCGGTGAAGCCCTTTTCAGCGGATGTCATATTATTGACGGACATAATAGCGGAATCAAGCTTTTTCTTAAAATCATCCAAACCGCTTAGAGCTTCTCGATCTATCAATTCTGGACTGGAGTGCAATCTTTGCAACTCGTTGCTATAATTCGACAACGCATCGGAAACTGCTTGTACGTTTTTTGTATAGTCTGGACTTGCCCACCCTTGAGCCTTAAATCTATCAAGAGTAGCATTATATCCAGAAAGCTTTTTGTCATAAGGAGTGAGCTGGTTGATTCGGTTTGAAATATTTTTCTGATAAAGATCGGAAACTATCGTATTAATCTTTTCCAATCTGGACTGAGCTTCTGCAAGCTGATGTTCCGATAGGATCGTGACACTTCCATCAGCTATTCCCATTATTTTTTCTATGGTTGCAAGTAGACTCTGAGCCTCTTCCTCATCTGTCTTATATACTTTCCCAGTAGCAATACGTTTACGAATAGTTTCGTATCGTGACATCACTTCAGAAAGTTTTTCATCCTCTCTAATCTGATCCTCTGTTTCCTG
>OLSG01001832.1_pt1 | contig 20095 bp, 20 predicted proteins | sample 1673041 | NCBI WGS metagenome assembly OLSG01 (sample SAMEA3136749, study PRJEB25190) | human gut metagenome | reverse complement strand
ACAGAGCTTTTAGCAGAAGCACTTGGCGTAAAAGAAGAAGCCAAGAGGGAGGTGGCAGGAAATGAATGATAATAAAAAACAGGCAGAAAAGATAAAAGAAATCAGCGGAGCCAATCCTTTAAAATGTATGAAATGCGGAAAATGTTCTGCATCCTGTCCAGCATTTGATGAAATGGATATTAAACCGCATCAGTTTGTATCTTATGTGATTAGTGAAAATATTGATGCGTTGGTTCAGTCAAAGTCGTTATGGAAATGTCTTTCCTGTTTTGCCTGTGTAGAGCGCTGCCCAAGAGATGTAAAACCAGGAAAACTGATTGATGCTGCCAGACAGCTGGTTGTCCGTGAACGAGGCCAGAACTACCTGGAGGCAGACGAGATTCCGGAACTGATCGATGAGGAAACACCTCAGCAGCTCCTGGTAAGTGCATTCAGAAGATACAGGAGGTGAGAGAAAAGTGCAGAGAATAGGTGTATTCGTATGTCATTGTGGTACTAACATTGCAGCCACAGTTGATGTAAAAAAAGTAGTGGAAATGGCTGCAAAGGAGCCAGGTGTCGTTCATGCTGAAGACTATCAGTATATGTGTTCTGAAGCTGGACAGGCAAAAATTATCAATGCCATCCATGAGAAAAATCCCTGATTTAAAAAAAGAGATAAAAAAGATTGAGAGGGAACCGTTATGCGAAAACTCTTAAATACAATATATGTGACAAATGAACAGATGTATTTGATGTTGGACGGTGAAAATCTTGTCTGCAAGGCAGAAGGAGAAATTAAACTTCGGATTCCTTTTGAAAATGTGGAAAATATTGTGTGTTTTAGTTATCTTGGATGTTCGCCGGCGTTGATGGGAAAGTGCGTGGAAAAGCTGATTCCAATTAATTTTATGTCGCCACAGGGGAAATTTCTGGCAAAAGTTTGTGGAGAGACAAAAGGAAATGTTTTTCTCCGTGTAGAACAAATTGACTGTTTCAGAGCATGCGGATTGCAGCTGGCACAAAATACGATGGCAGCAAAATTCAGTAATACCAGGCAGGTAATACGCAGAACATTACATGATAATGCAGAATTGAGAGATAATCAGGAAATACAAAAAGTACTGGGGATTTTACATGACGGAATTGAGAATGTTTATAGAGCAGAGACAATAGAAGAAGTTATGGGTATTGAAGGATATTGTGCACAGAATTATTTTTCAATTTTCAATCGATTGATAACAAATACAAAAGTACCGTTTAGCTTTGAGTTTCGAACAAAACGTCCGCCGTTGGACCCGGTAAACGCAATTTTATCATTTGTTTATACACTTGCAACAAATGAATTTGCAGCGGCATTGGAAACAGTAGGATTGGATAGTTATATTGGATATTGTCATGCATTGCGAAGCGGTCGTGTATCATTGGCCTGCGATATGGTGGAAGAAATAAGATGTATTGTAGAACGTTTTGTTATCACTTTATTGAATCTGCAGATTATAGGAGAAAAAGATTTTGAAAAGCAGATTTCAGGAGCGGTTTGGTTAAATGCAGATGGCAGGAAAAAAGTATTGTCAAAATGGCAGGAAAAGAAACGTACTGATTTAATGCATCCGTATCTGAAGCAAAAGATACCATTTGGATTATTACCGTATGTGCAGAGCAATTTGCTTGCCAAATATATACGAGGCGACATTGAGAGCTATCCACCATATCTGCAAAAATAGGTGGTGAGATAAAATGATGGTTTTAATAAGTTATGATGTTAGTACTGTCAGTGCAGCAGGAAAAACCAGGTTAAGAAAAGTGGCGAAAGAATGTCAAAATCATGCACAACGAGTACAGAATTCTGTTTTTGAAGCTGATTTAGATTATTCCTCTTTTTTGAAATTAAAAGATAGTTTATTAAAATTAATTAATCCAGAAGAGGATAGTTTGCGATTTTATTATCTTGGGAACAACTGGAATAAGAAAATTGAACATATAGGTGCTGAGAAAACATATGATCCAGAAGGCGTAATTATTATTTGAAGGTAGCGAAGGTGTGATGATTCAAAAACCACTTGAGGTTCGCCTGAAAAAACATTATAATAAATAAGTTATATATGCGATATCATATAAATGATATCAGCAGAAATAAGTCCGTCCCAATATGTGGAAATGTTCCGTTACATAAATACAAAATGTAGCGGTCACGTCCCGTAAGGGGCGTGTGAGTAGAAATTACGGAATGCTGACATAAGCGAGCCAATCGCTTTAGTCACGTCCCGTAAGGGGCGTGTGAGTAGAAATTTGACGACGGTAAAACTGCTACAGGATATAGGGTCACGTCCCGTAAGGGGCGTGTGAGTAGAAATTTACTTGCTCACGAAGTGGCTTAGCCATTCGCATGTCACGTCCCGTAAGGGGCGTGTGAGTAGAAATTGAACATAATTGAATGTACGGATGATTCGCTGAAGTCACGTCCCGTAAGGGGCGTGTGAGTAGAAATCTGGAGCAGTGCGTCGAGAAAGAAGGTGAATAACGTCACGTCCCGTAAGGGGCGTGTGAGTAGAAATTAGATGTATTACAATTTTGGCTTAAAGGATTTTCGTCACGTCCCGTAAGGGGCGTGTGAGTAGAAATTAAATTCAAGATCAATAAACATATAATATCCCCGTCACGTCCCGTAAGGGGCGTGTGAGTAGAAATTAGAACGATCAAAAGTAAGTGTCACAAAAAATTGTCACGTCCCGTAAGGGGCGTGTGAGTAGAAATTTTCTCTGGCCTGCGGCAATCCGAACTCTCTAGCGTCACGTCCCGTAAGGGGCGTGTGAGTAGAAATAGTTTTATGATCTGTGTATCATCATGGTATGCGGTCACGTCCCGTAAGGGGCGTGTGAGTAGAAATAGAGCTGGATCCGCAGGCAAGTACACTGCTGCATGTCACGTCCCGTAAGGGGCGTGTGAGTAGAAATCTGTTTGTAATAACCAGCCGTGCCAACCGCCCACGGGTCACGTCCCGTAAGGGGCGTGTGAGTAGAAATAACAACGGATTTACCCCGTTTTCACTGTCGGGAAGTCACGTCCCGTAAGGGGCGTGTGAGTAGAAATTGCATAATAGAATGCTTCTGCTGCATCGAACTGAAGTCACGTCCCGTAAGGGGCGTGTGAATTGAAATATCTGTTGGAGTAGTGTTTTAGAGACTATAAAGAAAAGTCTGTAAGTAAGATTCTTCTATGATAATGCAAGGCGAAAAGTTTATTTATTGAGCTTTTCGCTCTTGTTTTATATATAACAGCTATAAATTTGTATGTCAAGAGCAGGCGAAAAATCCGCCGGTCTTGCTATATTCTGAGTCGCCTATTCGGGCAGGCGTCCTTCATACATAATACTCAGTTCCCCATATACCTGTGCCCGGTTGCGAACCGTTGTTGTCCATTTTTTCGTTGCTTTAAAAGTAGCAAGGTATAATGCTTTTAGGAGTGCTGTATCACTCGAAAAAACGCTTCTCTGACGGTTCAGCTTACGATATGTGGAATTCAGGGATTCAATGGCATTTGTCGTATAGATCACCTTTCTGACCGTTGCTGAAAACTTGAAAATAGGTGAAATTGCATCCCGGTTATCCTTCCAGCGTTTCATGGAATTCGGATATTTTGGTGCCCATTTTTCTGTTACTCTGTCTAATGCGGCCAGAGCTTTCTTTTCATCAGCAGCCTGGTAAATCGTTTTTAAATCTGTGGCAAATGCTTTTCTGTCTTTATCAGGAACGTATTTTAAAGTATTTCGTACCTGATGTACGATACAACGCTGATATTCCGTTTTCGGAAAAGCGGCAGTGATCGCTTCTTTTATACCGGTAAGTCCATCCGCACAAATGATCAAAGCATCTTTTACACCCCGGTTTTTCAATTCGTTCATAACCGAAAGCTAGTATTTCGCACTTTCATTATCGCCTACTGAAATGGTAAGAACATTTTTTTTTCCTTCCATGTTGATGCCAAGAATCACGTAAGCAGCAAGTTTGCGGATAACGCCATTATCACGAACAGAGTAATGGATCGCATCAATGTAGAGAATAGGATACACCTCATCTAACGGGCGATTTTGCCAGTCTTCAATATGTGACAGGATATTGTCTGTTACATCAGAAATAAAGCCTTCTGATGTTTCAAATCCGTAAATATCCTCAATCGTTTCCGAAATCCGGCGGGTAGTCATTCCTTTTGCATACATGGAAATGATTTTTTGTAGCCAAGGTGGTTATCTATTTCGGCTTCCATCATTTCTTTGATTGTTCTACCAAGAAGATCTTTCGGGGCATCCTGAATATCTTCAGCCGTTTGAATATCATACTCTTCAAGAAGCCGGTGGATAATATTTCTTTTTCCTTCCGTCATTTGTACTCGATGTACCGGTTTCTTTTGTCTGGCCATAATAAAAGGCCCTCCTATGATTTTTTATCATAGAAGAACCTATTATTTGTTAATTTACAGAAAAAGTTTCACACACTCGTGTTTTATGTTTCTGTCAGAAATTGACCTCGTGAATTGAAATACCACCATTCCATCTCCTAAATATTTTTTTGATTGAATCGAATTTTACATTATTTGCACTAAATTGTTCTTGATGAAATACTGTTTTTATTTCCTGAAAACTTATAAATTGAAGAAATATATCGCATTACTCCTGCTTTCATATTTTTGGAAGTTGCAGTATAATAAGAGAAACTGAACAGCGTATTCTAACAGATATTGTGGTATTTTATTTATCAGATTCATTTGAGATAAATTTTAAAAATTTCCAAATAATAGATAAAACAGTGAGGTAGCTATATGCATTACAAAACAACAGAATCTCTCCTTGCCTTTATTAAAAAAAGTCCGACGGCTTTTCAGGCAACGGCAGAGATGGAGAAAAAATTTGCAGAAAACGGATATCAGCTTCTTTCAGAGCAGGAATACTGGAAGTTACAGCCGGGCGGGAAATATATCGTAACAAGAAATCATTCGGCATTGATTGCATTTTCGATTCCAAAGAAGGAGTGTCGGAAGTTTCATATCATTGCCAGCCACAGCGATTCTCCGGCTTTTAAGATCAAGGAAAATCCGGAAATGCGGGTAGAAAATGCCTACACAAAACTGAATGTGGAAGGTTATGGCGGTATGCTGATGGCACCGTGGTTTGACCGGCCGCTGTCGGTAGCGGGCAGAGTGGTTGTAAGGCGTGACGGCAGTCTGAAAGAGGAACTGGTCAATATCGACCGGGATCTGGTCATGATCCCAAGTCTGGCAATCCACATGAACCGGGAGGCAAACAAAGGCGTGTCTTACAATCCGCAGAAAGATCTGTTGCCGCTTCTCGGGTGCGGAGATTCGAAGCCGGAGTTTTTGAAAATTGTTGCGGAAGAGATAAAAGTAAAGGAAGAGGATATTCTTGCACATGATCTGTTCCTCTATAATCGGATGGAGGGTACGATCTGGGGTGCAGACAGAGAATTTGTTTCGGCACCAAGGCTGGATGACCTGCAGTGTGCGTTTGCTTCGATGGAAGGAATGCTTGCCGGAAAGCACGAGGAGAGCATTGCGGTGCACTGTGTTCTGGATAACGAAGAAGTCGGAAGCGGAACAAAGCAGGGGGCAGCTTCTACTTTCTTAAAAGATACGCTTCGAAGGATCAACGATGGCCTTGGCAGAACGTATGAAGAATATCTGATGACGCTGGCAGGCAGTTTTATGATCTCGGCGGATAATGCCCATGCACTGCATCCAAATTACATAGAAAAGGCAGATCCGGTGAACCGGCCGCTGCCAAACGGCGGAATTGTCATCAAATACAATGCCAACCAGAAGTACACTACCGATGCGGTGTCAGCGGCAAAATTCAAGGATCTCTGCGACCGGGCAGGCGTAAAATACCAGACCTTTGTGAATCGCTCCGATGTGCCGGGCGGATCGACCCTGGGAAATATTTCGAATACGCAGGTACCGATGAATACGGTAGATATCGGACTTCCGCAGCTTGCAATGCATTCTCCGTATGAGACAGCCGGTGTGGAAGATACCGGAAGTTTTATCAGAGCAGCGGAAGAATTTTTCATATAAGCAAAACAGAACAGGTATCAAAATAAAGAATTCAGACAAAAAACAGGCGGGAGAAATCCTGCCTTTTTTGCGTGACATGAGCAATGCGAAGCTCTGTGAGCTTTACATGAATGTTCATTCTTTATATCCTGATATCCGTTAATGCATAAATTTTTTCAGGAAAAGGACTTGAAAAATACACCATGGGGGTATATAATGCAATACGAAAAATACCTAGTAGGGGTATATAAGAAAAGGAAGTGAATGAAATGGAAGAAAACAGGGAACAGATAGAAAAAACATGCTGCTGTCAGTGTTCTGAGCGAAAAAAGGAACGCTCAGAAAAAGAATATAAAGATCTGATCAATCGTTTAAGCCGCATCGAAGGGCAGGTTCGCGGTGTGAGAGGAATGTTGGAAAAAGATGCCTACTGTGCCGATATTCTGGTACAGGTTTCGGCGATCAATTCTGCACTCAACAGTTTCAATAAAGTCCTGCTGTCCAATCATATCCATACCTGCGTGGCAGAGGACATCCGCAATGGAAAAGACGAAGCGATTGATGAGCTGGTGGATCTTCTGAAGAAACTTATGAAATGATGACAGGATAAGAAAAATACGAAAGTTTTTCGTATAATATCTTTTGATCCTGACACCAGGCAAAACATTAGGAGGTAAAGAACAGCTGAATAAAACTTATAAAAGTATATAAACAACTGTTGAATTTTGCAGGTTATTAGTATAGAATAATATTGAAAGGAAGTGATGCTTTGAGTAAATATTATTCTATACATGAATTTTCAAAAATTATAGGTGTATCTGCACAAACGTTGCGAAATTGGGATTCTAACGGAAAACTTCATCCGCATCATACTACAACAAGTGGATATAGATATTATTCTGATGAACAGCTCAGCCAAGTAATGAATGTAAAGCCTAGAAATCGCATTACAATCGGATATTGTCGTGTTTCAAGTCATAAGCAAAAGGATGATTTAGAACGACAGATTGATAATGTGAAAACATATCTTATGGCAAAAGGACAACCGTTTGAGATAATAAGTGATATTGGCTCTGGCATTGACTACAAGAAAAAAGGACTTCGGGAACTAATCAAACGCATTTCTCAAAATCAGGTTGAAAAGGTTGTTGTTTTGTATAAAGACAGGCTTTTAGGTTTTGGTTTTGAGTTGGTAGAATATATAGCTTCGCTATATAACTGTGAAATTGAGATTATTGACAATACGGAAAAATCTGAGCAACAAGAACTCGTTGAAGATTTAGTACAAATAATCACAGTATTCAGTTGTAAGCTACAAGGAAAACGAGCGAATAAAGCTAAGAAACTTGTTCAAGAATTGATACAGGAGGAAGAAAATGATGGTAAAAGCCGTAAGGGTAATGTTAGCACCTAATAATGTACAACAAACTAAAATGTTTCAATATGCAGGTGCGGCAAGATTTGCTTATAACTGGGCTTTAGCCAAGGAAAAGGATAATTATGAAAAAGGTGGCAAGTTCATTTCGGATTCAGAGCTTAGAAAAGAATTTACAAGGCTTAGGAATTCTGCTGAATACGCGTGGCTACAAAATGTTTCCAATAATGTAACCAAACAGGCAATTAAAGATGCTTGCATAGCCTACAAAAACTTTTTCAAAAGTTTGCAAAAACATCCGAGGTTCAAGTCTAAAAAGAAATCGACGCCTAAATTTTATCAGGACAACATTAAAATACAGTTTAGTGACACGCATGTTAAATTTGAGGGATTTTCTTCCAGCAGGAAAGCTAACAAACAAAAGCTGAACTGGGTAAGACTTGCAGAACATGGACGTATTCCCACAGATGCTAAATATATGAATCCGAGAATATCCTTTGACGGATTAAACTGGTGGATTAGCGTATGCGTGGAATTTCCAGACTGCAAGAAAAATCTAAATAATGATGGTATAGGAATTGATTTAGGAATTAAGGATTTGGCTATTTGCTCTGATGGCAACACATACAAGAATATTAATAAAAGCCAAGTAGTTAAAAAATTAGAGAAATGCAGACGCAGGTTACAGCGTAGAGTTTCTCGAAAGTATGAGAAAAATAAGAAAGGAGTAAGTTACTGTAAAACTAAAAATGTAATCAAAAACGAAAAACGTTTGCTTAAAGTGAATCATAGATTAACAAATATTCGTAAAAACTATTTAAATCAGACCACATCTGAAATCGTAAATCGAAAACCAAGATTTATTTGTATTGAAGATTTAAACGTTAGTGGAATGATGAAGAATAGACATTTATCCAAAGCGGTTCAGAAGCAGGGATTCTTTGAATTCAGAAAACAGCTTGAGTACAAATGTAATAACAATGGTATTCAGCTCATTGTAGCTGATAGATTTTATCCATCGTCAAAACTTTGCAGTTGTTGTGGAAATATAAAAAAGGATTTGAAATTATCTGACAGAATTTATAAATGTGAATGTGGAAATGTTATAAATAGAGATTTTCAAGCATCACTAAACCTAAAAGCTTATGGAGAAAAATTTGCAAGCTAACAATGAAACGTTAATGCAAATATGTACGGATACGTTAATTCGGAATTTACGCCTATGGAGAGTACAAGAACTTGTGAGTAGTATCTGTTTCGACAGTACAAAAGCATACTCATTGAAGTAGGAATGAAACATAAAGGTTTATAACTTTTTATAAGTTTTCAGTAACGGAATTGCGATGGAACAATATTCGGTAACCGGGATGAGCTGTGCCGCCTGCAGCAGCAGAGTAGAAAAAGCAGTCAGTAAAGTTCCGGGTGTGACTTCCTGCTCGGTGAGTCTGCTGACAAATTCGATGGGCGTGGAAGGGACGGCAACTTGCGATGCGATCATCTCGGCGGTGGAAGCTGCAGGATATCATGCAGAAAAGAAGGGAACGGGCACAAAGGGAAATCAGGGCAGTGCGGCAAAGGATGATGCACTGCTGAAAGATACGGAAACACCAAAACTGAAAAAAAGGCTGTTTGCTTCGGTTGGTTTTTTACTGGTACTGATGTATTTCTCGATGGGGCATATGATGTGGAACTGGCCTCTGCCATCTTTCTTTGCGGGAAACCATGTGGCGATGGGACTGCTTCAGCTGCTTTTGACGGTCATTATCATGGTCATCAACCAGAAATTCTTTATCAGTGGTTTTAAAGGACTGCTGAATAAATCCCCGAACATGGATACGCTGGTAGCTCTTGGATCCGGAGCATCGTTTCTTTACAGTGTCTATGCACTGTTTGCGATGACGGATGCCCAGGTAAAGGGTGATATGACAGCTGTCATGGCGTATATGCATGAATTTTATTTCGAATCTGCGGCGATGATCCTGACACTGATCACGGTCGGCAAAATGCTGGAGGCACGTTCGAAAGGAAAGACAACGGATGCACTGAAGAGTCTGATGAAACTGGCACCAAAGACAGCAGTTCTGCTGCAGGACGGTCAGGAAGTGACCGTTTCCATCGAAGAAGTACAGGCGGGTGACATTTTTGTAGTGCGTCCTGGAGAAAATATACCGGTGGATGGTATCGTTCTGGAAGGAAACAGTGCAGTAAATGAAGCGGCACTGACTGGTGAGAGTATTCCGGTTGACAAAGCAGAAGGGGATAAAGTTTCTGCGGCAACAGTCAATCAGTCCGGATTTATCAAATGCCGTGCGACCAGAGTTGGAGAAGATACCACGCTTTCACAGATCATTCAGATGGTCAGTGATGCGGCAGCCACAAAGGCACCGATCGCCAAGATCGCAGATAAGGTTTCCGGTGTGTTTGTACCGGCAGTCATCACGATCGCAGTGATCACCTTCATCGTATGGATGCTGGCAGGCCAGACCTTTGGATATGCACTGGCAAGAGCCATTTCCGTTCTGGTTATCAGTTGCCCGTGTGCCCTCGGACTTGCGACCCCGGTTGCGATCATGGTCGGAAATGGTATGGGTGCAAAGCATGGAATCATGTTTAAAACAGCTGTTTCGCTGGAAGAGACCGGAAAAATGCAGATCGTAGCACTCGATAAGACCGGTACGATCACAAGCGGAGAGCCGAAAGTAACCGATATCATTCCGGCGGAAGGCGTAAGAGAAGAGGAGCTGCTTCAGATGGCATTTGCTCTGGAAAAGAAAAGTGAGCATCCGCTGGCAAAAGCGATCCTGTTGGAGGCAGAGCGGCAAAAAGTCAGAGCAGAGGAAGTATCGGATTTTCAGGCACTTCCGGGAAATGGTCTGACAGCCAGTCTTCATGGAAGCCGCCTCTTTGGTGGAAATATGAAATTTATCTCCAAAATCTGCAAAATCTCAGAGAAACAGAAACGCCAGGTGGAAGCACTGGCAGAAGATGGAAAGACGCCGCTGTTTTTTGCAAAAGAAGACCGTTTGCTCGGTGTGATCGCAGTAGCGGATGTGATCAAAGAAGAGAGTGCAAGAGCCGTAAAAGAACTGCAGAACATGGGAATCCGGGTAGTCATGCTGACCGGGGACAATGAGCGGACAGCAAGGGCGATCGGACGGCAGGCAGGCGTTGATGAGGTCATTGCCGGAGTCCTTCCGGAAGGAAAGGAAAGTGTCATCCGCTCTCTGAAAGAAAAAGGAAAGGTTGCCATGGTAGGTGACGGCATCAACGATGCACCGGCCCTGACAAGGGCAGATATGGGAATTGCGATCGGAGCCGGAACGGATATCGCAATCGATGCGGCCGATGTTGTGCTGATGAAGAGTAAGCTGGATGATGTACCGGCAGCGATCCGTTTGAGCCGTGCGACACTGAGAAATATCCATGAAAATCTGTTCTGGGCTTTTATTTACAACATCATCGGCATTCCTCTGGCAGCCGGAATCTGGATCCCGGTCTTTGGATGGCAGTTAAACCCGATGTTCGGGGCAGCAGCCATGAGCCTTTCAAGCTTCTGCGTGGTAACAAATGCACTGCGTCTGAATTTCTTCGGAATGTACGATGCAAAAAAAGATAAAAAAATAAAAAATCAGGTTACGTTACAGACTGTGAATGCAAAATCACAGATGCAAAATAAATCAAAGGAAAAGGAGAACCATGCTATGGAAAAAACAATGGAAATTAAAGGAATGATGTGTGGACACTGCGAGGCAACCGTAAAGAAAGCACTGGAGGCACTGCCGCAGGTAGAGGAAGCGATCGTCAGCCACGAAAAAGGAACTGCAGTTGTAAAACTGAATGCAGAGATCGCAGATGAGACACTGAAAAAGACCGTAGAGGATAAAGACTATCAGGTAGTGTCTGTAAAGTAAGGCATAACGCATCTGTCTGCAATATTTGCCGCATGGCTGAACGGCTGCAAACTTTACAAAAACCATACAAAAGTTTGCTTTACAATTAAAGAAAAAGGAATTATAATGGTTGAGGGTCTGTAAAGCCCTCAACTTTTTTCTTAAATTTCAGTACAAAGGCAGGTGAACAGAATGGACAGTTGTGACAGTCATGGGCGAAGTAGAAGCATAGGATGGGAAGTGAGCAGCAGTCCGTTCTGTCTGGTTTTCTGATTTCTTATCCTATTTTCCGACTCCCCTGGACCGTTATGAAAATTCAGTCATGTGCAGAAAATCATTTACAGTTTTGTTTTTCTGTATTTTTGTATGGCTGAACGGTTACGAAAACAGAATAAGGAGGATGAGACATTGGAAAACAAAGATTATACATCAGAGATCCTGGGTATCATCAGAAGCAATGCTTCACCGGGCGTTATGCGGAATCAGCTCGAAGATTACCATGAGAATGACCTGGCAGAGGTGTTCCCGGATCTTACCATTGTAGAAAGAAGAAAGATCTGTCGTATCCTGGATACGGAGATGCTTTCCGATATTTTTGAACATATCGATGAGAAACCGGCAGCGGAGTATCTGGATGAGATGGATGTCAGAAAGGCAGCAAAGATCCTCTCCAGTATGGAGACCGATGCGGTGATCGATGTCCTGAAGATGATCCCGAAGGAGAAAAGAGCACTGCTGATCGAGCTGACCGATGCAGATACAAGAGAAGATATCGCTGTGATCGCTTCTTTTGATGATGAAGAGATCGGAAGCAGGATGACGACCAACTTTATCATGATCCGCGAGAATCTTACGGTAAAGCAGGCGATGAGCAGCCTGGTAGAACAGGCAGCAAAGAACGATAATATTTCTACCATTTTCATGGTGACGGAGGATCAGACGTTTTACGGAGCCATGGATTTAAAGGATTTGATCATTGCAAGACAGGATTCTCCGCTTGAGGATCTGGTTGTAACTTCTTATCCATATGTATATGGTCATGAGCTGATCGATGACTGTATTGAAAAACTGAAAGATTATTCCGAGGATTCTATCCCGGTATTAAATAATAACAATAAACTACTCGGTGTTATCACATCGCAGAGCATCGTATCACTGGTCGATGACGAGATGGGCGAGGATTATGCGATGTTCGCCGGTCTGACTGCGGAGGAAGATTTAAAAGAGCCTCTGCGTGAGAGTATCAAAAAACGTCTGCCATGGCTGCTCGTTCTGTTAGGTCTTGGTATGGTTGTTTCTTCTGTTGTAGGTATATTTGAGACGGTAGTAAGCCAGCTGACGATCATCATGGCATTCCAGTCACTGATCCTGGATATGGCAGGTAACGTCGGTACGCAGTCACTGGCTGTAACGATCCGTGTCCTGATGGATGAATCTCTGACCGGCAAACAGAAGTTCCAGCTTGTTTTGAAAGAAATGAAGATCGGATTCTCGAATGGTATGATCCTGGGAACGATATCGTTTGCTCTGGTGGGATTATATATCGCACTGTTTAAAGGCAAGACATTCCTGTTTGCCTATGCGGTGTCCGGATGCATCGGCCTCTCTCTGGTACTGGCGATGGTCGTTTCCGGAGCAGTTGGTACCTGTATCCCGCTGTTTTTCAAGAAGATCCATGTAGACCCGGCCGTTGCGTCCGGCCCGCTGATCACAACGATCAACGACCTTGTCGCAGTTGTGTCTTATTACGGACTGAGCTGGATTCTTCTGATCAATATACTGCATTTGGCAGGCTAAATTCAAGTCGAAAGAAAAAAAGACAATTGCACAGCGGCAGTTGTCTTTTTTTTGACGAAAGATAACATACCATATCGCTATGTTTTGAAGGTATTGACAAGTTTTCTGTTTTATGATACCATAATTAAAACCTAGTAAACATATGTGAAATATAAAGATAAGGAGTAGCTATGAAATTATCAATGAAAAGCAGATATGCATTTCGGGCATTGGCAGATCTGTCGATCCATTCCAAATCAGCACATGTGCCTCTGAATGTCCTTGCACAGCGAAATGGGATCTCGCCGCAGTTTCTGGAGCAGGTTTTCGCAAGCCTTCGAAGAGCCGGAATTGTCAGAAGCATCAAAGGACCGCAGGGAGGATATTATCTGGCCAAACCGGCCAGTGAGATCACCGTCAGTGATATTGTCTATGCGATCGACGGTGATTATTATATAACAGACGAAAAGACAGCCGATCCCTGTAAAGATGAAGAAATATCCGATGTCATCCAGGAGCTGATCATCGATCCGCTGAACCGGCAGACGAAGAAAGTACTTCAGGGTGTCACACTCGAAGATATGGAGGAAGAATATTTAAAGCATAACGAAGAAGAATATATGTATTATATATGATGATGCCCGGGTTAAAAGCCTGAAACGAAACGGAGCAATCTGCAGGCATCCTTATTTTTAAAAGAACAAAACAGCGGTAAAGCTGACATAAAAAGTCGGCTTTACTTTTTTGCGTTTTCCATGTAGAATAACAGCGATAATAAAAACAACGGCAGAAAAAGGGTTGGGGGAATGGCATGGATTGCAGACCGATCATAGAAAAACTGAGAAAAGAACAGGATGCACAGATGGAGGAGCTTCGGTATCTTCTGGAGCATCTGGATGAAGAATCCAGTGCGTATCTGCGGGCGGCAGCAGCAGAAGAAGCGGTCAGGCACTTTGGCAGAAAGATTTATCTGCGAGGGCTGATCGAGTTTACCAACTACTGCAAAAATGACTGTCTCTACTGCGGTATCCGCAGGGGCAATCAGAATGCAGTGCGTTACCGTCTGACACTTTCACAGATCATGGAGTGCTGTAAGATGGGCTATGAACTGGGCTATCGGACTTTTGTGCTGCAGGGCGGCGAGGATGCTTATTTCAATGATGAACGGATGTGTGAGATCATTCGCTCGATCAAGAAAGAATATCCGGACTGTGCAGTGACGCTCTCACTTGGCGAACGTTCAGAAGAATCTTACCGTGTGATGCACAAAGCCGGGGCAGACCGCTATCTTCTGCGGGAAGAGACATCCGTTCCGGAGCATTATGCGATGCTGCATCCAAAGCAGATGAGCCTGGAAAACCGACTGCACTGCCTTGAAATATTAAAAGAAACCGGTTATCAGACTGGATGTGGATTTATGGTGGGTTCACCGGGCTGGCAATTAGAATATCTGGCACGGGAACTGTGTTATATCAAAAAACTGAGGCCGCATATGATCGGCATCGGACCGTTTATCCCACACAGAGACACGGTATTTGCAAAAGAAACAGGAGGCAGTCTGGATCTGACTCTGAATCTGGTTGCCATGTTGCGGCTGATGAATCCAAACGCTATGATTCCGGCGACAACAGCGGTTGGCACGATCGATCCGAGAGGGCGTGAAAAGGCAATCCTTTCCGGGGCAAATGTCGTGATGCCGAATCTTTCACCGGTATCTGTGCGGAAAAATTATATGCTCTATGACAATAAACTGTGTACCGGGGATGAGGCGGCAGAATGTCGGAAATGTCTTGATGCGAGAATCCGCAGCATCGGCTATGAGATCGTCACAGACCGCGGTGATTACCGGGAATTTTAAAAGACAGGAGAAAAATTTTGGAAAACGTAAAAAGCTGCTCCCTTGCGGAGCTTGAAAATATGGAACAGGAAACGTATCAGCTGCTGGATATCCGAAGCATGGAAGCTTTTGATCATGGACATTTAAAAGATGCCCTCAATATTCCGGCAAATGAGCTGATTGAGCGAAAAGACGAACTTCAGACAGAAAAAAAGATCATTGTATACTGCCAAAGCGGTGTGATCAGTACCGATCAGGCAGAACTGCTTTCCGGGTTTGGATTTGATGCCTGCAGTCTGGAAGGCGGTTATGATAAATGGCTGCTGAACCATTTTCAGGAGACAGCCAGAAATGCGGATATTGAAAAGAGCATCCGCAAAAAATTCCATAAATCTATTTTCAGCAAATTTACAAAAGCAATCAATGAATATCAGCTTGTCCGGGAAGGAGATAAAATTGCTGTCTGTATTTCCGGCGGAAAGGATTCCATGTTGATGGCAAAACTGTTCCAGGAACTTCAGCGTCATCACAAATTTCCATTTGAAGTGGTCTATCTTGTGATGGACCCGGGCTATAATGAACGTAACCGTCAGATCATCGAGCAGAATGCAAAAATCTTAAACATTCCGCTGACGATTTTTGAAACGAACATTTTTGAAGCAGTTTATAATATTGAAAAATCACCGTGCTATCTCTGTGCAAGAATGCGGCGCGGTCATCTTTACAGCAAAGCAAAAGAGCTTGGATGCAACAAGATTGCACTGGGACATCATTTTGACGATGTGATTGAGACGATCCTGATGGGAATGCTCTACGGCGGTCAGGTGCAGACCATGATGCCGAAGCTTCACAGCATTCATTTTGAGGGCATGGAACTGATCCGCCCACTTTATCTGATCCGGGAAGAGGATATCAAACACTGGAGAGACTATAACAGCCTGCACTTTATTCAGTGTGCATGCAGATTTACAGACACTTGTACGACCTGCAGGCCAAATGGGGAAAGTGCATCGAAGCGTATGGAGATCAAGCATATGATCGCAGAAATGAAAAAGGTCAATCCTTATGTAGAGACCAATATTTTCCGCAGTATTGAGAACGTAAATCTGGACACCGTTGTGGCATATAAGAAAAACGGAGTTAGACATTCATTTTTGGAGGATTATGAATCATGTTAAATCAGTTTTCGAGAACAGAGCTTCTTTATGGAAAAGAGGCAATGGAACGCCTGGCAAATGCGAGAGTTGCAATTTTCGGACTGGGCGGTGTCGGCGGTTATACAGCAGAAGCACTGGCACGAAGCGGAGTCGGTACTTTTGATCTGATCGATGACGATAAAGTCTGCCTGACAAATCTGAACCGTCAGATCATTGCGACCAGAAAAACGGTCGGAAAACAAAAAGTAGAAGTTATGCGTGACCGTATTCTGGAGATCAATCCGCATGCCAGGATCCATCTGCATAACTGCTTTTATCTGCCGGACCAGCGTGATCTGATTGATTTTGCGTCATGCACTTATGTGGTAGATGCCGTTGACACCGTGACGGCAAAAATCGATATTGTCATGGCGGCAAAAGAAGCAGGAGTACCTGTTATCTCCGCAATGGGAGCCGGAAACAAGATCCATCCGGAACTGTTTGAAGTGGCAGATATTTACGAGACATCCGTCTGCCCGCTGGCAAAAGTCATGCGGCGGGAATTAAAGAAACGTAAAGTAGACAGTCTGAAAGTGGTGTATTCCAAAGAGAAGGCACGCACGCCGATCGAAGATATGTCGATCAGCTGCAAGGCACACTGCGTCTGCCCGCCGGGTGTACAGAGAAAGTGTACAGACCGCAGAGCAATCCCGGGAAGTACGGCCTTTACACCGTCTGTCATGGGACTGATCATGGCAGGTGAGATCGTAAATGACATCGCACTTGGCGAAGAAAACAGACGCAAAAAGAAGTGAAAAAGATTATCAATACCAAAGGTTCCTTTTTAAAACAGAAACGTGTATGATGATGCTAGGGATGCTTTGCAACGGAGCAATTCGTGGCATCATCTTCGTTATTTTGAAAAAAAGCGTTACGTCAGGGGGGATGTATATGTCAACCATTATTATCTGTGCCATTTTAGTTGTGATCTGTTTCTTCGGAATCCGCAGTTCCATGAAACGTGTTTCAAACGGCTGCTGCGGAACCGGTGATGATGTGAAAAAAGTAAAAGCAGAGGATACCGATATCTCTCATTATCCATATCATTTTGAAGTGGAAGTGGAGGGTATGACCTGCAGTCAGTGCAAAAAGAGAGTGGAGAATGCTTTTAACGAAAAGAAAGGCTTTTATGCGAAAGTAAATCTGAAACAGAAAAAAGCACAAGTTTACGCAAAAGAGCAGATTAGCACACAGGAGATCCAGGGTATCGTCAGACGCAGCGGTTATGATCCGGGAACCTGCAAAAAGATCGAATCCTTATAAAGTTTATCCATAGACAAATCTATTGATAAAAATTATCAATAATAAAAGAAAAAAATAATAGAAAAACACAAATCAGAGTGATATAATGCAAGGAAATTCAAAAATAAAACAAAACTAGGAGGTACAAAAGAATGTTAAAATGTTTAAAAAATGCAGATTGGAAAAAAACAGGAATTTTTGCAGCAGGTGTTGCTTTTGGTACAGCCGGTATTAAAGCACTGTCCAGCAACGATGCAAAGAAATTTTACACAAATGTTACTGCAGCAGTACTTCGTGCAAAAGAGTGCGTTATGCAGACGGTAACGAAAGTTCAGGAAAATGCAGGTGACATCTACGAAGAAGCAAAACAGATCAACGAAGAGCGTGCGGCAAAAGAAGCGGTTTATGATGATGAAGATTTAAAAGAAGTAGAGGATGAAGTGGAAGCAGAGGCTGAAGAAGCAGAAGCTGAAACAGAAGAAACAGCGGCAGAAGAGACAACAGAGGAAACTGCAGAATAGAGGTTTGAGGAAGATTGAAATTCAGAATTAAACACGAGATAAGAGGCAGGATCCGTATCCATATGGAGGCGAAACGCCTGTCTTATAAAGAGGCAGATCTTTTCCAGTATTATCTGGAAGAGCTGCCTCAGGTAACAAAAGCAGTTGTATATGAACGTACCGCAGATGCAGTGATCTGTTATCAGGGAGAACGCAGTACTTTATTAAAGAAGGTAGCTGCCTATCGCTGCAAAGATGTAAAAGTTCCGGATGGCATACTGGAACATTCCGGAAGGGAGCTGAATTCCCAGTATCAGGAAAAACTGGTTAATAAAGTTCTGTTCCATTACGGAAGAAAAGTATTTCTGCCGGCACCGATCGCCGCAGCTTACACCGGTTTCTGCTCAATCAAATACATCTGGAAGGGAATTCAGACACTTGCAAAAGGCAAAATCGAAGTTCCGGTACTGGATGGAACAGCCATCGGAGTTTCTGTACTGCGTGGTGACACGGCAACCGCAGGTTCGATCATGTTCCTGCTTGGCATCGGAGAACTGTTAGAAGAGTGGACGCACAAGAAATCCGTTGATGATCTGGCAAGGACGATGTCACTGAATGTAGATAAAGTATGGATAAAAGAGGCATCTGGCCAGGAAGTGCTCGTATCCGCATCCAGGATCAGAGAAAATGATCAGATCGTGGTACATATGGGCAATGTGGTTCCGTTTGACGGAACTGTATCGGACGGAGAGGCGATGCTTAATCAGGCTTCTTTGACAGGAGAGTCTGCACCGGTACGCAAAACAGCCGGGAATACGGTATTTGCAGGAACCGTCGTAGAAGAAGGCGAGATCACGGTTCTTGTCCGCAAAGCAGGCGGATCAAGCCGGTATGAGAAGATCGCAGCCATGATCGAAGAGTCTGAAAAACTGAAATCCGGACTGGAGAGCAAGGCAGAGCATCTGGCAGACAAGCTGGTTCCGTATACACTTGCAGGAACCGCCCTTACCTGGCTCTTTACCAGAAATGTGACCAAGGCTCTCTCAGTGCTGATGGTAGATTTCTCCTGTGCACTGAAACTGGCAATGCCGGTATCCGTTCTTTCTGCGATCCGCGAAGCCGGAAGCTTCAAGATCACGGTCAAGGGAGGTAAATTCCTGGAAGCAGTGGCAGAAGCAGACACAATCGTATTTGACAAGACCGGAACGCTTACCGAGGCGAAACCGATCGTTGCAAAAGTGATCTCCTTTAACGGATACAGTGAAAATGAACTGCTTCGCATCGCAGCCTGCCTGGAGGAGCATTTCCCTCATTCTATGGCAAAAGCAGTGGTAAATGCAGCCAAAGAGCGGCATCTGGATCACGAAGAGATGCATACAAAGGTAGAGTATATCGTGGCACACGGTATTTCTACTACGATCGAAGGCAAAAAAGCTGTGATCGGAAGCCATCACTTCATTTTCGAGGATGAAAAGTGCACGATACCGGAAGGAATGGAAGACAGGTTTGAAAACCTGCCGGAAGAATATTCCCACCTGTATCTGGCAATCCAGAACGAGCTTGCAGCCGTGATCTGCATTGAAGATCCGCTCCGAAAAGAAGCAGCCCAGGTGGTTGAACAGCTGCGTGAAGCAGGACTTTCCAAGATCGTTATGATGACCGGAGACAGTGACCGTACCGCAAAAGCAATCGCAAAACGTGTCGGTGTCGATGAATATTATTCCGAAGTACTTCCGGAAGATAAAGCAAACTTTGTTGAAAGGGAAAAACAGGCAGGACGCAAAGTCATTATGATCGGTGATGGCATCAACGATTCACCGGCACTGTCTGCGGCAGATGTCGGCATTGCGATCAGCGAAGGAGCAGAGATCGCAAGGGAAGTGGCAGATATCACTGTCGGTGCAGACGACCTCAAAGAGATCGTCAAACTCAAGAGACTGAGTGATGCACTGATGCAGCGTATCCGCAGAAACTACCGGATTATCGTCGGATTTAATACCGGACTGATCGTATGCGGCGTGACAGGCGTACTTCCGCCTACGACATCCGCACTGCTGCACAATACATCTACGCTGGTGATCGGACTGCAGAGCATGAAGAATCTGCTGGATGAATCGGAATAAAAGAAACAACAGCTGAAAACAAGAAACAGAATACATGGCAGTTACATTTTCTATCAGATGGGAGATGACCCCCGCCTCTGCAGGCGGCGAGCAACAAGCTTGTATCAGTGG
>OLSG01001824.1_pt1 | contig 20164 bp, 18 predicted proteins | sample 1673041 | NCBI WGS metagenome assembly OLSG01 (sample SAMEA3136749, study PRJEB25190) | human gut metagenome | reverse complement strand
AGTTTTCGGATTTGAATCTATGCCCAATTAACAACCGTCAGGGAATTGTAATTGATGGTGAAGGTTCAAAGGTTATTTGTAAAGACTAATTTGAAAATTCAAGTTTGTCGGACTTACTCTACAATAATCAAAGACCGCTTACATCGTGTAGGCGGTCTCTTTTCTTATTCAGAAATATTTGATTTTGAGCTTTCTTTTCTTGGCTGACATTACCTTGCAGAGAACATTGTCAACCCCGTCGGTATATCTGCCTTGTGCTATCAGGCTGTTCTTTAAACGGATAAGTGATTGTATTACTCTGCCATATTCGTCATCATTAAGATAGATATGGAACTTTTCTTCTCTCATAGTCTTTTCCTCCATTCATTAAATTTTGCTCTGATTACCGAAACATCTGCATCAGTGTCAGAATAAATAAAGATATGTACGCTTTTGAAAACTGCTTTTACTCTGTCGGAATATTCCGCTTCCGTTTCGGTTGTCTTAAAAGGGAGTTTTACGAGTTTTATATTTCGCTGCTTGCATAAGTGGCTTTTGAGAACCTCCATATGTTCTGAGCCGTTCGTAAATTCTATCGCCAGCTTTTCTGACGGAATGTATGTTTCAAGAGGTATTCCCAATAGTTTATCCGAACCGAGCTGTACCTTTAGTCCTTTTTGATTGGCGTAATAGGCGACAGCCAAGCCGGGGAACACGGAGCGATATTCGCTTTCGCATACGGTGCATTTTCCTTCAAGAATTGTTCTGTCGCTGATTTTTGCTTTCCAAGAGTGTCCAAGTGAACATTTCCACCACACACTTTTCATTGACTTTCTTGACACTTGTGTCGGGAGCAGAGAGTTTTTTTCGTAATCCCATTCAGCAAGCAGTTTCCTGTCCGTTGTGGCTAAATCATTGTATCCTGCAAGAACCGCCCTGTCCGCACAAACCGGGCATACTGTTCCTTTTACACGAGCATTGATAACGGACTTCCACTCATTGCCACAGGTCTTACACTTCCACCAAACATTGTGTCTTGATTTTGCGTTTACCTCATCAGGCATTAGGGGATAATTTCTTTCTGACCACTCAGCCGCAAGGTCAGGGTGCGTAGTCGCCAAGTCATTAAATCCTTTGAGCAATGTATATCCACTACAATACGGACATCTGCTCCCACCGGAACGGGTTGAAATAAGAGTGTACCACTCGTTTCCGCAATCTTTGCATTTCCACCAAGCCTTACTGTTGGCAAAGGCTGTTACCATTGTAGGCAGCAACGGAAGATTTCTGTCAGACCATTCAGCAGCAATATCGGGATACTGTGAAGCAAGGTCATTGAATCCGGCAAGGACTTTATTATGTGAGCAGTATGGACAGCCTGTGCCGTTTACCGTTCTGCTTTTAACGCTTGCTTCCCATTCGTGTCCGTGTTTACATTTCCAAATAATCTTCTTATGAGAAGCGACAGATACCTCGGTAGGCTTTAATTTGTTCTTTTTAGACCACTCCTGAGCCAACAGGGGCTTCAATGTGGCTAAATCATTGATACCCTCTATTACTCTCGCTCCTGAGCATATCGGGCATTTCTCGCCCTTTGAACGAGCTTTGACGCTCGTTTCCCACTCGTGTCCGCAAGCACCTTTCCACCACACTCTTTTATTTGAACCGAAGGTTATCTTATCCGGCGTTAGCGGTAAGTTCTTCTCTGACCATTCAGGAATAAGCTCCGGATGAACGCTTGCTAAACTGCCCGTCATAGTACAACCACCCCTTCCTTTGTGATTATCCCAATTATATTGAGAAAATCGGGATTGGTGTAGTTTGCGAATAATAAGAAAGACCTTGGGAGAAAATATCTCTCAAGGTCAATAAGTGATTCCTCAGTTAGAATTTTATCTTTCCTGTCGGGCAATAAGAGTGGTTACACTATAATAAATCATCACTAAACCCGCACTTAAAATGGCCCCGCCAATAATATCAGTAATCCAATGAACACCGGATATCAACCTGCCAATTACCATAAAAGCAGTAAATGCAATTAAAGCAAAGGCAAATGCTCTTTTCATTTTTGTATTTCTAATTCTACTGTTTAGCTGCATAACAGCTGTCGGCATAACACACATAACAAGCAAGGTTGTCGATGATGGATACGAAGCTTCAAGAAAACCGTTAATCAATACCGGGCGGTAATTGACAACATAAAATTCAAAAAACAAATATGCCGCCATTACAACAATATAGAATGCTCCCAACACCAAAATACTGGAATCGACCTTGAATAAGCTTTTTCTTTTAATAAGCTGTATAAGTCCAAGCAACGCAAATCCCAAAATAAAGCAAAGCGGTATCAGTCCTAACCAGTCCGTAACGGTATATATTGCCATATGCACACCTGTCAGGCTGTGGATAAAGCCGTTCAAGGTTGCAAATCCAACAGAAGAGTTTTGTGGCCCGATGGGCTGAACATCAATAAGGCTTATTGCCACTGTCCACAAAATAAATAACACTACCATTGCTATTCCTGAAAGCAATACTTTTTGACTTTTTTCTTTTTTCATTTTTATCAATCCTTTGCCATAATTATTTGGCTTTCGCCTGTTTACAATATAGGTGGAATGAATAAAAATGAAAAGAATTTCACCGTCACATTGGCGACACGCTTCGTATCATCGCCATTTTATCAGCATCAGAGACTTTATCGCCAAGAAAACAAAAGTGAAAAAGGCTGCATAAGGTTGAAGTGTTATCATAAATTCTATTGTAGCAACTGTGGTTAACACAATGGATTTTTGATGTTTGTGTTTCAACCAAAACACTGCTTCATAATTTTGTAGAGCGAGAAGCAAAACACCTGTAAGTACAATTCCAAATACAATAATTAAATACGGTATTTTGATATACTGCGGGGTACCTGTCAGCGAAAGTAAAGATACCTCTTTTATAATCTCATCACCCTTTTGTCCAAAGAAAGGCAGAAACAGAAACATAATCAAACTGCAATCGAGTAAACCAAACACTAAGTCTCTTGTATGTTTTTCCTTTTGCTTATTATCCTCGTCAGCAATTTTAAGTATTTCTTCACCGGACAATAACTCATCTATTGACACTGAAAAAAACTTTGAAATTGCTTTTAATGACTCGATATTGGGAACTCCTCTGCCGGATTCCCACTTAGAAATTGCAGTGCGAGACACAAATAACGCTTCCGCAAGTTCTTCCTGCGTGAGTCCTTTTTCTTTCCTCAACTCTTGTAATTTTTCACTTAATTCCATAATAAACATTCCTTTTGCACTCAGATACGAATGTATCCTTTATTAGAAATGGGCAATCCCACTATGGGACTGCCCATTCATTCCGTAAATTATGCGATTTTTTAGTCTCTGCACCGTTTTTAGCACCGATTGGTGTAAATTTGGTGTAAAGAGGTAAATTTATTCGGTTTGGAAAGTCCCGAAACCCGCATAAATACTGGGGTTTTCTTACTTGTCGTTCGGTAAGGACTTCATTGTGGGGAACAGAAGAACGTCGCGGATGGCTGGGGAATCGGTAAGGAGCATACACATACGGTCTATACCGAAGCCGATACCGCCTGTCGGTGGCATACCGATTTCAAGTGCGCGCATAAAGTCTTCGTCTGTTGTATTAGCCTCTTCATCGCCCTGTGCAAGAAGTTCTTCCTGTGCTTTAAAACGTTCTCTTTGGTCGATTGGGTCATTAAGCTCAGAATAAGCGTTTGCCATTTCCCAGCCGTTCATAAACAGCTCGAAACGCTCTACATAATCCGGATTCTCCGGCTTTCTCTTGGTCAGAGGAGAAATTTCTACCGGATGATCCATAACGAAAGTAGGCTGAATCAGATGAGCTTCTGCATATTCTTCGAAGAACAGGCTCAGGATATCTCCCTTCTTATGGCGCTCTTCAAATTCAATGTGATGCTCTCTCGCAACCGCTTTTGCCTCTTCATCGGAATGGATTTCGTTGAAGTCCACACCTGCATATTTTTTAACAGCATCCAGCATGGTAATGCGTTCAAAGGGCTTACCCAGATCCAGAACATACTCGCCGTAGGGAATCTGTGTTGTGCCAAGTACCTCCTGCGCTACAAAACGGTACAGGTTCTCTGCCAGATCCATCATGCCGTGATAATCGGTAAATGCCTGATACAGCTCCATCAGAGTAAATTCCGGATTATGTCTGGTGTCAACACCTTCATTACGGAATACACGGCCGATTTCGTAAACGCGCTCCAGACCGCCTACGATCAGTCTCTTTAAATACAGCTCCAGGGAAATACGCAGCTTTACATCCTCATCCAACGCATTGTAATGCGTCTCGAAGGGTCTTGCAGCAGCGCCGCCGGCATTTGCAACCAGCATGGGAGTCTCCACTTCCATAAAGCCCTGTCCATCCAGATAACGGCGGATGGCGCTGATAATTCTGGATCGTTTTACAAAAGTATCCTTAACATCCTGATTCATGATCAGGTCGACATAACGCTGACGATAACGCTGGTCGGTATTGGTCAGACCGTGGAACTTCTCAGGAAGTACCTGCAGGCTCTTGGTCAGCAACTCCACTTCGGAAGCATGTACAGAAATTTCACCGGTTTTGGTTTTGAATACTTCACCCTTTACACCGATGATATCGCCTACGTCATATTTTTTAAAATCTGCATAGGGCTCTTCCCCGATGTTGTCGCGGGCTACATATACCTGAATGCTTCCCTTTAAATCCTGAACATTGCAGAAGGATGCCTTGCCCATCACACGCTTGAACATGATTCTGCCTGCGATGCTGACGGTCTTGCCCTCCAGCTCTTCAAAGCCTTCCACAATGTCCTTGCTGTGTGCAGTCACGTCATATTTTACATGACGAAACGGATCCTTTCCGGCTTCCTGCAGTGCAGCAAGCTTCTCTCTTCTTACCTTCAGGATCTGGTTCAGATCCTGCTGCTGATTTTTCTGATTATTCTGTGCGTCTGCCACCTTACTTACTCCTTTTCCAGCTGGTCAGATCGGACCTGTCCTTAGTTGGAACGTTCAATCTCCAGCACTTTGTACTTAATCACACCTGCCTGGGTTTCTACCTCTACAATATCTCCGATCTTTGCACCAATCAGCGCTTTGCCAACCGGAGATTCGTTGGAAATTTTACCCTTTAAGCTGTTTGCTTCTGTAGAGCCGACGATTTTGTAATCCAGCTCTTCATCGTATTCCAGATCCAGGATCTTAACCTGACAGCCGATATTGATACGGTCTAAGTCAACCTCATCTTCTACAACAACCTCTGCATTCTTCAGGATCTTTTCCAGCTCTTCAATCCTTGCTTCGATATCGCGCTGTTCGTCCTTTGCTGCATCATATTCCGCGTTCTCGGAAAGGTCGCCCTGCTCTCTTGCTTCTTTAATCTTCTGTGCTACTTCCTGACGTTTGACAACCTTCAGGTCATGCAGCTCATCTTCATATTTACGAAGTCCCTGATAGGTAAGGATATTCTTTTTTTCTTCCATTTTGCTTTTCCTTTTACCTCATGAAAAATCTCGGGCGCAGGGATATTTTCCCGCGCCCTTTCGTTTCTTTTAATCAAATCGCATTATACCGTGCTTTCAGGGCAGTGTCAAGGTAATTTCGGGCGGAGATATAGGAGATATCGGCTCTTTTTTCCCTGATTTGCCGCCTTTTTTCGACATCAGACGTCAAATCCACATACAGGCTTCCAAATTCCGGATGTTCCTTCAAAATCCGGGCATTTGCCCGAAGCTCCACAAGAACGGTTTTTCGTCCATCCGTTTCTGGTATTCTATTCACAAAACAGACCGGCAGACCGCTTTCCCCATACAGCCAGTCTGAAAAATGCTCCCACGCCGCTTCCTTCTGCCCCACCAGATACAAGCCGTTTAAATCCGCTGACACCAGTCGTAAAAAGTCCTCCTGCCAGAGACGAGACACGGGACGGATACCGTTTTCGCGTCCACGGCTCCATTGTCCCGCCGTTTCCTCTGCATCCGCAAGCAGCACCAGATTTTCTCGAAACGGCTGACCACGCAGAATTTCTGCCGCCAGCGCTGCATCCGGCAACGGCGGCTGCCAATCCTCCCAGGCAGCTTCCAGCTCCGGCGCAAGCCAAAGCGCAGTCCCCTGCTCTTCCAAGGCGCTGCCAATCCGCTCCATCCACCAGCGCAGTCGCTTCGTGCCCTCGAGGCGGCAGGGAAACAGATACAGGCTGACCCGATAGCCGTGCCACAAAAAACGTTCCAGTCGAGGCGTTTCCCAGCGGAGTGCGCGGCTGCCCAAACAGATTGACGGCGCTTCCCTGGCACGCGGCTCCAGCATAAAATAAGCGATTTCTCTCATACGCCAGTTTATGCTTCCAGCAGCAGTTTCATTCCCTCCATCAGCTCTTCCATCGTTTCCATGCTGTTGATCTGTCTGCGCAGTGCAGCCGCGTGCGGCAGTCCGGTCGTGTACCACGCCAGATGCTTGCGCATTTCGCGCACAGTGATATATTCGCCTTTGTAGGTGCAGGACAACTGCGCATGCCGAACAATCATCTCGTACAGCTCCCGGCGGTTCGGGCGTGCCGGAATTTCGCGGTCTTCCAGCGCTGCCAGAATTTCCCGGAAAATCCACGGGTTGCCCTGTGCGCCGCGTCCGACCATAATGCCGTCGCAGCCGGTCTGCTCAAACAGCCGCAGCGCGCTTGCCGCGTCCACGACATCCCCGTTGCCGATAACAGGAATTTTTACCGCCTGCTTTACCTGTGTGATGATGTCCCAATCCGCCGTTCCGGAATAATACTGCTCCCGCGTCCTGCCGTGCACCGCAACAGCCGCAGCGCCGGATTCCTGCGCGATTTTTGCCATTTCAACCGCATTGACGTGCGCATCATCGAAGCCCTTGCGAATTTTTACCGTCAGGGGCTTTTGAATCGCTTTTGCCGTTTTTTCTATAATTTTTCCCGCCAACAGGGGATTTTTCATCAGGGCACTGCCCTCGCCGTTGTTGACCACCTTCGGCACCGGACAGCCCATGTTCAGATCCATCACCGCAAACGGACGTTCTTCAATTCGTTTTGCCATCTCGCTGACGATATCCGGATCAGAGCCGAACAGCTGCAGGGAAACCGGTCCCTCGTCCGGATGAATCTGCATCAGTTCTTCGGTATTTTTGTTATGATAAAGAATCGCCTTTGCGCTGATCATTTCCGAACAGACCATTCCTGCCCCCTGCTCATGGCAGAGCAAACGAAATGGCAGGTCGCTGACACCTGCCATTGGCGCTAAAATCACAGGATTTGCAAGGCTCACGTTTCCGATCGTAAGCTGTTTCATAATCCTCCTTTTTCGGAAGCATTTTTACTTCCTGCGTTTTCCGACAGCAGAACACACCCTTCTGCTGCCCGGAACTTATTTTCCGCTGCAGTTTTTCTCGTACAGAATCCGCAGTCCATCCAGCGTCAGGGCGCTGTCGTAAATGTCGATCGTATCTGTTTCATCGGCAATAATCCGTCCCAGTCCGCCGGTCGCAACAACCTTCAGATCCGTGATACCGGTTTCTTTTTTGACCTGATTGATGATATATTCGGTCTGACCGATCTGTCCGTAAACCAGACCTGCCTGCATACTGGAAATCGTTTCCCGCGCCAGAATGGAATCTGGCTTTTTGATTTCAACCTCTGGCAGGCGTGCCGTATCCTCCCACAGCGCCTTTGCAGAAATTCGAATGCCGGGTGCGGTGATGCCGACACCGAATCTTCCGTCCTCTGTAACGAGGTCGTAGGTCGTCGCCGTTCCGAAATCCAGAACCAGCACAGGACCGCCGTACTTTTCATAAGCGGCGACTACGTCCACAATTCTGTCCGGTCCGATTTCCTTTGGGTTCTCGGAAGTGATCTTGATGCCGGTTTTGATTCCACTGCCAACGATCAACGGTTCGGTATGCAGATAGCGCACAACCGCGCCAATCAGCGCATGCATGACCTTCGGCACAACGCTCGCGATGATTGCGCCCCCGACCTTACGGCGGTCGATCTGATTGTTCTGCAGCATCGCCAGAATCTCTGTGCCGTATTCGTCCGAAGTACGCATCGTCCGGGATGTCATCCGAAACGTCGTAACCAGTTTTTTGGACTCGTATACACCAAATGTAATATTTGTATTTCCTACATCAATTACTAAAATCATTCTTTCAACCTCTCATTTCTGCGCACGCTTTTTGCGCATGCCGAGTTTGTGTTAAATGCGCGCCGACACAAATCTCACGATTGAAAACTTATTTTTCAATCTTCTTCCTCCAGAAGCGCGGACACATCCTCACCGAGAATAAAAACCCGATAATACAAAGTCAGAGATTCCAAAAGCTCCTGACGGTTTCTTTTGATTTCCGCAATCAGAAGTCCGCTCGAAATTTCATCATATAATAAATCATCGTCTGCCGCATTAGTTTCAAACGCGAGCGTTCCGTCCTCTTCAAATACGATCGTAAAAATTCCTCCCACTTCCCGGGTAAACAGCACGCAGATAATGTGCAGTTCATCCTGAACGGACTGCGGGATTTTGCTGAATCTGGGATTAAAATAATATTTCTGCTCGTAGGCGTTCGCCCCGCAGAGTACGATTTTTTCTCCCAATTTTCCTGTTTCAGACATATCCATATATTCCTCTCACTGATACTTCTCCGGCATAGACCGCTTCAACGGAACCGTCCTTTCTCTGGACAAGCAGCTCGCCGGTCTTCTCAATGCCGATTGCCGTTCCCTGCCATTCACCTTTGGGATCCAGCACCTCCACAACGCGTCCTTTGTTGACAAGAAAGCTCTCGTAAAGCTCTTTTTGTCCGCTTAAATCCATTGTTTCCAGAAAGCTGTCGTAGCAATCCAAAAAATGTCTCAGCACGGACGCAAGAAGTACTTCCCGGTCCACATCGGCTCCCAACTCCAACGCCAGAGAATCAGCTGTCTTTTTTACCTCTTCCGGAAATTCCTTCTGATTGACGTTGATTCCCGTCCCGATCACAAGGAAAAAGCTGCCGGCTGCAGACTGATACATTTCCGTCAAAATTCCGCAGATTTTCTTTCCGTTTATTACCACGTCGTTCGGCCATTTGATCTTCGCATCCAAATGAAGCTCCCGTATGCCCTGCGTTACGGCGATCGCCATCAGCAGTGTAATCATCGCCACATGAGACGCTTCCGCCTGTGGGCGCAGCAAAATGCTGAAATACAGATTTTCTCCGGGCGGAGAAATCCAGCTTCTTCCCCTTCTGCCGCGTCCTGCCGTCTGTGCCTCCGCAACTGCGCACCTTCCTTCTTCTGCGCCCTGCCGTGCCCAGTCTTTGACAATCAGATTCGTCGAATCCACCGTTTCAAAGCACTGAACCTTTTCCCAAAACCGACAGCCTGCAAGGAGGCTGTCCAGCTTCTTTTGATCCAACATGAACTTTTCTCCTTTTCAGCAGCAGAATACTTTGTGCCCGTCCTATTGCCAGACACCGAAGCAAACGCTGCTGTCCTTCCGTTATGCCTCTGTCGGATTTTTCCAGCCCAGCGTCGCTGCCATCACTGCCTTAATGGTGTGCATGCGGTTTTCTGCCTCGTCGAATACAACCGATGCGTCGGATTCAAAGACTTCATCCGTCACTTCCATCTCATAGATGCCGAAGCGCTCGCCGATTTCTCTGCCGATCTGGGTGTTGCGGTCATGGTATGCAGGCAGGCAGTGCATGAAAATCGCATTCCCGGCATTCTGCATCACTTTGCGGTTTACCTGATAAGGCATCAGGTCTTCGATACGCTCCATCCATACCGCATCCGGCTCGCCCATCGAAACCCATACGTCGGTGCAGATGACGTCCGCATTCTTTGTTCCATTCTCTACGTCTTCGGTCAGCGTAATGCTGCCGCCGGTCTGCTTTGCAATTTCCTGACACTGCTCAACCAGAGCCTTGTCCGGGAAATAACGGGACGGAGCGCAGGCGGTAAAGTGCATGCCCATCTTCGCGCATACGACCATGTAGGAATTGCCCATGTTGTAGCGGGCGTCTCCCATATAAACCAGATTCACGCCTTTCAGCTTTCCAAGATGCTCGCGAATCGTCAAAAGGTCCGCCAGCATCTGGGTCGGATGGAACTCGTTGGTCAGACCGTTCCATACCGGAACGCCTGCATATTTGGCAAGCTCTTCTACGATTTCCTGTCCGTAACCGCGGTATTCAATTCCTTCAAACATCCGTCCCAGAACGCGTGCGGTGTCACGGATGCTCTCTTTTTTGCCGATCTGGGAGCTGGACGGATCAAGGTAGGTACATCCCATGCCAAGATCGTGTGCAGCAACCTCAAAGGAGCTGCGGGTTCTCGTGCTGGTCTTTTCAAAAATCAGTGCAACATTTTTGCCCCGTAAGGTATCGACCGGAATGCCTGCTTTTTTGAGGCGTTTCAGCTCCGCTGCAAGGTCGATGAAATAATTGATTTCCTCCGGCGTATAATCCAGTATTTTCAAAAAATGACGTCCTGTCAGGTCCATGATGTATCCTCCTCTTCATAAAATCCTGCGCTGCAGGATTTGTTTCCTGATAAAAAAGAATGTGCCTTGGCACATTCTCGCGCCGAGGCGCGGTTGCTTCGGCAACCATCTACCCCTGCGCCGAGTGCGCATCCTCGTAGCGCGTTTTTATTTCATAGGACGCATTTTCCTATGAAATAAAAAACTGCCGCACCCGGATGATTTCTCATCTGTGATGCGGCTGTTTTATTATCAGCAGAATGTACGCAAAGCACATTCTGCCGTATACGTCTTGCGGCGCTCTTTATTCATGACAATAGAATGCTCGCAGAGCGTGCATTCTATTGTTGATTTTTGAAGTCGAGGGAATTATTCGCCCTTCTCCAGAGCCAGAGTCTTGGTTGTGATATCACAAACCTCTGCAGGTCCGTAGTACTGGATTGCACCCGGATATACATAGCAGGTGTTCTCAGACCACTCTTCTCTGTGTGCCTCGAAGTATTTGAAGGGCTTGCCATCCAGCTCAACCAGAGCCTTACGGATAACAGGCTTGTCTTCGCCATGTCTTCTCTCCATGTTCATCATCTTGGTGATGGGCATACCGCCTGCAACCCACTCAGCTGCCGGTTTGGACAGGTTGGAAACCTTGGAAAGGTAACCATTGTAACCATACTGGATCAGCATGAATGCATTGTAACCTAAGGAGTAGCAGTAATCGGAATCGAAGTTGGAAGGGAATGCACATCTTCCTTCGTAACCGAAGAAATGATGCAGTGCATTGAACTTACCGTTGTATGTGCCTGCAGCCTTTCTCTCAGCCAGCTTGTCAGCTACCAGAGCGGAGAACAGCTTCTCGGACTCGATCAGGGAAACCTGTACGTTGCCGTGAGGATCTCTCTCCAGGAACAGCTGCTGCTGAATGCCTTCCGGCAGGATAGCGAATACAGCCATGGATTCTTTAGACAGACCGTTTTCGATGAACGCATATTTTTCTTTCCAGGTAGGAAGTGCATTGAACGCATCTGCCTTGCTGCCTGCTAACAGCTCGTTGATCTCAGCGATCAGTGCGGAGAACTCGGGAACGAATTCTACAACGCCTTCAGGGATGATTGCAACACCGAAGTTCATGCCCTTTGCTGCTCTCTTTGCTACAGAATCAGCGATATAGTCAGCGATCTGGGACAGGGACATCTTCTTTGCTGCAACTTCTTCGGAAATCAGGCAGATGTTCGGCTGGGTTTCCAGTGCGCACTCCAGAGCAACATGGGAAGCGCTGCGGCCCATAACCTTAATGAAGTGCCAATATTTCTTAGCGGAGTTTGCATCTCTTTCGATGTTACCGATTACTTCGCTGTAGGTCTTTGCAGCGGTATCGAAACCAAAAGAGCACTCGATATCTTCGTTCTTTAAGTCGCCGTCGATGGTCTTCGGGCAGCCGATTACCTGTACGCCGGTGTTGTTTGCAGCGAAGTACTCAGCTAGTACAGCTGCGTTGGTGTTGGAATCGTCGCCACCGATGATAACGATTGCGGTGATGCCGTGCTTCTTGCAGACTTCAGCAGCGATTGCGAACTGTTCCTGAGTCTCCAGTTTGGTTCTGCCGGAACCGATGATATCGAAACCGCCGGTGTTTCTGTATGCATTGATATACTCGTCATCAAAAACAAGATAATCGTCTTCGATCAGACCGCTCGGACCGTTCTTGAAGCCGTACAGTACGTTCTCCGGGTTGGTTGCCTTTAATGCATCGTATAAACCGCAGATAACGTTGTGTCCGCCAGGAGCCTGTCCGCCGGAAAGGATAACGCCTACAACCTGCTTCTTCGCAACGGAAGTGTTCGCACCTTTCTGGAAAGTGATCTCCTTTTTACCGTAGGTATTGGGGAACAGCGCTTTGATCTTCTCCTGATCTGCAACGCTCTGAGTCTCTTCGCCTTCCTTAACGCAGATATCTGCAATGCCGTGTCTCAGCATGCCGGGAAGCTTCGGAGCATACTCATATCTGGCTTTCTGTAAAGCTGAAATTTCCATAATCATTCTCCTTCTTGTATTTCTACAGCATTTTTTCATTCATAGTTGATTATAAGCTATTTTTTTCAAAAAGTAAACAACTAATCCCTTTTTCGCAAAGGGATGCCCATTTCCGTCCGTATTTTCTCAAATCTCCCGAATATCATACGGAGTGGTCTGATATACATAGTAGTTTAGCCAGTTTGTATACAATCCGTTGCAGTGTGCACGCCAGGAAAGGAGCGGTTTCTTCTCCGGATTGTCCTCCGGATAATAGTTTTCCGGCACATGGATCGGCAGTCCCTTGTCGCGATCGCGCTTGTACTCTCCATCCAGCGTGTAACGATCATATTCCGGATGTCCCATAACGAAAATCTGCCGTCCGCCCTCAGTCATACATAAAAGAACTCCCGCTTTGTCCGATTCCGCCATAACGGTCAGCTCTTTGCAGGCATGGATCAGCGCTGCAGGCGTTTCGGTATGTCTGCTGTGGGGGATACAGAAAACGTCGTCAAATCCGCGCACCAGCGGCTCTTTGCGGTTTAACACACGGTGTTCAAATACCCCGAAAAGCTTTTCCGGCAACAGGCGTTTGTCGAGTCCAAAGTGGTAATACAGACCTGCCTGAGCGCCCCAGCAGATGTGGAACGTGGAATGGACGTGGGTCTTTGACCACTCCATAATTTCGCAGAGTTCTTTCCAGTAATCCACCTCTTCGAAGGGAATCTGTTCCACCGGTGCGCCCGTGATGATCAGGCCATCGTATTTGTTGGATTTCAAATCATCAAACGTATCGTAAAATTTATTCAGATGTGTTGCAGAGGTATTCAGAGACAGGTGACTGTTCATCTTCATAAAGGTCACGTCCACCTGCAGCGGCGTATTGGACAGCGACCGAAGAAGCTGCAGCTCTGTATCCTGTTTGACCGGCATCAGATTCAGAATACAGATCTGCAATGGGCGAATATTCTGGTGCATCGCACGATATTCGTCCATCACGAAAATATTTTCATTATCCAGAATCTCTCTGGCAGGCAGATCACTCTGTATTTTAATCGGCATTTTCTCTCTCACTTTCCTGCCGCTGTGCGGCGTTTCTTTTGAAAAATTCGTCCGGACGGTTTATTTTTCCAGATACTGCTCCATAAACTCTTCTTCTGTCAGTACAGCTATGCCCAGCTCCCGCGCTTTTTTATTTTTGGCGGAATTGGAGGTACTGTCATTGTTGATCAGACAGACGGTTTTGCCCGTCACGCTTCCGGTTACCTTTCCGCCGAGGGCTTCGATTTTTTCCTTTAAGGCACTGCGGTTTTCAAAGTGGTTCAGGCTGCCCGTAATAACAAAGGACTGCCCGGAAAGCGGCAGGGCTTCTTCTGAAAAGGTTTCCTGCTCCAGCTCCACTTCCTTTAATAAAAGCTCCAGCGCAGTTTTATTTTTTTCCTGGGCAAAAAAATCCACAAACGCACCTGCGATGACTGGTCCTACGCCATCCATCGCCGCCAGCTCTTCTGTAGGTGCGGCGAGCATTTTGTCCAGATCATTTTTATATTCCCGACAAATCATCCGTGCATTGGCAATTCCGATATTCGGGATTCCAAGGCTGTAAATCAGGCGTGCAAGATTTGTATGTCTCGCTTTTTCAACGCTCGCTTCGAGATTCTGATACGATTTTTCGCCGAAGCCGTCCATCTGCATAATCGCATCCCGGTGTCTGTCCAGATGGAACAGATCTGCATAGGTATGCAAAAAGCCCTCCGCCAGAAACTTTTCCAGCGTCGCTTCGGAAAGTCCGTCGATATTCATCGCGTCCCGGCTGACAAACAGCGTAAAAGATTTGATCTTTTTGGCATCGCAGTCCGGGTTCGGGCAGACTAACGTCTCCGTATCGTTTTCTTTTACGATTCGGGTCTCTCCCTGACAGACCGGACAGGTGCAGGGAATTTCCAGCGTACCGCTTTTGGTCAGATTTTCCGCGATCTGCGGGATAATCATGTTTGCCTTATAGACTGTAATCCGGTCGCCGATGCCGAGCTTTAATTCTTTTACAATGCTGACATTGTGAACGCTGGCACGACTTACGGTTGTCCCCTCCAGCTCCACAGGGTCAAAAATCGCAACCGGGTTAATCAGTCCGGTACGACTCGCGCTCCACTCCACCTCGCGCAGCGTCGTCTCTGCCTGCTCGTCCGCCCATTTAAATGCAATGGCATTGCGCGGAAACTTTGCCGTTCTTCCAAGCGACTCTCCGTAAGCGATATCGTCCAAAAGCAGTACCAGCCCGTCGGACGGAACCGGATAATCTGTGATTTTTTCTTCAAACCAGGCAACCGCCTCCTGCATTGTGTCTGCAGTTACCGCTTTATATTCTACCGTTTCAAAGCCCTGCTTCTGTAAAAATATAAACTGTTCTTCCCTTGAGTTTTTAAAATCCACACCCTCTGCACGCACCAGTGCAAATGCGAAAAAATGCACCTTTCGCTGCGCAGTGATCTGGCTGTTTAGCTGGCGCACGGAACCGGAGCAAAGGTTTCTCGGATTTTTGTACCGAGCATCCACGTCTTCGATTTCGCCGTTGATTTTTTCAAAATCCGCATAAGTGATGACCGCTTCTCCCCGCAGGATCAGCTCTCCCTGATAAGGAATCTGCAACGGCACGTTGACAAAGGTTTTGGCGTTCGGCGTGATGACCTCGCCAATTTCGCCATTTCCCCTCGTGACCGCCTTAAACAGTTTTCCGTCCCGGTACGTCAACACGATGGTCAAACCGTCCAGCTTCCAGGAAAGCAAACCTTTCTGATCTCCCAGCCAGTCTGCCAGCTCTTCCCGGCTTTTCGTTTTTCCAAGGGAAAGCATCGGGCTTTCGTGACGCTCTTTGGGAAGTTCGTCTACTGCTTCATAACCAACCGATTGGGTCGGACTCGCTGCCAGCACAACTCCGGTCTTTTCTTCCAGGGCAACCAGCTCGTCGTAGAGCCTGTCATATTCTAAATTACTCATGATTTCCCGGTCTTCGGCATAGTAGGCTTTTGCAGCCTCATTCAACTTCGAGACCAGTTCTTTCATTCTGTCTGTATCATTCATATCGCTTTTTCTGAACTCCTGTCTGTCCGGATCTGGAACCATTCCGGTAGGTACCATTCGTGCGGCTGTCGGCGGTACTCCGGTAAGTACCATTCGTGCGGCTGTCGGTGGCACTCCGGTAGGTACCATTTGTGCGGCTGTCGGCGGTACTCCGGTAGGTACCGCGCTGCTCTGCTTTGCGAGCACCGTCTGTACCTTGCCTGCGGTCAGCCGTTTTTGCGTAGCCGCCTGCATTCCGGTGAGCCGGATTCTGACCGCTGCGCTGCATTCCTGCATTCGCTATGCGTCCGTTCACTCTTGGCTCTGCAGCGCCGGTCTGAGCTTCTTTTTTCGCAGCAGGCTGCCGTTCCTTTTCCCATGCAGGACGCGCCGGACGACTGGCATTTTTCCCAACTTCATAGTACAGCTCTTTTAACTCTGCACCGGTGACTGCACGAATATCGCCCGGATTTAATTTCCCCAGCAGAATGTTTGCCACACGCACACGTTTGATGCTTAGAACGCCATAGCCGAGGGTCTTGCACATCCGGCGGATCTGGCGGTTTAAGCCCTGTGTCAGGATAATGCGGAAGACAAATTTTCCCTCTTCTTTTACAAAGCAGGGACGGGTACGCTCATTTAAATCCTTTAACAGCATACCGTCCGACATTTTTTTGAGGAAATCCCGGCTAATGGGCTTATTGACGCGGACGAGGTACTCCTTTTCGTGAAAGTTTGCCGCACGCATCAGACCATTGATTAAGTCACCGTCGTTTGTCAGCAGTAAAAGGCCTTCCGAATCTCTGTCCAGGCGTCCTGCATAGGTTACACGTACCGGATATTCGACGACATCACGGATCGTGATCTGGGCGTGCTTGTCCTTTTCTGTACAGGTCACTCCAACCGGCTTGTAATAAGCCAGCACCACCTTTTTTTCCCGATGTCCGACCGGTTTGTCCTCAACTGTAATTTTGTCCAGATCGTTGACCCGCATACCCGGATCTGCAATCTTGCCATTCACAGACACTTTTCCCCCTTCGATCAGGACATCCGCTTCTCTTCTCGAACAGATGCCAGCCTGGGAAAGATATTTATTTAAACGGACCTTTTCAGTATTTGCCATAAATTAACTTCTCCATTCCGATAAAATCGCAGTATAAAAATATTTTAGCACACTTTCAGATTCCGTGCCAGAAGAACATGCAGGGATTTTCAGGCGCATGGTTTCCCTCTGCTACAGCAAAATCCAGTCCGGAAGTTTTTTTCTAACCCACGGCAAAAACGGTCCTGCCAACTCTATAGAGCTCAGCAGAACCGTTTTTGAAATTTTGTTATGAAATTCTATCCAAAACATCTGGAAGGTTATCGAAGTTTTTTGTCTTACTCGCGCTCTACGATCGCTGCACAGCCCATGCCGCCGCCAACACAAAGAGTAGCAAGACCTTTCTTTGCATCTCTCTTTTCCATCTCATGAAGTAAGGTTACCAGAATACGGCAGCCGGATGCTCCTACCGGATGACCAAGGGCGATTGCTCCGCCGTTGACGTTTAAGATATCGTTGTTGAAGCCAAGGTCATGCGCAACTGCTACAGACTGTGCTGCGAATGCTTCGTTTGCCTCAATCAGGTCGAAGTCGCCGATTTCGTAGCCGGCTTTCTTCATTACCTTGCGGGTTGCTGCAACCGGTCCAATACCCATGATGCGGGGTTCTACGCCTGCCAGCTCGCCTGCTACCCAGGTAGCCATCGGCTTTACGCCCAGCTCCTTTGCCTTTTCTTCGCTCATAACGATCAGCGCTGCCGCTGCATCGTTGATACCGGAAGAATTGCCGGCGGTTACGACACCACCCTCTTTGAATGCAGGACGCAGTTTGCTGATGCTCTCTGCCGTTACATTCGGTCTGGGTCCCTCATCAGTATCAAATACAACGGTCTGTTTTTTCTGTTTTACTTCCATCGGAACGATCTCGTCCTTGAACTTGCCCTCTGCAATCGCTTTCTGTGCCTTCTGCTGGCTCCATGCTGCAAACTCATCCAGCTGCTCTCTGGTCAGTCCCCAGTCTTCTGCAATATTTTCAGCAGTAATACCCATATGATAGCCGCCGAATGCATCCGTCAGGGCATCGCGGATCAGCGCATCATCCATCTTTCCAGCGCCCATTCTGTAACCGAATCTTGCATTGTACAGAAGATAAGGAGCCATGGACATATTTTCCATACCGCCAGCTACGATGATATCCGCATCACCGGAGGCAATCAGCTTGGCAGCCAGGTTTACACAGTGCATGCCGGAGCCGCACAGTACGTTGATCGTAGTTGCAGGAACCTCTACCGGAATCCCTGCGTTGACTGCTGCCTGTCTTGCAGGGTTCTGGCCAAGACCTGCCTGAATGACACAGCCCATATATACTTCATCTACCTGCTCCGGTTTAATTCCGGTTCTTTTCAGGGCTTCTTTGATTACAACAGTGCCCAGATCCGGCGCGGGAGTTTTGGAAAGAGTTCCTCCCATTACGCCGATTGCTGTTCTGCATGCGCCTGCCAGCACTACTTTTCTTGCCATAACAATGATTCCTCCATTTTCCCTTTTTTTCTTTATCATACTACTTTTGAAACACTTTTCAAGCCCACTGCACGCTTTGTTGTGGTCTTTTTTAGAAACAAAAGCGTAAAAGCTTTCACGTCGGAAGGTACTTATCAGGGCACTTTTATCTGGTGCTCAAATGCCCGATATTTTTGATCAGCACGGAAATCGTCCCGTCGGGATTTGTGATAAATTCTACCTTCTCGGGGTCCTTATATTCTTCCATCGGAATCGTGATTTCGATGCCGGTGTCCGTCGTCAGGTGCTGCTTCTGGAACTTTTTGATCGTTGCCTCGCTCTTAGGCCTGACAACTTCTTTTTCCATGTTATATTTTTCCAGCTTTTCCTCCAGGTCTGCCTGCATCTGCGGACTGTCCTTAAAAACTTTCTCCTTGACCGCTTCGACCTCCAGGCTCCCCTTTTCCTCCAGCTCATCATAGATCGCCTGCTTGACTTCCATCTTTCGCCGGGTGTCCTCATCTCCATAGTATTTTTTGTTGACCTGTTCCACTGCTTTTGTCACGATATCCAGCTTTGTCTTTTGAGACATCGGTGCATGACATTCCAGAAACAGTTCGGAAAAGTACAGCTTCTTTTCACCATTTACTTCGAATTTTTTCTCTGTCAGCAAAATTTCTCCATTCGACAAATTCACTAAAAAAGCCTCAGAAAGCTTCTGTCCGGCAGACGGCAGGATCGCTTTCTGTAAAATGATATCGTTTAAATTTTCTCCGGTTTCGGTAGCCTTCGTCGCATGGGTATAGGAAGTTTTATAATTTAATTTCAAAAATCCGAAATAATCGACGCCCTCCGCAGAAAAAACGACAACCGCAACGTCCGCCGCCGGAATATCGATATTCGAATTCATGATCCCATAGAGCTTTTCACACAATGCCCTGCTCGTCTGGACAAAATTTTCGGCGTTACAGTTCTGGATCAGCCCCATCACCTCAGATTCGTCAGAAAACTGGCAGACCTTCATATCGTCGCTCTCTGTAAATTTTTCAATATGAGCCTTTAAAAAATCGCACAGATTCGAACCCATATCGATCGGACAGTCCGAAAGCACCGGCATTCCAACCACAGAATCCAGGATATGGACAATCCCCATTTTCATAATCATATCGTCTTTTTTCATGCCAGTTTCTCCTCAATTGCTTTTGTATGCGGCAGCTGCGCCATCTATAAACATAGCAGTTCGATGAAAAATATGCAAGAAAAAGAGGCGAACGCTTTTGACGTCCGCCTCCGGGATTCTCACTTTTGCGACCTGACGCAGGGAAAAATCTTCCTCTTGGAATTCTTCTTATTCCGCCCGTTTTAACGCTTTTACGATCACAGGTCCGATCAGTGCTGCTAAAATAATCTTTGCAGTATCACCGGGCAGGTAAGGGATAACCCCCACACCAAGACCTCCGATGAAGTCTAAGTTCAGCTGCAGGCAAAGCCATACGGTACCGAACAGGTAACATACCAGCGTTCCCAGAACCATCGCACCGAACTGTTTCCAGAAGCTTTTGCCGGTCTTCTCAAACAGAATACCGGTCAGCGGGATCATGAACAGGAAGCCGATCAGATATCCTCCAGTCGGTCCTGCAAGCTTTGCAAAGCCACCGGAAAAACCGGAAAATACCGGAAGTCCCACCAGACCCAGAAGCAGATAGATCACATAGCTGATGAATGCATTTCTGGTGCCCAGAATATAAACGGAAAGGTACAAAATAAAGGTTGTCAGGGAAAGCGGAACAGGGCTGACCGGGATCGGAATGGAAAACGGAGCCGCTATACAGGTCACCGCTGTCATCACACCGATCATCGCCATCTGTCTGATTCCAAGTGCTGTCTCTTTTTTTGTTGCTGTCTGCATGATTGTCACCCCTCCTGTCCTATCGGACAGTTTTTCTTTTTTCTTAAAAGATACTCCTTTCATCTGAAAATGTCAACAAAATCCTTGACTTTTTTGTTTCTTCTTTTGTTATACTCATTTGTAAAACTTACTTCCACCCCTATCTAATTCGATGTGGAACTTACTAC
>OLSG01001821.1_pt1 | contig 20179 bp, 20 predicted proteins | sample 1673041 | NCBI WGS metagenome assembly OLSG01 (sample SAMEA3136749, study PRJEB25190) | human gut metagenome | reverse complement strand
TTACTGTCGCCATTATACCACTTCTTCCTCTCCCGTCCAATACTTCATTTCAATGAAAATGATAGAGGCATTTTATGAAAAACTTTTTCATTCTTTGGCCTTTTTTCTGTCATATGGATGATTTTTCCTCTCTTTTTCCCCGAAGGGACAATGGTTATGCTTGACACCGGCCCCGGAATAGAATATCTTTATAATATGTCCTTAAATTAGACCCGGCACCAGGAATCGACTCCCTCAGGCTCGACTCCTGCTTCGCCAAACCATGCAGGGAGGTGGACTTCTTGACTTTGCTTCAGCTCCAATATTTTCAGGTCCTGGCCCGTGTCCTGCACTACACCAGGGCGGCGGAAGAGCTGCACATCTCCCAGCCCTCCCTCAGCTATTCCATCAGCGAGCTGGAAAAGGAACTGGGGGTCAAGCTGTTCGAGAAGGAGAACCGGAAGATCAGCCTGACCGCCTATGGGGAACAGTTTCTCCCCTATGTGCAGCGTTCCCTGGCCCTGCTGGACGAGGGGGCCGCTGTTCTGGAACAGATGGCGGGCAATCTGCCCCAAGTAGCCAAGCTGGGCTACTTCCACAGCATCTCCGCCTCCCTGATCCCTGCGCTGGTGGAGGGCTTCTACCGGGAGGAGGACAACCGGAGCATCCGCTTCCAGTTTACAGAGGGCCCTTCCTTTGATATCTTTAACCAGGTGAAGGCCGGGGAGCTGGATATGGCCTTCGGAATGCACCGGGATGACTGGGCCGAATCGGTCATCATCATGCGTCAGCCCCTGTATCTGGCGGTCCCCAGCGACCACCCCCTGGCTGCCCGCCACTCCGTCACCTTTGATGACTTTGCCCGGGAGCCCCAGGTGATGCTGGACAAGCCCAGCAGCCTGCGCACCCAGATGGACCGTATCTTCGCCCAGCGGGGCGCGGTGCCCAACGTGGTGTTCGAGGTGCGGGAGTGCAACGCCGCCCTCCAGTATGTGGCCCTGAAATTCGGGGTGTCAGTGCTTCCCCAGGTTCCAGCCATGGACACGGAGAAGGTGTCCATCATCCCCATCTCTGACCAGGACAAGGAGTTTGTCCGCACGGTCTATCTCTCCTGGTCCCGCTCCCGCCCCATGTCTCCCGCTGCCCAGAGGGTGCGGGACTATATCGTGGAGCGCTACTCCATCCCGGAATGAACCGTTCCGCCGGAGGTCCGCCCGGACCTCCGGTGTTTTTTCTCTCCCCGGCACACCGCGGAAAATTTCCGAAAAACCCCGATTTTTTCCTTTACAGCCGGGCCAAACTATGATATAGTATCCCAGCATGGAATCATGCGTCATCCTGCCCATCCGCTTCGTTTCAGGGTACGGCCCGGACAAGAGCCCGGGGCTTCACCCACCTGTTACGCAGCCCTTTGGGCAAATCATTGGAAAGGTGGAATCTCCCATGATCCGCAAGGACGAAAAGACGGCCGTGATCGAGGCCAACCGCACCCATCCCACGGACACCGGCTCCCCCGAGGTCCAGATCGCTATCCTCACTGCCCGTATCAACGAGCTCACCGAGCACCTGAAGGTCCACAAGCAGGACAATCACTCCCGCCGCGGCCTGCTGAAGATGGTCGGTAAGCGCCGCAAGATGCTGGACTATCTGATGGCCAAGGACATCGAGCGCTACCGCGCTATCATTGCCAAGCTGGGCATCCGTAAGTGATTTGTTGAATAAGGGGTGGCGCGCCTGCGCCACCCTTTCTTCCCATCTGAGACCAACTTTTCCCGAGGGCAATGCCGCTTTTTTAGCAGTTGAATCCGGGCCTGAAGCGGGCGGGCGCCGGCATGAGGAGGGCCTTCCTTCAGACCCGGATTCAAGTGCTAAAGGGCTGGTATTCCACCTCCGGGACAAAAAACTTCAACAAAGGAGTGTAGACATGTCAACCATCATCAAGCACAAGGAATTCCCCAAGTTCAAGAGCTGGACCATGGACCTGTGCGGCCGTCCCCTGACCATCGAGGTGGGCAAGGTGGCCGAGCTGGCCAGCGCCTCCGCCATGGTCAAATATGGCGAGACCACCGTCATGGTGGCCGTCACCGTCTCCCCCCGCCCCCGGGACGGGGTGGACTTCTTCCCCCTGTCCGTGGACTTTGAGGAGAAGCTGTACGCCGTGGGCCGCATCCCCGGCTCCTTCATGCGCCGGGAGGGCCGTCCCTCTCTGCCCGCCGTGCTGGCCAGCCGCCTGATCGACCGGCCCATGCGCCCCCTGTTCCCCTACGACTTCCGCAACGACGTGTGCATCCAGTGCACCGTCATGAGCGTGGACTACGACTGCTCCCCCGAGGTGGCCGCCATGATCGGTGCCTCTGCCTGTGTGAGCTATTCCGAGATCCCCTTCGCCGGCCCCATCGGCTGCCTGGAGGTGGGCTATGTGGACGGTCAGATCGTCCTCAATCCCAATCAGGAGCAGCGCAAGACCTCCCGCATGGACGTGACTGTGGCCGCCACCGCTGAGAAGGTGGTCATGATCGAGGCCGGGGCCGACGAGATCCCCGACGAGATCATGTACGCCGGCATCGTGAAGGCCCACGAGGAGATCAAGAAGCAGGTGGCCTTCATCAACCAGATCGTTGCCGAGATCGGCAAGCCCAAGATGGAGTATGAGCACGCTCAGTTCAACCAGGAGCTGTTCGACAAGATCGTGGCCGACTTCATGGACGAGGCCAAGGCCGCCATGGATACCGACGACAAGAATGTCCGGGAGACCCGCTGGAACGCCATGATCGACCACTGGCACGAGAAGTATCTGGAGGAGTATCCGGATATGGACCAGTACCTGGAGGAGTTCACTTACAAATTCCAGAAGAAGATCGTCAAGGCATGGCTGCTGGAGGGCCACCGTGTGGACGGCCGCGCCAAAAACGAGATCCGTCCCCTGGCCGCCGAGGTGGGCGTGCTGCCCCGGGTCCACGGCTCCGGCCTGTTCACCCGCGGTCAGACCCAGGTCCTGTCCGTGTGCACCCTGAACACCCTGGCCGCCTCCCAGAAGCTGGACACCATCTGGGAAGAGACCGAGAAGCGGTATATGCACCACTACAACTTCCCGCCCTACTCCGTGGGCGAAGCCAAGCCGCCCCGCTCCACCAACCGGCGGGAGTACGGTCACGGCGCTCTGGCCGAGCGGGCCCTGCTCCCCGTGCTGCCCAGCCAGGATGAGTTCCCCTATGCCATCCGCGTGGTCTCCGAGGTGCTCTCCTCCAACGGCTCCACCTCTCAGGGCTCCATCTGCGGCTCCACCCTGGCCCTCATGGACGCCGGCGTGCCCATCAAGGCCCCTGTCGCCGGCATCTCCTGCGGTTTGATCCAGGACGACGACGGCGGCTTCACCACCTTCATCGACATCCAGGGCGTGGAGGACTTTCACGGTGAGATGGACTTCAAGGTGGCAGGCACCAAGGCGGGCATCACTGCCATCCAGATGGACCTGAAGAACGACGGCCTGACCCACGAGATCATCAAGGAAGCCCTGGACATCACCCGGGATGCCCGGTACGCCATTCTGGACGAGATCATGCTCCCCTGTATCGCCGCCCCCCGGCCCGAGGTGAGCAAGTACGCCCCCAAGATGATCACCATCAAAATCGACCCCGACAAGATCCGGGAGGTCATCGGCAAGGGCGGCTCCGTCATCCAGAAGATCACCGCCGAGTCCGGTGCTCAGGTGGACATCGAGGATGACGGCACCATCCACATCGCCTCCCCCAACGCCGAGGCCTGTGACGCCGCCAAGAAGATGATCGAGACCATCGTCTTCGTCCCCGAGGTGGGCCAGTTGTATTACGGCAAGGTGGTCCGCATCCTCCAGTTCGGCGCTTTCGTGGAGCTGGCCCCCGGCAAGGACGGCATGGTCCACATCTCCAAGCTGGCGGAGCGCCGGGTGGAGAAGGTAGAGGACGTGGTCAATATTGGCGACATGATCTGGGTCAAGGTCACCGACATCGATGACAAGGGCCGGGTCAACCTGTCCTACAAGGACGCCCTGCGGGAGATCAAAGCCAAGCAGGCCGCCGGTGAGAGCGTGAAATAACTATCCACACGTGAGTTTGGCGGCGGAGTGCGGGCACTCCGCCGCCTTTTTCTGATGGGGACAAAGCTATGGGCTATTCTGTGTTAAGCAAATATCGCTCTGAGCTGATGGGGGCCGCCATGCTCTGGGTGATGCTGTTCCATGCCGCTGATCTGACCTTCCCCATCCCCGGGCTGGACCTGTTTCGGGCGGCGGGCTTCGGCGGGGTGGACATCTTCATCCTGCTCTCCGCCATGGGGCTGTCCCTCTCCCTGAGCCGCCGGGAGCAGGAATACGGTGCCTTTCTGGTGCGCCGGGCCCGGCGCATCCTCCCCGCCTATTTTGTGGTGATGGTTCCCTACACCCTCTTCCTCATTCTTCGGGGACAGGCCCCCCTCTCCGCCCTGGTGTGGAACTCCACCCTCCTCGCCTACTGGGTCCATACCCCTGGGGCCTTCAACTGGTATGTGTCCGGCATCCTGCTCTTCTATGTCCTCACCCCCTGGTGTTTCCGCCGGCTGCGCCGCTCCAGGCACCGGGTGCTGTGGACGGCAGGGGCCGGCGCCGCGGCGGTGGCTGTGTGCCACGTGCTGATCCAGGACGAGTACTGGCACTACCTGGACGTCTTTTACCGCTTCCCCATCTTTTTTCTGGGACTGCTGATGGGGCTCTATGTGTGGGAGGACCGCCGGCTGGGCAGGCGTGATCTGCTGTTCTGGACCCTGTGGCTGGCGGCCGGCCTGTGCTACCTGGCCGCGGCCCTGCCCCGGCTGGAGGTCCCCCACCTCCCCATGTGCCATCTGTTTCTGTTCACCACCGTCCCCATGTGCCTGGCGGGCTGCGCCTGCTTTGAACACCTGCCCCTGGGATGGCTGCGCCGGGGACTGCGGCTGGTGGGGGAGCACAGTCTGGAGATCTATCTGCTCAACGTCAGCCTCTTCTCCGAGACTGCCCTGCTGCGCAGCTGGCTCCCTCTGGGGACTGGCCCCTACTATTTCCTCGCCTTTTTCCTGAATATCCTTTTGGGCATCCTGCTCCACCGGGGGGTGGAGGCCGGGATGCGCCGCATCCAGGCCCGCCGGGCCGATTGATCCGCAAAGGAGGCCGCACTATGGGAAAGATCAAACGTCTGCTGGACCGCTTCGACGAGATGGGCCGCTACCCCATCCAGGAGCTGGGCTACTCCCGCACATGGCTGATGTTCAGCTATCTGGGGGCCTTTCTGGTCCACCGCTGCACCATCGCCGACTACTTCCTCTACCACTTCTATGAGCGCAACCGCCGGGGCCGGGCAGAATTCGTCACCCTGTACGACATGCGGGATATCCACCGCAAGAACCCCCAGACCGCCTTCGCCGACTTTGAGGAGAAGGACCGCTTTCTGGACCGGTTCCAGGCCTATGTGCACCGGGACTGGATCGGCCGGGTGTGCCGGAACAGCCGGGAGGAATTCGACGCCTTTGCGGACCGCCATCCCCGCTGCATCATCAAGCCCCGCACTGACTCCGGCGGCCACGGCGTGGAGCTGTGCACCATCACTCCAAACAACCGGGATCAGGTGTGGGAGCGGCTCACCTCCCAGGATATGATCGCCGAGGAGCTGCTGGAGCAGTGCCCGGAGATGGCCGCCCTCCACCCCAGCTCGGTGAATACAGTCCGGGCCCTCACCATCCGGGGAAAGCTTTGCTCCGCCGTCCTGCGCATGGGGGTGGGCGGCGGCTTTGTGGACAACGGCTGCTCCGGAGGCATTTTCGCCGGCCTGGACGTGGACACCGGCATCGTCACCACCCAGGGGGCCGATCTGATGGAGCACCGCTTCCTCCTCCACCCCACCACCGGCCTGACTATCCCCGGCTTCCAGGTCCCCCAGTGGGAACAGGTGCGCCGGACGGTAGAGGAGGCGGTGACCCTGGTCCCCAACGCCATCATCGTGGGCTGGGACGTGGCCGTCACCGCCCAGGGTCCTGTGCTTATCGAGGGCAATGCCTATCCCAGTGTGCAGATCATGCAGACAGCCGGGATGCAGGGACTCAAGCGCCTGTGGAACAGCGCCCTGCGGGGCTGACCGCCTTCTGCCCGGGCGCGGAGGCCGAATTTTCGGCCCCCGCGCCCTTCTTTTCGTCTTTTTTCTTGATTTTCCGACCATTCTGTTATAGACTGTCTAAGACTTGCCAGGATAGGTGGCTGCCTCCCCCGCAGTCAATCTTTTCGAAGGAGAGATCTATGTACCGTTCCATTACCCTGCCCAACGGGGCAAAGCTGCTGACCGAATTCGTCCCCGGAGCCCGCACCGCGGCCCTGGGGTTCTTTGTGGGCACTGGCTCCCGCCACGAGCGCGCCGCGGAGAGCGGCGCGGCCCACTTTATTGAGCACATGTCCTTCAAGGGGACCCAGCGGAGGGACGCTGGCGCTCTGGCCCGGGAGACCGACGCCATCGGCGGGCAGATCAACGCCTATACCACTAAGGAGCTCACCTGTTACTATGCCCGGTGTCTGGACAGCCACCTGCACCGGGCCATCGACCTGCTCAGCGACATGCTGTTCCACTCCCGTTTTGCTCAGGGGGACGTAGAGCTGGAGCGCGGGGTCATTCTGGAGGAGATCGGGATGTATGAGGATACCCCGGAGGACCTGGCCGCGGAACGGCTGGCCGCCGCGGTCTACCAGGGTTCCCCGTTGTCCCGCCCCATCCTGGGGAAAGCCTCCACCCTGAACAAGATGACAGGGGAGAGCCTTCGGGCCTATCAGGAGGCCCACTACCGCCCCGGCAATCTGGTGACCGCCCTCACCGGCAGCTTCACCCCCCAGGCCGTGGAGGAGCTGCGCGCCATCCTCTCCGAGCTGGAGCCCGGCCACGTCCCCAGCTGCAAGGGGGCCCGCTACCGCCCCGCCTTCACCGTCCGGCGAAAGCCCACAGAGCAGAACCACCTGATCCTGGCCTTCCCCGCCTTCAGCTATCTGGACCCCCGCCGTTACCAGCTGCTGCTGCTCAACTCCATCCTGGGGGGCGGCGTCTCCTCCCGGCTGTTTCAGGAGCTTCGGGAGAAGCGGGGGCTGTGCTACACCACTTACTCCTATGTAGCCGACCACGCCGACACCGGCCTGCTGGGGGTGTACACCGCCCTCAGCCCCGAGCTGGAGGGGGAGGCGCTGGATGCTGCCTGCGCCCTGCTCCGGGAGCTGGCGGAGCACGGCCCCACCCAGGAGGAGCTGGAGCGGGCCCGGGAGCAGGCCAAGGCCAGCGTGCTCATGGGGCTGGAATCCATTCAGGCCCGCATGAGCCACCTGGGCACCTCCCAGCTGCTCTATGGCTCTGTGCTGGAGCAGGACGACATCCTGGATGCCTATGACGCGGTCACCGTCCCTCAGCTGCGGCAGATGGCGGAGCAGATCTTTGACTTCTCCCAGCTCTCTCTGTCCGCGGTGGGCCGGGTGCCCCCGGCGGAGGAGTACGCCCAGCTGCTTTCCCCCTGACTCTCCCTCCTAGTTCTGTGTCAGACCAAAGCCCGGGGCGGCACATCAGTGCCGCCCCGGGCTTTTACGATTTTACCGGCTTTTCCGCCAGCTTCCCTTCCGCACCAGAAGGACAGCCGACAGGACCAGCATGGGCATCCCCGCCAGTATGCCGGTGACGGCAGGACCCCAGATCTGGCGCACTGCCCCTTCCGCCCCCCGGAACAGCAGAGCGACCTGTGCGGCGGCGTTGATCGTCCCGTGGGCCAGCGCCGCCGGCCAGAGGGAACCGCTCCTCTCCGACAGCCAGGCCAGGAAAGTGCCTGCCGAGGTGGTAAAGAGGCACATCCCCAGAATCCCCAGCCATGGGAAGCCGGGATAACTGGTGCCATAGTTGTGTCCCATAAGATTGATCGGTGTGTGCCACAAACCCCAAATCGCGCCCACCAGCAGGCAGGCAGGGAGGGTAGACATCCTCTGCCGCAGGGCCGGATAGAGAAACCCCCGCCAGCCGATCTCCTCTCCTATGGCAAAGAACAGATTGATCACCGGACCGTAGACCAGTACCCCCAGCAGCAGGGATACCGCCGTGCCCCTAGAGATCCCCGCCTGTTCCATCATTGGCGCCAAGGCTGGAAGCGTGCTGTCAAAATCCCGGGGATATACGCCAAAATAGAGCAGCGCACCCAGGACTGCGGCAGCCAGGGATAGGGCCCAGGCAGCCAGATACCACTTCCAGTTCCTTCTCAGGGCGGGCCGCATGGAGAAAGACAGCACCGGTCTGCGCCTCCCCGCCAGCCACATCAGCCACACCGCCAAGGCAGGCGTCCACATCACCACCGTGTTGAGCAGCTGAGCAGTGACAGCGCCCGGGGGCATCATTCCACACATCAGCCAGATCCCCCACGCCGTCCCATAGGAGAGGAGCAGATATCCCCCCATCTCCCTGCCCCCGGGCCGATCGGTCATTTATACTTCACCGCCGTGCCGTAGGCAATGACCTCAGCTGCCCCCTGCATCACAGAGGAGGAGCCGTAGCGCACGTTGATGACCGCGTCGGCCCCCAGGGCCTCCGCCTCATCCACCATCCGCTTCACCGCGATTTGCCGGGCCTCGTTGAGCATCTCCGTATAGCCGGTGATCTCGCCGCCCACCAGCGTCTTCATACCCGCCATGAAGTCCTTTCCAAAATTCTTGGACTGCACCACAGTCCCCTTCACCATGCCCAGTGCCTCGATCTCTTTTCCAGGGATATATTCAATATTTACGAGCAGCATCCAGCTCTCCTCCTTCAATTTCTTTCATTCGTTGCTTCAGCACGATCCACACGGCTGGGATGGTCACCAGGTCGCCCACTGCCAGGATCAACAGGAGCAGCCGCAGCCAGTCCAGCCCCTCCAGTCCGGCCAGCTGGGATCTGCCCCACAGCAGGAGCAGTGCCATGGCCAGCTGGACCAGGGCAAAAAAGGCCGCGCCCTTCCTGGCGTCCTTCTTCTGGGCGCGCTGGCCCGGGTCAATATTTTTTGGCATCCTCTTCCTCCCCTCTTTTAATTTCCCTCAGCCGCTGGATCAGGGCGGCCAGCACTCCTCCCACCACCGCCAGCCCCACCACGCCGTACAGGGCCATGACGCCCACCGCGATGGTATCCGCCCCGCCTGCGCTGAGGAAGGCCCACAGCATGGTGCCTACCAGGATGAACACCACCAAAATGGTGCCCAGCGCCGCCAGGACCGGGGCCAGCCGGCTGGGTTTTCGGTCAGTATTGCTTCGCATCCTCCGCCTCTCCTTTCTCGATCTCCCGAAATCGCTGGATCATAGCCAGCAGGACCCCCAGGATCACCACGCCCGGGATAGCCACCAGCACCACCAGCAGGGGCAGCGGAGGCGCATCCTCCGCATCGATGGAGAAGCCCCACAGCATCAGGGCGATCAGCCCCCCCATCAGGAACACGGTGAGCAGCGTCACCACCACCGGGGCCACATATCGGATCCTGCGGGTGTCTCCCTGCTGGCGGTCCAGAAAGGTAGCCCCCTCCTGCTCCATCTGTTCCATCTCCCGGAGCAGTCCCCCCGCGTCCAGACTGTCCAACCGGACCTCCCGGTCCTTCAGCGCCTGACAGAACTGGACCGCCTGGTCCAGATTCTTCCGCTCCCGCTCCAGCGTGACCAGATGCCGGCGCATCCCGTCCCCCAGGGTCCGGCTGCCCGTCTGCATCTGCCGGATCTCCTCCAGGGGAACTCCCAGCTTTCTCAGCAGCTTGATCTGCCGCAGGAGCTCCACCTCCGGCTCGCCGTACTCCCGATAGCCGTTCTGGCTGTTCCGTCCCGGCTTCAGCAGCCCCTGCTCCTCATAGAAGCGGATGTTCTTCTTTGTGATGCCCACCAGGGCCTCGACTTCGTTGATCTTCATCGGTATCCCCCTCGCTCTGTGGTTAGGTTATACCCTCCAGCGGGGGGAAGGTCAAGCATTTTCCGTCATTTCATAAAGATTTTTTCTCTCTCTGCCGCCAGATCCACCGTGCCAGCACGGCCAGGGCCACAGCCCAAACCAGCGCCACCAGCTCCACCCCCGCCAGGGGTATATGGGCCGCGGCCAGGATGGCACAGGCGTCCACCCCCGCGTGGAGGGCAATGGCCGCGGGGAAGAGCCACAGGGACGCCCGGCGCTCCACAGCCCGCCAGACCAGCACCGACAGGGAGATGTGGATGGCAACGGCCACGATCCGCTCCAGCCCGCCCCACAGATAGGTGTGGGGCGGCGCGGCCACCGCAGCCGCCAGCGCCTGGGCCGCCGCGTCATCCAGCTGGCCCATGTGCTGCTCCAGCGTGCCTGTGTTCAGCCAGAAGGAGAGCAGCAGGTTGCTGACGTTGGTCAGCCCCACCAGCAGTACCGCCTCCATGCCGCCGTGGCCCGCCCCGTAGATCAGGGCGTCCTGGGGCGTGCCCCCCTTCCCGCTCCGCCTCAGCAGCTGAAAGGCGGCAAATCTCCCCGTCTCCTCAAACAGCCCCGCCATCAGGCCCCCATACAGTGCGTAGAGTCCCAGATCGCCCGTAATGACCCCGCCCGCAGGGCCGCCCAGGATGAGCTGGTGGGCCCTCTGCTCCAGCACCAGGGCAAATACCAGAAACACCGCCGCCCCCAGAAGAAAGGCCCGCCAGCGCCCGCCTCTCCGGCGGAAAAACAGCCCCAGTCCCAGGGGCAGGCCAAAGGCGATCAGCAGAGAGACCGTCATGCAGGCCATGGCGGCCCCGGGCATTGTTCCGTATCCTTCCATTTTTATCCCTCCTTTTCCGACCGGCCCCGGCGTTTTGTCCCGGCCGGCTTTCGGGCCCACCCTACCCCTTTCCCCCGGTAGAAAGTCAAGGGTTTCTGCAAAAAAAGTTTCCTTCCCCCTGGTGGAAACTTGTGTTTCTGCCGGTTTTACCCCTGTTTTTCCCAAAAACGGGTGCCCCGGCGCGCTCTGCATTGAGATGCGGGCCCGGAGAGGAAAACAGCGGACGCCTGTCATGCGCCCGCCGTTCTCTATCCGGAACCTCGGCCCTGTACGCGCCGCGGTCCTTCCTGTTCTCTGTCAGCCCTTCTCTTTTACTTCCACCACCGTCAGCCGCTCTCCCCGCACCTGGAAACGGATCTCCCAGCCGGCGAACTCCATGCCGTAGATCCGCTCCGGGTCCCTCTGATAGGAGGGCCGGGGGTCCTGGGCCAGCACGCCCGCGGCCGCCTGCCGCCGGTCCTCCGGCAGCAGGGACAGCCACCGCTCCGGGAACTCCACTTCCAGCAGCCGGTCCGCCCCGGGTGCAAAGCCCCCTGTGGCCTCCGGCCGGCAGTCCCCATAGGGGAGGTAGGGCTTGATGTCAAAGATGGGGGTCCCGTCCATCAGGTCCGCCCCCGCCACGTGGAGCACCGGGCCCGGGGGGGAAGGGGCCCCCCCCCGCTCCAGGCGGACGGAGGACAGCCCGACAGCGTTGGGCCGGAAGGGAGAGCGGGTGGCAAAGACCCCCATGCGGGTATTGCCTCCCAGCCGGGGCGGCCGCACCGTGGGGGACCAGTCCTCCCGCACCGCCTGGGAGAACTGCCAGATCAGCCAGATGTGAGAAAACCCCTCCAGCCCCCGCACCGCCTCCGGGCTGCGGAAGTCCGGCTCAAAGACCACTCTGGCCTTCAGCGCCTCCACCAGCCCGCTCTGGCGGGGTATCCCGAACTTGGACGGGAAATCACTGTGGATGCGGGCAATGATTTTCATAGGCACAGTCTCCATGGGCTCTCCTCCTGACAGGCATCTGTTTCGGGCCCCTGGGCCCCTGCTGCCCCTATTATAGCGGAGGGCAGGCCCACTGTCCATGCCCCTGTCACTCTTGTGGCAGGACATTTCGTTTCAGGCTGGTATAGGCCATCAAGATATAGAACAGGTAGATCAGGCAGAACAGCCCCAGCGCCAGGGCGGTGATGGCTGCAGGGTGATAGATCCCCGTCATGGTTCCCGGCTCCACCGCGCCGCCCAGGTTCAGGAGAAAGGGAACTGCAATGAGCGCCGGCGGAAGGGCAGGCATGGCGTAATAGATGGCAAACTGGCACCCCAGCGCCCGCCGCATCTCCCGCCGGTCCATGCCCAGCTTCCGCAGCAGGGCGAACTGTCCCCGGTAGCGGTCTGTCTCGCTGAGCTGCTGGACTGTCAGGATGGTAGCGGCGGTCATGGTGAGGACCAGCGCCAGATAGTACAGGGGAAACACCACCATGGCGGACATGGAGGCCGCTTCTGTCTCCTGATCCGCCTTGGAGTAGAGGGTGTCGTAGAGGCCCTCGGCCGCGTCATAGCGGTCCCGGATGGCACAGAGCCCCGCAAACTGTTCCCCACTCACCGGTTTCTCTGTCATGGCGGCTATGGCGCCGTGGCTGACTGGACAGTTCCGGGCCAGCTCGTCGGGCACCACCAGCACAAAACCGTGTCCATTGGCATCCCACAGATTCTGATTCAGCGGGCCTGTCTCTATCCCCGCCAGCTCCAGTGTCTGGCCGGAGATCCGGATGGGCTGCCGGTAGTCCGCCAGGGACGGTCCCAGATAGTCCTGGCAGTGGATCAGATACTCCCCAGTTTCCAGAGTCACTGCGGGCCACCCCTTCATGGCCCGGAGGGCGGCATAGTCGCTGAATGCCATCAGCATGTCCCGGCTGGAAAACTTGTGGTAGCTGGCGTGGTCCACCAGATAGTCGGTGACCTGGGCGTCCTCCCCCTGATAGACCGCGTACCGCCGCACCGCTGTCACTGGAACAGAGCGGCGGATCTGGTCCTGATAGGCATCCAGATGAGCCTCGTTTTTCGTGCCGATGTACAGATCAAAGGCGGATGCCTTTTCCATCCGGCTCTGAAACATGGCGCTGAAGGTCATCCCGCTCCCCTCCACGATCAGGGTGGCGGTGAACAGCAGAGAGACCGTGGCCATGACGATCCCCATGGTGGCCAGCTTGGCGGTGAGAGTGCGGAAGACCAGCAGAGTCTGCCCAGCGTACTTTTTCGCCGGACGCCTTTCAAAAAAGGCGGGGACCCCTGAGGCAAAGCTGAGAAAGAACCCGTAGAGGAAGGCGATGACGCACCCCGTGCCCAGCAGGCTGGGGAGCATCCCGCCCATCAGCAGCAGAAGGGTCCCCACTGCCCCCAGGATCACCGAGAGAACAAAGATCCGCCGGCGGCTCCGGCTCTTTTCGATGACTTCCTCCTCGTTCCGTCGGTCCAGGTAGATCAGCTTCCGGATCTTCATCCTTCGGATGCGCCTCCGGCCTTTCAAGAGAGCAAAGAGGTAGATGAACAGAAAATAGACCAGGGTCAGCCCCACCGCCGGGGGCGAGAACGCCAGGGAGACCCGGTAGGGCGCGCCGAACAGAGCCAGCATCACAGCCCTCAATGCCTGAAACAGCAGATCCCCCGCCGCCAGCCCCAGGAGCAGAGCCGCGCCGCCCACCGCCAGGTTTTCCAGAAAAAACAGCCGGGCCACCTGACGGTGCTCCAGCCCGATCAAAATATAGGTGCCCAGCTCCCGGCTGCGGCGGGAGAGCATGAAGCCGGTGGTATAGGAGACCAGCCAGCCGGTGATGAGCACTGCGGCCGCGCTGGCCAGGACGATCATCAGGGGCAGAGAAGCCAGTTTTTCCGACAGATCGGCGATCTCCCGGGAAAAGACCAGACCGTTGAAGGCATAGATCAGAGCGGCGGCCATCACAATGGTGACGAAATACACCAGATAGTCCCGTGCCTGCCGCCGGGCGTTGCGCCAGGAAAGCTTATATAACGTCACTGACATCACCCCCCAGCAGAGCCAGCACGTCCAGGATCTCATGGTAAAAAACCGGACGCCCCCGCTCCCCTCGGAGCAGTTCGTGGAACAGCCGGCCGTCCTTCAGAAAGAGGACCCGGGCGGCATAGCTGGCACTGTATGCGTCATGGGTCACCATGAGGATGGTGGCCCCCATGTCCCGGTTCATCCTGGTCATGATTTCCAGCAGGTTTTTGGATGCCTTGGAATCCAGCGCTCCGGTGGGCTCGTCGGCCAGCAGCAGGGACTGTCCGGCCACCATGGCCCGGGCGCAGGCCGCCCGCTGCTTCTGGCCGCCGGATACCTGATAGGGGAATTTCTCCAGCACATCCATGATCTCCAGCCTGGCCGCCATCTCCCGCACCCGGCGCTGCACCGTCTCCGGGTCGGTGTGGTTCAGGCTGAGGGCCAGGCCGATGTTTTCCTCCAGTGTCAGGGTATCCAGCAGATTAAAGTCCTGGAACACAAAGCCCAGCCGCTCCCGGCGGAACCGGGCCAGCTCCCGGGGCGGGAGGGCGGCGATGCTCTCCCCGTCCAGCAGGATGTCCCCGGCGCTGACGGTGTCGATGGTGGAGATGCAGTTGAGCAGGGTGGTCTTCCCGCTGCCCGACGCCCCCATGATGGCAATAAATTCCCCGTCATCCACTTCAAAGCTGACCCGGTCCAGCGCCTTGGTCACATTGTTTTTGCTCCCGTAGTATTTTTCGATGTTCCGTACTTGCAGCATCTTGATTTCCTCCTTTGCTGTCCCTTACAGGATACTGCAAGACCGGCCCCACTGGTATCGGCTTTCTATGGCCTCAGCTTACAATTTTGAAAGGTTCTCCCGGGCCGGAAAGAGGAGGGTCATCCGGGTCCCCTTTCCCTCCTCCGAGGCGGCCCGCAGCTCGACCTCCAAGGCAGTCGCCAGCCTCCGGGCCAGATACAGCCCCATTCCGGTGGAGCCGCCCCGGCTGCGTCCGTTGCTGCCCGTAAAGCCCCGGTCAAAGATCCGGGGCAGCTCATGGGCGGGGATGCCGATACCGTTGTCCTCCACTGTCAGCTCTACCCGCCTCCCCAGTGCCCGGGCGGACAGGGTGACAACAGGCTGGGCGCTGCGGTAGCGGGCGGCGTTCTGGAGCAGCTGCCCCAGCAGGAAGCATACCCATTTCCCGTCGGTGTAGACCCTCTGATCCAGATCCCGGGTCTCCACCCGCACCCCGCTCTGGATCAGCAGGGCCCTGTGGCTCTGGAGGGCCTGGTCCGCCAGCTCCTCCAGGCTGGTCTCCCGGATCACCAGATCCTTTTCCGGACTCTCCGCCCTGGCATAGAACAGGGCCCGCTCCACGTGGGCGTCGATCTGGGCCAGTTCCCGCTCCAGCCTGCGCCGGGTATCCGGCCCTACGGTCCGGGAGATCAATCGGGCCGCCGTGATGGGGGTCTTGATCTCGTGGACCCACTGTTCCACATACTCCCGATACTCCCGCTGGGCCGCCTGCGCCTCCGACACCGCGCCCACCATGGCCTGGCCCGACTGGTGCATCAGGGCAAACAGCTCCCGTTCCCAGAGCCCTTCCGGCTTTGGGGCACACTCCGCAAACAGCTGCTTCTGGTCCAGCCCCTCCATAATGGCCTTTAGCTCCGCCAAGCGGCGGCGGAGCCGGACGCACTCCCAGAGCTGCGCCAGCACAAAGACCAGGATCAGCCCCATCAGGAGCAGAGCCACCACGCCGGGCTGTGTCCCGGTGGCCAGCAGGAAGAGGGCGGCGGCCGCCGCGCACCCCCCCTGGAGCACGATCCGCCCCAGCCGGTCGGACAGAAAATCAGCGATCGTCATACTGATACCCCATTCCCCGCCGGGTCTTGATCTGCTCCGGCAGCCCCAGCTCCCCCAGCTTGTTCCGCAGCCGGGTCACATTGACACTGAGGGTGTTGTCATCGATATAGATCCTGCTGTCCCACAGCGCCTCGATCAGGTCTGCCCGGGACACGATCTCCCCGGCGTGGGCCATCAGGTGGGCCAGGATCTTCAGCTCGTTCCGGGTGAGCTCCGCGGTCCGTCCACTTGCCCACACGGTCCCCCTGGACAGGCTGAGCCGCACTCCCCCAGCCTCCAGGATGTCCGGCTCCGACGGACCTCCGCTGCGGCGCAGCACCGCCTTGATCCTGGCAAGCAGAATGGGGATGCTGTACGGCTTGGTGATGTAGTCGTCTCCGCCCAGACTGAGCGCCCGCAGCTCGTCCGCCGCCGAGTTCCGGCTGGTCACCACCACGATGGGGACCGGGCATCGTCTCCGAAGCTCGGCGCACAGGGAGAAACCGTCCCGCCCGGGCAGTCCCAGATCCAGCAGGACCAGATCCGGCCCAAAGGTCCCCGCCTGCCCCGGCACGTCCCCAAAATCCGTCACCGCCAGAGCCTGATAGCCCTCATTCTCCAGCAGGAGGGCCAGCTCCTCCCGGATGGCTGGGTCATCCTCCACGATCATGATCTTCCGCATGGTCTCCGTCCCCCTCTACATCCCGTTTGGCGCTATTGTACCACGCCCAAGCCCGGGCGTCTACGCTGCTCCCTGGCATATTGCCGCCAAGTCAAGCCCTATCTTCCTTCTCTGAAGCCCCTTGCCCCTCCCTGCCGATTTCCTGTTTTCTAAAGCGCAGCCGGCAAAATATACTTTCTACGGGCTCCAGATTTTTTGTTTCTCGGCATTTTCACAAGAACTACTGCTTTCCCCTGTTTGTTTTCTTTTAAAAGACAATTGTCCCTCCTTGGATTACGATGGTAACATGTGCCTCTCTCATATGTGTCTATTTCCCAGTTTTTTACCAAAGCTTCCTTTATATTTCTTCAGTCTATCAGAAAAATAAATTTTACGTTCTGCACAGATTTCTTATTCATGAATAGGGTCACACAGACTCCCTCCCCTATTTTGTTAAATTTTAGTTTTGACTTCCCCCTTTTTTCATGGTATTTTGTTTTGCGTGCCTCCCAGACAAGATGCACTCTTTCAGATACTGGCAGACAATTACTTGATACAGGAAAGGATGACTCAAATTATGAATCCCCCTACTTCCTCTCTCAAAAAGGGCTCCAAAGAGTCCCTTACTTCTGTAAAGAGTGAGGAGCCTCCCAGTTCTCCGGCCACGACTCATATTTCCATTCAGGTCACCCATCGCTCCAGCAAGTCTGGCCGCAGCCACATTCTCCCCCTTCTGCTCCTGATCATTGCGGCTGTCCTTCTTCTTTTCCTTCTGACCGTTTTTCCTGGTTCTGTTTCCGTGTTTTTTTCGCTGAATACATAAAGGGTATCCTCTATTTGAGGACACCCTTCCGAAAATCCAAATTTTTACCCGAAAGACCGATTCGTAAAATAATTCCGGTCTTTCGGGTACATTAAACCACAAACCAAACCGCACTCCGCTGGAATAAGGAGGCGCAACGACTGAGCACGCTCTCTATAAAACAAATCGGAGCAAGCTTTGTATCGCTTACTCCGATGTGGAGCTGCTACCCAGATTTGAACTGGGGACCTCATCCTTACCAAGGATGCGCTCTACCGACTGAGCTATAGCAGCATACGTTCCCCCAATGGGGGTTATATCAGCAACAGGCAAAACCTGACATTTTTAAATGGCGACTCGGAAGGGACTTGAACCCTCGACCTCCGGCGTGACAGGCCGGCGTTCTAACCAACTGAACTACCGAGCCAGGTAGTCATGGGATGGGGCCAATGTGGTGGGAACAACAGGGCTCGAACCTGTGACCCCATGCTTGTAAGGCATGTGCTCTACCAGCTGAGCTATGCTCCCCCGGTTTGCTGTCGCTGTCTCACGACGGCTTGCTTATTATACTAAAGTCTTTCCATCTTGTCAACCACTATTTTCACTTTTTTTGCGCAAATTTTGGTTTCCTCTTTTTTTCTGCCCCGGACCAGCAGACAGCAGGCCCACCGGTCCGGAGGCATCTCTATTTCTACATCTTCCGTTCTGCGGGGGCCGGGGACTTCTCCCCCTCCCGGGCGAGCTCCGTACGGAAGAAGTGGAGCAGCATCCCTCCGCTGCACAGGAAGGTGATGAAGTCCGCTACCATCTGGGTCATCTCCAGCCCGGTGAGATCAAACAGCCTGGGCAGCAGGAAGATCAGAGGGATAAAGAACAGCCCCTGCCGGCATACGGCCAGGAAGGAGGCCCTCCAGGAGCACCCCAGCGACTGGAAGAGCATGTTGGCAAAGACCAGCACCGCCCCCAGGGGGAGGCTGACACACTGGAACCGGAAAGCCCGGGCCCCGATGTTGATCACCTCCGGGTCCTCCCGGAAGAAGTGGATCACCTGGGGTGCGAAAAGAAACCCAATGACGGCCGCCGCAGTCAGCACCAAGGTGCAGGACTTCATGGAGAACTTCACGCTCTCCCGCACCCGGTCCAGCCGCCCCGCACCGTAGTTGAAGCCTACTACAGGCTGAAACCCCTGGCCGAAGCCGATGACGACGGACATGATGAAGGTAAACACCTTGGTCACGATCCCCATGGCGGCCACCGCCGGGTCGCCGTAGAGCCCCGCATTGAGGTTCAGAGACACGGAGGCCACACTGGACATGCCCTGCCGCAGGAAGGACGGCAGACCGCTTTTCAGGATGTCTCCATACACCTTGGCCTCTCGGGCGATGAGCCGGGGGCTGACCCGGATGTCGCTCTGCCCTCGCACAAAGAAGGAGGCCAGGATAGCCAGGCTGACGCACTGGCTGAACAGGGTGGCGATGGCCGCCCCGGAGATGCCCATGTCAAAGGTGAAAATCAGGATGGGGTCCAACACGATGTTCAGCAGTCCGCCGAATCCCAGGCCGATCACCGACCGGTTGGCCTTTCCCTGCCACCGCAGCAAATTGTTGAGGATATAGGCCAGGATCATCACCGGGGCACCGAATATGATATACCTGGCGTAGTCTAGGGCGTAGGGATAGATGGTGGGGGTAGCCCCCAGCAGCCAGACCAGCTCATCGATCCAGACGAAGCAGACGGACATGAGCAGCAGCCCCAGCACCAGTCCCAGAATGACGGCGCTGGATGCGTACTGGTCCGCCCGCTCTTTCCATCCCTTCCCCAGCAGCCGGGAGGTGATGCTCCCCGACCCCATCCCCACGGTGAAGCCCACCGCCTGGATGATCGCCATGAGGGAAAAGACGATGCTCACCGCTCCGGAGGCGCTGGTGGCTCCATCCCCCGCGCCGATGTGGGAGACAAAATAGGTGTCCGCCATGTTGTAGATGGAGGTCACCAGCATGCTGATGATGGTGGGCACCGCCAGCCTGCCGATCAGTCCCGGGATGGGGGCCTCCAGCATCTGTTTCCGCTGTTCTTCCGGACTTTCCCGCTTCACTTTTTTCTCCTTTCCGCCTTTCCCGGCTTCTCTCCCTGCCTTCCTCTCTCCGCCGCCCGCCAGCGGTAAAAAAGCGCCCCATCCCTCCGGTCTCTTCCGGGGGGATGGGGCGTCGTTCCTCTTAAAACGGCAGTCCGAGCCCGCCGGTCAGTTTCTGCATGGTGGAAGCCGCATCGTTTTCCGCAGCCCGCAGCGCCTCGTTGACGGCGGCCACGATCATGTCCTGGAGCATCTCTACGTCATCCGGGTCCACCGCCTCAGGATCGATCTCCAGCGCCTTCAGCTCCCGCTTGCCGGTCACAGTGGCAGTCACCACCCCGCCGCCGGCGGCGGCCTCGTACTCCTTCTCCTGGAGCTCCTGCTGCATGCGCATCATATCCTGCTGCATCTTCTGGGCCTGCTTGAGCATGTTGGCGTTCATTCCCATGCCGCCCATGCCGCCGCGGCCTCCAAAGCCCTTTGCCATATCCATCCACTCCTTATTCCGATATAACCATATCACTTGATGATGATATTGTCAAACTGTTCCCCAAACTCCAGCAGGGCGTCCAGGGCGTCCCGCTGTCCAGCTTCCGGGGCCTGCCCCGTGCCCAGGTCCTCCGGAGAGGGCTTCCCGATTTGGAAGGCTACTCTGGCCTGCCCGCCGAACCGCTGCCCGGCGGCCTGTGCCAGCACCTCCGTGATGTTGGGCTTGTTGAGCATCGCCTTGGTGAATGCACTGTCCACCCACAGGGTCAGCACCCCGTTTTTCCAGGTCCCCACCGTCTTTTCCGGGTTCACCAGATAGGGCCCCGCGGAGGGCAGCTTTCGCTTGGCCTCCGCCGCGAAGGCGGGCCAGAAGGAGCTCTCGCCCCCGGCGACGGCCGGCTGGGCAGGCGGGACCGCCGCAGGCCGTCTCTCCGGCTCTTCCAGGGTCCGCTCCTCCTCCGGTTCCTCCGGCAGGGGCGGACGCTCCTCCGTCCAGGGAGGAGCCTCCACGGGCGCCGGCTGAGGCCGGGCGGGCTGCTGCGCCGCCCCGCCGTCTCCCGCC
>OLSG01001810.1_pt1 | contig 20264 bp, 17 predicted proteins | sample 1673041 | NCBI WGS metagenome assembly OLSG01 (sample SAMEA3136749, study PRJEB25190) | human gut metagenome | reverse complement strand
ATCTATAATTTTGATTGTAATTGACCTAAAAAGAAGCAGATCTCCGTTTCTGAACTCAGAAATGAAAATCTGCCAGCTTAACTTATGATACTAACGGCAGTACGTAAGTCACCCAGAACCATGACATAGGCATGATCAGCACCATCGCCGGTATCATGTCCGCAGTTGGGAAGTTCTTCAGCTTCACCATACGAAAACCGGTTGCAAGCATCAGAAACCCGCCACAGGCTTTAAAGTCATTGATCATGCCCGGTGTAGTCAACGGGAAAATCGCCGTTGCTGCAAAGAACAGGATCAGGAAAATGATCACCTGCGGAATGGCGATCATACACACTACCATTCCCAGGCTGCAGGCAAAAATAGCTGCTGTAAATAAATCCAGAATAGATTTGGAGATCAGCACTGAATGATCCCCGCTCATTCCGGATACGATAGAGCCATAGATTCCTGTTCCGCTTGCACAGAATAATACGATGATCGTCACCAGTGTATTCATAAACTCATCCTCAGAAAGCTCTGAATTTGAATTCTTGATAAATTTGCCGATCACACGCTGCATAACACCGGCACCGGCATTGATCCTTTCTCCAAGATGAATCGCAAGTCCGATTCCCGTACCGATCACAACAGAAAAAATAACCGCCGGCATATTTTCCATCAGACCGATGGTGCTGATTCCCATTCCCATAGAACATACCCCGAATACAAGGGTAATATCCTCTTTGAATTTCGGACTTAATTTGTGCCCCACAAAAGCACCCAGGATTCCGCCTATAACTATGGATAATGCATTGATAATTATTCCAATAGGCATAACCTTTTTCTCTCTCCTTTATCTTTATCTTTTTTCTTCTTCGTAAATATTATACCCATCTCTGCCATTCTGTTTTGTCTTATATAGTGCAGTATCTGCATTTTTATACAGATCAAGATATCCTGTTCCATGTTCCGGAGCAAATGCCATTCCGGCACTAATGGTAATATTCTTTCCATTCATTTCCGGAAATGTTAATTCTTTAACTTTTTTTATCAAACTTTCGATTCTGGAAACAGCCACTTCTCTGCTGTCCGTTTTCCTCATATATACTACAAATTCATCACCACCAATCCTGCCAACAATATCTCCTTCACGAAAATGCTCATGAAGCACTTCACCAAATTTGTGCAGGACTTTGTCCCCTGTAATGTGTCCATATATATCATTTACTTCCTTAAAATGATCCACATCCATGATCACAAAAGTTCCCGGTTCCTGCGGGTGTTCCTGCAGAACATTATGGATCCGTTCTTCTGTACTTCTCTTATTGTACGCGCTGGTCAGTGCATCTGTCTCGGCTGCCTGAATAAGCTGTTTATCCTTTGATCTGTTCTTAACAAATCCCCAAAGGAACAACATGCTTACCATAACACAAAACCCGATTGTAAAAATCAGTTCATATCTTCGTACAAAGTTATAAGATTTCTGCGCTTCAGAAACAGGGATAACATAACAAATCATCCAGTCATTCAATCCCATATCTGTATAGGCCAGATAACGGTCTGAATTATAATCATTTCCAATTCTTATTTTCATCAGTCCATCGGCACCCACTGTAAAATCTTTTTTCACTTCTGTCAGGGACGAATCAAAAATAAGTGTCTGATCATCATAAAATCCAAAGAAGTTATCGCCATATTCAATCTCATGATAGGCAAAATCACCATCATACGCAATAATCTCACCATCACTGGTAGTAATCAGTGTATATCCTACATCTTCAAAGAAATCGTTAAACAGCATACGGCTTAATGCAGTTACGTTATAAGAACCACCCAGAACTCCTATCACTTTTCCGTTTTTCCAGACCGGTACGCCCAGAATTACACGGGTTTCTTTATCTACGCTGCTCTCCAGTGGATCGCTTAGTGTTTCTTTTCCCTCCATTCCTTCCTTAAAATATCTCCTCGAAGATACATTCTTCTCTGCTCCGTTATCATAATGAGCCGTACCATCTGCTTCAATCAGTGCTGTACGCTCTAAAGCAGTTTCCTCTTCAAGTGATATTAACATTTCCATATTTTCATCCGACACAAGTTCTTCGGATTTTCCAATCTCTTTTGCTATACCCCTCAGATATCCATAATGAATATCCAAAATTGCTTTAATATGTTCACTCTGTCTGGAAACATTCGTCTTAATTACTTTCTGCGAGTTACGCTCAATAGAATTCTGCGTGCATACCAGAAATATGCCCAGACTTACTGCTACCGCACACACAAATATAAGAGCAGCAGCTACATACTCCGTGATTTCATTTTTCTTTCTCATAAACATCTCCTTTCACCCCACATTTTTCTGTTTGTCTTTTGTTGGGTTACATTATACACACACTTTCCCGAAACTGCGGTCAAAATACTTTCACTGTTAATCCTCTGTAACAGATTTGTGTAATACATATATCTGTCGCTTAAACCTTCAGGACAATTTTAATATATCAAATCGAACTGTGAAAATCCAGATAAATCGTCAAATTTTCGTCAAAAAAAGACAGACTCTCTATTTTCTTTCAAGATATCTGTCTTTTTAATCATATACATTACATTGGTTCTAAAGTGTGTTTAAACTTTACGCAAGATATGCGTCACATTTTATGGGAGATTTTTTCAAACCCACACTGGTATGCCAGATGATCAGATCAGCTTAACAATATCGTTATACATAACAAATACCATCAGCGCCATCAACAGCATCAGCCCTGCGAAATGGATGCCGCCCTCCACCTGTCTGTTAATCGGTTTTCTGCGGATTGCCTCTATGACAAGGAATACCAGCCGTCCACCGTCCAGTGCCGGAAACGGAAGGAGGTTCATAACTCCAAGGTTTGCAGAGAGCAGAACTGCCAGATTAAGCATATTCATCCACAGGATCATGGTTCCTTCGCTTTTGCTTTCCTCATACGTAGTTCCGATTGCATCCACAATTCCGACCGGACCACTCAGATCTTTCATTCCAAGCTTTCCGCTGACCAGCTCTTTCAGGCTGAGAATCGTTGTACGTACCATATATTTTACTTCTACGGCACCATATTTGACTATATTCAGCCCTTTTGCTTTTTCAGAATACATATTGTAGGTAAATCCTGATTCTGCCGTACGGTATTCTTTTGGTGTAACCGTAATATCATATTCCTGTCCGTCCCTGGAATAGGTAATCTTTACAGACTTTTCTGTCAGCGGATTCTCCTGAATATATTTCTGGTAATCTGCTGCATTTGTAATCTTCACTCCATTAATGGATGTGATCACATCTCCCTGCTGAATCCCTGCTTCCTGCAACGGCATTCCATCCATTACAGATTCCACTGTCATGGCAGAAGTATCATCCCCGTTGAAATTGCAGCCCAGAAGGTATCTCACATTTGTATCCGACTTATAGGAAATGTCCATCTTCTTTCCATCACGCTTAACAGTCAGGTTAATGGTATCTCCCTCTTTCAGCTGGTTCAGATAGGAATATACATAGAGATCTTTTCCCAGATCAATGTGATATCCCTGATAACCGGTAATAATATCTCCCTCTTTCAGTCCTGCCGCCTCAGCCGCAGAACCTTCCTTTACGGAAAGAACTCTGGATGGTTCATATCCTACAGCACCTACAATGATCACAGACAATACAAATGCCATGATAAAGTTAAATACCGGTCCTGCGACAACTACAGAAATCCTGCCCCACACAGACGCACTGTTAAAAGTTCCCGGTTCATTCTCTATGTCCGTATCCTCCCCCAGCATGGCACAGGAGCCACCGATAGGAAGAAGTTTCAGTGAATATCTGGTATCTCCTTTCTCAAAACTGTAAAGTCTTGGTCCCATTCCCAAAGAGAATTCTGTGACCACGATCTTATTCAGCTTTGCAAAAAGAAAATGTCCCAGCTCATGAAAGAGAATGATTGCACTGAATATGACAATTGCAATAATAATTTTCAATCTACCACCTGCTTTCAATCCAACGATAAGTTTCTTTCTCAATCTCCAGAATCTGATCCAGGTCCGGATCCTTTACTGCTGTATGTCTGCTCATAGACTGCCCGATAATCTCGTAAATATCCAGAAAGCTGATTTTTTTCTGAAGGAATTTGCGGACTGCCAGCTCATTTGCAGCATTAAAAACGGTTGGCATACTGCCGCCTGCCCTTGCCGCTTCCACCGCCATTGGAAGACCTTTAAAAGTTTTCCTGTCCGGCTCCTCAAAGGTGATCTGCTTCAACATATGAAAATCCAGTCTGTCGCCTTTTAAAAATCTTCTGTCCGGGTAGCATAATGCATACTGTATCGGAAGTCTCATATCCGGTGTTCCAAGCTGTGCCATCACTGCACCGTCCTCGAATTCCACCATAGAGTGGATAATACTCTGCGGCTGAACCACAACCTGAATATGATCCAGATCTACATCAAAAAGCCATCTGGCTTCCATAACTTCCAGACCTTTATTTACCAGAGTTGCAGAATCCACTGTAATCTTCTGTCCCATTACCCAGTTCGGATGCTTCAGCGTATCCTCCAGAGTCACCTTCTCCAGATCTGCTGTTTTCTTTCCGCGGAAAGGACCGCCGGATGCAGTGATGAGCAGTTTATGTATCTGCTCTCTTTTCTCTCCATGAAGTGCCTGGAAAATAGCACTGTGCTCGCTGTCTACAGGCAGGATCTGCACACCGAACTGCTTTGCCAACGGCATGATCAGATGTCCGGCTGTTACCAGTGTTTCCTTATTTGCCAGAGCAATATCCTTACCTGCAAGGATTGCTTCCATAGTTGGTCTGATTCCTATCATTCCTACGATAGCGGTCACCAGAATGTCTGATTCTTCCATTCTGGCAAGTTCGATAAGACCACCCATCTGGCTTACGATTTTTACATCCAGATCCTGCACACGTACTGCCAGATCTCTGGCTGCCTCTTCTTTCCAGACTGCAACAAGTCTGGGATGAAATTCACGTATCTGCTTCTCCAGCATTTCTACATTGCTGCCTGCTGCAAGACCAACTACTTCCAGGTCATCATTTGCACGTACCACATCCAGTGTCTGTGTTCCGATCGAACCTGTAGAACCTAAGACTGCTACTTTTTTCATCTTGTACCTCATTTCAATACTTATACAACAATTTTATAAAATTACTTCTGACCTGACAGTTCTCATATCAGAAAATACTGTAAACATGTATATCAGAAGAATATATGCTCCGTTAGAGCGCGTCTGAAAAAGGCTTTCTGCAAGATGTGCGTCACAATTTGTGGGATATTTTGCCCGGATGAGGGCGCCGTAGCGGGCTACGGCAACTGAATTCGGGTGAAATATCCCGCAAAGTGGGGCGTGCAGATTGCGGGAATGATTTTTCAGACACGCTCTAGATCTCAATCATCACAAGAGAAAGGAAATAAATAACCGGTGCTGTGAAGATCACACTGTCGAATCTGTCAAGGATTCCTCCATGTCCCGGAATTAATTTTCCATAATCTTTAATCCCCTGATTTCTCTTGATCGCAGATGCAGCCAGATCGCCTACCATGGAGATCAGCGCTCCGATTGCACAGATCACAGCATATTCCAGCATCGGTCCCTGAGTGGCTGCTGCATAGATCACACCAAGAAGTGCAGCTCCTGCCACACCACCCACAGCTCCCTCCACAGATTTCTTAGGGCTGAGGACAGGTGCCATTTTATGTTTACCGATCAGCATTCCCACACAATATGCGCAGGTATCACATCCCCATGAGCACAGAAAGATCAGCCATACGTGGAACTTTCCACCGGGAAGCTCTCTGGTAAGATAAATAAACGACAGCATAACTGCCACATACACAATACCAAACAGTGCAGGCATTACCTGCCCTGCCTCATAGGTTGGATAAGTGAACACGTATACAAACATGAGCAGCACAAGTCCGAAAATGATTGCCAGCACTCCATACCTCTCAAAATCAAGCAGTACTGCCAGATAATATAATACTGCGCCTAAATAGCCTGCTGCTGCCAGCAGATTTATCTTCTCATCCTGCACCTTCATTGCTCTGTACAATTCTCTCATTCCAATGAGAGAAACCGCAAGAAGTGTGAAAAACAGCACATAATCACCGCTGATGATAGTAGCAAGCGCAATAATCACAAGCAGGATTCCGCTTAAGAGTCTTGTCTTAAACATTCTTTACTCCTCCTTAACTCCGCCGTATCTTCTGTCTCTCTGATTATATTTCTCAATAGCCTTAATCAACTCTGCTTTATTAAAATCCGGCCATGCCACATCTGTGAAATAAAATTCTGTATAAGCCATCTGCCATAACAGAAAATTGGAAAGTCTCAATTCACCGCTTGTGCGGATCATCAGATCCGGATCAGGGATTCCTGCCGTATCCAGGTAATTGTCAAAAACATGCTCATCAATTTCTTCCGGCTTTACTTTTCCATCTGCAGCATCCTGAGCAAGTTTGCGGATACCTCTTATGATCTCATCTCTGCTGCCGTAGTTTAATGCAATCTGGAAATAGATTTCATCATATTTCTGAGAATATTGTTCCAGACGTGCAATACTTTCCTGAATATCCTGATCAAATGCCGAAACCTCTCCGATCACCCGGACACGCATTTTGTTCTTATCTGCCAGTTTAATACATTTTTTCAGATAACTTCGGAACAGTTTCATCAGACCGTCCACCTCATCTTTGGAACGTTTCCAGTTCTCTGTGGAAAAAGCATATACAGTCACATATTTAACTCCCAGCTCCTTCATATAGTCACAGACTGTTTCCAGATTTGCACAGCCCTTCACATGTCCGTAGCTTCTGGGCATTCCCTTTGCCTTCGCCCAGCGTCCATTACCATCCAGAATAATGGCAATATGATTTGGTACATTCATACTCTTGTTTCCTTTTCTTATCCTGTTATTCCTTTAACCTTACTGTCTCATCATAATGAACCGCAGTTTCCGGTCCATTATCTCATTCAGATAAAAAGAGAGCCCGCATTCATGGAGCTCTCCTTTTCGTTTCCCTTATACGGTCATGATTTCTTTGCTCTTTGCATCCACTGCCGCATCAACTTCTTTGATATATTTATCTGTGCTCTTCTGGATTTTCTCCTCAAGTTCTTTAATCTCATCCTCAGATACATCCTGTTTTGCAAGTTTCTTAAATGCATCATTTGCATCACGACGAATGTTGCGGACTGCTACTTTGGCTGCTTCGCCTTTTTTCTTGACATCTTTAACCAGTTCCTTACGGCGTTCCTCTGTAAGTTCCGGGAATACAAGGCGGATTACTTTACCATCGTTGCTTGGATTTAATCCAAGGTCAGAGGTAAGGATTGCTTTCTCAATTCCTTTGATCAGGCTGCTTTCCCATGGCTGGATCTGGATCATACGAGCTTCCGGGACAGTGATATTTGCCACCTGCTGAAGAGGTGTCGGAGCTCCGTAATAATCTACGGCGAGTTTGTCAAGGATATGCGGGTTCGCACGTCCTGCACGAATTGTAACCAGTTCGCTCTCAAGGCTTGCCAATGTCTTTTTCATCTTCTCTTCATATTTCTGAATTCTCTCATCCATTAGGTTCGTCTCCCTCTTTTTATAGTTTTTATATTACACTTTCTCTGTAAACTGACTTATAAGCCTTACTTATACAGTAACCTTAGTTCCGACAAATTTGCCATGTACTGCATTGATGATGCTGTCTTTTTCATCCAGTGCAAATACCAGCATCGGCATCTTCTGTTCCATACACATGATCGATGCTGTCAGATCCATAGCTGCCAGTTTCTTTGCAACTACTTCTTCAATGGAAATTTCATCATATTTTACTGCATTCGGGTTTGTCTTCGGATCACTGTCATAAATTCCGTCAACAGCTTTTGCAAGAAGGATTGCTTCTGCTTCGATTTCTACTGCGCGAAGTACAGTGGCTGTATCTGTGGAGAAGTAAGGATGTCCTGTACCGCCTGCAAAGAATACGATCTTGCCCTGTGCAAAGCTTGCTTCCACTGCATCCTTAGAGTAAAGGCTTGTAAATGCACCGCATACAAATGGTGTAAAGATTTCTGTCTTTAATCCAAGGTATCTGCAGATATCAGATACATAAATACAGTTCATAACTGTTGCAAGCATACCAATCTGATCAGCCTTATTCCTGTCGATAGTCTCACTGGTGCGTCCTCTCCAGAAATTACCTCCGCCGATCACGATGCCGATTTCCAGTCCTTCCTCAGCAATTGTCCTGATCTGCTTTGCAACTTCAATAACAGTCGCCTCGTCAAATCCGGTCTTCTTCTCACCGGCAAGGGCTTCACCGCTTAATTTTAATAATACACGTTTCATAGTAACTGTCTCCTGAAATTAATTTTATCGCAGGTAACAGAGGATCGGAATACCTCCTCTGTTACATTCGTAGTTCTATTCTACCATATTCCGGCAACAATTTCATTACCATTTTCATCAACTGTTGTAGAAACTGTGAAATTGCTGTAATAATGGAATCCTGTTTTACCTGTCTCAGGATCATCCTCATAGCTGCTGCCCTGTGGAGAACCGCATGCGCCTTCCAGTGCATCCAGAGACTGACCGATATACTGTTCTGCTGTGGAAATCATATCGCCGCCATTTCCCGGATCATCGTTACTGCCCGGATCATCATTAGTACCCGGATCGTCTGAGTTTCCCCCATTGCCCGGATCATCTGAACTATCCCCGGTTCCATTGCCACTGTTATTATTCTGATCAGAACTGTTGTTACTATCTGTGGAATCAGAATCATCTGCAGAATTCTTATCACTGTCGTCTGTGGAATCTGATTCAGACTCACTGTCATCTGTAATTCCAAGACGTTCCTTTACCGCATCAAGCGTGGATACTTCTTTTGTTGATGTACCTGTCAGATATTTTGCATATGGGATTGCATCATCATCTGTGCCATCCATACATAACGTAATCTGCGAAATTGTTCCAAGCGGAATATCGCGGAAAAAGCATTCATTCGTGTCCTCATCAGTATATGCAATACGGATATCATAGGAAGCTGTACTCTTGTTGGATGTTGTCTGCGTATCTGATGTCTGTGTATCTGATGTCTGTGTACCTGATGTCTGTGTACCTGATGTCTGTGTACCTGATGTCTGTGTATTTGCAGTCTGCATATAATATAGTGCCTTGTCCTTATCTGTCAGGGTAAACATTCCATTGATGAGATCATCTCCCCATCCTCCATCCTCGTCTGCATCATAATCCTCACTGTCTTCATCCACATGAGTCCGGATATAGAGTGACTGGATGTCATCCCCTGTATTATTTACAAACACAATCTTAGATGCTGTGGAAGTTTTCTCCCCCATTACATTCTTTATGTCTTCATCTGCTGTCTGCTGCATATCCACCATATCGACTGCCTTGGTTACTTCAGGAGTCGGGGTAGCTGTTACCTCTACAGGTGCTGTCTCTGTTGTCTTTTTCTTACCACATCCGGCAGCTGCCACTGTCATTACCAACAGACCTGCCAGTATTAAATAACGTTTCTTCATAATATATTCCCTCCTGCTATATGGAATATCTTTTTTCTTTTTAACAATGTCATTTTTTCAATTCCCTATTATTGCAGAGTATCGAAAACTTGTCAACTAAGCCTCTGCCGATTTCATACAATTTTAAGACTTTCAGATTTTTAAAATCTCTGCCTGCGGACGCATTCTTATGAAAAAATCACATTTTTCCTACTTCATATTATTGCACAAAAGGAAACGCTCACTGTAATCAGCGGATACTCACCAGAAAGGATGTTACTGTGACTTTCACTCGCAAAAAACACCTCGCGGAATATTACCAGTGAACAGTAACGAAAGGACTACCATGTTGCTCTGGCAGTCCTTTCTCATCTCTTTGTGGTCATATTTAATATATTTCTATTCTGCCAGCTTCATCAGAAGTTCCACGCATTCTTCCTCTGATAAAACCGAAGTATTCAGGCAGATATCATAATTTTCCATTTTTCCCCATTCATGTCCTGTATAAAAGTTATAATAATCTCTTCTCTGACGGTCTTTATATGCAATCCTGTCAAGTGCTTCCTCCTGAGAAATATGCTTATTTTTCTTAATCCGTTTAATACGGTCTTCCATATCAGATGCATAAATATACACGCGAAGCAGCTGATTATCATCCTTCAGAATCTGGTCTGCACATCTTCCCACAAAAATGCATGGACCTTCCTGTGCCAGGCGCTTCACTGTCTCTTTCTGCGCATGAAACATCTTCTCCGGAATCGTCAGGCGTTTTTTATCCTGCGATTCTTCTGACATCATTACTCCGATTGCATAAAGAAGACTGGTCTTGCCTTTAAATTCATTGATGATTTCCTGACTGATTCCATGCCTCTCTGCTTCCTTCGGCAAAAATTTACTGTCGTAACAGGGAACTCCCATTTTTTCTGAAAGCAAAGCTGCAATATATCTTCCACCGCTTCCATACTGTCTGCTGATCGTGATTGTTTTCATAGGGCACCACTCCTTTCAGCTCATCTGCCTGAAAATGAATTGTTATTTTTTTATCTATATGATAGATTATAAGAATTTTCGAATATTTTTGCAATATCCATTAATTTTTTCATAACATTTCACAATTTTGAGCCAAAGGATTTAGTAATATTATCAATATAGATTCTTAACCTTAAATTCACGCTCTGCTTCTCTTCTCTGGTCTTTCTTTGCGATATCCTGTCTCTTGTCATAAAGTTTCTTGCCTCGAGCCATTCCAATTTCCACTTTTACCAGACTGTCTTTGAAATAAACTTTCAGAGGTACTAAAGTTAACCCTTTTTCTTTGAGCTTTGCTTCAATCTTATTGATCTCATATCTGTGAAGCAGAAGCTTACGGATTCTCAACGGGTCTTTGTTGAAAATATTGCCTTTTTCATAAGGGCTGATATGCATTCCGTAGATGTAAACCTCTCCGTTCTCTACACGGATAAAGGATTCCTTGATGCTGCATTTGCCCATACGCAGGGATTTTACTTCTGTTCCTGCAAGGGCAATACCGGCTTCATAAGTATCTTCTATAAAATAATCATGAAATGCCTTTTTATTATTGGCAATCAGCTTCATTCCTTTTTTCTTTGCCATAATATCCTCCAAGCCATTTTTATTTAATTCTCTTCTTCATCATTCCAGATATCAGCAACCAGCTCAAAATCTACTGTTTTGAGCATTTTATCTGCATCTGCCACACGGACACAGACTTTATCTCCCAATTTGTAGACTTTCTTTGTCATCTCTCCGCGGAGTTCGTAGGTTTCCTGGTCGAAGATATAGTAGTCATCCCGCAGAGTGTTGACATGTACCAGACCTTCTACTGTATTTGGGAGTTCTACGTAAAGCCCCCATCCGGTAACGCCTGAGATAATTCCCTCGAATTCCTCTCCCAGATGGTAGGACATATATTCTGCTTTCTTCAGCTTGTCTGATTCACGTTCTGCCTCATCTGCACGGCGTTCACATACACTGGACTGTCTCGCAACTTCATCAAGGATTTCAGCATAGTGTTCGGTTCTGCCTTCACGCATCAGTCTGCCTCGTAAGTTATCCTTAATGATCCTGTGGATCTGCAGATCAGGGTATCTTCTGATCGGAGATGTAAAATGGCAGTAATATTTTGCTGCCAGTCCAAAGTGACCGCTGCATTCTGTTGTATATTTCGCCTGTTTCATGGAACGCAGCACCAGACGGCTGATCATTGCTTCATTCGGAAGCCCTTCGATACTTTCGATGATTTGCTGAATTTCTTTTGGAGTGATCTCTTCTTTTGCTTTCTGAATCTTCACACCCTGATTGTGAAGTAATGTCAGAAGACTCTCCACTTTCTCCGGATCCGGATTATCATGGGTTCTGTATACAAACGGAATCTCTTCTGTGCAGTATTCCTGTGCCACAGTCTCATTTGCCATCAGCATGAAATCTTCAATGATTTTGGTTGCCACATTTGCTTCATATGGCTTAACATCGATTGCTTTTCCTGCTGCATTAAGAATAATCTTGCTCTCCGGAAAATCAAAGTCAATGGAACCCCTGTGATGACGGCTGTTTCGTAAGATTCCGGACAGTTCTTTCATCATAAAGAACATCGGGATAAGTGCCTCATACCGTTTCTTTGCTTCTTCGTCTGTGTCCTCAAGAATATTCTTTACATCAGTATAGCACATTCTCTCATTTACGTTAATCACTGTTTCCGCGATCTGATGGGAAACTACCTTACCCTTTTCGTTAATGTCCATCAGGCAGCTCAACGCCAGTCTGTCCTCTCCCTGATTCAGAGAACAGATTCCATTGGAAAGACGTTCCGGCAACATTGGCACAACGCGGTCTGCCAGATAAACACTGGTTCCACGTTTCAGTGCTTCCCTGTCCAGAGCACTGTTGTACTGTACATAGTTGCTTACATCTGCGATATGGACTCCCAGATGGTAAATGTCCCCCTCTTTTGTCAGGGAAATCGCATCATCCAGGTCTTTGGCATCTTCGCCATCAATAGTGACTGTCTGCAGATGTCTCAGATCCAGTCTTCCATCTCTGTCTGCATCCAGCACATGATCCGGAACACGCTGAGCCTGCTTCATTACTTTCTCAGGAAATTCACTTGGGATTCCGAAGCTCTTGACGATTGCCAGGATATCTGTACCCGGTGTTCGGATATTTCCCAGATTCTCCTTAATTTTTCCTTCAGGATTCTTATTTCCGGAGCCATAATCTGTAATCACCACGATTACTTTATCACCATTTTTTATTCCTGCCGCTTCTTTTCTCGGAATGAAGATATCTTTGGAAAATTTCGGATTATCACTGATCACAAAACCGAAATCCCGATTTAACTGATAAGTTCCTACAATTTCAGGCATACCACGCTCCAGAACCTTCACAACTACGCCTTCCTGGCGTTTTCCCTCTTTTTTGTCATTTCTGATGATGATCCTTACTTTATCCTGATGCATAGCTGTTCCTGTATCACTTTCAGGAATAAAGATATCCTCATCCTGCCCTTCAATTTCTACGAAGCCGAAACCTTTGGGATGTCCGATGAAGGTTCCCTCAGCCTGGATTCCCTCCGGCTGCTCTTTTTTATTTTTATCTTTTTTATTTTTATGCCATACTCTGATCCGTATTCTTCTCTTCGGTCATCGTAATAACGGTCATCTTTTTTCTTTTTCCATTTTCCTTTGACCTTTTCATATCTGCCCTTGCGGTCTACAGATACCTTTCCTTCCTCGCAAAGTTCGTCCAGAACATCATACAGCTCTCTTTTCTCTTCTTTTGAAAGTCTCAGAAGAGAAGAAATCTCGCGGAGTCTCATTGGCTGATAAATAGGATCTCCCATCAGTTCCAGGATAAACTTTTTTCTTCTGTCCATATCTTTTTTACTCATATTACTCCTCACAGCCTCCGCAGAGGACTTTTATCTGATTCAGCTCTTTATGACACAAAAAACACTCTTGCACATAACAAGAGTGTTTCAAATTTCTTTTCTGATTAACCAAGCATATTTAATGCTACAGAAATTACAAAAAATAAAATTCCCATAATAGTGGTTGCCTTAACAAGTCCGCCCTCCATGGAACGACCTTTGTTCTTACCCCAGTATGTTTCTGCTGCTCCGGCGATAGCACCAAGTCCCTGCTGCTTACCTTCCTGCATAAGAACTACTACTGTAAGAGCGATGCAATCTATTATGAAAATGACACTCAGAATGATCTTAATAATCTGCACTTCGTTACACCTCCTAATCAACTGAGTTTCATTGTAACATAGCCGGATGGGGATTTCAACCACAATTCAGAGTTTTTGTCAGGTTTCTTAACAATTTTTTTCATTTTCTTTAAAAGGATTTTCATACACTGCCAGTTCTCCCAATGCCTCATGGATACGAAGAAGCTGATTATATTTGGCATTTCGGTCCGAACGGCAGGGTGCACCTGTCTTAATCTGGCCGGCACCTGTGGCAACTGCCAGATCTGCGATAAATGAATCTTCCGATTCTCCTGATCTGTGAGAAATTACTGTCCTGTATCCCGCTTTCTGTGCCATTTCCACTGCATCCAATGCTTCTGAAAGTGTTCCTATCTGGTTTAATTTTATCAGAATGGCATTTGCCGCTCCCAGTTTGATACCACATGCAAGACGTTTGATATTCGTGACAAACAAATCATCACCTACGAGCTGTATTTTGTCTCCCAGTCTTTTTGTCATCTGTTTCCAGCCTTCCCAGTCATCTTCCTCAAGTCCATCTTCAATGGAAACAATCGGGAACTTCTCTGCAAGTTTTTCATAATATTCTATCATCTCGCCGGAATCCCTGAGAACTTCTTCCCCTTTCATTTTTCCTTCTCCGGGGAAAACATAAACGCCTCTTTCTTCATCGTACAGTTCACTTGCCGCAGCATCAATTGCAATGCTGATATCCTTTCCGGGTTCATACCCTGCCTTTTTTACTGCTTCCAGAATCACTTCCAGGACGCTTTCTGAATCGGAAAGATCCGGTGCGAAACCTCCCTCATCTCCGACTGCTGTTGACAGACCTTTTTGTTTCAGGATAATTCTGAGAAACTGGTATACTTCCGCACACATTCGGATCGCCTGCTCCATATTTTCCGCTCCCGTCGGCATGATCATGAATTCCTGTAAATCCACCGTATTGTCAGCGTGACGTCCCCCTTGTGTCAAGCTAATGACACAAAATTTTTGTAATTTGTCCATCATCACTTCAACTGCAGATTTTCTGCACCTGCTCTACATACTTCACCAGCTCATCAGCAAAATTCCATTCAATTTCTATTCGCTTATCATTATATACCTTGATACCACGAATAAAAGTTACTGCTATCTCTCTGGTTAATTGCTTATTTCCTTCGATCAGGTCTGTCAGGCACTGTCTGCCATCGGGCGGAAGTTCAAATAAACGTTCAGCCGCTTCACTCTGTTCTGTCTCCATTTGCGCTATCGCTAAGGTTTCTTTCTCAATTTGTTTATCCAGCTTGTCATTTTTTCTGGTGAACTCTTCTTCTGAGATTTCTTCCATTGCATATCGCATATATAGTTCAGTCTTCTGGTGCTTGTATCTGCTAATACTGTCTTTGGCATCCCGAATCTTTTTTGCAGCTCCATTCACTTTTGATTTTAATTCTACTTTCTGTAATTCGAGTACCGGTTCAGCATCATCACTGATCTTTGCAAACAGCTTTATTGCCCTGAAAATCATCTCATTGAACTCGTCATCATATAAATTGTCTGTTACACAATCTTGATTTGCCGCATTAAATTTCCTTGGGCACTTAAAGTGCGGATTGCATCTGGTTACATGCTGTAGATTCTGACCGCATCCCCCACATTTTATCAATCCTTTCAGCGGATAATTATTATTGTGGGTTTTGCTCCTCTTTCTGGAATTTAATTCCAACTTTTCCTGTACAGCATCAAACACCTCTTTAGAAACAATCGCTTCATGCGTACCCTCAACCACAATCCAGTCTTCTTCTTTTGTTTTCAAATGCTTATTACTTCCTACCGAAGCAACTTTCCACTTGCCGCCAATCGTAGTTCCCGTATACGTTTCTGTCATCAGTATCAGTCTTACAGTTACTGGATACCAGATATATTTTTCTGTTGTTTTCTTCACACCAGTTTTCAGAACTTCTCTTTTATATTGACCTGGACTCATAATTTTCTGCTCATTCAGGTAACGTGCCAGCTGAGTAATATTCATTCCATCAAGATATTTCTGAAATATCATCTTCACAACAGGCGCTGTCTCCGGATTAATCACGAGGCTGGTCACATCTTCATCAGGCTTCAAATATCCATACGGTGCTCTCGCTCCCATATATTTTCCAGCTTTCTGACGCTGTATCAAAGTTCTTTTTACTTTAACGGAAGTATCAATGCTATGATGTTCGTTAATAATATTTCTGAAACCAACATCTATTCCCGGCATACCAGATTCATATTTCATACTATCAACATTATCATTGATCGCTATGAATCTCACATTCATAAATGGAAAAATTTGTTCCAGATATGTGTCAACCTCTATATGATTCCTGCCGAATCGAGAAAGGTCTTTCACTATAATTGTGCTGACTTTTCCATCTCTTACTAATTCCATCATACTTTGGAATCCTGGGCGATCGAAATTCGTTCCACTATAGCCATCATCTTTGAATTCTAACACTTCCGTATTTTTGAACTCATTTTTACTGGCTATGTATTGCCCAATCACAATTCTCTGATTGGTAATACTATTGGATTCATCCAGCATATCCTCATCTTCCAGCGACAATCTTAAATACTTTACTATGCATTTACCATCTGACATCTGATCACCCCCTCCTCTAAAATTTCTGATAACGCCTGTATTTCATCTTGAAATTTAAATTCGATCTCTATACGTTTGTCTTCATATAAAGAGATTTTCTTTATATAAGAACGGACAACATCTTTTGTAAGGAATTCCAAATTCTTTCCTTTACTGAATTCAGCAAGCCACGAGAAGTTCTTTTTACACAATTTTTCTGTAATTTTTCTACTCTTCTCAATTTCTTTCTGTCTTGTAACCAGGTCTTTTTCGACCACGGTTATTCTTTCTGTCATACGATTATATGCATCCGTATCAATCTCGCCCGAAACATATTGCTCATATAATTCAAATCGTCTTGCTTCGTTCCTTTTATTGAGCTGAACAATTTTACTCTGTTCCCTGTTCAAATATTTTTGGAATGTTTCAAAATATTCATCATTAAAGCGTTTCAGTTGCGTTTTTAATTCACATACTGTTTTTAGCTGCATGATGAGTGCCCGATACACCAGTTCATCAATTACTTCTTCTTTCCAGCGATTACAGTTATATTTTTCCTTGGAAATTTTTGCATAATTACCACAAATGAAATAGTAATTGTAATACAAAACACCATTCTTTTCGCTGTAATAGTATCTCCGAACCATATTAGCGCCACAGTCACCACAGTATATCAATCCAACATACTTATTATCCTGTTTTCCATGAGTCTGCATATTCGATAAATCTTTTTTGGGCAATGCTTTCTCCTGCTTTAATTTGATTACATTTTGTACTTTTTCAAATAATTCAGCACTCACTATAGCCTTATGGGTATTCACATGTTCAATCCATTCTTCTTTATCCAACATTACATTTTTTTCTTTTGTAAGAAGTGAAGTTCTTGTTTTATGTGAATAAGTATTTCCCAAATAGTGCCTATTTTCCGCAATCTGTTTAATTACAGATGATTGCCAATGCATATCCGTTTCGTCAATTCTATCCAAGAATAACTTCCCAGTTCTTGCGTATACCCTTGGCGAAGCCAGCAGCATGGTATTAAACTCTCTCGAAATTTTCAAATATGACTGCCCTGCAGCAAGTTTTTCAAATATTTCTACTACATACGGTGCAGTTAAAGGATCGGGAACAGTAGTAGATTTTCCTTTTTCATCTCTAGCTCTCTTATACCCATAAGGAGCATCTCCACCACAATATTCACCTGACTCCATCTTAATTTTCATGGCACTTGTCATTTTTACAGATGCATCTTTTGCATACATATCATTTGCCAGATTCGATATCATGATTCCCAGCATCTGATTGTCACATTCTGGACTGATACTGTCATAGTTATCATTGACTGATATAAAGCGCACTTGCATAAATGGAAATATTTTTTCCAGATATTTTGATACTTCTTCCAAATCTCGACCAAATCGTGATAAATCCTTTACTATGACCGTATTTATTTCTTTTGTTTTGATGTCACCAAGCATTCTCACAAAGTCATCTCGATCAAATTTCGTACCTGATATACCGTCATCCTTATAAAACTTTACAACTTCAATATCCGGATGAGATTCTGCGTAAGAAAGAGCGATCAGTTTCTGTGTCTCCAGCGATTCTCTCTTCTCACCATTGATATCTACAGATATTCTGGTATAAATACCGGCTTTCCAGATCTTCTTCGGTGATGCCTGCACAAATGCTTCAGCTTGTTTCATCTGGCGATTTCTTGTTCTTGCCATTATACAGCCACCTCCTGTTTTGTTTTTCCAATCTGTTCTGCCAGTCTTGCAGCTGTTACCAACTCATCTTGGAATCGGTAAACAATCTCTATTTTTTTTCCTTCAAAGACATTTATTTTTTCCACATACTGAAGAAGCATATCTCTGTCAAGATCTCCCAGCGACGGTTTCTCAAGAAATGTGTTTACCCATTCTTCGCACAGCAGTTTATTTTCAAGGAGATCTTCCATATACTCTTCCTGCTTTTCAATATTGCTTTCCAGACTTTTAATTTCTGTCTGATACCGTTCTCTAAGCAAAGCGTAATCATCCCTAGAAATAACTCCTGACGCAAGATTTCCCGATAATGAATGTAACAACTTATAATATTTATTGACTTTGTTTCGTAACTCAAGTATCTGGTCATCATGCTGTATCAATGTCTGTGTATCCAAAGAATTCTCTTTCAAATACTCCATTGCACTCCGTATGGCATCCGTCATCTTACTGTATATTTTCAAAGAATCCATTACCAGCTGAATCAGCACATCTTCTCTGATACTATGTCTGGAACATTGATCCTTCTTTTTATTGTAAGAAGAACAGATATAAAAAACTGTCTTTTCTCCTTTATAACTGTTAGTTCGCCGGATCAGATTACTTCCACAGTCTCCACAGGATAATAACCCACCAAACAAATAAAGTCTGTTTTCTCCGGGTGCTATCCTGGTATCCTTCGCAAGCAACATCTGAACTGTTTCATATTCTTCTTTTGTAACGATACCTTCATGATGATTTTCAAAAATCACCCATTCTTCCTTTGGTAATGCCCTCTGCACCTTAACTTTATAGTTAATTCTTTGGGATTTTCCCTGTTGAAGCACTCCATAGTAGATTGGATTCTTTAAGATACGGATAATTGCTACTGCTGACCACCTGGATGTCAGATGTGTCTGAAATGACGATTTGAAGTTTACTCCGGTCGCACGTTTGTAATCAGCCGGTGCAAGAACTCCCAGTTCATTCAGTTTATCTGCAATCAGCTGATTGCTCATGCCCTCCATCTTCCAGTTAAAAATATCTCTTACATGCTTTGCAGCAACCGGATCAATTTCTATCTGACTTTTATCAGCATCACACTTTTTATATCCATATGACACGTAATTTCCCACATATTCTCCAATATTTCTTTTTGCACTCAAGTGGCTTCTTACTTTTTGAGAATTCTGTCTGCAATACGTGTCATTAACAAAGGATTTCACCGGTAATACAAGATGCGTATCGGTAATGTTTGCTGTTTCAGAATCATAATTATCATTGATTGCTATAAATCGTACTCCCAGTTGTGGAAATACTTTTTGAATATACCGATCAACATCTATATGCTCTCTACCGAATCGAGACAAGTCTTTTACAATGATACAGTTGATTTCCTTATTTTCGATTGCCTTGAGCATTGCCTGAAAACCAGGACGCTTAAAATCAGTACCTGAAAAACCATCATCTTTAAATGTCTCAACAATAGTAATATCAGATGTCGATTTCATATAGTTATCAATCAAAATTGACTGATTTACAATAGATTCACTTTCAGCCTTATCTCCGTCCTCAATACTAAGACGAAGGTACTTGGCTGCTATCCAGATATTTTTTTGCATAAAAAACACTCCTATCCAAAGATTCTGCCAAAACAGAACCCTTAAATAGAAGTGCTCTATTCAAATTTAGTCCTGTTAGCATTATAGCACACTTCGTCTTCTGTGTGAATATGAAATTTTGTTGTTCCAGTTATTCCCTTATGCCAATCCAGCTTTCTTTGCTACAAGCTGTTTTGTACAGTCTATATAGGAAAGGGAAGCTGCTGCATTAAAAACACTTTTTACGACATAGCCCATATCTTCATATACATACGGGTTATCAGAGTGATTAAGCAGCACTTCCATCTTATTGCTTTTCCTGCTATCCAGCTCTGAAATCAAATCCTTGTACTTGGGCAAACTATCTCGTTCAATCTCTTTGATATCAACTGTTTTCAACTCTTCTAATCTTTCAACTGTTGTCATGGACATCGCCTCCTTTTCCTATAGTTACCATTATCGAAAATAAATATTCGTAACAGTTATGTAGTCTTCTCTTCCATTCCCATCTGAATCTGTACTGCTTTCAGTACCCGATCCAGGCTCCACTTGTTCACTCTTCCGCATTTCTC
>OLSG01001777.1_pt1 | contig 20625 bp, 14 predicted proteins | sample 1673041 | NCBI WGS metagenome assembly OLSG01 (sample SAMEA3136749, study PRJEB25190) | human gut metagenome | reverse complement strand
CCACCTGTTCCCATTCCGAACACAGAAGTTAAGCTCACTTGTGCCGAAGATAGTTAGCTGGAAACGGCTTGTGAAAATAGGTAGTCGCCGACTTGAACGGAAAGCTCTGAGAGAAATCTCAGGGCTTTTTTTGTTGTGTCTGTAGAATAATGGAGAAATTCTTTGTGGAAAGTGCTGCGGGCGGGATGCTTGACAGAACGATCGCATCGGCATACATTGAGAGTGTGATAGACGGGAAAGGCAGGATGGGTGGCGTATGAATAAATCGGAAAGGAAACGGATGCTTTGTGTCTCGCTTGCGGCGGGCGCGATACTTCTGTGTGGCGTGCTGCTCGTTCTGCTGATGCGTTATCAGCACACTTCTACAGTCCGCCCACAAGACCAATATCTGGGGCAGATTTCGGATTTTTACAGCACGGTGGATGCAGACGGCGATGGTGTGGATGACCAGACAGATGTGCTCGACAATGCGCTGGCCTATGTGGATACCCGTCCAAAATACAAGAGCCGTTATTATCAGACCGGATATCCGGACGATGGCTATGGCGTGTGTACCGATGTGGTGGCTTTTGCGCTGAAAAATGCCGGATATGATCTGCAGGCGCTGGTGGACGCCGATATCCGGGAGCATCCGCAGTGGTACGATATCCGGCAGCCGGATGCCAACATTGATTTTCGCCGGGTGAGAAATCTGAAGGTGTTTTTTGCGCATCATGCGGCTGCACTGACCACGGATGTGTCCAGGACCGAGGAATGGCAGGGCGGCGATCTGGTGATCTTTGAAAACCATATCGGCATCGTGTCCGACCGGAGAAATAAAAACGGAGTGCCCTACATCATTCACCACAATGACCCCTGGCAGAGCGCCTATGAGCAGGACATTCTGGAGAAACGCACCGACATCGTGGGCCATTACCGGATCTCGGAATAATACGCCAAAAGCGGCCCCGCCGCGTTGTGGATGCAACGTGACGGGGCCGCTTTGCGATATAATAATGGAGAAGAAACCGAAGAAAATTCCGATTATTCCAGACCGGCCATCTGCTTGATGGCCTTCATGGCGAAGGTCAGGGTGCGGCCCATGGCAACACCGGCCATCAGGCAGGGATAGTTGTTGGCGAAGAAACTGCCGGACATATCACCAGTGATGTACAGGCCGGGCATGGGCTGGTTGTTGGTGTCCAGGGCCTGGCCCTTTTCGTTGATGGCAATGCCCTGCTCGGTGGTCAGCAGCGATGCGCCCAGCCAGCAGCCATAGAAGGGAGCGGTGCGGATGGCGCTCAGACGGTAAGCAGGCTTGCCGAAGTCCTCGTCGTTCTGCTTGTCGTACAGCTCGTTATAGCGCTCCACGGTAGCCAGGAAGGTTTCCTTGGCAGCACCGGTAAAGCCCATCTTGTCAGCCAGCTCGTCCAGCGTATCGCACTTGAACATCAGACCTGCTTCGATGTGCTTCTCCATGGTAGAAGTGACCATCTGAGGCATATTACGAGACATGGCAGAGCAGCCGATGGTGTGGAAGCGCTCAATGTCCTCGGCAAAGTTTGCGTCGTGGATCTGCGCATAGACGCGGCCCGGCTGGTGAGAAGCGGCATAGACGATGTCGTTGTAGGGGCAGCTCTCGTTGGCGAAGCGCTCACCGTTGCGGTTGACCTTCAGGAACGGCTGGGTGCCGGTGTTGTACTGGCTGACGGTGCCGGGGAAAGCCTTGCCGCCAAAGGCACTCTCGCTGTCCACATAACCGGCATCCACGCCGGGAGCCACGATGCCGCGGTCAAACAGCATGGGAGCGGATTCCTTGTCCAGGTTGGCACCGGCCCACACAGCAGCGCGGATGCCGTAGCCCTTGGTGGCGGGGGAGTAAGAGCAGGCAGTGGTGACGCTGGTGCCCAGAGGATCCAGCTGCTCCATCATGTACGGGTTGCCGGCGTAGCCGCCGCAGGCCAGCAGAACGCCCTTGGCTGCGTTGTAGCGGATGAAGTGGTCGTCGTCCATGTTCTGAGCGATGACGCCGGTGATGCGGCCGGAGTCGTCTTTCTCCAGCTTGGCCAGGCTGACCTTGAAGTCCACATCGTAGCCCAGCTCGCGGATGTAGTCCAGCAGCAGCTCGTTGCGGGGCGTGCCGGACTGGCTCTCGCTGGCCATGTAGTTGTGCTCTTCCACGGGGAAGAGGTAGTCGGTGTTGTGTTCGGCGTTCTCGGCGGGCCATGCAGCCTCGCTGCCGGAGGTGAAATCGCACACCCAGCCGTACTTGTCTTCCAGGATGCTCCGCATAAAGTCGTGCATAGCGGCAGACTCGTTGATCCAGGTCTTGACAACGCGCTGGTCGCACTTGCCGGAAGCGTAGCGGGAGATCTCGCTCAGCAGCTTGGCACGGTCAAAGGGCTCCTCACCGGCAGCCTTGGCTGCGGCGGAGTCGATGGCACCGTACCAGTGGCGGGTGTCCTGCACGTTGCCGTTCTGCTCGATGATGCGGAAGTTCAGGCCGTTGGCGGCTGCATAGGCAGCGGCAAACATGCCGCCGTTGCCGGCGCCCACGATGAGGATGTCGGTGTCCACCGTCTCGGTGATGGCAGCCTCGTCGATGTCGGGCTCGGTGCCCAGCCAGTCGTTCTCATCGCCGGTGGGCAGCTGAACGGAGGACACAACGGCCTCGCCCTTGGCCTGTGCATAGCAGCTCTTGGCAGCCTTCATGACGGCCTCGGAGGTGATGGTGGAGCCGGACACGCCGTCGATCTCGGCAGAACCGGCAGCCAGCAGCTGATCGCGCAGCTCGTCGGCAGCAGCAGCACCGATGGAAGCGGTCTCGCCGGAGGTGTCCACGACCACGTCGGTCACGGCGCTGTCGGAGAAGGTCATGGTGACCTTGACGGTGGAGGAAATGCCCTCAGCAGTGCCCTCATAGGTGCCGGGGATGTAGGTGCCGGTTGCACCGGAAGCGGCAGCGCTGCCGGAAGCAGCGGTGGAGGTGGAGCCGGAGGCTGCATTGCAGGCAGCCAGAGCACCGGCGGTGACACCGCTCATGGCGGCGGCAGCGGCGATCTTCAGAAAGCCTTTGCGGGAGATCTTGTTCATAGTGGTTTCCTTCTCTTTCTCTTCTTGTGTCTCTTTGTGATTTTTGGCTCTGCTCTGTGGAAAAATCTGCACAGAACCAACAAAAACAGTTTAGCATACCTGTGAAAAGTATGTCAATCAATTTGGGGGCACGGAACGCCTTAAACTTTGTTAAACATTTGGCGCAGGTACGGCCCGGTCAATGGAGAAAAATGCAGGCTCTGCGGGGATTTTTGCCAAAAACAATGCACGGAAACATTGCGCAGGTGTTGCGGTTATGTTACAATTGAGTTGCACACAGAAGCCGGCCAGCCACGACCGGCAGAACGGCAGCAAACGCTGTCACGGAAAGGGAGATTTTGGTATGAAGGTGGCAATGATCGGGCACAAGGACTTCCCGTCCCGTTCGGGTGGTGTGGAAGTCATGGTCGGCGGGCTGGCAACCAGCCTGGTCCGGCGCGGTTATGAGGTCACGGTGTACAACCGCGGCCTGCAGAAGGGGCACAATGTTTACACGACCGAGGGCGTGCAGGCCCGCCGCATCTTTACCTTTCAGAAGGCGTCGCTGAATGCCATGGTCTATTCGTTCCTGGCCACCTTTGACGCCCTGACGCGGGACTGCGATGTGATCCACTACCACGCCATCGGCCCATCGGTGCCGCTGGTGATCGCCAAGCTGTTCGGCAAGCACACGGTGTGCACCGTGCACGGGCTGAACTGGAAGGTGGACAAGTGGGGCGGCTTTGCCAGCGCCTACCTGAAGCTGGGTGAGCGGGTGGCCGCAAAGTATGCGGATGATCTGGTGGTGCTGTCGGAGAGCGAGTGGAACTATTTTCAGGAGAAGTACGATCGTACCGCCATCCTCAACCCGCTGTCCATGACCTACCTCACCGACAACACGGCCTTTTATTTCTGGTGTACCATGGGTCTGCGCATGATCCCGCTGGCGGTCTGCTGCTTTGCAAAGCCGACGAAGGACCCTGCCGCCCAAAAACAGACATGGCAGCCGCCCTCGGCGCAGGAGGTGCAGCGGCGCATCCGGGCACAGTACCGGGAGAAAGGAAGTTCTTCATGATCCATATCCTGCAGTCGGTCAGCAACATGGACCGGGGCGGCATCGAGTCGATGCTGATGAACTATTACCGGCATCTGGACCGCACGCGGTTCCAGTTCGATTTTCTGGTCAACAAGAAAAAGCCCGGCTTTTTTGATGACGAGATCCGCGCACTGGGCGGGCGCATCTTCCAGAGCCCGGGCGTAGCCCCGCAGAGCTACCCGGCCTACCTGCGCTCTATGCAGCAGCTGCTGGCCCAGCACCCGGAGATCAAGGTGCTGCACGCCCACAACGAGGCCATGCAGCTTTTTGCGCTGGAAGGCGCTAAAAAGGCGGGCCTGCCGGTGCGCATCGCCCACGCCCACAACACCCGTCTGCCCAAGGACGCCAAGCTGCCGATCAAATGGTTCTGCAAACAGTTCATTCCCGGCGCGGCCACCGATTACTGGGCCTGCGGGCGGGAGGCCGGCATCTACTACTTTGGACAGAGCGCGTGGGATGCCCGGGGCGTGACCCTGCGCAACGCCATCGACCTGGACCGCTTTGGCTACCGGCCACAGGTGCGGGCAAAGCTGCGGGCAGAATATGGCCTGAACGATAAGCTGGTGGTGGGCTGTGTGGCCCGCCTGATGGCGCAGAAGAACCACACCCGCCTGCTGGACATCTTTGCGGCCCTGAAAAAGGTGCGGCCGGACAGCTGCCGCATTTCGCTGGAACAGCCGGACGAAGCATGGGCCGCAGTGCTGAAGGATGCGGACCGCAATCTGCCCGACCGTGCGCAGGCGGCGGCACAGGTGCGGGCTGCCGGGTACGACATCCGGCAGGAGACCCTGCGCCTGCAGCAGCTGTACACCAGCCTGATCGCCAAAAGGAGCGCGGCCCATGCCTGAGATCAGTATTATTGTTCCGGTTTATAACGTAGAGCAATATCTCCCGGCGGCACTGGACTCTCTGCGGGCCCAGACCTGCCCGGACTGGGAAGCCATTCTGGTGGACGACGGCTCCCCGGACGGCTGCGGGGCGCTGTGTGATGCGGCTGCCCGGCAGGATGCCCGCTTCCGGGTGATCCACCAGAAGAACGCCGGGGTCGGCGCGGCCCGCAATGCCGGGTTGGCTGCAGCCCGCGGCACCTATGTGCAGTTTCTGGACAGTGATGACGCACTGGAGCCCCAGATGGTGGAGGTGCTGTGCCGCACGGCAAAGCAGACGGATGCGGACCTGATTATGTTCGGCGGCTATGAGGAGCACTACGCGGCCGACGGCACCCGTACCGGCTGCACCGACATTGCCCCGGTTCTGGAAGGGGTATACCGGGGCGACCCCTGCCCGCAATTGTTCCCGCAGCTGTCGGCCATGTCGCTGGTCACGCGGCAGCTGTTCCGCCGCCGCTGCATCGAAGAGGGCAACTGCCGCTTTACCGATTACAAGATCGCGGAGGACGCCCTGTTTTTCGTGTCCTTTTACCGGCAGCACCTGCACTGTGTGGTGGGCATCCCGGAAAAGCTCTACCGCTATAAGCTGCGTGCCTCGGGGTCGGCCTCCCAGAGCTACCACCCGGAGCGGCTGACGGATAACTTTTACCTCTCGGACGCGGTGGAAGCCGTGGCAAGGGACTGGGGTCTGAACGACGACCCCGCCTGCCGCCGGGCCGTAAACCACAGCCGGGTGCTGGACCTGCAGCTGGGCATCAAGAATGTCTGTCTGGGGCCGCTGAGCTTCCGGCAGCGCACCGCATGGCTGCAACAGGCACTGCACATCCCGGCGGTGCGGGCTGCCGTGGGGGAGATGCCCCTGCAGGACGCCCGCAGCTGCAACGACCGCATCAAACTGGCCTTGCTGAAGGTGCGGCTGTGCGCGGTGGTCGTTGCCCTGTCCAGCTGGAACAACCGCCGCTGAAAAGACGAAACAACAAAAGCGCCCCTGTGCACCGGATGGGTTCCGTGCACAGGGGCGCTGTATTTTATAAGGGAAAAGCGGGGGCTCAATCGTCGTCGCTGTCCAGCTTGAGCACAGCGGTAAAAGCCTCGCTGGGCAGGGAAACGCTGCCCAGCTGGCGCATCTTCTTTTTGCCTTCCTTCTGCTTTTCCAGCAGCTTCTTCTTACGGGTGATGTCACCGCCGTAGCACTTGGCCAACACGTCCTTGCGCATGGCCTTGACCGTCTCGCGGGCAATGACCTTGCCGCCCACAGCCGCCTGCACCGGGATCTCAAACAGCGCGCGGGGGATGTTCTCCTTCAGCTTCTCGCAGATGCGGCGGCCCTTCGCGTAGGCGTTGTCTGCAAAGACGATCATCGACAGGGCATCGACGACCTCGCCGTTGAGCAAAAAGTCCAGACGGACGAGCTTGCTCTCGTGCCAGCCCTCCCACTCGTAGTCGTAGCTGGCATAGCCGCGGCTGCGGGACTTGATGGCATCAAAGAAGTCGTAGACGATCTCGCCCAGCGGGATCAGGTAATGCAGGTCAACGCGCGTTTCGTCCATATACTTCATGTCGACCAGCACGCCGCGCTTCGTCTGGCACAGGTCCATCAGCGGGCCGACGTAATCGTTCGGCGTGTAGATGTGCGCGTTGACGAACGGCTCCTCCTGCTTGACGATGCGGGTCGGGTCGGGGTAGGCGGAGGGGTTGTCGATGACCTCCACCGTGCCGTCGGTCAGCGTCAGGCGGTACTGGACGCCCGGCGTCGTCGTGATAAGGTCAAGGTCAAACTCGCGCTCAAGACGCTCGGTGATGATCTCCATGTGGAGCAGGCCCAGAAAGCCGCAGCGGAAGCCGAAGCCCAGCGCGGCACTCGTCTCCGGCTCAAAGGTCAGGCTCGCGTCGTTGAGCTGCAATTTCTCCAGCGCGTCCTTCAGGTCGGGATAGTCCGCGCCGTCGGCGGGGTAGATGCCGCAGAACACCATCGGCGTGACCGTGCGGAAACCGGGCATCGGCTCCGGTGTGGGGTTGGCGGCCAGCGTGACGGTATCGCCGACGCGGGTGTCGCGCACGGTCTTGATGCTGGCCGTCAGATAGCCGACCTCACCGGCCTCGAGCTTGTCACAGGGGGTCAGGCTCGTCGCGCCCATGTGGCCGACTTCCACCAGCTGGAACTCCGCGCCGGTGCTCATCAGGCGGATGGTATCGCCGGGCTTGACCGTGCCCTCAAAGATGCGGACGTAGACGATGACGCCCTTGTAGCTGTCGTAGATGGAGTCGAAGATCAGCGCCTTCAGCGGTGCGTCAGGGTCGCCGGTGGGGGCGGGGATATCCCGCGCAACGCTTTCCAGCACCTCTTTGACGCCGATGCCCAGCTTGGCCGAGACGCGCGGTGCCTCCATGCAGGGCAGGCCGATGACGTCCTCGACCTCCTTTGCCACGGCGTCGGGGTCGGCACTGGGCAGGTCGATCTTGTTCAAAATCGGCACGACCTCCAGATTGTGGTCCAGCGCCAGATAGCAGTTCGCCAGCGTCTGCGCCTCAACGCCCTGGCTGGCGTCGACGACGAGGACTGCGCCCTCGCAGGCGGCCAGACTGCGGCTGACCTCGTACTGGAAGTCCACATGGCCCGGGGTGTCGATGAGGTTGAACTCATAGGTCTCGCCGTCGTCGGCCTTGTAGCGCATCGTGACGGCGCGGGCCTTGATGGTGATACCGCGCTCCTTCTCGATGTCCATGTCGTCCAGCACCTGGTCGGTCATGGTGCGCTTGTCGACGCTGTCGGTCAGCTCCAGCATACGGTCCGACAGAGTGGACTTGCCGTGGTCGATGTGGGCAATAATGCAAAAGTTGCGGATGTTCTTGCGGGCCATCAGGTTTCCTCCAAATTGTTCCAGATCTCGCAGATCTTGCCGTTTTCCTTATATACGCGGGGCACGCGGCGGGCAAGGCCGCACACGACCTCGTAGTTGATGGTCTGTGTCTTGGCGGCAATCGTGTCAGCCGTGTCGCCGCCGTCCGGGCCAAAGACCGTGACCTCGTCGCCCATCTTCACGCCGGGAATGTCCGTCACATCGACCATTGTCTGGTCCATGCAGACGCGCCCGACCACGGGGGCCCGCTGGCCGCGGATGATCATGACACCCCGGTCCGGCCCGCCGGACAGCATCCGCGGGTAGCCGTCAGCGTAGCCCACACAGACTGTGGCGACGCGCATCGGCTTATCGGCGGTAAAGGTGCGCCCGTAGCTGACGCTCTGGCCGGGCTGCAGCTCCTTGACAAAGGTCACGACGGATTTCAGCGACATGACGGGCTGCAGGGCGGGGAAGTGTACCTCATTGCTGGGGTCAAGCCCGTACAGGATGATGCCCGCGCGGGTCATGTCGTGCCGCCACTCGGGGTGGCGCAGCTGTGCGGCAGAGTTGGCGCAGTGTACCGTGCCGACAGGGCAGCCGTCAGTGCGCAGCCGCTCCACGACCTGCGCGAACAGCGCGTGCTGCTCGTCGGTGTAGCGCTCGTCGTCGGGCTCGACGCTGTCCGCCACCGCAAAGTGCTGAAAGACGCCGCAGATGTCCAGCCCGGGCAGGGCGTAGAGAGCCTCCAGCTCGCGGATGGTTTCCGCAAAGCCGGAACGCACCGCAAAGCCGATGCGGCCCATGCCGGTGTCGATCTTCAGGTGGACCTTAACCTTGACGCCCGCCTTGACGGCGGCAGCGGAGAGCGCCTGTGCGTATTCGGTCGAATAGCAGGTGGTGATCAGGTCGTTGGCAGCCAGCACAGCCGCATAGGTGGGGTCGGCGTAGCCCAGAATCAGGATGGGCGTTGTGATGCCGCCGCGGCGCAGGTGCCGCCCCTCGCCAAGGGAGCTGACCGCGAAGCCCGCAGCACCGGCCTCCTGCAGAACGCGGGCGATGACGTTATCGCCGTGGCCGTAGGCGTCCGCCTTGACGACGGCGCAGACCGGCCCGCCTACGGTGCGGCGGATATATTCATAATTTTCACGCAGGGCCGTCAAATCGATCTCGGCCCAGCAGTGCTTTTCCAAGGTAAGTGTATTCATAGTGCGCCATTTCCTCCGTAACAGTTTATTATAGCATGAAAACAGCGTTCCTGCAACCAATTTTCCGGCTTTCTAATTTTCTAATTTTCGCCGTCGCCGTTTGTGGTCAGGTGTGCGGCGTCGGTCTCGGACCAGTGGCCGTGTACCCGCTGCACGCCGACGATGCGCAGCTTGGAATGCAGGAAGTGCTGCTCGCGGTAAAGGCTGAAATAGCTCGACAACATGTAGGAAACTGCGCATGCCAGCGCAAACAGCGAGACGCACTGTCCGCCGAATACCTCGATGGCAAGGCAGATGGACGCCAGCGGGCTGTTGGTGCAGCCGCAGAACAGCGCAACCATGCCCAGCGCCGCGCCCAGCTGCGGCGGCAGACCCAGCAGCGGCGCGGCCACACAGCCGAACGTCGCGCCGGTGAAGAAGATCGGCACGATCTCGCCGCCCTTGAAGCCTGCGCCCAGGGTCAGCGCGGTGAACAGCATCTTTAAAAGGAAGGCGTAGGGAACGGCCTCGCCGTCGATGGCGGCCTCGATGACCGCCGCGCCCGCGCCGTTGTAGTCGGTGGTGCCCAGCAGCTTTGTCAAGGCGATAATGAGCACGCCGCCCGCGGCGACGCGCAGGTAGATGTTCGGGAAGAATTTCCGGTACAGCTTCGGCGTGACGTGGAGCAGCTCACAGAAGAAGATGCTCAGCGCGGCCAGCAGCGCACCCAGGATGATAACGCGGACGAGATTGTCCGGCGTGGGGGCAGCCTCGGCCTGTAAGACGAACGCCTCGGGCGCCAGCCCCATTTTGCCGCTGATGAAAACGCCCAGCAGCGCCGACACCAGACAGGGGAGCAGTGCCGCGTACTGCATGGAGCCGACATCGACGACCTCCAGCGTGAAGATCGTTGCGGCCAGCGGCGTGCCGAAGATGGCCGAGAACGCGCCCGCCATGCCGCACATCGTCATTAAGCGGCAGTCACGGTTTTCTAAGCGCAGCGCTCTGCCGAGCTGCCCGGATACGCTGCCGCCCAGCAGCAGAGCCGCGCCCTCGCGTCCGCTGGACCCGCCGAACAGATGCGTGGCGACGGTGGAAACAAAGATGAGCGGCGCGGTGCGCAGTGTCAGCGGCTTGTGCTCCCGCACGGATACGAAGATTTGGTTCGTAGAGCCGCCGCCATCCGGGTCAAAGCGGTGATACAAAAATACGATAACAAGACCGGCAACGGGCAGCAGGTAAAGCAGCCACGGGTGCGCGCCGCGGGTGGCGTTGGCCCAGTTGAGCGCCAGCCCGAACGCGCCGCCCAACGGGCCCACCACGCAGCCCACCAGCGCCGCCAGCACCAGCCACTTGGCGCACACCGCCTGATACCCCGCCGCGCTGCGCAGATACCGTTTGATCCGCTCCAAGGCGACCCCTCCTATGCTATGCAAAATTTGAGATTATTATAGCCTTTTTGTGGGAAAAAGACAACAGAAAAATGAACCGCGGCAGCGCCTTTTGGCAGAGGAAACCGAAGAACATTCCTACATGTATACCGAATAACAGAAGCGCCGCAGATTTCAATGAATCTGCGGCGCATTCCGATGGTCGAGGTGACAGGACTCGAACCTGCGGCCTCGTGGTCCCAAACCACGCGCGCTACCAACTGCGCAACACCTCGTTCTTATAACTTATCCATTATAATACACAAGCGGTGCGGGCGTCAAGTCCCGACGCGGCAAAAATCATACAGCCAGGCGGAGCAGCCCCAGCACCAGCAGGTGCGCGGGGTAGAAGGCATAGAAGAACCACTTGTAAAACGTGCGCCCGCGGGCGGCGCGCCGGCCGTTGTACAGGTACAGGATCACAAACGCAGAGACAAGGATCGGCACAGCGCAGCCGACGGCCTCCCACACCTGCCCGCTGCCCAGCCCGGCCATGCCGCCGTAGAGCAGCGCCGCCGCGCCGAACGCGGCTTTCTGCCGCGTTCGGTTCCCCCCGGCCCAGGCAAACAGCAGCGTGAACACCGGGGCCAGCAGCGCCCAGTCACAGAACAGCGATGCGCAGATCAGCAGCACGATGCAGACGCCGCGCAGCACGCGGTCCCGAATCTTCTCCTGCACCAGCAGCACCAGAAAGCAGAGCAGCAGCGTGAACAGCATGTTGAACTGCACAAACCCGGCGATGCCGTTTGCCGGAAAGGCCAGCTGATACGGCAGCTGCGCCAGCACGGCAAACCCCAGCAGCCGCCCGGCGTAGCGGCGTTTGGAGCGGGTGCAGCCGTAGCCTTCGACGAGAAAAAAGCACATCGTCACGGCGGTAAAGTAGCCGATGCAGAGGCACAGATTTGTCAGCGGCTGCCCGGCGGGCAGAAAGACGTTCGCAATGTGGTTGATAAGCATGGTGAGCATGGCAACCATCTTGATGGAATCACGGGACATGGTAAAAACCCCTTTCGTATTCATTGTAAAGTACGAGGGAGCGGACGTCAAGATTGCAGCGGCACGGCAACATTTTTGCGGCCCGCCCTTTCTTTTGCACTTTGCCTGCGCTATAATGAAGTACAGGGAAGCTATAAGGCTGCCGCAAGGTGTTCTGCGCGGGGATGCAGGGCTTTTCCCTGTGCCGGTCATTTGCTGTGTGCTGGTGTTTGTGATCGAGCTGTTTGTGTGAGGTACTATGATTGACGCAATAAAAATCCGCGGTGCGCGGGTACACAACCTGAAAAACATCGACGTCGATGTCCCCTTAAACAAAATCGTCGGCATTGCGGGCGTGTCCGGGTCGGGCAAATCGTCGCTGGCACTCGGCGTGCTGTATGCCGAAGGCTCGCGCCGCTACCTTGACGCGCTGTCCACCTACACCCGCCGCCGCATGACCCAGGCCGCCAAGGCACAGGTGGATGAGGTGCTTTACGTCCCCGCCGCGCTGGCGCTGCACCAGCGGCCCGGTGTGCCGGGCATCCGCAGCACCTTCGGCACGGGTACCGAGCTGCTGAACAGTCTGCGGCTCATGTTCTCCCGCCTGGCCAGCCACCGCTGCCCCAACGGCCATTACGTGCCGCCAACGCTGAACGTCGCCGCCGAACAGCCGATTTATTGCCCGGAATGCGGCGCACTTGTGCGTGCGCCGTCGGCGGAGGAGCTGGCCTTCAACAGCCAGGGCGCCTGCCGCACCTGCGACGGCACGGGCCTGGTCCGCACCGTGGACCGTGCCACGCTTGTGCCTGACGAGAGCATCAGCATTGACGACGGGGCCGTCGCGCCGTGGAACAGCCTGATGTGGTCGCTCATGACCGACGTCTGCCGCGCCATGGGCGTGCGCACCAATGTGCCGTTCCGTGAACTGACCGACAGGGAAAGAGACATCGTTTTCAACGGCCCGGCGGAGAAAAAGCATATCTTCTACAAAGCCAAAAGCACGCCCGAGGCCGGGGAACTGGACTTTACCTATTACAATGCGGTCTACACGGTGGAGAACGCCCTGGCCAAGGTCAAGGACGAGAAGGGCATGAAGCGGGTGGAAAAATTCCTGCGCGTGGATACCTGCCCGGACTGCCGCGGTTCGCGCCTGTCAGAGGCCGCCCGTGCGCCGCGGCTGCGGGGCATCGGGCTGGATGAGGCGTGCAGGATGACGCTGACAGCACTCTGCGGCTGGGTGGACGGCGTGCCCGCCAGCCTGCCGCCCGAGATGCGCCCCATGGCCGAGAGCATCTGCGCCTCGTTCCGCGAGACCGCACGTCGGCTGCTGGATCTGGGGCTCGGCTACCTGACGCTGGACCGCGCATCGTCAACGCTTTCCACCGGTGAGCGCCAGCGGATGCAGCTGGCCCGCGCCGTGCGCAACCGCACCACGGGCGTTTTGTACGTGCTGGACGAGCCGTCCATCGGGCTGCACCCCTCCAACATCGTCGGCCTGAACGGCGTCATGCACGACCTGATCGCCGACGGCAACTCGGTGGTGCTCGTTGATCACGACACACAGGTGTTGGCGGAGTCGGACTGGCTCATCGAGATGGGCCCCGAGGCCGGTGCGGGCGGCGGGCACGTCATTGCCGAGGGCACGGTGGCCGACCTGGCCGGGAACCCGGCGTCCCAAATCGGCCCGTTTCTGGGCGGGCAGGGGAGTGCTGCGCCCCGGAACCGCCCGGCGGCGGAGCTGTTTGCCGAGGGGCGCATCCATCTTTCGACGGACGCCATCCATACGGTCAAGCCGCTGGAGGTGAACATTCCCAAGGGGCGGCTGACCGTTGTCACGGGTGTGTCCGGCTCCGGCAAGACGACGCTGATTCTGGAAAGCCTTGTCCCGGCGCTGGCGGCGCAGACGGCGGGCAAGCCGCTGCCGCCCCACGTAAGGGCCGTCGAGGCCGACGGCATCGCGCAGGTAAAGCTCATCGATGCAACGCCGATTGGCATCAACGTGCGCTCCACCGTGGCGACCTACGCCAATGTACACGATGAGCTGCGCAAGGTTTTTGCCCGCACGCCCGATGCCAGGCGGCTGGGCTACAAGGCGGGCGACTTCTCCTACAACACAGGCAAGCTGCGCTGCCCGGTCTGTGACGGCACCGGCGTCATCAGTCTGGACGTGCAGTTTTTGCCCGATGTGGAAATTCCCTGTACCGGGTGCCATGGCTCCCGCTACAGCCGCGACGCCGACGCCGTGCGGCACGAGAACAGGCACGGCGGGACCTGCACGCTGCCGCAGCTCATGGACATGGACATCAACACGGCGCTGACCGTCTGTACAGACTTGAAATTGGTGACACAGCGCTTAAAAGTGCTGCAGGATCTGGGCCTTGGCTACCTGACGCTGGGCGAGGAAACGCCGAGCCTGTCCGGCGGCGAGGCACAGCGGCTGAAGCTGGCCAGCGAGATGGGCAGGGCCCAGCATGACACAGTGTTTGTCTTTGACGAGCCGACCATCGGCCTGCACCCGCTGGACGTGCGCACGCTGCTGGGCGTGTTCCGAACCCTGATCGAAAACGGCGCGACGGTCATCGTCATTGAGCATGACCTCGACGTCATCCGCAGCGCGGACTATCTCATCGACATGGGACCCGGCGGCGGTGAGGAGGGCGGACGTGTCGTCGCCTGCGGAACCCCCGCCGAGGTGAAGCGGAACCCGGAGAGCAGGACGGGGAAATTTATCTGAAACGTATCATGCCTTCCCCCTTGGGGGAAGGTGGCCGTAGGCCGGATGAGGGGCGAGCTTGCCGTGATTGCCCGTAAAAGGGTTGCTGCGCAAACTCGCCCCTCATCAGTCACCTTCGGTGACAGCTTCCCCCGAGGGGGAAGCCTTTTTTGTTTTGTGCATCCTGCACAAAAACTACCCTTCATTTTTGGTGAGTGAAAATGACCGAAACTGATTGATTTTGACGGATAATCTGCTATAATAAAGCTACAGTCAATCAGAAACATCCACAAAACACCAAAATCGGTCAAACAAAGACCGGGAAAGGAGCAAACCCCTATGTTAGCCGAGGAACGCTTTGCCCTGATCCTGAACCTGCTGGCGGAAAAACGCACCGCCACCGTGCAGGAGCTGTGCGAGGCACTTAACGCCAGTGAATCCACGATCCGCCGCGACCTGACCGAGCTGGCGCGGCAGGGCCGTTTGAATAAGGTCCACGGCGGTGCGACCCTGCCGGACGGCCAGTTTTTGGCCGATGAGCCGACGATGGCCGCCAAGGAGGCGCTTGCCGTCGGGCAGAAGCGCAGCATAGCGCAGGCCGCGGCAGACCTGATCCGGGCGGAGGATTTCCTCTACATCGACGCCGGTACAACCACGCTGGCCATGGTCCGGGCGCTGAGCGGCCCCGCGCTGGAGGCCCACTACGTCACCAACGGCATCGCCCACGCGCGGCTGCTGGCACAAAAAAGCTGCCACGTCTGCGTGCCGGGCGGTCTGCTGCGCCCCCGGACAGAGGCCATCATCGGTGCGGCGGCCATCACGGCGCTGCAGCAGTTCAATTTCACCAAGGCGTTCATCGGGGCCAACGGCGTGGCGCTGAACGTCGGATTCACAACGCCCGACCCGGAGGAGGCCGCCGTCAAGGCCGTTGCCGTCCGCCGCGCGCGGGAGACCTGGTATCTGGTGGATGACAGCAAATTCGGCCGGGTCTATCCGGCCGTCATCGGGGAGATTTACAGCGGCGCGATCCTGACGAACCGCTGCCCTGACCCAAAATACAGACAGCTGACACTGGTAAAGGAGACAGAGCAATGATCTACACAGTGACATTCAATCCGGCCATTGATTACGTTGTGCGGCTGGACCGTGAGCTGCAGGTGGGCGACGTCAACCGCGCCAGAGGCGAGGACTGCGTGCTGGGCGGCAAGGGCATCAATGTGTCCGGCGTGCTGGCCCAGCTCGGGTGCGAGAGCGTCGCCCTCGGCTTTGTGGCGGGCGAGACCGGCGCCTGGCTGGAGCGCGGCCTAGCTGCGCAGGGCCTGAAAACCGATTTCGTCCACCTCGACCACGGTATGACCCGCATCAACGTCAAGATCAAGGCCGGGCAGGAGACCGAGCTCAACGGCGCGGGCCCCGACATCCCGGAAGCCGCCATGCAGGCGCTGGAGCAAAAGCTCGACGCCCTGCAAAAAGATGACATTCTGGTGCTGGCGGGCAGCATTCCGGCCAGCCTGGCCCAGACGACCTATGAGCGGCTGCTGGCCCGGCTGGAGGGCCGCGGCATCCGCGCCGTGGTCGATGCCACGCGCGATTTGCTCGTGAACGTGCTGCCCTACAAGCCGTTCCTCATCAAGCCGAACAACCACGAGCTGAGCGAGATCACGGGCGTCAGGCTGACGAATGATAAGGAAATTGCCGCTGCTGCCCACATGATGCAGGACAAGGGCGCGCGCAATGTGCTGGTCAGCATGGCGGGCGACGGTGCGCTGCTGCTGGATGAGCACGGCACGGTCTACCGCATCGGCTGCCCCAGGGGCAAGGTCGTCAACAGTGTCGGCGCGGGCGACAGCATGGTGGCCGGTTTTGTGGCCGGTTACCAGCAGAGCGGCGGCGATTATGAGGCCGCCCTCCGCCTGGGCACCGCCTGCGGCAGTGCCACCGCGTTCAGCCTGGGTCTGGCGACGAAGGCGGATATTGATGCACTGCTGGCAACGATGTGACGCGGCGCTGTACCGGAGGATGCCTGCATCCGCCCGCGGGTCGATGCAAGCATCGACCCCTGCAAAAGCGGCGGCTGCCCCGTAGGGGCCGGACATGTCCGGCCCTCAACCTTCCCGGCAGCACCCATTTACCGTAAGGCAGCGGGCCGGGCATGCCCGGCCCCTACAAAGATATTATTTAAAAAGAAGAAGGAGAACTGTCCTATGCGTATCACGGAACTGTTCACCGCGCAGTCCATCGCGCTGGATGTCGCTGCCCCGGATCAGGCCGCCATCCTTGACAAGCTCGTTGATCTGCAGGCGACCCACGGCAATATCACCGATAAGGACGCCTACAAAAAGGCTCTCTACGCCCGCGAGGCCGAGGCATCCACCTACGTGGACAACGGCATCACGGTGCCCCACGCACGCACAGCCTGTGTGACCCGCCCCAGCCTGGCGGCGCTGCGGCTGAGCACCCCGGTCCAGTACAACGCTGATGACGACGGCAAAACCGACCTGCTGTTTGCGATTGCCGCGCCGGAGAATGGCAGCCTGCACATTGACATGCTGGCCCGTATGATGCAGATGCTGATGAACGACGACTTCGTCGAAAAGCTGCGCGCCGCCAAGACGCCCGCCGAATTTCTCGACGCCATCGACGCCCAGGAGGATGCCCAATTTGGCGAGGAGAGCTTCACCCAACAGGAGATCCCCCGGAACGGCTACCGTGTGCTGGCCGTCACGGCCTGCCCCAACGGCATTGCCCACACCTACATGGCCGCTGAGGCCCTGACCAAGATGGGCGACAAGCTCGGTCTGCCAACCAAGGTCGAGACGAACGGCTCCGACGGAGCCAAGAATGTGCTGACCCCCGAGGAGATCGCCGCCTGTGACGGCATCATCATTGCGGCGGACAAGAACGTCGAGACCGCCCGCTTCGACGGCAAGCCGGTGCTGTTTGCCCGCGTGGACGATGGCATCCACAAGCCGGAGGAGCTGATCAAGAAAATTGCCCACGGTGAAACTCCCATCTACCACGCCGAGGCCGGGGCCAAGACCCGGCAGGCCGCGGGCGGCGCAAGCGACAGCTTTGGCCACAGCCTGTACAAGCACCTGATGAACGGTGTATCGCACATGCTGCCCTTCGTCGTGGGCGGCGGCATCATGATCGCGCTGGCCTTCCTGCTGGACGATTACGCGATTGACCCGTCCAACTTCGGCATGAACACGCCGGTGGCGGCGTTCTTCAAGACCGTCGGCAGTGCGGCGTTCGGTTATATGCTGCCGATCCTCGCAGGCTTTATCGCCATGTCTATTGCGGACCGTCCGGGTCTGGCCGTCGGCTTTGCAGGCGGCGTGCTGGCCATGAACGGTACGAACTTTGCCGCCCTTGCCCACGGTGAGACCACCGGCATCTCCGGCGGCTTCCTGGCGGCGCTGCTGGCGGGCTTTGCCGCGGGCTACATCGTGCAGTTCCTCAAGAAGATCACCGAGAAGCTGCCTGCCAGCCTCAACGGCATCCGCCCGATGCTGATCTATCCGCTGGGCGGCATCCTCATTATTGGTGCGGTCATGTGCGGCATCAACCCGGTTATGGGCATCATCAACACGGCAATGACCGACTGGCTGAACGCCATGGGCGGCACGTCCAAGGTCCTGCTGGGTGCAATCGTTGCCGGCATGATGAGCATTGATATGGGCGGCCCCTTCAACAAGGCGGCCTACGTCTTTGGCACGGCGGCGCTGGCCTCCGGCAACTACGGGGTTATGGCCGCGGTCATGGTCGGCGGCATGGTGCCCCCGATTGCGATTGCCCTGTCTACGACCTTTTGCCCCAAAAAGTGGAGCCCCGACGAGCGCCGCAACGGCATCGTGAACTACGTTATGGGCCTCTGCTTTGTCACTGAGGGCGCGATCCCGTATGCTGCCGCTGACCCGCTGCGCGTCCTGCCCAGCTGCATCATCGGCTCCGCGCTGGCCGGTTCGCTCTCCATGGTGTTCGGCTGCGCCCTGCGCGCACCCCACGGCGGTATCTTCGTATTCCCGGTGGTTGACCACGCACTGCTCTACGTAGTTGCCCTGACCGTCGGCAGCGTCGTCGGCGCTGTGATCCTGAGCCTGCTCAAGAAGGAGTACGTCGAGGAATAAATAAGAAAACGGTACAAGGCCGCTCCCGTGCGATGGGGGCGGCCTTGCCGTCTGTTTGGAACCATGGTATAATGACAAAAAACACAAAAGGAGACGTTTCATGCAGGTCGTGTTTTCCCCGGGTGCTGAGATAAAATTTGAGGGCGCAAATAACTTTCGTGAGCTGGGCGGCTACCGCGCGGCGGATGGGCGGCAGGTAAAATACGGTCTGCTCTACCGCGGCGGCAACCTTGATCTGCTGAAAAGCGAGGCCGACCACGCACGGCTGGCGTCGCTGGGCCTGCGGGAAATATTGGACCTGCGCAGTGCAGGGGAGAGCGCTGCGCACCCCGATCCGGCGGTCCCGGGGGCGCACTACCAGCGCGTCTGCGGTATGCGCAATGTCGATGGCACCGAGATGGACTTTTCCGGTCAGGGCATCGAGCGCCTGCGGCAGGAAAAGGAAGCCTTTGAGCGCAGTGTGGGCCGCCCGGTGCACGATTTTGAGTGGTTCAGCGCTCTGTACCGGGAGATGCCGTTCCGCAATCCGGCCTACCACGCGCTGTTTGCCCTGTTGGAGGGCCGCCGCGTGCCGGTGCTGTTCCACTGCTCCTGCGGCAAGGACCGCACAGGTATCGGGGCCATGCTGATCCTGCTGGCGCTGGGCGTCTCCCGCGCGGACGCGCTGGCCGATTATATGCTGACCAATGTCTACCGCCGCGAAATCATTGAGCGCTTCCTGGCGGATAAGCCCGCCGCCGAGCGCGATCTGCTGCTGCCCGTCGAGGGCGTCAGCGAGCCGATGGGCGCAGGAGCCATCGACGAAATTTTGCGGCGCTACCCGAGCTATGAGGCGTACTTTGCCGATGAATTCGGCCTTGACGCCGCAAGGCTGAAGGCGCTGCGGGATTTTTATCTGGAATAACTGGAATAAAAACAACCGCTCCCTTGCCGGAAAATGGCAGGGGAGCGGTTGTGATTTGCAGGGAAAAATCAGCCCAGGCTGATGCCCATGGCGCGGGCGACGTTCAGCATGTCGCAGTCGCCGGGCACGCCGCGGGTCTTGCCGGCGATGTCGGCCAGCGGGTTGGCGGTCACATGGCGGTTGACCATGGCGACGGTCACGCCGTAGTGCTCGTCCGCCACGAGACCGGCAGCGTAAGAGCCGAACTGGGTGGCCAGCACGCGGTCATAGGCGCTGGGGCTGCCGCCGCGCTGCATGTGGCCGGGCACGCAGATGCGGGTCTCGGCACCGGTCATCTCCTCGATCTGCTTCGCAATGCGGGCTGTGGCGGTGGTGTAACCGGCCTCGGCGCGCTTGGCGGTCCACTCCTTGCGCTTCATCTTGGCCTCCTCGGTGGAGAAGGCACCCTCGGCCACGGCCAAAATCGAGAAGTTCTTGCCCGCCTTGGCGCGGTTCTCGACAGCAGCGGCGACCTTCTTGATGTCGTAGGGCAGCTCCGGCAGCAGGATGATGTCAGCGCCGCCCGCAATGCCGGAGTACAGCGTCAGCCAGCCGGCTTTGTTGCCCATGATCTCAATGCACATGACGCGGCTGTGGCTGCCCGCGGTGGTGTGGATGCGGTCAATGACCTCAGTGGCGATGTCCACAGCAGTGTGGAAGCCGAACGTCACGTCGGTGCCGTAGATGTCGTTGTCGATGGTCTTGGGCAGACCGATGATGTTCAGGCCCTCCTGGCTGAGCAGGTTCGCGGTCTTGTGGGTGCCGTTGCCGCCCAGGCAGAGCAGGCAGTCCAGTTTGGCGGCGCGGTAGTTTTTCTTCATCGCGGCAACCTTGTCCACCTTGTCCTCCTCGACCACACGCATTTTTTTGAACGGGGTGCGCTTGGTGCCCAGAATGGTGCCGCCCACGGTCAGAATGCCGGAGAACTCGTCCGGGGACATCTCCCGGAAGTTGCCGTTGATCAGGCCGTCGTAGCCGTTCATGATGCCGACGATCTCGACCTTATCGCCCATGCGGTGGTACAACGCTTTGGCCACGCCGCGCAGGGTAGCGTTCAGGCCGGGGCAGTCGCCGCCGGAAGTCAGAATACCAACACGAATCGCCATTGTAAAAACCTCCCGTTGCTTATATATTCTACTATATATAAATGTACGCTAACCGCAAAAGGATGTCAAGTATAGTTTTTGCACGATGCTGCGAGCAGAACAAACTTTTTTGAAAAAATCTCAAAAAAATTCAAAAAAAGGCTTGCAATTTGGAAACACCTTTGCTATAATAACATACGTCGCCGGGTGACACGGCAGACGCAAAACAAAATATGGGAGCTTTCCCGAGTGGCCAATGGGGACAGACTGTAAATCTGCTGCTTA
>OLSG01001771.1_pt1 | contig 20679 bp, 18 predicted proteins | sample 1673041 | NCBI WGS metagenome assembly OLSG01 (sample SAMEA3136749, study PRJEB25190) | human gut metagenome | reverse complement strand
CTCTATCGACTTTATATGCCATCTTACGTTTTAGGGACATTTACTGAATATCCCTATGTATGTCTGAAGGAGCGTGTTTGGTATTGTCATGCCAACCTGTTTTCTGCGTGATGGTTTTTATAATCAAGTGATTAGGTATATCTGTTAGGCGCTAATAAATAAAAAAGGGATGTGGTGAAGTTAGAACTGTTTGCGTATATCATGCTTTGATTATAATTTACAGAAATAAAAAAAGCCGAATCAAATTTTGCTTGAAGTGAAGTGCCCCCAAAAGTTTTGTGTTTAACTTTTAAGGGCACTTCTGTTTCACTTTGATACGGCTTTAATGTTATAAGGTTTATTGTTAATATGCATTCTTTTCGCCATGGATAGCATTTCTGACAGTTTTATATATGATATAGATATCAAGCCAGAAACTCCAGTGCTCAATATACCAGATATCTCCTATTACACGGCCTTCCATATCTTTCAGCTCTTTTGTTTCTCCGCGATATCCTGTAACCTGACTCCAACCGGTAATTCCTGGTTTTACGAAGTGGCGTACCATGTATTTGTTTATCAGTTTAGAGTACTCTTCGGTATGTTTTAGCATATGAGGGCGTGGTCCTACTACACTCATGTCTCCCAGCAGTACATTAATAAACTGAGGAAGTTCATCGATGTTTGTCTTACGCATAATATTTCCCCAGCGTGTTTTTCGGGGGTCATCTTTTGTCGCTTGAAGCGTATCTGCTTCGGCATTGACTTTCATCGAACGGAATTTATAGCAATAAAACTCTTTATCATTTAATCCGTTACGCTTTTGACGGAAGAAGATTGGTCCCGGCATGGTTAATTTTGTAATGATTGTTACAATAATCAATATGATTGGGAATAAAGTGCATAAGAATAACAGTGAGAAAACAATATCAAATGTACGTTTCAGGAATTTATTTTCCGTACGGCTTAATGGATCTTGACGTAAACTAAGATAAGGTACATTCCCCATCATATTAAAATATACACGATTATGTAAGTAATTATGTAGATTTGGTACGCTATAAAAATGTACTAAATGGTTTTCACAATAATTGATAATTGGTACAATAATTTCGCTACGGTGTGATGGAAGACAACAGAATAGATAATGTATATATGAGTTTTTTTTCAAATAATTTTGGACTCCCTCTGGACGTCCTAGATAGCAGCATTGTGAGGGCATTTCTGGATTCGGCTTATCATCGAAATATCCATTAACTTTATAACCTGTAGATGGATCATCCGATAATTCATGATACATTTCAATATTATTAGAAGTGCTTCCAACTAATACGACATAACGTATATTCTTTCCTTGACTACGAAAACGTTTTAAGATATCTCTAAATGTAAGTCGGAAAAGGCTTAGCAGAAGAAATAATGTTGAAATATAGGCTGGAAAAAACAGAGAACATATATTCATGAATTTACCAACACTTAAAACTGTACCTGTCAATATTGAAAAATAAAAAACATTACGGAATACACGCATGATTATCTGATATGGATATATTTTGCGCAGGTGTAAGACTGCTCCTCCTTGAATGCTACATATTAGATAGCATAATATAATTATGATTAAAACTTGAGGTAGTGTAGCTGTTAGTTCAGTATATTTCCCCCTATAAATGGCCCATAGGTAAAAGATATAAAATAATCCACTACAAATACATAATTCCCCTAAAAGAACACACGCTTTTATTATGCTATTGTAGCGTACCATATTATTTGTATAATTCTCCATAACTAAATTGTAATAGGTTAAACTTAATATTGTATTTTTTATCTATGTAATGTATTATGCATAAAAAATTTCAACAAATATATGTTTTGTCTATTTAATAAACAAATAAATCTAATTAAATTACAATATAAAAAAGAAAAGTATTAAATATTGTTAATAAATGGGACTTTTTGTTGATTTTATTATGTTGTATAACATAAAACCTCTATCTTTGCATCGTGTTTTTCATGGTATTAGATTTAAGGTTAATGAAGATTGGGAGTCTGGGAAGATTCCCTTTTTTATTTTATTTATTTTGGTATCCGAAAATGGTATTGGATCAGTTCGCTTATCGGGTTCTTTATAAAAATTCCTAATGGAATATTATAAGAGTTTGCAGCTTCTGTAAGCTCATCGTGGAAGAACCATGCTATGGATCCCACAAATGATACAGGTAATGACCGGTGATAGGGCATAACATTACGCCGGAAGAACTCCCCAAAACAATCTAGTAAGAATGTATGTACTTGAGGCATATCTTTATGCTCATAAATGTAGGTTGTTAAAGAGGCGAGGAAACGATTGGCTTCTGGTTGCCGATAAACTTTATCTAATAGTTCAGGAACAGTAAGATTGAGTTTTTCCAATAATCCATTTCGTAATATTTCCGGCAACTGTCCTTTTAGGCAGTCACTGATAAAGCGTTTTCCTAAATATGCACCGCTACCTTCATCTCCCAAAATATATCCAAGTGGAGATATATTCTGTATTATTCGCTTGCCATCGTATAAGCATGAATTTGATCCTGTTCCTAATATACAGGCGATTCCTGCATTGTCTTTACACAAAGCACGTGCTGCTCCCAGTAAATCTGTATCTACAGAGATGTCGGCTTCAGGAAAGTTGTTTTGTAAGACATGTATGATACTTTCTGTTTTAGGCGGCAGGCATCCTGCACCATAGAAATAGATGGCAGTACAACGTTCAAGAGGAAAATCCAGTTGAGGAATGAGTCCTTGGCAGATTATAGACTCTATCTTTTCTGCGGATTGATGAAATGGATTGATTCCTTCTGTCTGGATAATTTTGCAGTTGCTTATTTCTGTGCCGTAGCACCAATCGGTTTTTGTGGATCCACTGTCGGCAATAAGTATCATAAAGGAATGTATTTTATGGTGAAAAGCACAATGTAATCATGTTACACTGTGCTTTTTATTTAGATGAAATTTAATAGATTTAATGGCAGTGTCCGCATCCGCCTCCACAGCATCCATCATCGTGATGGTGATGTTCGTGGTCTCCGCATCCGCCTCCGCAGCTGTCACATCCACAACCACATCCTTCTCCACTCATCATGTTTACCATTCCTTCGATTTCCTTATTGGTTGCAGGACGCATTTCGGTAACAGTTCCTTCGAAAATCAGGTCTTTACCAGCATGAGGATGATTGAGGTCGAGTACAACTTTGTCTTCTGTTATTTCACCTACATTTGCATAAAACTGATGACCTTCTGCATCGTTCAGCATAATGATGTTTCCTGGGAAAATGTTTTCGCTGTCGAAGTTTCCGTCCGGATCACAGAACATTTTCTTTGATACCTGACGTACATTGTCTTCGTTACGTTCGCCATAAGCTTCTGCACATGGGATAGTAAAATTAAAATTATCCCCTTTGCTTAAAGCTGTAATTTCTTTTTCAAATTTATCGAGTGTATATCCGATACCTGAAATAAACTGGAACGGATGTTCTACAGTTGCTTCTTCCAGCAATTCTTTTTTACCGTCAGCAATAGCATACAGACGATATGCTACGGTGATGTATTTATTTTCCATACTTAATAATTTGTTTGAATAATTGAATTTTCGCAAAGGTACGAATAAAAAATGATATTCAGAAATACGGCCTGTCTTCTCTTTCTGTTTATATCTATATGTTATAAATGTGGTAATATGTATTGTTTAAAAAGAAATTGGATATAAAAAACCTAGGGAAACTTACTAATGATTATTTTTTATCGAAAAAATCTTTCATTTTATTTGTTTGTTTCGAAAAAGCCTTTACCTTTGCAAGCGTAAACAAAACAAGATAATATGAAAATGATAACTGATATACGAATTAACTTGGCAGTCCTGCATATTATTCGCGTCGTGGTGAAAGAACCAAGAGGTGAGTAAAGTTTTCGTGTATATAGTTCACATAAGAAATATGTATGAAAGCCTTTCTCGCCAGTGTTGAGAAAGGCTTTTTACTTAATGAAAAGGAGATAATGTAATGAAACATCAGTTACGCAGTTCGATGAGTACCGAAGGTCGCCGTATGGCAGGAGCAAGAGCTTTATGGGTTGCTAACGGTATGAAAAAAGAAATGTTTGGGAAGCCCATTATTGCTATTGTAAATTCGTTTACACAATTTGTTCCGGGACATACTCATTTGCATGAAATAGGTCAGCAGGTAAAAGCCGAAATTGAGAAGCTGGGATGCTTTGCTGCCGAATTTAATACGATAGCCATTGACGATGGTATCGCTATGGGACACGACGGAATGTTATATTCATTGCCTTCCCGCGATATTATAGCCGACAGTGTGGAGTATATGGTAAATGCTCACAAGGCAGATGCTATGGTATGTATTTCGAATTGCGACAAGATTACTCCGGGTATGCTTATGGCTGCCATGCGATTGAATATTCCTACAGTGTTTGTTTCTGGTGGACCTATGGAAGCCGGGGAGTGGGGAGGCATGCATCTCGATTTGATAGATGCGATGATTAAATCGGCTGACCCGACTGTGAGTGACGAGGATGTAGCCGAAATTGAATGTCATGCTTGCCCAGGATGCGGCAGTTGCTCGGGAATGTTCACGGCTAATTCTATGAACTGCTTAAATGAAGCTATCGGATTGGCTCTGCCAGGAAATGGAACAATCGTAGCCACACACGAAAATCGTAAACGCTTATTCCGTGATGCTGCCGAACTTATTGTAAAAAATGCATATAAGTATTATGAAGAAGGTGATGACAGCGTTTTGCCTCGCAGTATCGCTACTCGTCAGGCTTTCTTGAATGCCATGACACTGGATATTGCAATGGGAGGATCTACCAATACAGTACTTCATCTGCTTGCAGTAGCTCATGAAGCTGAAGTTGATTTCAAGATGGATGATATTGATATGTTGTCCCGCCGTGTACCTTGTCTGTGTAAAGTTGCTCCAAATACCCAAAAATATCATATTCAGGATGTCAATCGCGCCGGTGGTATTCTTAATATTTTAGGAGAGCTGGCAAAAGGAGGTTTGCTTGATACCAGTGTACATCGTGTTGACGGTTCTACACTCGAGGAAGCTATTTCCAAGTATAATATTTGTAAGGCTGATGTAGATGCAGAAGCCATGCGTATATATACAAGTGCTCCGGGCGGAAAATTCAATATTGAGTTAGGTTCTCAGAACAATGTTTATAAAGAACTTGATACTGACCGTGCTGCTGGCTGTATTCGTGATTTACAGCATGCATACAGCAAAGACGGAGGACTGGCGGTATTGAAAGGAAATATTGCTCAGGACGGTTGTGTAGTAAAAACAGCAGGAGTGGATGAGAGCATCTGGAAATTCTCAGGACCGGCTAAGGTCTTTGATTCTCAGGAGTCGGCTTGCGAAGGCATTCTTGGTGGTAAGGTTGTGAGCGGAGATGTAGTAGTTATCACTCACGAAGGACCGAAAGGAGGTCCTGGTATGCAGGAAATGCTTTATCCCACCTCATATATCAAATCAAAACATTTGGGTAAAGAATGTGCTTTGATTACAGACGGACGTTTTAGTGGAGGTACTTCCGGATTAAGTATCGGACACATTTCTCCTGAAGCTGCGGCCGGTGGAAATATCGGTAAGATTGTTGATGGAGATATTATCGAGATAGATATCCCCAATCGTACTATTAATGTAAAACTCACTGATGAAGAGCTGGCAGCACGTCCTATGGCGCCTGTGACTCGCAATCGTCAGGTGTCGAAAGCTCTGAAAGCTTATGCCAGCATGGTAAGCTCGGCCGACAAGGGTGGAGTAAGAATTGTATAAAGAACTATTTTATTCTTCATTTGACTTATGGCTAAAGAAAGAATTACAGGATCGGAAGCTTTAATGCGTTCGTTGGAACATCAGGGGGTAAAGACTCTCTTTGGATATCCGGGGGGAGCTATTATGCCTGTATTTGATGCTTTATATGATCATAGAGATAAATTAAACCATATATTGGTTCGTCATGAACAAGGTGCGGCTCATGCAGCACAAGGATTTGCACGCGTTTCGGGTGAAGTAGGTGTCTGTTTGGTAACCAGTGGACCGGGAGCTACGAATACCATTACAGGTATAGCTGACGCAATGATAGACAGCACCCCGATTGTTGTGATAGCTGGACAGGTCGGTGCCGGATTATTGGGTACGGATGCCTTTCAGGAAGTTGACTTGGTGGGTATAACTCAGCCAATTTCGAAATGGAGTTATCAGATACGCCGTGCGGAAGATGTAGCCTGGGCTGTTTCGAGAGCTTTCTATATAGCACGAAGCGGACGTCCCGGACCGGTTGTCCTCGATTTTGCAAAGAATGCCCAGATAGAAATGACTGATTACGAACCGGTAGATGTTGATTTTATTCGTAGCTACGATCCGGATCCGGAAACTGATATGGATGAAATAAACAGGGCTGTGGAACTGATAAATGCCTCTCAGAGGCCATTAGTCTTGGTGGGACAAGGAGTTGAACTTGGAGGTGCTCAGGAAGAGCTTCGTAAGTTTGTTGAAAAGGCAGATTTACCTTGTGGATGTACTCTGCTGGGTCTTTCAGCTTTACCGTCCAAGCATCCGTTGAATAAAGGAATGCTCGGCATGCATGGTAATCTTGGTCCTAATGTAAAAACCAACGAATGTGATGTCTTGATTGCTGTAGGTATGCGTTTTGACGACCGTGTAACAGGTGATTTGTCTACATATGCCCGTCAGGCAAAAGTCATTCATTTGGATATTGATCCGTCTGAAATTGGGAAAAATGTACCGGTAGATGTTCCTGTACTTGGAAATTGCAAGCGTACACTGTCGTTGCTTACCGAGCGGATTGTTGCCCAAAAACATACAGAATGGATAGAAAGCTTCCAGCCGTATGAAGAAAAAGAATACACTCAAGTAATAAAACCGGAAGTATTTCCTGAAGACGGACCACTGAATATGGGTGAAGTGGTAAATGCCGTAAGCGAAGCAACGGATAACGAAGCTATTCTCGTAACCGATGTCGGTCAGAATCAGATGCTGGCTTGCCGTTATTTCAAGTTTGCAAAGAAGCGGAGTGTTGTAACTTCCGGTGGTATGGGCACAATGGGATTCTGCCTGCCGGCTGCCATTGGAGCTACTTTCGGTGCTCCAGAACGTACGGTCTGTGCATTTATGGGTGATGGAGGTTTGCAGATGACTATGCAGGAGCTGGGAACTGTTATGGAACAAAAAGCTCCGGTAAAAATCATTCTTATGAATAATAATTATCTGGGAAATGTACGTCAGTGGCAAGCCATGTTCTTCAATCGCCGTTATTCGTTTACTCCGATGATGAACCCCGACTACATGCAGATTGCAGCGGCATATGGTATTCCTTCACGCAGGGTGATAGATCGTTCAGAATTGAACGATGCTATTCGTGAGATGCTGGAAACCGACGGACCGTTCCTGTTGGAAACCTGTGTGGTAGAAGAAGGAAAGGTATTGCCTATGACTCCTCCGGGAAGTCCCGTAAACTATATGCTGTTGGACTGTTAATATAAAAGTAACTATGGATAATAATAAGACATTATATACAATAATCGTTCATTCGGAAAATATAGCCGGTTTGTTGAATCAGGTAACTGCTGTATTTACACGTCGTCAGATTAATATTGAAAGTTTGAACGTGTCTGCCTCTTCCATTAAGGGAGTACATAAGTACACTATTACTTGCTGGACCACTCCCGATATCGTAGAAAAGGTGGTGCGTCAGATAGAAAAAAAGATGGACGTTATACAAGCACATTATTTTACCGATAAGGAAATCTTCCAGCGTGAAGTTGCCATGTATAAGGTTTCTACACCAGAGTTTCAGTCAACTGCAGAAGCATCAAAAGTCGTACGTCGTTATGGAGCACATATAGTAGAAGTAAATCCTACTTATTCTATAGTCGAAATGACAGGTATGAGTGATGATATTACTAACCTGTATCAGGAGTTGAGAAATCTGAACTGTGTGCTTCAGTTTGTACGTTCTGGAAGAATTGCTGTTTCCACCAGTTGCTTTGAGCGTGTCAATGAATATCTGGCACATCGTGAGGAACGATATAGAAATGAAAAACAGTAAATTCAGTTATTATGAGTGAGGATAATAAAGTTAGTACTTATCAGTTCGTTGCAGAACCCTTTCATGTAGATTTTACCGAAAAGCTTACAATGGGTGTTTTAGGTAATCATTTGCTGAACTGTGCCGGATTTCATGCGGCAGAACGTGGATTCGGTATTGCTACATTGAATGAAAACCATTATACATGGGTGCTTTCTCGTCTGGCGGTAGAAATGGAGGAAATGCCCCGTGCTTACGAAAAGTTCAGCATTCAGACATGGGTGGAAAATGTATACCGTCTGTTTACCGACCGTAATTTTGCCATTCTGAACCAGGAAGGTAAACCAATAGGATATGCACGTTCTATTTGGGCGATGATCAGCATGGAAACCCGTAAGCCTGCCGACTTGCTTGCTCTGCATGGAGGCAAGATTACAGATTACATCTGCAAGAAAGAGTGTCCTATTGACAAGGCCGGCCGTGTGAAGATTACGGAACAGACTCCTTGTTTTGAATATCAGGTAAAATATGGTGATATCGATCTCAACGGGCATGTAAACAGTATTAAATATATCGAGCATTCACTCAACTTGTTCCCGCTCGAAATGTTCCGTGAAAAGTCACTTCGCCGTTTCGAAGTAGCTTATGTAGCCGAAAGTTATTATGGCGATAAGCTGAGTTTCTATCGGGAGCAGATAAACGAAAACGAATTTGATATAGAAATAAAAAAGAACGACGCTGAAGTTGTTGTTCGAAGTAAAGTGATATTTAATTGATTTTTAATAAAAAGATTGTAATTATGGCACAAATGAATTTTGGCGGTGTTACAGAAAATGTAGTAATCCGCGATGAGTTTCCTTTGGAAAAAGCACGTGAGGTAATGAAAAATGAAACGATAGCTGTCATCGGTTATGGTGTGCAGGGACCTGGACAGTCACTGAATTTGCGTGACAATGGTTTCAATGTCATCGTAGGACAGCGTCAGGGCAAAACATACGATAAAGCTGTTGCCGACGGATGGGTTCCGGGAGAAACTCTGTTCAGCATCGAAGAAGCATGCCAGAAAGCTACTGTTATCATGTGCTTGCTTTCGGATGCAGCCGTAATCTCTGTATGGCCTACTATCAAACCGCATCTTACTGCTGGAAAAGCATTGTATTTCTCTCACGGATTTGCTATTACCTGGAACGATCGTACCGGTGTAGTTCCTCCAAAAGATATCGATGTTATCATGGTCGCTCCTAAAGGTTCTGGTACATCTTTGCGTACTATGTTCCTCGAAGGTCGTGGTTTGAACTCATCATATGCAATTTATCAGGATGCAACAGGCAAGGCTTACGAACGTACTATTGCATTGGGTATCGGTATTGGCTCTGGTTATTTGTTCGAAACAACTTTCCAGCGTGAAGCTACTTCTGACTTGACCGGTGAACGTGGTACATTGATGGGTGCAATCCAAGGTCTGTTGCTGGCACAGTATGAAACATTGCGTGAACACGGACACAGCCCATCTGAAGCATTCAATGAAACAGTTGAGGAGCTTACTCAGTCATTGATGCCGTTGTTTGCTGCCAAAGGTATGGACTGGATGTATGCCAACTGTTCTACTACTGCTCAGCGCGGTGCTTTGGACTGGATGACTCCGTTCCACGATGCGACTAAACCGGTATTCGAAAAACTGTACAAATCGGTTGCTGAAGGACACGAGGCACAGCGTTCTATCGATTCAAATTCTCAGCCGGATTATCGTGAAAAACTGAATGAAGAACTTCGTCAGTTGCGCGAAAGCGAAATGTGGCAGACTGCTGTAACTGTCCGTAAGTTGCGTCCGGAAAATAATTGATAAAAGTTATTTCTGTTAGATGAATCACACTCCTTTTCTGCTGGATATTGCAGAAAAGGAGTTTTTTTATGCTGTATTGTATGGATGCTGTACTATTCGTCCGAACTTTGCTTGTGAAATAATTCATTGATAATTAAGGATGTACATGTTTCTAGTGAAACGCCTGCATATTTACCTGTTTTTTTGTACGAAAATGAGAATTTATTGTACAATTTTTGTCAAAAACATGCTGAATTTTTAGGAAAGATTTCAGCATGTTTTCTGATTTATATCACGTTCTTTTTGTATCTATTGCAATAAAAAAATATTTATTTATCCGTCAATCGGAATAAAATACGTATTTTTGACTTCAACTTAATAATACCTATACAATTATTAGCAAGTTATGGAAACAGATTTTTTACAGATTATCAAAACACGGCGCAGCTGCCGTAAATATAAAAAAGAACAGATAACCGATGAAGAACTGAAGGCAGTGCTCGAAGCCGGAACATATGCTCCTACTTCACGAGGCATGCAGTCGCCTTATATTGTGGCAGTACAGAACGAAGAGCTGCGTAAACAGTTGGCAAGCATGAACGCTCATGTGATGGGAGTAACCTCGAATCCGTATTACGATGCACCCACTTATGTGCTGGTACTTGTTCCTGCTGATGCAAACAATCCTATTCAGGATGGAAGTTGTGTATTGGAAAACATGATGCTCGCTGCTCATGCTATCGGATTAGGAAGCTGCTGGATTCATCGTGAACGGGAAATGTTTTCTACTCCCGAAGGCAAAGAACTGATGAAGTCGTGGGGACTGCCCGAAGGTCTGGTAGGTATAGGCGCTCTGGCACTGGGATATCCGGCAGAAGAACCGGCACAGCCTAAGCCACGCAAGCAGGATTATTATCGTGTCATTAAATAATAAAGATTTTATTTACACCTGAATATATGGCAGACGGAAAATATCATATCGGATTCGCCTTGAGCGGAGGCTTTATCAGAGGCATAGCCCATTTGGGAATGTTGCAGGCATTGTTCGAGCATAACATTCGCCCTGATATTCTTTCGGGAACCAGTGCGGGAGCTATTGTAAGCGTATTCATAGCCGATGGCAGACAGCCGTTTGAAATAATGGAGATGTTTTCCGACCGTTCGTTTACAGAGCTTGCCAAGATACGTTTCGGTAAAGACAGTTTGTTTCAGATGGACTACTTTATCGATTTTATGAGAAGCAATTTGCGGACACGTAATCTGGAAGATCTGGAAATACCAGTAGTAGTGACAGCTACCGATTTCGACCATGGACAATGTGTACATTTTACACGTGGGGAAATAGCGCGTCGGGTAGCAGCTTCGTGTTGTATTCCCGTACTTTTTGCTCCGGTCAAGATTGGGGGAACATATTATGTCGACGGGGGAGTATTCATGAATGTACCGGTGACACCGATACGTGATATGTGCGATAAGGTTTTGGCGCTGAATGTCTACAAGCTGGTAGCCGATGAATATAGTAAGAACTTGGCAGCTATTGCTCTTCGGGCTTATCATTTTATGTTTCAGGCGAATACGTTTACTGAGCTGGAAAAGGCTGATCTGGTTATAGCTCCCGATGGCTTGGGATCATATTCGAACTATGAGCTGGAAAAAGCAGAGGAGATTTTCAGTGCCGGATATTTTGCAGCTTCGAAAGTGTTGGAAGGATTGGAAGAAGACGAAAAGGAAAGATATTTTTCATTCAGGTGATATGAAATGAAGACAAAATACAATAATGATATGGAACAAAGTGAGAAAATAATTATTTATCAGGTATTTACCCGCCTGTTTGGTAATGAGGAAGTACGCAATGCCTACAATGGTAGCCTGCAGGAAAACGGATGTGGTAAAATGGCCGGATTTACAAACCAGGCTTTGAATGAAATTAAAAAGCTTGGGGCAACACATATTTGGTATACAGGGGTTATTGCTCATGCCTCTCAGACAGACTATTCAGCTTACAATATACCTCGCAATCATCCTGCTGTTATAAAGGGTAAGGCAGGTTCTCCATACGCTATCCGCGATTATTATGATATAGACCCTGATTTGGCTGTTGATGTAAACCGCCGTATGGAAGAGTTTGAACTGCTGGTAAAACGTTCGCACGACAATGGATTGAAAGTGATAATTGATTTTGTGCCAAACCATGTGGCACGTCAGTATCATTCGTATGCCAAGCCGGACGGAGTGAAGGATTTGGGAGAAGATGATGATAGCTCGAAAGCTTTCGATGTAAACAATAATTTTTATTATATCCCCGGAACTAGTTTAGGCGGAGAAATTGATTTTTATGATGAACAGGCTGGTATGTACGAAGAACAGCCGGCTAAAGCTACGGGAAACAACCGCTTCGACGCTTATCCGAACAAAAACGACTGGTATGAAACAGTAAAACTGAATTATGGAGTCGATTACATGGGAAACACCGGCAACCATTTTTCTCCTGTTCCCGATACCTGGTATAAGATGAGAGATATCCTGCTGTTCTGGGCAGCAAAGGGTATAGACGGTTTCCGTTGCGATATGGCAGAGATGGTTCCCTGTGAATTTTGGGGATGGGCTATACCTCAGGTGAAAGAACAGCATCCGGAACTTATATTTATCGCTGAGGTTTATAATCCGAACGAATACCGTAATTATATATTCAACGGACATTTTGATTATCTTTATGATAAGGTAGGATTGTATGATACCCTTCGTGCCGTAACTTGTGGATATGGATCGGCTACTGCCATTACAAATTGCTGGCAGAGTGTGGACGATATACAGCCGCACATGCTGAACTTCCTGGAAAATCACGATGAACAGCGTATTGCTTCCGATTTCTTTGCAGGCGATGCACGTAAGGCTCTTCCTGCTCTGCTGGTTTCGGCTTGTATGAACACCAATCCTATGATGATTTATTTCGGTCAGGAACTGGGAGAAAGAGGAATGGATAGCGAAGGATTCAGTGGCCGTGACGGACGAACTACTATTTTTGATTACTGGAGTGTGGATACTATCCGCCGGTGGAGTAATCATGGACGTTATAATTTGCATTTACTGAATGATAAGGAAAAGGAGCTTCGCAGTTTTTATCAGCATGTCCTGAATTTATGCCGTGAGGAAAAGGCTATATCACATGGAGCATTTTTCGATCTGATGTATGCGAATAAAGGAAACTGGCTGATGAATGAGCACCGTCAGTATGTATTTATCCGTAAGTATGAAAATGAAGTATTGCTGGTTTTGGTGAATTTCGACAATATGCCTGTCCATCTGTCTGTGAACATTCCTTATCATGCTTTCGAATATTTGCAGATACCGGAATATAAAACAGTTCAGGCAACGGATCTGTTGTCGGGAAAAGCCGAAACTATCTCATTTGCGAGTGATAAGCCTGTTGCTGTTGACTTACCGGAATGGGGTGGTAAGATTCTTAAAATGACTATCTGATTCTGAATATTACGATACAAAATCCCCTTCCTCGGTTTTCCATGTATTGAGCAAAACTGAAGAAGGGGATTTTTGTGTTAGAGCATATCTGGAACCAGATAAATATTTTCTTCTGATATGCCTTGTTGCAGCAAGGCTTCCTTGTCTGCTAAGTAAAGCTGTATGAATTCATCGTGACTTTGGCAATGACTTTCTGCCTGTCTGTAGCATTCCAGTGCTTTGGGTATATTGTTTTGTGCCAGATATACGTGTCCGGCATTCAGCCAGTCGGAAGTCAGTACTTCGTCAGCCTGTTGCAGTTTATCGAAGAAACGGGCAGCTTCAGCATATTTTCCTGTCATGAAATAACACCATCCGATGGCTCTTTGTGCATTTGCCGGAGCAGTTTCCATATATTCCACTTTGAAGAAATAAGACAAAGCTTTGTCGTACATGTGCAGGCTGGCAAGACATTGTCCTATTTGCAGAAGCAAATTCAAGTTGTCGGGTTGCATTGTTTCTACTTTGTACAGACAGTCGAGTGCTTCTTGATAATGATGTAATTTCTTATGGCATTGTGCCATTTGCTTTAACGTCCATATATGTTCAGGTTTCAATAAATCTGCCTGAGCGTAAGCCTGCAATGCTTCGGTGTATTTTTTCATTTTCTGAAGGCAGAATCCGGTCTTTTGCCAGGAGTCGGCATCGCCTTTTCCCTTGTTGCATAATTCGTCATAATATATCGTGCATGCTTCCTGAAAATAGTCTTTAGAAAATAAATAGTCGGCTATTTGTTTCAGGTTTTCCGGAGTATGCATCAACGGTTTCAGAGCTTCACATTTCCAGAGTGACAAATCGTCTGTAAAGATATCGTGCATTTCACTGCGATACATCCATAATTTGAAGAAGCGGTACAGGTCGTGTATGTACTGACGGCTGATATTGCTTGGCTTTTTTTCTCCCTTTATTGTTTCTGCAAATTGTTCGCTTCCTTCTTTCAGTATTTGGTTTTGTTCGGTAGCTTCTGCCGTAAACATTTCTAATTGCTGTTTGGGGATATCCTTTAAGGCAAGACAGAAAGAATATTTATCCGAATTGCAGAACATGGTTGATTCCATAAGCAGATTTATAAGCGATTTGCCTTCTGTAGACTTGTGATTGGTGAATAGTTTCACAATGTCAGGATGCTGGCGGTCGAATGGATAAAACCAGTGTGCTGCCTGACGGAAAAACGGATACGATTTCAGTTGGGCAAAGGCACTCAGGTAGGTATCTGCTCCTTCCAGCTGTAACTCTCCCAGTTCGCGTATACTTTCTTCGACACGTTTCATCTCTTTCTCCCATTCAGGATTCTTGTCTTCCAAATCCTCCAGATCAATGATTTTCTGATTTTGGTTCAGCATTTCCGGAGAAATCTTCATGTTGGGTATAATTTCTTCACGCAGTTTCTTTTCAATCTTTTCCGTTTCACGGGAAAGGAGCAGGAGGGTCTGAAGTTTGTTCAGTTCCTTAATGATCGGGGTAGAGTCGCTTAGTAATGATAAGGCTGCTTGCAGATCCGGATATAGCTTTAACCTTTTTTCCTGATAATAGGCTGTCAGGGCAATTCCAATCAAAGCACGTTGGACAACTATTGTTTCGCTGTGTGTCTGATATGCCTTAATAAGGAATTGGAACTTCCGGCTGTCGAATACTTGTATCAGGCTTAAAGTGACTGCACTTATCATTACAGCTACATCGTTGGCAGGAACGAGCAGTGATTCCAATATGGAATTTGCACCCGACAAGTCTTCATCTGTCCAATGTGTAGAAATCCATATTATATCGAATAACTCAGTAACATACTTTTCATGCTCGATATATAGCTTGTTAACTGTTTCACTACGCCGTTCTTCGTCCATGACTGTTATCTGAGCCATTCCCAGATTTTCGCTGAAAGCTTCAAGACTGAGACAGATTTCCTGATAAGAATGTGGTGGAATTTGCTGAAAACTGTAATATTTTCCATGCATATATCCTGTTCCAGTACGATATTTACGTGTGGCTTCGGTGCGGTCGGCAAGTTCGTATGCTGTACGGAGTAACTGATGGTATAATTTGTTGCGTTCCGGATCTTCCATACCCTGCGCCGCATATTGCAGCATATAACTGTAAGTAGTCTGCAAACTTTCTATTTCAGAACTTAATTGCCAGTTGTCTGCTTCATGCGCCAAAGCTGTAAGTTGTACAAGAGCTTCTTTAAGCCGTTTGTTATCAAGAAATTCAATGATGTCGTTGTACATATAGTTGATAGGTCGAATAATATTAAAGTATTATTTATTATTGGCTGATGCCGTAAGGTAAGACTCTATGTTGGCCAAAGCTTTTTGTGAAAGTCTTTCGACACTTTGTATGGACTTTCCTGAAATATAGGGCGTATATAAAAGATTACTGCATGATTTCAGTTCTTCGTATACGTTGCCCATTCCTGTCGCGTCACAAAGATAATAATTGTCGGGTGACTCATTCAGCCAATCTTTCATGGCAGCAACATCGAATGTCGGTCCTACGGAAGTATTCACTACAATTTTGTTATTGCCTAAAATGGAAAATTCTCTTTTTCCCAGCAGATAATTGTTACGAGGAATACATGTGCAGATTATTTCATTTTTATCCAACAGTTCATCGAGTGGCATGTACACAAATCCGGCGTTGTCTGCATCTGCTTTTCTGTGGCGGCTGAAGTAGCTGACTTCTGCTCCGAAAAACTTCAGCGCATCGGCAACCATTCGTCCGGTTTTACCCATTCCGATGATTCCTATCTTCCGTCTGGTCAGTTCAGTACTTTCCTTACGCCAGCGTATGCCTCCAAATCCGTGTAATAATCGTACCAGCTCGCTTATTACATACTCTACAACTCCTTCGTCGCCATAATCTTTTACTCCGAGTACGGTAATTCCTCTTCGTTGGGCTTCTATAACATCCACGTTACAGCTTTCCGGGTTATAGAGTGTGCAGCACATGCCTATGTATTGTATATTGCGGCAGGCATCGAGTACACTTTTTCTGATAGGTGTACGGAATGATACTAACAGGCAGTCGGCATCACCGATACGCTCGGTTACGATATGTTCGTCTTGTGGAAAATCATGATATACCACTACTTCTTCTCCCAGTTTTTGCAGCTGTTGTAGGGCTTCTTCATTAAGCAGCGTTTCGTCTACCGCTACTATTTTCTTAAACCTTGTCATTTCCTTTATTTATCTTTTTGTTGTTAAGAAATTGGTTTTTCTGCAAAGTTATTCATTCTTTCCGTTTTTTATGGATAAAATTTCTTATTTTGAAAATCTAAAAAAAAACTTTTGTTTTTCTTCAAGCTCGGGTTTATATTCTTCTGTACTGAAATTATTTTATAATTTTGCATTGTTTATTATATAAGTAATCTTCTGCCGGCGAGGTCAGGAAGATGTGACTATACTATTGATGATAACAATGGGAATAACAGAACTTCAATTGCGTTATACTCGTCATCCGGCTTTGGAAGGATTGGCGAATACTTTAAAAAATAATGATATCCGTACTGTATTTTTAGAGGGAACACATGCTTCGTGTGCATCGTTGTTTGCTTCCTGCTTTATCAAATCGGTACCGGGCGTGTATCTTTTTGTCTTGAATGATCAGGAGGAAGCCGGATATTTTTATCATGATATGGTGCAGGTGAACGGTGATGAACAGATTTTATTTTTCCCTTCATCTTATCGCAGGGCTATTAAATACGGTCAAAAAGATGCAGCCAATGAAATACTCCGTACTGAAGTGTTGAGCAGGCTGGAAAAGAATGAACCGGTAACAGTTGTAACTTATCCCGATGCGCTTGCCGAGAAGGTCGTTTCGCCGAAGATACTGAGTGACAGAACACTGAAGTTGACTGTCGGACAGCACATTGATACGGATGAAATTACCAAGACACTTTCGGATTATGGCTTCGAGCATGTTGACTATGTATATGAACCGGGACAGTTCGCTACACGCGGTAGTATCATCGACGTCTATTCTTTCGCTTCTGAATATCCTTACCGAGTAGACTTTTTCGGTGATGAGATTGACAGTATACGTACCTTTGAGGTAGAAAGCCAGCTGTCGCGTGAGAAAAAAGATTCGGTAAGTATTGTTCCGGAACTGGCACAGGCTATGGATGGCGATATCAGTTTCCTGAGCTTTATTTCGCGTGATACTGTTTTATGGGTAAAAGATTTATTGTGGGTACGCGAACGTATTCAGACAATTCATGATGAGGCCCTCTCGCCTCAGGCACTGACCGCATATGAGGGAGAGCAGACAGAGTTGATGAACCTGGAGCGGAAGCTGATAGACGGTGCAGAGTTTACGGTAGAATCACTGGAGTTCCGGCGGATTGATTTCGGACATAAGGCAACGGGGACACCTCAGGCTACACTGAAGTTCAATACGTCTGTACAGCCTATTTTCCATAAGAATTTCGATTTGGTAGCAAGTTCATTGACAGATTATTTACAGCGGGGATATTCCATCTATATATGTTCTGACAGTGTAAAACAGACCGACCGATTGGCAGATATCTTTCGTGAGCGTGGTGATAAAATAGATTTTACAGCTGTAGACCGTACTTTGCACGAAGGATTTGTCGATCATACGTTGCATTGCTGTATTTTTACCGATCATCAGATATTCGACCGCTTTCATAAATATAATCTGCGCAGTGATAAGGCAAGAAGTGGTAAGGTTGCACTTTCTTTGAAAGAACTTAACATGTTCGAACCGGGTGATTATGTGGTGCATATTGATCATGGAATCGGAAAGTTTGCCGGACTTGTGCGTATCCCGAACGGGAATACAACGCAGGAAGTCATCAAGCTGGTTTATCAGAACGATGATGTGGTATTTGTTTCTATTCATTCTCTGCATAAGATTTCCAAATATAAGGGAAAAGAAGGTGAACAGCCTCGTATCAGTAAATTGGGTACGGGAGCATGGGAAAAGATCAAGGAACGTACCAAGACTAAGATTAAGGATATTGCCCGTGATTTGATTAAACTTTATTCACAGCGTAAGCAGGAAAAAGGATTTAAGTACAGTCCGGACAGTTTTATGCAGCATGAACTGGAGGCAAGCTTCCTCTATGAGGACACACCTGACCAGTTGAAAGCTACTCAGGAAGTAAAAGCCGATATGGAGAGCGATCGCCCGATGGATCGCCTTGTGTGTGGTGATGTGGGCTTCGGAAAAACAGAAGTTGCCATACGTGCCGCTTTTAAAGCCGTGGCCGACAATAAGCAGGTCGCTGTGCTTGTTCCTACTACTGTATTGGCTTATCAGCACTACCAGACTTTCTGTAAACGTCTGGAAGGGATGCCTTGTAAGGTAGAATATCTGAGCCGTGCCCGTACAGCTAAAGATACATCCCGTATTCTGAAGGAGCTGGAAGCTGGTACTGTCAATATTTTGATAGGTACGCATAAGATTATCGGTAAAAGTGTAAAGTTCCATGATCTGGGTTTGCTGATTATCGATGAAGAACAAAAGTTTGGAGTAAGTGTAAAAGAAAAATTGCGTCAGATAAAGGTCAATGTAGACACGCTGACCATGACAGCAACACCTATTCCGCGTACACTTCAATTTTCGTTGATGGGGGCTCGTGACCTCTCGGTTATACAGACACCACCGCCCAACCGCTATCCGATACAGACGGAGGTGCATACGTTTAACGAAGAGATAATAACGGAAGCGATAAACTTCGAGATGAGCCGGAACGGACAGGTATTTTTCGTGAACAACCGCATTCAGAACCTGATGGAACTGAAAGCAATGATTGTTCGCAATATTCCTGATTGCCGTGTATGTATCGGACATGGACAGATGCAGCCTGAAGAACTGGAAAAGATAATCTTCGGTTTTGTAAACTATGATTATGATGTGTTGCTTGCAACTACTATCATCGAAAGTGGAATTGATATTCCGAACGCCAATACGATTATCATTAATCAGGCACAGAACTTTGGGTTGAGTGACTTGCACCAGATGCGCGGACGTGTAGGACGAAGCAACAAAAAAGCTTTCTGTTATTTGCTGGCTCCTCCGTTGTCATCGCTTACCCCCGAAGCCAAACGCCGTCTTCAAGCTATCGAAAACTTCAGCGATTTGGGAAGCGGTATACACATTGCCATGCAGGATTTGGATATTCGTGGTGCTGGTAATATGCTGGGAGCTGAACAAAGTGGTTTTATAGCAGACTTGGGATATGAAACCTATCAGAAGATTCTGTCGGAAGCTGTAACAGAATTGAAGAATGATGAGTTTGCAGAACTTTATGCCGACGAGATAAAAGCAGGAGAAGAAAAAATCAGTGGCGAAGATTTTGTGGACGAATGTACCGTAGAAAGCGATTTGGAATTATTGTTCCCTAACGAATATATTCCGAGCAGCAGTGAACGAATGTTACTTTATCGTGAACTGGACAAACTGGAACTCGACCGTGATGTGGAGGCCTTCAAGGAACGTCTTATTGACCGATTTGGAAAGATTCCGCCTGAAGGAGAAGAGTTGATTCGCATTGTGCCTCTTCGTCGTCTGGCAAAACGTTTGGGAGTGGAAAAAGCTGTACTGAAAGGTGGCAAGATGATTCTTTATTTTGTAAGCAATCCGGACAGTCCGTATTATCAGAGTGCCGCTTTTGGAAAGATAATCGACTATATGGCAAAGTATCCGAGAGTATGCAACCTGCGTGAACAGAACGGACGCCGCAGCATGATTGTGAAAGATATTACTGATGTGGATTCAGCAGTCCGGATTTTACAGGAAATAGTCAGTCTGGGATAATTGTGTGGCGGAAAGCATTGTATCAGAAAACTGATTGTTTGTGAAAACGGTTTCATTAAAGGGACTGGCCCTCGGACAATTGAAAAATCCGGCCGGGCAGTTCCGACTTTTGAGATAGATGATGTAATTTTATATACTAATACGTAATATTTTATGATTTCAGTAGATGGACTTACCGTCGAATTTGGCGGAACCACCTTATTTAGTGACATTAGTTTTCAGATTAATGAAAAAGACCGTATCGCCCTGATGGGAAAGAACGGAGCAGGGAAATCAACCTTATTGAAAATATTGGCAGGGGTACGTCAGCCTACTCGTGGAAAGGTGACGGCTCCTAAAGACTGTGTAGTTGCTTATCTGCCTCAGCATCTGATGACGGAGGATGGACGTACGGTGTTCGAGGAAGCATCGCAGGCTTTTGGGCACAGTTGCAAATATCCGTGGCTTATTTTTGTAGTATAGGTCTATATTTTCTT
>OLSG01001770.1_pt1 | contig 20687 bp, 17 predicted proteins | sample 1673041 | NCBI WGS metagenome assembly OLSG01 (sample SAMEA3136749, study PRJEB25190) | human gut metagenome | reverse complement strand
GTTATTTTCATTCACAGCTGTGAAAATCTTTCATGAGTCGTTGACAATAGAATCGAAGCAAACCATATGCACCGCAGTCCTACATCAGAAAGGACAAGGTGTGATCATGGAAAAACAGAACCGAGTATACTGCCTCTACCGTGTTTCGACCAAGGGACAGGTAGACAAAGATGATATCCCCATGCAGAAGCAGCGCTGCCGTGAGTTTGCAGAGAGCCAGGGGTGGACGATCCTCAAAGAATTTGCGGAAAAGGGTGTCTCGGGCTTCAAGGTAGCTGCTGCTGACCGCGATGCCATTCAGGAGATCCGCAAGGATGCCGAGGAGCGGAAGTTTGACATCCTGCTGGTGTTCATGTTCGACCGCCTGGGGCGGCGGGATGATGAAACACCTTTCGTGGTGGAGTGGTTCATCCGCAACGGCATTGAAGTGTGGAGCGCAATGGAAGGGCAGCAGAAGATGGATGACCACATCGACAAGCTGTTGAACTACATCCGCTATTGGCAGGCATCCGGAGAGAGTCTCAAGACCTCGGTGAGAACGAAGACCTGCCTGTCGCAGATCGTGCAGGAAGGACGCTTCCGGGGTGGCACTGTTCCCTATGGATACCGCTTGGAAAAGCAGGGGCGCTTCAATAAAAAGAACCACGAAGTCAATGAGATCCTAATCGACTCGGACGAAGCAGCGGTGGTGCGCATCATCTTTGAAAAATATGTCTATGAGGGATTCGGCGCGCAACGGTTGTCCCGGTGGCTGTACAGCAATGGTTACCTCAACCGAAAAGGGACAAACTTCGCAAATACCACCATCATCAAGATGCTGAAGAACATTATGTATGTAGGAATCTTGCGCAGCGGGGAAACGCGCTCGGAGATCTTTCCGGAACTTCAGATCGTTCCGCTGGAGCTATATGAGCATGCACAGAAGATCATGGAGGACAGGACGATGCGCCACAATGAGGTTCCCTTCAACTCCAAGGAGAAATCCCTGCTCTCCGGGATGGTCTATTGTGCTCACAGCGGTTCTAAGTTGGTGCTGACCACCAGCAGCGGCAGACGCGCCAAAGGTGAGCCTAAGCGGGAGACTCGTATCCGCTATGCCTGCCACTACAAGATCCGCCATCCTCAGGACTGTGACGGTCAGACCGGATATTCAGGTGAGAAACTGGACGGAATTATTGATAAGATCGTCATTCAACTCTTTGAGCGGATGAGAACCGCTCCCAAAAGTCAGCTGATTCAAAGGCAGCGGGAGAAGGAAATTCAGCTGGCCAACAGCTCTGTGGCGAATTTAGAAAAGCTCTATACTGCCACGGAACGGGAACTGGAGAGCTACAAAAAGGAGATCATCAAGACCATCAACGGCACCGGCAGCTTTGGCGCGGATATCCTTGGGGAAATGATTGAGGAAACCCGGAACAGACTGACTGCTCTGACACAGGAATTGGAACAGGCCAAGGAGAAAGCGGCTGATTTGAAAAACTCTGCTGTTGCGGTCCAAAAGGAATACGACAAGATCATGTCCTGGGCGGATCTGTATGCCGGAAGTAGCATTGAGGGGAAAAAGATGATCCTGCGGCAGTTGATCGACAGGGTGAACATCGGACGGGATTTTGAGATTGAAGTGGAATTCAAGATCAGCGTCACACAATTCTTCGACTTCCTGCATCCGGAGGGAGACAAGAGTGTGTACTATCGCGCATCCTGAAAGTATGAAAAAACTCGGCAAATCTCAAAACGAGATCTCCCGAGTGTGTATTGTGTGGACAAAAAAGATGCAGTTGCAAAGCATTTACCCCAAAATTCCATATCTTCATTATTGACCAAATCTTATAAATTTATTCAAAGCATTAGGAACAGTACACAGTTCATCACCTCCACTTTCAAAGGCGCAAGGATGTAACTCAATTCTGAACTTGAACTTCTGTTCTACAATGGTTAGGGGCACAATATGCCTTCCATCGTTTCTGGCAGTTACTTTATGAGCATGCAATGGTACAGTCATTTTCTATCTCTGTAACCCCCATAACAATGCAGTCGCCAAATCATTTTTCGCATCGTTCAAAACGGAATAACTTTATCGAAGGGATATGCCTCTGAAACAGGATTCAAGAGAGATTGACTCTTCCATCAAATCCTATATACAGGGCAACCTCATCGCATATTGAAAAACCGGATACCATATCAAATGGCGAAAGTGTATTAAAGGTGAGCCATGTATTCATGCTACATAGGGGTTCGGATTCCGAAAATTTCAGTTTTGAAAGCTGATTTCAAACTTTTTGTGCCTTTATATTTCATTTCCATCGTAAATATGAAAATGGCCGAAAACCTTGCTATGATAAATCTTTCAGTCATAAAACGCCCCACCTAATCCGTCAGTTTCATGGGAACTGTTCGGATTAGGTGGGGGTGTTCATAATCGCAGCCATTGGGTTACAAAATCAATATGCTCCTCCAATCCGCGGTAAAGTGCGGACTGCCATGAATTTAAGAACAACTGTTCCCTGCTAACCGCCTCGTCATGAAAGGATGCCGCAAGGAAATCTTCACCACATCTATCGAGAAAGACATGCCATATACCCGATCGGCCTGTAATTTCTTCGGCGGCATGCACTGCGTAGGATGTGTATAGATTATATAAAACCATATGATTCTCAACCCGCCTGAACAGCAAGTCGTTCCACGCTACAGGTTTCCGCACAAAATAGGTAGGAACTAACTCTTTGCCCGCAACTTCAAATCTCACGGACAGCCAGATATCCTGTTCAACATCGTCAAAATACGGATGTAACGGTTCCTCCTCTGAGTTCTGAGGAGAAAATGTCCTTTTCTTTCCCAAATTACAGTCCCGACAGGCCGGGATCATATTTTTAGGTGTGATTGCCAGTGCAGGATATTTGGATTTCGGCAAATAGTGATCCAACGTGCTCACAGTGCCAATCCCACAGAATGGACATTTTCCATTCGTGGGGAGCGACATATATTTATCGTAATATGGCCGGCCAGTCCCCTTTACAAACTTGGATTCATAAATGTCCAACATCTCAGCCTTGCTAACCACCCCGCCTACATTGTCCGCCGTTGGAATAGTATGGGTCTTTGATGTTAATACACAGTCTTCAAAGCGCGATGCCTCATCAGAGAGAACAGGAACTATCGATCTGAGCCGGTTTTTTAACGCGGCATCCCGATAGCTTTCAATACACGTCGAAAATACATCTTGAACCGAATCGCCGGGAGCGTTCAGTTTTCTCATTCGGTACCTCCATACTCTCTATTTGCAAGCAGGATGCGCAAAATCGATCTCGCTTCCATACCGACCCGAAAATCGAATTTATTTAATATTTCCTCGTATATTAAGCCCGCTTCAACCATCTGAAGTAACATACCATGAAAGCCAGAATGGGTCACTTCAAGCCCAAAGACATCGTTTATGAGGACTCCAACATTCTCACCGAATGTTTCTCGCTCTGGTCGTACCGCACGCAGTATTGTGTTGTTTCTGTAAAGCTGCCAGATGCAGTTTTTAGGTACTTCCTGCAAAATAACAGGCGAGTGCGTAGAAATAATAGCCAGTCCGTTTTTTTGAATCAGCAACGCAGATAACGCCCGAACAAATGCAGAGAGCAACGGTGGGTGCAGATGATTTTCCGGCTCATCCATGAGCACAAGAGTGCGTTCCATCGTAATCGCTACCAGACAGGTCAAGGTCAGCAAAATCACCTTATGGCCAGAGCTTAGACGGCTAAATAGCTCTTGCGCAGAGACAACCAGTTCACCTTCCTCTGTTCCTTGTGGAGTCAGCAGCGCGGAGGCACCATTGTTCGCAAAAATGGGGTCTGAGTTCAGTAGCGTCATAGTAGCAATCCATAATGTGCGCTTTTCTTTATATTTATTACATGACCGCAGCGCCGCAATAAACTGCTCCTCCAGCCGCTGCATCCGTATCTCCTGCCCGCTGCCTAAACCAATGTATGTGTATTTTCCACTATATTCATCCTCTTCTATGTCATCCGGCATTGGGTAGGTATCAAACGGGCTAAAAGCTACACATACAAAATTTGAAAATTTTGTGCGATGCTCAAAGCTGAATTTTCCATATTGCCCATCCTGGTTGCCTGTTGAAAGGCAACGTATCATTGACGTAAGCATATGGGTCTTTCCGACGCCGTTTCTCCCAATCAATACATGGATGTTAGTCGGTGGGTTGGAATCCGGGACTACATGAAACTCCAGTTGGTAATCGGTTCCGACCTGACCTGGGAGCTTGTAGGATATATCAAAAGGGGTCAATTTCGCGCCCCCGTTAGCGATTCGATGAAATTGTTCCCTGATGATTCTGGAGCCAAGATCGCGCATAAGAGATTCACGCGTGACATTTTCCTGTTTCACTGCCTCAAAAATTGTCAGATTATACGCAATATCTCTTAACGCAGTTAAAATATCCTCTCGTAGTTCTCCGTGTTCCAGTTTTTTGACATTTTCATAATAATCTTCACTTTGCCCCAGTGTAAAAAACGAATCGGTTAACGTTTCAAAAGTTTTCGGCAAATCAGGGGTCCTCTGCTCCATTCCTATCTGACCGATCTTAATGCTCCCCAACTCCACTGTATTCCCTTTTTCATCAGAATAGGAAAGATAAAACATCGTCTCATATTTAAACCAGTCATTCCAACCGTCTTTGTGGAGGTATATCACATTTTTTGTAAAAACACGTTCGATTTGTCCTCGTTGAACTACTTCAAATCTCATATTCAACACCACTCCACTAAACTATCTGTCAAACTCTGGCACATACTGAGATTTCCAAATTTAGTTGTTTAAAATCGTTTTGTAATGATTTCTTTCACATTGGTAGATGGAGCAGCTGCTCCCTCCATAATTAACAAATAAGTAATGTATCAGCTTTTAGTATTTGAGACGTTCCTTTTATGTGATACTCTAATATCTTGTTCACTTGATAGTAGCGCGAAAATTATCTCAGCGTCTTCCAGTATAATGCGAATGGAAATACGCCGTTCTAATTCAGAGATATTACCCATATTTCACGCCTCAGTAATCCTGCGGATATGCATACCGGGCAATCGAATACTCACCGCTTAAGAAAAGTGCATTGTGGAAAAGAAGCAAATCGTACCCATACTCATAAGCAGGTGGAAGGAGTAAACTGGTTTGATACGAAACATACCATTCTCCATCCACTCATTCACTTTAATCAATTTCTGTTTTACATATGTTTCCTAACGATTGCCAACCGAACCTTCGGATCTATCCATAGCTGGAAGCCTGCAGCAATTTCAGGGTAAGCACTCACGCCTCCACCTTTACCTTGCTTTACCTGTATCCCAACAGCGTGAGTCTTTCGAATCCACAGAGATGGTGTAATGGTCAGTGATGTCGTATGTCCCTGATGAATCAGTTCCTCACAGGCCCTATCATCAAAACCTTCATTCATGTCATTTTCCCATTGGCGGAGAAACTCTAATGTGTTGCGGCTGCGCATCCAGCTTTGGATTACATATCCCGGCGACTCATCGGAATACTGCCTTGCCAATTCTGTCAGCGAGACCATGCCATCATAGGCCAGCATCCTCATATACAGGCTGATGGTCTCATGATAGTCCCTGATTTTTTGTGTGGTCCGCAGCTTTTCCTCATTCAATGTATCATAGAATCTCTCTTTTGCGGCGTCGGCCGCTTCTATATCGACCAATCCTTTTGTCAGAAGGGCATCAATGGCAGACTCATATTGAAATGCCAAGCGTATGTATCGCTCATGTAGTTCATTCTCGTTCATGGCCCATTCTCCTTTTTATTTAGTATAACAAGAGAAATGGGTTCTGTATAGTCTCATTTTGTATCAAAAACTGGAGACTGATACCTGACTGCCTTTCGTGGATACCCGGCTTTATCATAGTCTACATTGCAACGTCGAGCTTTCTCAAACTGAGTATCCATGTATATCTTAATACCAACCAGGGGGATATATTTTTTGTTCGCCAGAAGTTTATCCACGGCCGCCCTCGTCCATTTTACTTTTCCAGTTGGAGAAACCACCCCTTTTTTGAAAAGCAGATCAACAATCTTGCCTAAGCTGGCTCCGGCAAGGTAATCATCAAAAATGCTACGGACAACATCCGCCTTTTCTTCATGAATAACGATTTCCTTGCCAATCAAAACATAGCCATATGGAAGTTTCATAGTTGCCTCACTTTTTAAAACATAAATAAAAGCAGGTTTAAGGAAGATACCTTTTCCTTAAACCTGCTTGTTGACACATGTGATATGTAATTATAACTAATTTGTATCTCGCCATTTTGTGCTATATAGCCAAGTAAAAACAAAACCTGCGTATAACTATCGTTAAACGCAGGCTTTGTCTACAATGGAATGTGTAGACAAAAAAGATGCAGTCTGCACCAACTCCAAACTAGGGCCTAGCGTAGCGGGGCCGGTGTGGAAGTGAGGCGTAGTCACCTTTTCCCCAAAAAATAATATGATATGAAAAGCTAGCGCAAGGGGCGATCTAATATAGTGAGTCAATACTTTTTATACCCCATTTAAATCTCAATCGAAAGGTCATTCAACAATGCAACAAAGGATTCTACAAAAGCACCATCAAGGATCTTGCTTGGAGTATGAGATTGATAATTTATATGATTCACATCTGGAAGGTCGTCATATTTTCCTATCTCTTCATGCTTTAATGTTGTTGTCAGTATTACTTGCTTATCAATTGATTTTGAGATTTCAAGCACCGTATTTTCTTTTCCAGTCGATAAGTCTTCTGCTCGGAAGGAGTCAATTACTATTGGGAAACTGTGCCGCAACACAAATTGTAAGGCAAACAATTTCACCACATGAAAAATAGTCGCCTCGCTTCCAGAATACACCTCATTTCGCTGAGTAAATAAGCTTGAATATATTATATTACCATCCGGATCAATCTGATGGTAAAGTTCATTCATTTTTCCTATAATTGCTGATAACAAAGCTACTCTTTGCTCTTGCGTTTCAATCGATGCATTTTCACTGGCTAACAGTTGACTCTTTAATGTAGCGACTTCCATGTCTATCTCTTTAATTCTGGCTTCTGCATCTGAAGCCGAAAAAATATCTTTCTTGTAAGCGACAATAGATTCAAGAGAGACGCTTTCATCATCCATTAAAGATTGCAAACGTTCTTGCTCTATAATTATTTCTGCAGAAAGCCGTTCAATTTCTTCGCTATAAGCAGAAATTTTTTCTGAAATAGAATGAATGATTTCATTTCGCATTTCAACTGTAGACACATCAAACGAGTAGGATGTTTGAACTGACTCTCCAGTACTAAACGAGATATTTGTAGAGTTGCAATCCATGCATCGTAATTCTCCACACGATATTGTGCGATTTAAAGAGCGAAGTTCGTTAATCGTATGCTCCCATTTACTCTTACGAGTAGATACACTATTACGAGCCTTCCGTAATTCCGCAATTTTATTTTGGACTCTTTCAAGACTCTCTATTTTTTTACCAAATGCGAGGCGGTCACTCTCCGCGCTAAGATATGAAACAGGTGTTTTTTTCGATTTAAGTATTTTATGTTGTTGTAGCAATAGCTTTTTCTCGTCAGAAAGAGTTATTATATGACTCTTTATCTCATCAATCCTCTCTTGTGGAAGTTGCTCTCCAATTAAACCAGCATATGCGTAAAGCATATCGATAAAATCCTGTTTATTATAGAAGCCGTGATTGGCGATATTGGACGTGTCCTTCTTATCTTGTCCAATAAAGAAAAGCTGGACATATAGTACTGGATCTACAATCCTTAAAAGTTGATTTTTTGCTATTGACGGAAGTGGAAATATATTCCTGTTCCAATATCTTTTAAGTTCAGAAACATTATCAAAAATAAGTACAGTAGATTCACGCTTTAATACAAATCCATCGCCAGATCGGCAAAGTTTGAATATAATCCCAGCTTCTTCAAATTCGATATAGTAATAATACTTCTGAAATTCAAATGATGTAGGGAATGTTGGTTCATTTCCTAAAGCATACATCATTGATTGGATTACAATCGTCTTTCCCTTATTATTATCGTCGCTCGAAATGATGTTCACACCATTTGTGAAATTTCCTTCAATAAATGCTTCAGCAGCATTTCCTACAGCTACTTTCCGTATCTTCATTGTTGAACACCATCCTTGACTACAGAGATAAAGTACTTAAGTGATAGGGCGTCAAAGTCAGGACACCGAGCAATACAATTAGGTATTGCCTGAATTTTTGTAAATAGAGACTGCACAGAGTCATCTGGATGTTCGACAATCAGTTGATATGTATTCTCAAATAGATACCAAAAACCATCTGCCGCATTTTTATTGAATAATGCCCTACATAAGGCACCTTGGCAATCTTCGAGCATTTCCCTCTGCCTTTCTGGTGGCCAAGTAGTATAGATACTTACAAAAGATGGTGGTATTCCTTGACCCAGCGGATCTCTATTGATAATACGCTGTAAAGTCATTAAACGAATTTCATTATTAGTTAAGTGCCTGCAATAGTTTAACGCTTCATCAGTCGTTTCAATCACAATCCCCTCGACTGAAGAAATATTTTTTTTGCTTGCCTGTTTATCTCTTATCTCATTAAAAATAGCGTTAAGTATTTTTTCTTCTGGAATAATATTCGGATGTTGCCTTATAATTGCTTTTACATATTCACTTGGTTTTTTACCATCATCAATGACAAAAAACACTTTTCTCAGGAAACCATTAATGTTCTCATCGGTCAAGTCGGTGCTATCAATATATTCTTTTGCGGAACCTTCTTCATGTAAGCCTAACTTAATCTGTTCTATCGCTGCATCCTTTACATTTTCAATCCCAAAAGTTGTAAGAGAAGAATCTTTGCGAAGAGATCCGGTCACACTGCCAATAAATAGAATATATGCCTCAAAGGTTAATGGGCTCATATAATTCTTGAACAATGTGACAAGTTCTTTCCCGATAGCTTTGGGACTAACATGATGTGCGCCTTTTGATTGCACATCCCACAATCTGGATGCCATGTTGTCCATCCCAGTTAAGTCATTAAAGAAATCTACAACAAAGTAGTATATGTCATCACTATCGGGTCTGAAATTCATTAAATAAAGCAATGCCTTGGTTTCTGCCTCTGAACCAGATTTCCTTAATCTTTCAGATGATTTTACAGTGTATGACATATTCTCATCTCGCATTCATTTTCAGCTCATGCCAATCTAATGTTCTTTTATTTTTATATTATATCACAATTTTTCCACTTCTCAACAAAAAAGCAGGCACAGAGAGACACAGGCAGCACCCAAGCTGTCCACATTTTTCTGTGCCTGCTTCTTAGTAAGGAGATGGGTGATTTCAAAACTACAGACGAATCGGATGAAAATTTTTCTTTGGAGAGCATGCTTACTCGCTGAATCACCCTATATAACATGGATTCCAAATACTCCATAAGGTCGATATTTTTTGTAGAAATGAGTTCCATGATTTCCGTGACTTTGTTTTCTCGGCCTATATCGTGCCGGGCATCCAGCTCTGTACGCTTTTTATTTATCACAACAGGGCGTATTTCATTGATGATATCCTTGATTTGCAGGTTCACAACTTCACTCCCTGACACCAAAGCAGTCAGTCCAATTCCTTGACCAGTTCTTGAAGTTTGCTTTTTATAAAATAGACTGATTATAATAATTCCTTTGTCAATACCAGGCTCAAGTATTGTTAGCAGGGCAGGCGGCCTCTCTTCGTGTTAATCTTTTTCTACATGCTACACTAGTAGCATATTACAAGAAAGGGGCAAACATCATGACCTACACAGATCAAGAGAAAACCGATATCATCGCACAGTACAGGCAGGGCAAGCCAATCCAGGAATTATGCGCAGAATACAGTGTCTGCGTACGGACGATCTATCGCTGGGCAAAACTATACTGCCCAGCGGTTCCCGATGAAAGACGCACCTGCACCGTCAAAGAGTATGATGCACTTCTACACAAAGTCTCTAAATTGGAAAACATGGTCGCCGTTTTGCAAACCGTCGGCTGCACCGTCCATGCTCCGTTGAAGGAGCGACTGACGGAGCTAGAATTACTGTACGGCCAATATGATGTCCATACACTTTGTGAAGCTCTGAATGTTCCCCGCGGGACTTTCTATAACCACATTCTCCGAAATAAACGGAGCAACGCTTGGTTCGAAAAGCGGCGGGAGGAATATCGTATTCTGATTCAGAAGATATTTGATGAGTACCGCCAGGTGCTGGGTGCTGAAAAGATCCGCACAATACTTGTCCAACATGGCCATCAAGTCAGCACAGAATATGTGGCAAAACTGATGAGAGAGATGGGCCTAGCTAGTATCCGCAGCACTGCAAAACAGGACTACATGAAACTTCATGAACCGGAAAAGAAACGGAACATCCTCCAGCAGCAGTTTCAGGCGGACAAGCCCAACCAAATCTGGGTCAGCGATGTTACTTGTTTTAAGCTGGGGGAGTTCTATCTTTACACCTGTGTGATTTTGGATTTGTTTTCCCGCAAAATTGTCGCATACAAAGTATCCAGAAAGAACAGCACCCAGTTGATCACATCTACTTTCAAAATGGCATGGGCACAAAGAAACCCAGAAACAAAACTCATCTTTCACAGTGACCGAGGTGCTCAATACACCTCGCATCGATTCAAACAGCTACTACATGAGCACGCTGTGGTACAATCTTTCTCCAATTCAGGGCGGCCTCATGACAACGCTGTTGCTGAATCGTTCTTCGCTACACTCAAAAAGGAGGAGCTTTACAGGAAGGACTACACTTCCGAAACAGATTTCAAACGATGCCTTGCATCTTATATCGAGTTTTACAACACACAGCGGCCACATCGCACATTGAAAAACCGAACACCTTGTCAGGTAGAAGAGTTGTTCATGAACGGCAAATGAGGAGAGCAACTTACTGACATAACAGGGGTTCGAATCTCGTCGATTACACGTTTTGTGTTTTGATTTTACCCTGTTTGTATTTTTCAGGTGACACAAGACATGAAATACAGAAAGGCCTGAACCCCTTGCAATGCAAGGAGTTCAGGCATAAAATGACCCCACCCGTTCTGAACAACGACAAGCGTTTGTTCAAATTGGGTGGGGTCATTCATTTTGGTGGACCCGAAGGGGATCGAACCCTCGACCTTACGGATGCGAACCGTACGCTCTCCCAGACTGAGCTACGGGCCCAAATCAACAGTTCCAAAAGCGGAACAGAAGAAACAATATGAAATTATTAGGTGTGGCAGAAAACCGAACCCTTTGCGCTCCCAGCTGAGCTATAGGCCCATATTTAGTTATCTTATATAATTTGAAGCACTTTGCTTTGTTTTATATGCCGGTCTTCAAAAGAAACACGTTTTATGACAGGCCGTTGATGGGACCATCCTGCCCTTCACAGCAGGGGGCAGCCTTTAGACAGGTTTTTATTATACCAGATTTATCAAAAATGTAAAGCCCTTACCGCAAATTTTTTTATCCCCTTTCCCATCCTGTTTTGGGGATGACTGGAATTCAAATTTATACCCCAGCATTTGTAAATTCCCAATGATTCCCTCCGCGGGAAGTTCTCATATAATTATTCAGTTTGTCCAATAGGCAAATTCCCGCTGTACGCTTATAATGAATATAAAACAATTCTGCCGTTTTCCTTTCCACATGCGGCCGGCGGATAGCTCTTCCCGCCGGGTAGAGGTGAACAACCATGCAGATTTTCTCCGGACAGTCAATTTCATCTGATGTCGTTTTCGGCCCTCTTCATTTCCTTACGCCCGCACCGCCGACGATATCTGCTCATTCTCCCCTCCCGCCAGAAGAGGAGTGGGAGCGCTTCTCCACGGCTCACCGCCAGGCAGTACTGGAGCTGGCCCAGCTCTATGACCAAGCTGTCCAGATGGTGGGGGAAAAGCTGGCCACCATTTTTGCCATCCACGCCATGCTCCTGGATGACCAAGACTATCAGGACACTGTCTACTCCATGATATTTTCCTGCGGCTGTACAGCTGAGCATGCCTCTAAGACTGCTATGGATCACCTGGTATCCCTCTTTGAGCAGATGGACAGCCCCTATATGCAGGCCCGCGCCTCTGATGTCCGGGCCATCTCCGATCGAATGCTCCGTATCCTCACCGGCCGCGGCGCTGTGCCCCCCGTGTCTTTCTCTCCTTCTATCCTGGTGAGCACAGAATTTGCTCCCAGCCAGATCATCACCCTCGACCGCTCCTGTATTTTGGGCTTTATTGCTATGCGCGGCAGTGTACAGAGCCACGCCGCTGCCCTGTCCCGAGCCCTCTCCATCCCCGCCCTGGTGAAGCTCGATCTCTCAGCTTCCCTGGAAGGCCACACTGCCCTTCTAGATGGAGGAGCGCAGAAGCTGTATGTGGACCCTACCCCTGACATCCTCTCCCGTCTGGGCCCTCCTGATCCAAGCATCCGCCTCTCCACACCGAATCAGTTATAACAGAGCCTTCGGACCGCTCCGGTCGTCCGAAGGCTCTTCGTTGCAAAATAATATTTTTTTGCTGGGAACTTTTCTTAATTCCTGTCGTCCAAAAGAGTGTACAGAGGAACTTCCCTCAAAAATCTCAAATATCATAATAAGGAGAACCCAAATGAAACGAATCTTTACTCTGATCCTTGCCCTTTCTCTGCTGGCCCTCACCGCCTGCTCCGGCGGCGGCACCGGTGAGACAGACAGCTTGACCCCTGAGGAGCGCACCCAGCGCTTCGTCACTGCCATCACCGATGCCCGCAGCGAGGAGGACAACGAATACAACAGCATCCTCAGCTCCGCGGATGACGACACGGCGGATATGACTTTCCAGCTCCTAGGGGTCACCGCCGAGGATATGGAGTCCTTTGCCATCAGTGTGTCACTGATGAACGTCAAGGCCTACGGCATTGCCGTCATCAAGCCCGCACAGGACAGCGAGGACACGGTGAAAGAGGGCCTTCAGGGCTTTATCGACCAGCAGCAGCAGAATTTCCAGATGTATCTGCCTGACCAGTATGAGGTCGCCAAGAACGCCCGCTTGGAGACGCTGGAGGACGGGACCGTGGTCATGGTGATGTGTGAGGACCAGGATACGGTCTTTGACTCCATCATTGATTCCCTTCAGGCCGGCTGACCCGCGCTCTTTTCTGCGGGCAAGCTTTCGACAAATTTTCTGCGGCCCCGCCGGAAGGCGGGGCCGCAGCTTTTGATCTGCTCTGGATCTCCCTCATGCCTCTTTTTTCTGTTGTAATATTCTCCAATCAGTGTTATATTAAAAGCGGATATGCCAAACACTTTTCACAAGACGGGAGGTAAGAATATGAACGCGATCCAGCTTACATCGAGATTCAACCCCCAGCTTGAGGTGTCGGTCTTCCAGGGGCATTTTGCCACCCGGCACTCCCACAACAGCCACTACATCGACATCACCCGCATGAAGCACGAGTTCACCATGGCCCGGGAAGCTGCCATGACCCTGGCCCAGAACTACGCCTATGACAAGGGGGTGGACACCATCGTATGTCTGGACGGGAGCGAGGTCATCGGCGCGTTCCTCGCCCGCCACCTGGCCAAAAAGGAAGTCTTTTCCGTCAACAGCAACAAAAACATTAACGTAGTCACCCCGGAGTATGACTCCAACGGGCAGCTGATCTTCCGGGACAACCTGACCCCCATGATCGTGGGGCGGGAGGTGCTGATCCTGATCTCCACCGTCAACTCCGGCAAGAGCGCCCGGCGCACCCTGGAGTGTGTCCAGTATTACGGCGGCAAGGTCCAGGGCATTGCCGCCATCTTCAGCATGCTGGAACAGGTGGACGGCATCCCGGTGTACAGTCTTTTCTCCCCTGACGACATCGCCGGATATATCTCCAGCTCCCCCAAGGAGTGCCCCATGTGCCGGGCCGGCCAGAAGATCGATGCCCTGGCCAACAGTTTCGGCCTGTCCATGCTGTGACCCACGCTTGCTATCGTGCATCCCCCGGATGCACGATTTTTATGCCTATTTATTCATTTTTCTTTGCATAATATTCATTTTTGGTGAAAGTAAACGGAATATTTTTTGTCGTTTCTGGATAATCATACGATTCAGCACTTGCTTTTTGCTTTAAACGGTGGTAGACTTCCCTTAACATTGAATGATGCGGAGCTGCGGCGGCCCTGATCCGGCCCCACGCCCGCCCATAATCAGGAGGAAATGAACTATGTCTCAAATCAAAAAAGTGGTACTGGCCTATTCCGGCGGCCTGGATACATCCATCATCATCCCCTGGCTGAAAGAGAATTACGGTGACCCCGAGATCATCGCTGTCTCCGGCGATGTGGGACAGGGGACCGAGCTGGACGGCCTGGAGGAGAAGGCCATCAAGACCGGCGCCTCCAAGCTGTACGTGGAGGACCTGACAGATGAGATGGTAGATGACGTCATCATCCCCTCCATGATGATGGGAGCCAAGTATGAGGACTATCTGCTGGGCACCGCCTTCGCCCGTCCCATCATCGCCAAGCGGCTGGTAGAGATCGCCAAGGCGGAGGGTGCCGACGCGATCTGCCACGGCTGCACCGGCAAGGGCAACGACCAGGTGCGCTTTGAGCTGGCCATCAAGCGCTTCGCCCCCGAGATGAAGATCATCGCCCCCTGGCGTGAGTGGGACATCAAGGGCCGCGACGAGGAGATCGACTATGCCGAGTCCCACAATGTGCCCCTGAAGATCAGCCGGGAGACCAACTACTCCAAGGACAAGAACCTGTGGCACCTGAGCCATGAGGGCCTGGACCTGGAAGACCCGGCCAACGAGCCCCAGTACGACAAGCCCGGCTTCCTGGAGATGGGCGTCTCCCCCGCCATGGCCCCCGACCAGGCCACCTATGTGACCCTGGATTTTGAGAAGGGCTGGCCTGTGGCCGTGGACGGCGAGAAGATGAAAGCCAGCGATATCATCCGCAAGCTGAACCAGCTGGGCGGTGAGAACGGCATCGGTCTGCTGGACATCGTGGAAAACCGACTGGTGGGCATGAAGGACCGCGGCGTGTACGAGACCCCCGGCGGCACCATTCTCTACCGGGCCCACGAGGTGCTGGAGATGATCACCATTGATAAGGACACCAAGCACATGAAGCAGAAGCTGGCGGTGGACTTTGCCGACCTGGTGTACAACGGCAAGTGGTTCACCCCCCTGCGGGAGGCCCTCACCGCCTTCGCCGTGGACACCCAGAAGCATGTCACCGGACAGGTGAAGCTGAAGCTGTACAAGGGCAATATCATCACCGCCTCCGTCACCTCCCCCGAGAGCCTGTACTCCGAGAACCTAGTCACCTTCGAGGAGAGCGACTACAACCAGGACGATGCGACTGGCTTCATCAATCTGTGGGGCCTGCCCGATACCGTCCAGGCGCTGCGGGAGCAGGGAAAGCTGAAATAAATTTCAATTAGGAATTAGGAATGAGGAATAAACGGATTCGCCTGCGGCGAATGAAATTCAAGCCGTCTGGCTTCGCCGGACCCCTCAATTTCTAATTCCTAATTCCTCATTCCTAATTAAGGAGCGATTCAATATGAAACTTTGGGCCGGCCGGTTTCAGAAAGAGACCGACACCTTAGTAAACGACTTCAACTCCTCCATCGGGTTTGACGCCCGGCTGTATAAGCAGGACATCCAGGGCTCCATGGCGCACGCCGCCATGCTGGGCCGGCAGGGCATCATCGAGGAGCACGAGGCGGAGAAGATCATCAACGGTCTCAAGACCATCCTCTCCGAGATCGAAGGGGATGGTGTGGAGTTCTCCCTGGACAACGAGGACATCCACATGAACATCGAAGCCATGCTCACCCAGCGCATCGGCGATGCGGGCAAGCGTCTCCACACCGCCCGCAGCCGAAATGACCAGGTGGCGGTGGACACCCGTCTGTATGTGAAGGAGGAGATCCCCGTCCTTATCGGCAAGGTGCTGGATTTGGAGCGGGTCCTGGTGAAGAAGGCCAAGGCCCATCTGGACACCGTGATGCCCGGCTACACCCACCTCCAGCGGGCCCAGCCTACCACCTTCGCCCACTACATGATGGCCTACGCCAACATGTTCAAGCGGGACGTGACCCGGCTGGAGGACTGTCTGGAGCGGCTGGACGAGTGCCCCCTGGGCGCGGGCGCCCTGGCCACCTCCACCTATCCGGTGGACCGCTTCGCCACCGCCCAGGCCCTGGGCTTCAAAAAGCCCACCGACAACTCCATGGATTCCGTCTCTGACCGGGACTATGTGATCGAACTGCTCTCCGCCCTGTCCATCCTGATGATGCATCTGTCCCGGTTCTCCGAGGAGATCATCCTCTGGTGCTCCTGGGAGTTCAAGTTCGTGGACCTGGACGACGCCTACTCCACCGGCTCCTCCATCATGCCCCAGAAGAAGAACCCTGACGTGGCCGAGCTGGTCCGGGGCAAGACGGGCCGGGTGTACGGCGATCTGGTCACCCTGCTGACCATGATGAAGGGCCTGCCCCTGGCCTACAACAAGGACATGCAGGAGGACAAGGAGGCCCTGTTCGACGCCGTGGACACGGTGGAGCTGTGCCTGCCCGTCTTCGCCGCCATGGTGGACACCCTGACGGTGCGCCCCAAAAACATGGCCAAGGCGGCGGCCGGCGGCTTCATCAACGCCACCGACTGCGCCGACTACCTGGTCAAGAAGGGCCTGCCCTTCCGGGAGGCCTATATGATCGTGGGCCGCCTGGTCAACCTGTGCATCAAGACCGGGGACACCCTGGACACCTTGACCCTGAAGGACTTCCGGGCCATCTCCGGACTGTTTGACGAGGATGTGTACAAGGCCCTGGAGTTAAAGACCTGCGTCAACGGCCGGAGCGTCTACGGCGGTCCCGCCCGGGAGAGCGTGGAGAAGCAGATCTCCAATATCGAGGGATTCCTTGCGCAGCGGAGCTGACTTCTATTCCTCCCCCATTTCCTTTTGTGTTCCTGGCGGGGGCCTTTTTGTGCTCCCCTCTCCCGCGGGGCAGGACACACAGACGATCGGAACTTATCTTTCAAAAATCAGGTGGTCCTTATGAACAAACCCAAGATCTATATTGACGGCAAGGAGGGCACCACAGGCCTGCAGATCTATGAACGGCTGGGCGGCCGGGACGATCTGGAGCTGCTGCTCATTGACGAGGACAAGCGGAAGGACACCGAGGAGCGGCGCAAGTTCCTCAACGCCGCCGACCTGGTCTTTCTGTGCCTGCCCGACGCTGCCGCTGTGGAGGCGGTCTCCCTTATTGAGAACGGGAACACCAAGGTGATCGACGCCTCCACCGCCCACCGCACCGCCCCCGGCTGGGCCTACGGCTTTGCGGAGCTGTCCAAGCTCCACCGGGCACAGATCTGCGAGAGCATGCGGGTCTCGAACCCCGGCTGCCACGCCACCGGGTTCATCAGCATTGTCTATCCCCTGGTGGGCATGGGCATCCTGCCCGCCGACACGCCTCTCAGCTGCTTCTCCCTCACCGGCTATTCCGGCGGCGGGAAGAAGATGATTGCCCAGTATGAGGCAGAGGGGCGGGAGGACCTTTTGAGCAGCCCCGCCATCTATGGCATCACCCAGAGCCACAAGCACCTGCCGGAGATGCAGGTCCGCTGCGGCCTCAGCTGTCCGCCGGTGTTCAGCCCCATTGTGGACGACTATTACAAGGGTATGGCCACCACCGTACCCCTGCACCTGTCTCAGCTGCGGGGTGTGAGCAGCCTCCACGACGTGTGGAAGGCCCTCTCCGACTACTACGCCGGGCAGAAGCTGGTCCGCGTGGCCCCTGAGGGAGCCGACGGCAAGCTCTATGGCGCGGGCAAGGCCGGGGACGATGACCTGACCCTCACCGTGGCGGGCAACGACGGCCAGCTGACGGTGACGGCCCTCTTCGACAATCTGGGCAAGGGTGCCAGCGGCGCCGCGGTGCAGAACATGAATCTGATGCTGGGCTTTGAGGAGACCGAAGGGCTGAGCCTGAGCTGAAATAGGCGGCCATTCTCCCTCTTTTTTCTGAAATTTCTGGTCCGGGACTTGACGAAAGCCCCGGACCGGCGGTTTAATGGAACTGAGAATTTCCCTTCCCCCTTCTGGGGCACTTTGCTGGAAAGGAAGTCTGTACAGCTATGAAACAGGTATCTGGCGGCGTCTGCGCCGCAAAGGGCTTCGTGGCCGCCGGCGTCCACTGCGGCGTCAAGGCCAGCAGCAGCCCGGATAAAAACGACCTCGCCCTGATCCTCTCTGAGAAGGAGTGTACCGCCGCTGCCACCTATACCCTCAACCGGGTGAAGGCGGCCCCCCTGTACGTCACCATGGACCACCTGGAGAACGGGGTAGCCTGGGGCGTGGTAGCAAACAGCGGCAACGCCAACGCCTGCTGTCCCATGAGCCACGAGAACGCCCAGGCCATGTGTCTGGCCGCCGCCCAGGCCACCGGCCGGGCCCCCGAGGATTTTGCCGTGGCCTCTACAGGCGTCATCGGCCAGACCATCAACATCACCGCCATCCAGGCCGGGATGCCCGCCCTGGCGGCCAAGCTGGGCCCGGAGGGCTCCGAGGATGCGGCCCGGGCCATCATGACCACCGACACGGTGAAGAAGGAGCTGGCCTTCTCCCTCACCCTGGGTGGAAAAGAGGTCACCCTGGGTGCCATCGCCAAGGGCTCCGGTATGATCCACCCCAACATGGGCACCATGCTCTGCTTCATCACCACCGACTGTGCCATCACCCACGAGATGCTGGAGGACGCTCTGCGGGAGGTAGTGGCCCGCACCTTCAACCGGGTAACGGTGGACGGGGACACCTCCACCAACGACATGTGTCTGGCCCTGGCCAACGGTATGGCCGGCAACCCCCTCATCGAGTGGAAGGACGAGGACTACTCCGCCTTCCTGGCCGCCCTGGAGGAGCTCTGCCGCCAGCTGGCCCGCTCCATTGCCGGGGACGGCGAGGGGGCCAGCAAGCTGGTCACCTGCAAGATGACCGGCGCCCGCAGTGAGGAGAGCGCCGAGCGCCTGGCCAAGGCGGTGGTGGGCTCCCCCCTGGTGAAGGCCGCCATGTTCGGCGCCGACGCCAACTGGGGCCGGGTGCTGTGTGCCATGGGCTACTCTGGGGCGGAGTTCGACCCGGAGACTGTGGACGTGTCCTTTGCCAGTGCGGCGGGAGACATCGCCGTGTGCGAAAAGGGCCGGGGCCTTCCCTTTGATGAGACGAAAGCCAAGAAGATCCTGACGGAGCACGACGTGGAGATCCGCATCTCCATGGGCACCGGCGCGGGAACGGCCACCTGCTGGGGCTGCGACCTGACGTACGAATATGTGAAGATCAACGGCGATTACAGAACATGAGAGGCGCAGCCCGCGCCCCTCTCCCCAAGGAGGCGAACCCCATGTCCGACGTGACCCTGCGGGCCCAGGTGCTGGCCGAGGCCCTGCCCTACATCCAGAAGTATTACGGAAAGACCATCGTCATCAAATATGGCGGCAGCGCCATGATCTCCCGGGAGCTGCGGGAAGCCGTCATCGGCGACGTCATTCTCCTCAGCCTAGTGGGCATCCATGTGGTGGTGGTCCACGGCGGCGGGCCGGAGATCTCCGCCATGCTCAAGAAGATCGGCCATGAGTCCCACTTTGTGGACGGCCTGCGCTACACCGACGAGGAGACCATGGACGTGGTCCAGAGCGTGCTGTGCGGCAAGGTCAATAAGAACCTGGTGGCCCAGCTCAACCGCCTGGGGGGCCAGGCCATCGGCCTTTGCGGCATGGACGGCGCTATGTTCCAGGCTGAGCAGCTGGACGCAAAGTACGGCTTGGTGGGCAGAATCACCGGCGTAAACCCGGAGCCGGTGGAAAACGCCCTCATGACCGGCTACATCCCGGTGGTGTCCACCGTGGCCCAGGGCGTGGACGCGGACACCGCCTACAACATCAACGCGGATACCGCCGCCTCCAAGCTGGCAGCCGCCATGGGGGCGGAGAAGCTGATCCTGCTGACGGACGTGCGGGGCCTGCTGCGCAATCCCAGGGACGAGGAGACGCTGATCCACGTGGTCCACACCTACGACGTGCCGGGCCTGGTGGCCCAGGGCATCATCTCCGGGGGCATGATCCCCAAGATGGAGTGCTGTGTGGACGCCATCGCCGGCGGCGTGGAGCGGGTCCACATCCTGGACGGACGCATTCCCCATTCCATTCTCATTGAGCTCCTCAGTGATGAGGGCATCGGCACCATGTTGAAAAAGGAGGACTGATCCCATGACCAGCCAAGAGATCAAGGCCCTGACCGGGCAGTACATCATGAACACTTACGGCCGCTTCCCGGTGGCCATCGACCATGGACAGGGCGCCACGCTCTACGACCCCGAGGGCAACGCCTACATCGACTTCACCAGCGGCATCGGCGTCAGCGATCTGGGCTATGGCTGTCAGCCCTGGGTGGACGCCATCGCCAAGCAGGCGGGGAAGATCGGCCACACCTCCAACCTGTTCTACACCGAGCCACCGGCCCGGCTGGCGGAGATCCTCTGCAAGCGGACCGGCATGAGCAGCGTATTCTTCGCCAACGGCGGCGGCGAGGCCAACGAGGGCATGATTAAGCTGGCGAGAAAGTACAGCTTCGACAAG
>OLSG01001767.1_pt1 | contig 20719 bp, 17 predicted proteins | sample 1673041 | NCBI WGS metagenome assembly OLSG01 (sample SAMEA3136749, study PRJEB25190) | human gut metagenome | reverse complement strand
CTGCGAATTTGTCGCAGCGGCGGGCCTTTTGCGGGGGAAAGGGCCCCGGAGGCGCTGGAAAGGCGCCGCCGGAGCCGGGTTCCAGCCAGATCAGGGGATTATCGTGCGCTGCGCAGGGCGTCCCGGACCAGGTCAGCATAGGTGCGCATGTCAGTGATCTGGATCCACCGCTCCAGACTGCCGCTCCAGCGGTAGGTGTGGCAGTTGGTGGCCTCCTGCACGTCTTCATAGTACCAGGCGTCCTCCGGGTTGTCCGGCCAGTGGATCATGTCGTCCAGCATGTGATCGGTGTCGGGGGCGCGGTCCAGCACCTCATTGATGAGGGCCATGACCTCAGCGCGGGTGATGCTCCGGTCGGGGCCGTAGGTGCCGTCGGGATAACCGGCGATCCAGCCCTCAGCGGCGGCGCGGTTGATGTACTCCCGGGCCCAGTGGCCGGAGATATCGCTGAACTTGTCCGGGCCGGAGTACCGGGCGTCGGAGAACTGGGCGGCCACCACAGCGAACTCGGCACGGGTGATGTAGGCGCCGGGGTCAAAGTCGCCGCCGGTGCGGCCGGTCATGATGCCGCCGTTGTTCAGGGTGGTGATGGAGTAGAAGGACCAGCGGCTGGACTCCACATCAGGGAAGGGGTTCCGCTCGGTAATGTAGTCCGCCCGGGACGCGTCGGTAAGCAGGCGGAAGAAGATGGTGGCCACTTCCTCACGGGTGATGGGGTCGTTGGGCTGCACGGTGCCGTCGGGGTAGCCGGAGACGTAGGCGAAGTGGTCCTCCTTGTTCAGCTGAGGTGTTCCGCCGGAGCCGCCGTGCCCGCGGTCGTCGTCGTCATCGTCATCATCGTCATCATCCCGGTCGTCATCGTCATCCTCATCCTCCCAGAACAGGGCGAAGGGGGAGAAGGAGTCCACAGTGAAGCGGATGCCTTCATCCGTGGCCACCAGGGTGCCGTCCTCAGTGGAGTAGAGCTCCATGGTGTAGTTGCCTTGCTCCAGGTCGGTGTTGCTGTTGCGGTCCAGGCCCGCATAGTGGACCAGCTGGAACTCGCTGTTCCGATCCGTTCCATCGGGGTAGGGCCAGTAGAGGGTGATCTCCCCGTCGGTGGTGACATAGGCGTTGCCGTTGCTGGTGTCCACCAGGTCCAGGTAGCGCAGATCCGCACTGTGGTCCTCGGTGATGGAGTTGAATCCATCCACCGCGCTGTTGTGCAGGGTATTGCCCTGGTCGGGGACGATGCTGTCCACCAGCAGATGCACAGCATCAGGATCAGCGACCTCCAGCCTGCTCTCATTGATGTAGAGAGCGGCGTCTGCGGGGATATGGGCGGTGATGCTGTTCACCTCATTGGTGGGGGGCTCATTGACCACAGGGGTGGTGGCGGTGTCGAGATCGGTCACGCCCCGGATGGTCAGCGTACCGGATCCCACCGCCGCGCTGTACTGCTCCGTGTCTGCGCCTACAGTAAGCTCGGCCTTGACCCGCTGCTGCTCCAGATCTCCGGCATAGATGGTCATGTCATACTGCCGGAACACGCTGTTCACCTGGACAGTAAAGTCGTCACTGGTCATGAAGGAATCAGGGTCGTCCTGATCGGTGAACTGGAGGCGGATGGGGACCTCGCCATTGGGGGTCTCAGCGGGCAGGATGCGGTAGATGTAGCGGTCATAGGCCATGCTGGTGTTGCCGGGATTGTTGTCGTACCGCTCCAGCTTCCAGATCCGCTGTTCTCCGCCGAAGTTGTAAGTAAAGGTCAGATATTTGGACAGGTCCACCACCTGCTGTCCATTTTCATTGGTGACAACATCGGCGGGATCTGCGTGTTTGATCAGCCGCTCATTCAAATCACTGGGCAGGGTGATGTAGAAGCCTGGCACGGGCAGTCCGTTGTCGGTGGCGCCGATCTCGTTTCCGCTGCCGTTGACCACGCTCTCATAGCTGCTGCCGCCGGTGTAGATGGTGATATCGGCGGGCTGGATCATGATCTGCCGGGCGTCGGGGGTACCGTCGCCGTTCCGGTCATAGGCCCACACGGCGTAGACCGTGGCCACCGCCGGGATGTTGACTTCGGATACCAGAGTGGGCAGCTGTTCGCCCGCGTCATAGATCTTCTCATGGTTGTCGGTGGTGGTCCAGCCCAGGAAGAGGACCGCTGTACCCTCGGTGTCAGTGTGGGTGGGGGCGGTGTAGTCATCTTCTTCCCCCAGCTCATAACCAGTCTGCTGGGCCAGGTCCGGGACTACGAATGTGGTCTCCCCGGCGATGCGGCCGCCGTTGGCGTCATAGGTCAGGGAGTAAGCGGTCACCGGCACCGGATCAGTCGTATCTGTAACTGCGTCCTCGATCTCATCTGCGGTCACGGCAGCGGTATTCGTCACGCCTGCCGCCACGTCTGTCTGCGCCGCGGTATAGGCATAGGTGATGATGACCTTGTCGCCCACTCCAATGCTGGAGATGGTGTAGCTGCTGTCGCTGAGGGTATGATCGATGTCCCCTACCCGGATCACCGTGCCGGCGCTCCACAGGGTGTCTTTAATCGTCACATCAGTCAGGGGCGCATTGCCGGTATTGCGCACTGTGATCGTGTAGTGGATCTGCTCTCCCACACGGACAGATGCCTCCTGAGCTGTTTTCTCCACCGTCATGGCGGGTGCCGCCGCAGTAAGTCTGTAGGTGTAGGTGGTGCTGGTCCCCGCCGTCAATGCCGCCCCGGCCACGGGGGACTCATCATCCCACGCGCCGCTCAGGATGTGCGCTGCATCAGGCTCAACTTTTGTGGTGTCAGGAATATTCGTCAAAGTCGGCGCGGGGCTGACCTCGACCCATTGGTCAGAGGTCTCATCATATTCCGACAAATGATAGACCTGTTCAATTTCCGTGCTTCCGTTTGCCCAGGTGCCCCCCACGACCTGATAGATCACTTGGGCCTGGTACTGATCCGGGGTACCGTCGCCGCCATCTTCGCCGCCGACTTTGTCCACGGCGTAATACAGCTTCAGCGTCACGATATCTTCCGGCTTCTCAATTTTGGTCAGCGTACCGGTCGTATTGGAGAGCGCAGGGTCCAGACAGTACCCCTCATACACTTTTGGGGTGGCCGTTACCTCTGCCCCGATCGCCCCGGAGAAGCGCTCCGTCTCCGTCGCGGACACAGGATAAGTTCCATCGTCGTTTGCCTTGTAGTGCTCCACGACATACAGAACATTGCCGGGGACAATGGGGGTGGTGCTTTTGGCAAAGGTATAGGTGTACGTCACATCATCGGTCCCGGAAACTGTGGCAGGAGGCGTGGTATCCCAGCCGCCCTGCGTTCCGTCCGTGCCACCATAGCCAGCGTCCGGCTTCATTCCGGTGGGGGCTGTCAGGTAGGCGCTGCCGTTCATGTCCCACTTGCCGTCCTTCATCAGCGTCACATAGGTGACTTTGGCGGCGCTGGTGCCATCCTCCCAGGTCCCGTTTACCACCTGGAAAGTCACTTTCTTCTGGTACTTGTCCGGGACACCGTCGCCGCCGCCATTCTCGCCGCCGACTTCATCCAGGCTGTAAACCGCCGTGATCTCCACATTGCCGGTGAGCGTGCCGGAGGTCGCCCCCTTCACCGTGTCTTTGGCATAGCTCTGACCTTTATATGTGATCGAGTCAGGGATCTGGTCGCTCACATCATAGGGAGACCCCTTGGACATCTCTTCGCTGACATAAGAAGTTTGGATCTCCGTTTGATCCGCATCATCCATCACATACTTGACGGTCACCGTGTACTGGTCCTCACAGGCCACCTGGAACGTGACCGCCTCTTTGCTCCCGCTTTTCAGCTTCCAGCCGTTGTGATACACATAAGTGACTGTGGCCGTATCTTTCGCGGGGGTGTGAGTCGCACTGGTGGTCTCATTATACGCCGTCACGAAGCGCTCAGAGGAAATGGTGACCGTATATTCCAGATGGCGGTCCACCACCCGGGAGGATGTGGTATAATCCCCTGCCGTCAAGGTCATCGGCTGAGAACCTGCATGGCCCGCGGCCTGGTTGGTGCAGCTCACGGTGACTTTGATGCTGTTCAGAAATTCAGGCGTCCCGGCCTCCACCCACTTGGCGGTCAGGGTCAGATCGCTGCCGCGGATGACGACCTTTCCGCCTGCGTCCACCTTGGAGCCGTCCTCATATCCTGTTCCGGAAATGGTCCAGCCGTCGAAGACATAGCCCGTAGCCAGCGCGGCCTGGACCGCCTCGTCAGAAGGAATGGCGGCTTGGACTTCCTCATTGCGCTTCAGACCGGTCTGAGTTTCAGGAACATCGTACTCAGTCAGTGCCTCGCTTTGGTCGCCCCAATCATACTGGATCTGATAGGTGTTCTCATCTTCCTTTAACTCCAGCAGCAGATAGAAGGGATAAATGGTGTTCCCGCCTAGATAGCTGTTGCTCCAGTTGGCTTCACTAGGTTTTGAGGTGGGATAGTTTCGGCCTAAGCCGCCGACATTGCGCCAATGATCAAAATCATTTTCGTCAATGGAAACGTGCGTTACAGCGGAATAATCCCCGTTTTCGTCCGGCTCGATGGTGACAGCGTCACCATATTCGACCACACCGCACCCGGTATAGTTTCCGCACACCAGACGGTAGGAGGAGAGATAGTAGCCCTCCGCCACCCGGATGTCCAGGTCGCTGCGGATCAGCTGGCCCGCGTTGGCCGCCTCCGAATCATCCAGGGCATCCTGAGGGGATACTTCTTTCCCTGTATAAGTGACATCCTTCGCCCCGGCGGACACCGTTACCAGAGAGGGGTCCGTGATCTCTTCATTCCCCAATCCGTAATATTCGTCAAAGCTCCAATACACGGGCCACCAGTTGCGCCACTGGTCCCCACGTTCATTCTCATCGGTCTTTTCCTCCAGCGTCCAGGTATAGGCCCACTGGTAGCAGGCATCACCATGCTGGTGCTCCTCCTTGCTGCAGGTCAATGTGTAACATCCGGTTTTGAGAGAACATTCGTGCCTGCACTCGGTGGGGCCTTCGGTTTTGTCAATTACTTGGTATCCCCATGCCCAATCTAGGATGCTGAAGGAGTGCCACGTGCACCCTGTATCGTCTTTATGGAACCCGAGCCTATTATAATGGTCCGGATTGTCCTCCTTCGTACACTTCACCCACTGTGTGGGATAGCAGTCGTCATTGTGCTCATGTACACAGTCATGGCTGTAGCAGCTGTCCAGAGAGTGGGCGTGTTCCTCCTCTTTGCAGGTAAGATCTCCCCGCTCAGCGTCGGGCCCTACCCACTCTGTCCCATCCGGAATGTTTTCCGGCGGCTTTTGATCGGGGTCGGTCGTTTCAAACGTATCTCCTATCTCATACTCTGACCCTCCCGGCGCCGCAAAGGCGGACACCGGAAGCAGGGACAGCACCATGCACAGGGTCAGCAATACGGCCAAGAATCGCTTTTTCATGTCATTTCTTTCCTCCTTAGTAGCTGATATTCATGCCAGCGCAATCGAGAGCTGGGGGGTGTGGTCACATCATCCCCACCCCCTTTCCGGCATCCCAGCCCACGGAGAACTGTTCCGCCTCCATCATCTGGTCGAAGGCCTGGACCACCAGCTGGTCCACACTGACCCGGATGGCATCCTGGGTCTCCTGCCACAGCCGGCGCAGACAGCGTGGGTTCCCTTTTTCCTCCGGCACCCGGGCGTCCCGGCACAGGGACCGGATCTCGCCCGTCACCTGGGTCCGCCGTATGGGCTGCCCGTTCCGGCTGCGGAACACCGGTCCTGCGGTGATGCCCTGCCGGGCCGCATAGCCCCGCAGCTCCTCCGCCAGCGGCGGCGGCAGACGCACGGGGCTGGGTCCCCGCCCGTCCAGCGCCTCCGCCGTCAGCCGGGGCAGCTCCCCCACCGACAGGCCCGTGCTTCCGAATACCTTCACCAGCAGGTAGAGCCGCTCCTTCTCCAGAACCCGGGCGGTGGACAGCAGACGCAGATACTCCCCGCGGGTCAGCTCCGGCCGCTCCACCTCCGCCGGGGGCGGGAGGGCGGCGGTGGCCTGGAGTTCCCGGTGGCCCAGATAGGTCATCAGGCCGTTGGCCGCCGCCAGCCGCACATTGATAGTCCGGGGAAGATACCCCTGGTCCTCCAGCGTCTCCCGCCAGCGGTCCAGCGTCCCGCGGCCTACCCGCTTGTCCGGCGGCAGCGACCGGTACAGCCCATAGATGCTCCGCCGGTACGCCGCCAGGGTGTCTGCGCTCCGGCCCTGCTGGCGCAGGGTGTCCAGATAGGCGTCCATGGCCTCCGGCGTGAGGCATACCTCCCCTGCCGGGGCCTCCTGTTCCATCACCAGTTCCATGCCGTTCTCCCCTCTCGCCCCCCAGTTGTAGGCAAAATCAATATTTTGCCGCGTTCTATCCCGGGGAAGGAGCTGTTCGGGCAGAAAAAAAGAGCGCCGGCGGCGCTCCTGAGGGAAAAAGGGCGTGAAGATCGAGCCGTATGAGCAATTTGGGCTCATATGGCTGGTCTTTGCGCAAATTTAGCAGCTCCAGCTTGAATTTTCCATCGGCCTGTGCTATAATCTACCAGAAATCTATGTAGCCTCCTGCGGCCTTTCCTGGTCGCTGGATGCAAAATATTGATTTTGTCTAGCAGACGAGGCGCAGGCGGTCCAGATCCCGGCGGTGCTGGGCACCGGTGGAGATGAGATAGATGCGGGTGGTCTCAATGCTGGAGTGCCCCAGGACATCGGCCAGCTTGGCCACGTCCCGGGTGGCCTGATAGAAGGTGCGCGCAAAGAGATGGCGCAGGTTGTGAGGGAAGACCTTGGTGGGGGCCACCCCGGCTCGGAGGCACAGGCGCTTCATCTCCGCCCAGATCTGCCGCCTGGACAGAGGCTTGCCGCTTTTGGTGAGGAAGATCTCGCCGGAAGCGGTTTTTTGCTGTCTGGCGTACTTGAGCAGCTTGCGGCACAGCTTGCCGGGGAGGAGGATGGTGCGGACCTTGCCCTTGAGGGCGATATCCGCCTGACCGGAACGGGCGGCCTCCACAGTGATATAGCGCACCTCGCTGACTCGGATGCCGGCGGCGCAGATGGTCTCCATGACCAGGGCCAGGCGGTCCCGGCCCAAGGTGCGGGCGGTGTCCAGCAGGCGCTGGTACTCCTGGCGGCTCAGCTCCCGCTCCTCGCTCTGAAAGAGTCTGCGCTGCACCCGCAGGGCGCGGACACGGCAGTCCTCCAGGCCGATGAAACGGAGAAAGGTGTTGAGGGCGGCCAGCATGGAGTTGATGGTGGCGGGGCGGTAGCCGGAGCGGACCAAGTGGGCCTTCCAGCCCGTGACCGCCTCCCGGTTCACCGGCGCCCCCGCCAGCCACTCCAGAAAGGCCCCTGCGTCCCGCAGGTACTTCTCCACTGTCCCCGCGCTCCGCTCCTCCTCCGCCAGCCTCCGGGCAAAGGCAGACAGATGTTCCTGGGGCACATGGTGATCTTTCATACAAAAACTCCCCTTTTCTTCCAGTGTGGTACTATTTTACCGGAAACGGGGGGCGTTTATCCGAAACCTAGGGGAAGAAAAGGAGGAAGGCTGTTCAATTTGCAGCCCAACCTCCGGCACCGGACACCCCTTTTTATATATAAGGTATGAAAATGCCGGGCGGGGGAGAAAAATCGTTGACTTGAATATCCTGGGAGGGTATGCTATACTCAACTTTGTATGAATCCACGGAGGGCCCGGGCCGCACAGCATACTGACAGGGGGAACTGCCGGTATGCTGTTCTGCATCGGGACAGGGGAGCCGGGGGCTCCGGCCCCGGCAGAAGGGGGAGGCAGCGTGCTGCGCCTGTTGTCCAATCAGAATTTTAACCCTACCCGCCTGATCGTGGTGAGCTTCGGGGCCATCATCCTGCTGGGGACTTTTCTGCTCCACCTGCCTATCTCCGCCCGGGACGGGCAGTTCACCCCCTGGCTGACCTGCCTGTTCACCGCCACCTCCGCCACCTGCGTCACCGGTCTGGTCCTGGTGGACAGCGCGCTCCACTGGACTCCCTTCGGTCAGGGGGTGATCCTGGCCATGATCCAGCTGGGCGGGCTGGGATTTGTCTCATTGATCAGCCTGATCCCTCTGCTGCTGCGGCGGCGCATCGGCCTGTCCCAGCGGCTGGCCATCGCCTCCGCATTTAATCTGAATGGGATGTCCGGGGTAGTGCGGGTGGTGCGCCACGCCCTCATGGGTACCTTTCTGCTGGAGGGCTGTGGTGCGATCCTGCTGGCTACCCGCTTCGTCCCGCTCTTCGGCTGGGGGCGGGGGCTGTGGTACTCCATCTTTCACAGCGTGTCCGCTTTCTGCAATGCCGGATTCGACCTGATGGGGGAGCACACCGGGGCCTTCTCCAGCCTTGCGGGCTTCCGGGAGGACCCGGTGGTGCTGGGCACCATCGGGTGCCTGATCGTGCTGGGCGGCCTGGGCTTTTTTGTTTGGGAGGACTGCCTGGAGCATCGGAGCTGGCAGCGGCTGTCCTTCTACTCGAGAATGGTGCTTGCCGTCACCGGGGCGCTGATCCTGGGGGGCTGGCTGTTCTTTCTGGGGGCAGAGTGGAACAATCTGGAGACCCTGGGTGGTATGACGGCGGGAGAGAAGGTGGGCAATGCCCTCTTTCAGTCGGTGACCCTGCGCACAGCAGGGTACAGCGTTCTGGACCAGGGGGCCCTGCGGGAAGGGGCGGCTGCCCTGTCCGTGGTGCTGATGCTGATCGGGGGCTCCTCCGGCTCCACCGCCGGCGGCATCAAGACGGCCACCGCCGGCGTGCTGCTGATCTCACTGTGGGCGGGCCTGCGGGGGAGAGACCAGGTGGTGCTCCGGCGGAGGACCATCCCCCAGGCCCGGGTGCTCAATGCCATGACCCTGACCCTGGTGGTGACCTGCCTGTTCCTGGCCGGGTCCATCGCCCTGACATTGGCGGACGGGGTCCCCTACCTGGCTGCCGCCTTCGAAGTGGCCTCGGCCATGGGGACCGTGGGGCTGACCATGGGGATCACCACCGGCTTGTCCCCGCTGAGCCAGGGAATCATCATCGCGATGATGTTCCTGGGCCGGGTGGGCGTGCTGTCCTTCTCCATTGCGTTCCTGATCCGGGACCGGGGAGAGAATAAGATCCGCTACCCCAGTGTGGATGTGATGATCGGCTGAAGGAGATGTCTATGAAAAGCTTTTTGGTGATCGGACTGGGCAGATTCGGCACATCGCTGGCCTGTGAGCTGTGTGCCCTGGGCCACGAAGTGATGGCGGTGGATCTGCGGGAGGAGCGGGTCCAGGAGGTGGCGGGCTCTGTGACCCACGCCGCCGCCGGAGACGCCCGGGACCCGGAGGTCCTCCGGGCCCTGGGAGCCAGGAACTTTGACTGTGCTGTGGTGTCCGCAGGGGACGACGTGGGCACCAGCGCCCTCATCGTCCTCAACCTGAAGGAGCTGGGAGTGCCCCAGGTGGTGGGCAAGGCCCGCAGCGCCGTCCACCACCGGGTGCTGGAGAAGATCGGCGCCGACCGGGTGGTCTTTCCGGAGCAGGAGATGGCCCTGCGCCTGGCCCGGAACCTGGCCAACGGGGACATCCTCAACTTTATCGAGCTGTCGGAGGAGTACTCCATCATGGAGTGCCGCTGTCCCCGCCAGTGGCAGGGGAAGAGCATCCGGGAACTGGACGTGCGGGCCAGACACCGCCTGAACATCATCGCTATCCGCCGGGGGGGCGGCATGACCATCTCCCCCGGAGGTGAGTACGCCCTTCAGGAGGAGGACGAGCTGGTGGTGCTGGGACGGAACGAGGATATCAGAGAGGTGGAGCGGCTGTGAGAGAGGAGTGGATCACCAGCCGGAAGAACCCCCTCCTGGTCCAGATCCGCCGCCTGGCCTCCAGCCGCGGCGCCCGGCGCTCAGCGGGGATGTTCCTGGGGGACGGCGTCAAGCTGCTGGAGGAGGCCTTGAAGTGGGGAGCGCCCCTGGAGACGGTGGTGTACTCGGAGGGGCTGGACGGGCCGGAGCTCCCGCCGGAGGTGCGGACGGTCCGGGTGCCGGAGGATGTGATGGCCTCCATCTCCCCCATGGAGTCCCCCCAGGGGGCGCTGTTCCTGTGCCGGATGTGGGACACCGCCCCGCCGCCCCGCCTGGAGGGCGGGCGCTATCTGGTGCTGGACGGTCTCCAGGACCCGGGGAACGTAGGCACTATCTGGCGCACCGCCGATGCCCTGGAGGCGGACGGCCTGCTCCTGGTCCACGGATGTGCGGACCCCTTCGGCCCCAAGGTGGTGCGGGCCACCATGGGGGCCTGTTTCCGGCTCCCGGTGTGGGAGACCGGCCCGGAGAGGCTGGCGGACCTGCTGGAGCGGTCAGGACTGGCGCTGTACGCCACCGCCCTGCGGGAGGATACGGAGGATATCAAAACGGCGGACCTGAGCCGGTCCGCCGTGGTGATCGGGAGCGAGGGGCGCGGGGTCTCGCCGGAACTGCTCGCTATGAGCCAGCGGGCCCTGAAGATCCCTATGCGGGAGCGGTGTGAGTCCCTGAACGCCGCCGCGGCCGCCGCGGTGGTGCTCTGGGAGATGGGCCGCTAATCCCGGCGGGGCCGGTGTCCTGCGTCCAGCTTTCGGTAGGCCCGCTGGATGATGACCAGTGAGACGGCCAGACACAGGGCGAACAGGGCATAGGCCGGAACATAGCTGTGGAAGCGGTCAGCCAGCAGGCCCGGGATGGGGCCGAAGAGGAGCATCCCAAGAGCGTAGGACACAGTGAGGGAGCGCACCGCACCCTCGTACTGGGCGTCCCCGAACAGGTCGGCGGACCAGATGGCAAAGGTCACCGCCGAGATGGGCAGGCCCAGGCCGAACAGGGTCATGGCCGCGAAAGCGGGGAGCATCCCACCCAGGTGGGCCAGACAGCACAGGAGCAGTCCGGCCAGAAAGACCAGATGGACGTACCAGTTGCCCGCCCGGCTGCCAAAGCGGTCATAGATCTGGCCGCAGAGGATCTTGGATACGCAGATGACCAGCCCCAGGTAAGAGATGAGCAGAGCGGCGGAGGCGCTGTCATAGCCGGCGGTGGTGTAGAGCACCGTGAGGTGGGAGAAACCGGGCCCGCCGGGGCCGCCGATGAGAAAGACAGCCAGCAGCAGGGACAGCCGGAGGGCGGGAGTCATGCCCGCCGGCGCGGGGCGGGGCGGCGGCGCCGGAGTCTCCGGACCGCCCAGGTGGTAGGGCTCCAGGCCCAGGTCGCCGGGGACGTCCCGGACCAGGAGAAAGACCAGCAGCCCCAGCACCAGCACCGCCAGCCCCTCCAGCAGAAAGGCGGCGCGCATGCCGTGGGCCTGGATGATCCCGGTGATCAGTGTGGGGACAAAGATGGTGGACACGCCGCTGCCCGCGGCGGCCAGCCCCAGAGCCAGGCCCCGCCGGTCCCGGAACCAGTGGCCCACCGCGAGAGAGAGGGGGACCATGCCGCCGTAGCCGTAGTCCAGACCGGTGAGGGCCCCCGCGGCACAGTAGAGGGGGAAACTGTCGGCCAGGCCGAAGCAGAAGCAGGACAGGGCCAGCAGCACTACCCCCAGGGTCATCACCAGACGCAGTCCGATCCGGGCGCACAGCTGATTCACTGTCAGCATGGCGGCCAGGGTGAAGAGGCTGCGCGTGGTGGTGATCCAGGAGCCCTGGGCGTTGGAAAAGCCGTTGAGCTGGATGATGTAGGGCTGATACACGGAGAACACGTTGATGCCCATCCCCATGACCGCGAACAGGGACAGGGCGCCGCCCAGACAGATGATCCAGGCGTAATGGGGCCGCCGAAGGGAGACCATGGGAACAGCACCTCCTTATTCCTATCTCCTACCATACAGGAGGCGGGGACGTTTGTAAAGGGGGATTTTACCGGAGGAGCGGGACGGAGGGAAGAAAATTGGCGACGCTGAAATACTGGCTGTGGCTCACCGGCCGCAGGGGGCTGGGGAATGCCGGCGCCCTGCGGGTGCTGGACCACTTTGTCACCCCGGAGCGGACCTTCTACGCCGACCCGGAGGAGTACGCCCTGGTGGAGGACCTGACTCCGGCGGCCCGGCGCGCCCTGCTGGACAAGGACACCGGCGGGGCGGAGCGCATCCTGGAGGACTGCGCCCGCCTGGACCTGCGGATCATGACCCTCCAGGACGCCGACTACCCGGAGCGGCTGCGGCAGCTGCCCGACCCGCCTCTGGCGCTGTACATCCGGGGCCGGACCTTCGCCTTCGACGAGGAGGCGGCGGTGTGCATGGTGGGGGCACGGGAGGCCACCCCCTATGGGATCGGCTCGGCGGGGCGGCTCGGCCTGGAGCTGGCCCGGGGCGGGGCCCTGGTGGTGTCTGGCATGGCCCAGGGCATCGATACGGCCAGCGTCCAGGGCGCTTTGAAGGGCGGCGGACCGGTGGTGTCGGTGCTGGGGGGCGGAGTGGATGTACCCTACCCCCGGGAGAACCGCTGGCTCTATGAGGACGTGGCCGCCGCCGGGGCCCTCATCTCCGAGTACCCGCCGGGGACGGAGCACCGGGGGGAGCACTTCCCGGTGCGCAACCGCATCCTCAGCGGCCTGTGCCTGGGGGTAGTGGCGGTGGAATGCCGCCCTCACAGCGGCACTATGATCACGGTGGACCGGGCGCTGGAGCAGAACCGGGACCTGTTTGCCGTGCCAGGGAACATCGACGCCCCCATGAGCCAGGGCCCCAACCTGCTGATCCAGCAGGGGGCCAAGCTGGTGACCAGCGGGCGGGACATCCTGGAGGAATACTGGGACCGATTCCCGGCCAAGCTGTCTCCGGGAGAGCCCCTCAGCCCGGCGGCGGCCGCCGCCCGGCTGGAGACAGCGGCCTGTCCGGCCCCTGCCCCGGCGGAGCGGGAGGAGGCACCGGCGGCACCCGGGCGGGAGCGCATCCCCGCCGCGGAGCAGCGGGACCGCTTTACCGACGACGAGCTGGCGCTGATCGCCGCCTTGGGCGGACGGCGCCGCTCCGCCGACGAGCTGGTGGAGGCCGCACAGATCCCGGCCCGCCGGGTGCTCTCTGCCCTGACCATGCTCCAGGTGCAGGGGGCGGTGGAAGAGGGGCCGGACCGCCGCTTCTCCGCCCTGGTGGAGCTGGAGGAATAGACCCTTGACAGACGCGCGCGGGGACGCTCCGCAGCTGCGTTTTGACTTATACTTTTTTCTTATCTTCGATTTTGGAGGTTATTTGATGGCAGCAAAGACCGATTTGGTGATCGTAGAGTCTCCGTCCAAGGCCAAGACCATTGGGAAGTACCTGGGGCCGGGCTATGAGGTGAAGGCGTCCATGGGCCACGTCCGGGACCTGCCTAAGAGCAAGATCGGCGTGGACATCGAGGGAGGCTTTGTCCCCCAGTACCAGCCCATCAAGGGCAAAGAGGACGTGATCAGCGACCTGAAGAAGGCAGCCAAGAAGAGCGGCCGGGTCTATCTGGCCACCGACCCGGACCGGGAGGGGGAGGCCATCTCCTGGCATCTGAAGGAGCTGCTGGATATCCCGGACGACAAGACCTATCGGGTCACCTTCAACGAGATCACCAAGAAGGTGGTCAACGACTCTATTGCCGCCCCCCGGGCCATCGACCAGAACCTGGTGGACGCCCAGCAGGCGCGGCGCATCCTGGACCGCATCGTGGGCTATGAACTCTCCCCCCTGCTGTGGCGGAAGATCCGGCGGGGCCTGTCCGCCGGGCGGGTCCAGTCGGTGGCCACCCGGCTGGTGGCGGAGCGGGAGGAGGAGATCCGGGCCTTTGTCCCCCAGGAGTACTGGACCATCGAGGCGGAGCTGGAGCGGGTGCGCCCCAATCTGGGGGGCTTCAAGGCCCAGTTCTACGGCCGGGAGAAGAAGATGGAGCTCCGCAGCCGGGAGGAGGCGGAGGAGGTGGTCCGGGCGGTGTCCGCCGCCCCCTTCTCCGTGACCAGGGTGAAGCGGCAGGACAAGCTGCGCAATCCGGCGCCCCCCTTCACGACCTCCACCCTCCAGCAGGAGGCCAGCCGCAAGCTGAACATGACCCCCGCCCGCACCATGTCCATCGCCCAGCAGCTCTATGAGGGCGTGGACATCACCGGGGAGGGCACCGTGGGCCTGATCACCTATATGCGTACTGACTCTCTGCGCCTGTCCGAGGAGGCCATCGCCGCCGCCAAGGGCTTTATCGAGAGCCGCTACGGCAAGGAGTACTACCCCGCCCAGGCCCGACGCTACAAGACCAAGGGCAATGCCCAGGACGCCCACGAGGCCATCCGTCCCTCCGACGTGACCCTCACCCCGGAGGACGTGAAGAAGGACCTGACCTCGGAGCAGTACCGCCTCTACCGGCTGATCTGGGGCCGGTTCCTGGCCTGCCAGATGGCAAGCGCGGTCTATGACAGCGTATCCATCGAGGCCCAGTCCGCCGGCTACACCTTCCGGGCCAGCCACTCGGAGCTGAAATTCTCCGGCTTTACCGCCGTGTATGAGGAGGGACGGGACGAGGACGACGAGGCACCCCAGTCCCCCCTCCCCGACCTGCGGGAGGGGGAGCCGCTGGACCGGAAGGGGCTGAAGCAGGACCAGCACTTCACCCAGCCCCCCACCCGGTACACCGAGGCCACCCTCATCAAGGCTCTGGAAGAGAAGGGTATCGGACGCCCCTCCACCTACGCCCCCACCATCTCCACCATCCTGAACCGGGAGTACGTGGTGAAGGAGGGGAAGTACCTCCGCACCACCCCTCTGGGCGAGGTGGTCACCGGCCTGATGAAGGACAAATTCAACGATATCGTGGACTACGCCTTCACCGCCCAGATGGAGGAGCGGCTGGACAAGGTGGAGGAGGGAGAGGCCAACTGGAAGAAGGTGCTCTCTGACTTCTACGGCGGCTTTGAGGCAGAGCTCCACCAGGCGGAGCAGGACCTGGACGGGGAGCGCATCAAGGTGCCAGACGAGGTTTCGGAGGAGATCTGTCCCCAGTGCGGGCGGAACCTGGTCATCAAGTCCGGCCGGTTCGGCCGCTTCCTGGCCTGTCCCGGCTGGCCGGAGTGCGACTTCACCATGCCGCTGGTGGTGGAGATGCCGGGCAAGTGCCCCAAGTGCGGAGGGCGTCTGTTCAAGCGCACGGGCAAGAGCAAAAAGACCAACAAGCAGTACACCTATTACTGCTGTGAGCACCTCAACAGCAAGGACGAGTCCAAGCGATGCGACTTCATGACCTGGGACGTCCCGGTGAAGGACAACTGTCCCGTCTGCGGCTGGACCATGTTCAAGAAGGCGGGCCGGGGGGCGAAAAAGCCCTTCTGCATCAACGAGGCATGCTCCAACTTCACCCCGGAGGAGAAGCGGGGCGGCTGGCGGAAAAAGACGGAGGAGAGCGGGGAGGAGGCCCCTGCCCAGGAGGCGGCGGAGGAAGGCAAGACCGCCGAGAAGAAGGCTCCGGCCGCCAAAAAGACCACCGCGAAGGCGGCGGCCAAGAAGCCTGCCGCCAAAGCCGCGGCCTCAAAAAAGGCATCCGCGGCGAAAAAGCCCACGGCTAAGAAGACCGCCGGGAAAAAGACCGCCGCCAAGAAGACGGAGGAGGGATGACCGGCGGGGGCTGAACGCTCAGGCGGTCAGCCTTCCGTTCAGCTCCCGGCACAGGTCCACGGTGGCCAGGAACATGGCCTCCAGCAGGCAGGAGTTCTCCTGAAAGGCGGCCTTTTCATAGCGGTCGAACAGGGTGCGCCCCTCTTCATCCAGATGATCGAGGATCTCCAGGGGCCAGATATCCCGCCGGGTGCTGCTGATCCGGTAATCGGAGTCCACAGCCAGGTAATTTTGAAGGGTAACTTTGTTGATGTACTCAAAGAGAGCTTCCATAAGATCGGTCATTGTGATCAACTCCAAACACGAATAATTTATACATGTTATAACACGTATAGATTATTCGTGTCAAGAGGAAGTAAAGAGATGTATGGAGAACGATTAAAATTTTTGAGAAAAGAACGGAAGATTCCGCAGAAAGACCTTGCGGAGCTGCTGGGGATCAGCATCCGTGGATATCAGTTCTACGAGAGCGAGAACAATGAGCCCAATATTGCCGCATTGGTGACATTGGCGGATTTTTACGGGGTGACCATCGACTTTCTGGTTGGGCGCACGGACGAGGAAACATAACGGTACTGCGTATAGGGCGCAGCGGCCCGGCACACCACTGCCCAAAGCCTTTCCCCTCGGGAAAGAGGTGCCCAGCGGATGCCGCATCCCCCCAAAAGCCTTCCCCCCTCCTGGGGGGAAGGTGTCGCGGCGTATGCCGCGACGGATGAGGGGGCTTCCGTCCCCCGTCCTGTATCTATGGGGCGGGCAGGTCTAGGACCCGTCCCTGTACAGAGACGAGGACCGCTCATGGGGACGGCGGGCGCGCAAAGGCCGAAGGGAACCCGCAGGGGCGGCTTCCAGCCGCCCGAAAAGCCTTCCCCCTCCTGGGGGGAAGGTGTCGCGGCGTATGCCGCGACGGATGAGAGGGCGGTCCTCCGCCCGCCTCTGGCCGCAGGGCGGAACCCCCAAAACACTTCATCGCCGCCCTCCGGCAGGGCGGGCGGATCTCGAGGAGGAGAGCTATGGAACCAGTGAAGATCATCGGCGCCGGTCTGGCGGGCTGCGAGGCGGCCTGGCAGCTGGCCCAGCGGGGCATCCCGGTGGAGCTGCACGAGATGAAGCCGGAGAAGATGACCCCCGCCCACCACAGCCCGGAGTTTGCGGAGCTGGTGTGCTCCAACTCCCTGCGCTCCGACCAGCTGGAGAACGCGGTGGGACTGCTGAAGGAGGAGCTGCGCCGCTGCGGCTCTCTCATCATGTCCTGTGCGGATGCCCACCGGGTGGAGGCGGGGGGCGCCCTGGCGGTGGACCGCCGCGCCTTCTCACAGGCAGTGACCCAGGCCATCCGCTCCCACCCCGCCGTCACGGTGGTGGAGGGGGAGGTGGAGCGCATTCCGGAGGAGGGGCAGGTCATCGTCGCCGCCGGCCCGCTGGCCTCCGACGCCCTGACGGAGGAGATCTCCCGCCTGTTCCCGGACAGCCGCTACCTGAATTTCTTCGACGCGGCGGCCCCCCTGGTCACCTTTGAGAGCGTGAACATGGAGCGGGCCTGGTTTGCCTCCCGGTACGACCGGGGGACACCGGATTACATCAACTGTCCCATGGAGGAGGAGGAGTACCAGGCCTTCTGGGAGGCCCTCACCACCGCCCAGGAGGCGGAGGTCCACGGCTTTGAGGACTCCGGCGTCTTTGAGGGGTGCATGCCTGTGGAGGTAATGGCCCGCCGGGGGCGGCACACCCTGTGTTACGGCCCGCTGAAGCCGGTGGGCCTGAAGGACCCCAGGACGGGGCGGGAGCCCTTTGCGGTGGTCCAGCTCCGCCGGGACAACGCTCAGGGCTCCATCTATAATATCGTGGGCTTCCAGACCCACCTGAAATGGCCGGAGCAGAAGCGGGTGTTCTCCATGATCCCCGGGCTGGAGCGGGCGGAGTTCGTCCGCTATGGGGTGATGCACCGGAACACCTATCTGGACTCCCCCCGCCTGCTGGACCGGTACTACCGGGTGCGGGGGCAGGAGCGGATCATGTTCGCGGGACAGATCACCGGCGTGGAGGGATATGTGGAGTCCACCGCCTCCGGCGCGCTGGCGGCTATGGAGCTGGCCCGGCGGCTGGAGGGGAAGGAGCCCATCAATTTCCCCCGGGAGACCGCCATGGGCGCAATGGCCCTTTACATCAGCGACCAGAGTGTGGTAAACTTTCAACCGATGAATGTGAATTTCGGCCTGATCCCGCCCCTGGGCTACCGGGTCAAGGGCAAGCGCAACAAGAACGCCGAGCTGTCCAAGCGGGCGCTGGAGGCGCTGGGGGAGCTGGAGCTCTCCTGACGGGACCGCTTGAGACCTCGGGACGGGACCGGAGCTGAGGAAGAGGCCGGTTCAGACCCTTCCGTCCCCTAGGGCCAGCCGAAGTCCCAGACGGAGGCCGTGGGCGAAGGAGACCAAATCGCTCTGGTCAGTGAAACGTAGGACGGCGTCCCAGAGAAGGTCCCGGGCCTCTGGGTCACGGATGACCTCCAGGCGGTCCAGACAGCTGGAGAGGGCCTGACGGCGGCGCTCATACTCTGGGTCGTCCTCATACATCAGCCGCCCAGAGTCTACCTCGGAAAAATAGAGTTCTTGGAGCTGGACTTCCATTGCAACATCACCACACTAAAAGGATGTATTTAATATATATTCTTTTAGTGTGGTTGTCAAGGGGGAAATATGTTTCATAAAGATCTATATGGGCTCCGCTTGAAAAAATTGAGAAATCTGTCTGGGGAGAGACAGGCAGATTTGGCGGCAGTTTTGGGCGTGAAGCCCAATCAGATCATGGAAATGGAGAACGGGCGAAAGACCACCACATTGGAAAAGCTGGCTCTGATTTGTCGGCATTACAACGTCTCGGCGGACTATCTGCTGGGGCTGACCGACGAGCCCAGGCCGCTGGTACAGCAAGAGAAAGAAGGTTAATGGAATGAAGATCATAGTGGACGCCATGGGAGGAGACAACGCGCCCCAGGCTCCGGTGATGGGGGCCGTCCAGGCCAACCGGGAGTATGGTGTGGATATCATCCTGGTGGGGCGGGGGGAGGCCATCCTGAAGGTGCTGGAGGAAAACGGCATCCAGGAGCTGCCCGCCGGCGTGGAGATCGCCCACGCCAGCGAGGTGGTGGAGATGTGCGACAACCCGGCCACCGCCTTCCGGGAGAAGAAGGACTCCTCCCTGACGGTGGGGCTCAACCTGCTCAAGGACGGCAGCGGAGACGCCTTTGTCTCCGCCGGCTCCACCGGCGCCCTGCTGGCCGCCGCCACCCTGCTGGTCAAGCGCATCCGGGGCATCCGCCGGGCCGCCCTGGCCCCTGTGGTGCCCACGGGGAACGGCGGCGCGGTGCTCATCGACTGCGGCGCCAACGCCGAGTGTCCCCCTGAGTATCTGATGCAGTTCGCCTATATGGGCTCCTACTACGCCGAGCACGTGCTGGGCCGCCCGGAGCCCCGGGTGGGCCTGCTGAACATCGGCGTGGAGCCCTCCAAGGGCACTGAGCTGCAGCGCACCGTCTACCCCATGCTCCAGAAGGCTGACCAGGAGGGCCGCATCCGCTTTGTGGGCAACATCGAGGCCCGGGAGGCCGTGGAGGGCAGCGTGGACGTCATCGTGGCCGACGGCTACTCCGGAAATATCTTCCTCAAGACCATGGAGGGCACCGGTCTCTTCCTGGCCCGGGAGATCAAGAAGATATTCAAGCAGAACCTGCTGACCAAGCTGGCGGCGGTGATGGTCTCCGGCGGGCTCAAGCGGTTCAAGAAGCTGATGGATTCCAGCGAGGTGGGCGGCACCGCTCTGGTGGGCATCTCCAAGACCGTCATCAAGGCCCACGGCTCCTCCAACGCCTACGCCTTCCAGAACGCCATCCGCCAGGCCAGCCAGTCCGTCTCCTCCGGTCTGATCGAGAACATCACCGCCAACATCGACCTGATGCGTCTGGACGCGCCGGAAAAGGAATGACGTTTTTCGAAAAAATGGAAACTCCCTATTGACAGCCACCCTGTTTGTGCATATAGTAGGGACAGAAAAAGTGCTGGAGCACAGCAAAAGGAGCAGGCTAGTTATGATTTTTGAAAAGCTGAGTGCACTGATCGCCGAGCAGTTCAACGTGGACCCCGACACCATCACCATGGACACCTCCTTTGAGGACGACCTGAACGCGGATTCCGTGGACATCGTGGATCTCTCCATGGCCCTGGAGGAGGAATTCGGCATTGAGGAGCTGGGGGAGGCGGAGGCTACCTCCATCACCACCGTGGGCGACCTGGTCCGCCTGATCCAGAGCAAGATCGACTAAAGGCACAAAAGACAAGATTCAAAGCTCCGCCGGAGAGGCGGAGCTTTGCCTTAGCGGGACCAAGACCGGCGCGGGCCAGCCCCGCGCCCCGGGAGGAGACACAGGAACATGACCACATTAGAGGAAAAGCTGGGCTACACCTTTCAGAGCCCGGAACTGCTGGAAAACGCGCTGACCCACAGCTCCTGCGCCAACGAGAGCCGGGGAAAGCTGCAGAGCAACGAACGGCTGGAATTTCTGGGCGACTCCATTCTGGGGATGGTGGTGGCAGACCACCTGTACCGGAACCACCCGGACCTGCCGGAGGGGGAGCTGACCCGCACCCGCTCCGCCCTGGTGTGCGAGGAGAGCCTGGTGGAGGTGGCCCAGGCCCTGGGGCTGGGAGAGTATCTGAAGCTGGGCAAGGGGGAGGAGGCCGGCGGCGGCCGCCACCGGCCCTCCATCCAGGCAGACGCCGTAGAGGCGGTGCTGGCTGCGGTCTATCTGGACGGCGGCATCGGCTCGGCCCGGAAGATCATACAGAAATTCATCCTCAGCCGGGAGGTGGCCGGCCTGACCAAGCCCCGGGACTATAAGACCGCCCTCCAGGAGCTGGTCCAGCGGGAGAGCGGCCAGGTGCTGGGCTACCAGCTCATCGGCGCCGAGGGCCCCGATCACGCCAAGATCTTCTCGGTGGAGGTGGATCTCAACGGCATTCCCATCGGCCAGGGCCGCGGCCGCAGTAAAAAAGAGGCGGAGCAGAACGCGGCCAAGGCTGCGATAGAGAAGTTAAAGGCTGGGGAATAACCGGCCGCTCCGCCTCTTTTGCGAGCGGAAGCGAGCCGCC
>OLSG01001734.1_pt1 | contig 20997 bp, 20 predicted proteins | sample 1673041 | NCBI WGS metagenome assembly OLSG01 (sample SAMEA3136749, study PRJEB25190) | human gut metagenome | reverse complement strand
CTGGAGATTGATTGATGAAGGGTTTCTTCTCAACCGAGAAAAACTTGACACATACATAGCCTTTACCATTATGGTATCTCTTTATGAAGTATGCTATAATTATCGAAAGCTCAAAGCTTCAGTCATGTGTCTTATATCTGAATGCACAGGTATGCTGAACGTTTTGAAGGAAGATAAGGAGGAATAGTAGCATGGTAGGAAGTAAGTTAAAGAAATGTGTAATTGCAGGGATGTGCGGGTTGGCAGCTGCAGGGATTCTGGCAGGATGTGGAAACAGCAGCTCTGATAGCGGCAAGATGAAAGTGGGAGTGGTGCAAATAGTTCAGCATCCCGCTCTTGATGCAGCAAACAAAGGATTTTTGAATGCATTAAACGAAGCTGGTCTGAAAGACAAGATAGAAATTGACCAGCAGAATGCCCAGGGCGATCAGTCCAATCTGAAAGCCATCGCTAACCGGTATGTGTCTGGAAACTATAATCTGATCTGTGCGATTTCAACACCAGCTGCACAGGCTATGGCAAATGCCACCGATAAAATTCCGATTATCTGCACTGCGATTTCTGATTTTGAAAATGCTAAACTGATGAAATCAGAAAAATTGCCGGACAGCAATATTACCGGTACTCATGACAGAGGCCCTATCGAAAAGCAGGTACTGCTGATCAGAGAAATTCAGCCCAATGCAAAAAGGATCGGAATTATTTACAATTCCAGCGAAATCAATTCTGTGGTGCAGGCAAAACACTTAAGGGACAACTGCCGGAACCTTGGAATGGATGTCGTTGAATTGACCGTAAACTCTGTGAATGACGTACAGCAGGTAGCAGAAGGCTTCCTTACTGATAAGGTGGATGCTATCTATGTACCTACAGATAATATCATTGCTTCTTCTATCCCTACATTAATGGCTGTTGCCAATAAGGGGAAAATCCCGGTTTATGGTGCAGAAGTGGGTCATGTAGAAAATGGCGTACTGGCATCAGAATCCATCAGCTTCTATGACATCGGACATAGAGCAGGAGAAATGGCAGCTGAAATCTTAAAGGGAAATAAAATGGTAAAAGATTTCCCTGTAGAAGGAGCTAAAGAAACTAAGCTTTATATTAATAAGAACGAGATGGAAACATTAGGCATCAGTATTCCAAAGGAAGTACTTGACAGAGCCCAAATGATCTGACGCTCTTAAGAAATAAGTAGCTCCTTCTATCTGTTGGAGTTACTTTTTCTATTCATTGGTGTTTAAAGAGAGGCTTTTACAGTGGCGTCTAAACTAAAACAAATCTGGTGGTTAATGCTTATTTTTGCAGTCTGCAATCTTGCAATTGCATATATCATTTCTCAGTCACCCTCTGAGGATCAGACAGATGATGTATATCCAATAGCAGCAAAAAGTGTGTATACCATTGGAATCCTGCAGTCAGATAATCTGCCTGAACAGGAGAAAATGACACAGGGGGTTCTTGCTTCTCTTGCTGTTAATGGTTATGAGAATGGTAAAAAAGCAAGAATTGAAATCCTTAAAGCAGATGGAAGTCATAAAAAACTGGATGAGCTTTCCAGAAAACTGGCAGGAAGCAGAAAGGATCTGGTGATTGCTGTCGGTACAGATTCTGCACAGGCAATGGCAAAAGTGACCAGAAAGATTCCTGTAGTAGGAATAGGCGTTATGAACTTCAAAAAATCAGAAGCTTTTGAAGACCATCAGAATTTCACCGGTATCAGTGATAATCCGCCGGTACTGAATCAGATTCGCATGGCACAAAGATGCTTCCCTGTAAAAGAACTCGGTTACCTTTATAATCCCTCTAATGATGTATCGGTTTATCAGCTGAATATCTTACGAGAAGTAGCAATGAAAAAGGGAATCAGACTGTATGAAGTAGCTTATCATCCGGAGCAGCCTGCAGCAGCACAGATTGAAAAGCTGGTAGGACATATATCTGCTTTATATGTACCGGAAGATAGAGATCTGCTGGCACATTTTGATGAAGTTGTAAAAATCATGAATCAGGCTCATATTCCTATCATTAGTGAACATGGCGAACTGGTAGGAAGAGGAGCAGTGATTTCTGTATCCCCAAGCTATTATCGGATGGGATTCTCCGGCGGGCAGATGGCAGTCCGTCTTCTGGCAGGTGAACTGATCCCTGCAGATATTCCTATTGTCCGTCAGAACGATCCGGACATCGTCATTAACATGAAGCAGATCAATCTTCTGCATATTGCACTTCCCGGCGACTTATGGCAGAGAGCCAGAAAGCTGTATCTCTACGATGGACAGCCGGCAAGACCATAACCTGTGAATTAAAATGTGCAGGATTAAAAGGTAAATATCTTAATATAAAACGATAGATTCTATCTGAAAGAAGGATATATTATGGCAGATTTAGCAATTTCTACCGTTGCACAGGGACTTATGTGGTCCATTTTGGCAATTGGTGTTTTCCTTTCCTTCCGTGTACTGGATGTACCGGATATGACTTGTGAAGGCAGTTTTCCGCTGGGCGGTGCCATTGCCGCTTCGCTCATTGCAGGAGGATCTTCCCCGTGGATTGCTATTCTGGCAGGCGCTTTTGGTGGATTGATCGCTGGAACAATTACCGGTATTCTTTACACGAAACTTAAAATCCCTGCTATCTTATCCGGGATTTTAACTATGATTGCACTGTACTCCATCAATCTCCATGTCATGGGCAAGGCAAATATTTCTCTGCTCAGAATGGATACTATTTTTTCCGATACTGCAGAATTTTTACATGTAAGTCATTCCATCGCTGCATTTATTGTGCCCGCTGTATTGATGATTATTATCTCTGGCCTTATTTACTGGTTCTTTGGCACTGAACTGGGGATGTGCATCCGGGCTACCGGATTTAATCCACAGATGGTCCGCGCGCAGGGCGTAAACACAGATACCATGATTATTATGGGCCTTTTCAGTTCCAATGCCCTGATCGGTCTCTGCGGAGCAGTGGTAGCACAGAATAACGGCTTTGCTGATGTAGGCATGGGGATCGGTACCATTGTCATCGGTCTTGCTTCTGTTATTATCGGTGAAGTTATTTTAGGGGCAGACAGCTTCTCATCTTCTTTAATGGCAGTAGTAGTCGGCTCCATCATTTACAGAGCAGTCATTGCGATTGTTCTGTACCTTGGCATGCCGCCGAATGATCTGAAGCTCTTTACAGCTATTCTTGTCATGCTCGCTCTGGCAGCTCCTATGATTAAGAGCAAGGTTGACTTTGGGAAGGAGGGCTGATTATGCTTAAAGTTACAAATATCAGCAAAACATTTTTCAAAGGGACAACCAATGAAAAGAAAGCACTTCATGACCTGTCTCTTACATTAAATGACGGGGATTTCTGTACGGTCATCGGCAGTAATGGAGCAGGAAAGAGTACATTTCTGAATTGTATCGCCGGGGCTTATATTCCAGACGGCGGAACTATTGAAATCAATGGCCATGATGTAACAAAGATGAGTGAATATAAGAGGGCCAGATTCATAGGAAGGGTATTCCAGGACCCTCTGAAGGGGACCGCAGCAGGAATGCAGGTTGAAGAAAACCTGATTATTGCTGCAAGAAGAGGAGAGAGCAGAAGACTCCGCTGGGCCTTTTCTTCCGGTGATCATGACCGGTTCAGAGAAATGGTAGCCCGTTTGGGATTGGGTCTGGAAGACCGGCTCTCTACCCGTATCGGACTTCTTTCGGGAGGTCAGCGTCAGGCATTGACCCTTCTCATGGCTACCTTAAAGAAACCGGATATCCTTCTCCTTGATGAACCGACAGCGGCACTGGATCCGACCACTGCATCCAAAGTGCTGAAAATCACAGATGATATCATTCAGGAGCAGCATTTAACTACCCTCATGATTACCCATAACATGAAAGATGCGCTGAAATATGGAAATCGTCTGATCATGATGAATGGCGGAACTATTATTGCAGACTATACACCGGAAGAGAAAAAGAAACTGACCATCGAAGATCTGCTTAAAAAGTTTGAAGAAATTTCCGGAACCATGAGTGACAGAGTCCTTCTCGGATAAACTGGCAGGTACCGGCAGAAATTTATGATGGGATCGGTGACTGATTTCCCGACTGTCTTTTCTGCCAGCAGCTACATGTTGTATAATAAAAACTGTTAAAAATTAATTTGTAGAATGGAGAGCAGAATGAGCAACCTGAACAAGAAATGCCGTGTACATTACGAAGGAACATTTAATGATGGAACCAAATTTGATTCCTCCTATGACAGAGGAGAACCATTAGAATTTATCTGTGGCGCAGGACAGATGATCAAGGGATTTGATAAAGCCGTTGAAGACATGGAAGTTGGAGAAATCAAAAATGTACATCTCATGCCTGAAGAAGCATATGGTATGCCTGATCCCAGAAATATTCTGACCATCAATTTCAGTCAGATGCCCGGATCTGAAAAACTGGAAGTAGGAAACAGAGTTGTATTAAATGATCCTATGGGTAATCGTTTCCCTGTTACTGTAACTGAAAAAACAGATACCACTATTACTTTTGATGCCAATTCTGAAATGGCAGGAAAAGAACTGAATTTTAAGATTGAACTTGTCTCTGTAGAAGACTGAATCTAAACAGGCCTGGAATATGTTTCAGGCCTGTTTTCTATTGGAAATCACGATAGTGTAAAATATGGACATAAAGCATCCTGAAAAACTGTACGCCAGATATTCAGGATGCTTTTTCATACAGGAGAGGGGGGAGGAAGATCTTCTGGTGAAAACATTCTTTTAAAAGAGGATGAGGATGATGGAAATTTTCAGAACGGGGAAATATTAGAAGACTTTTTAATTCATGAATTATGACAATCAGCAAATGAATGATATATTTTTATGATTTTTACAAAAATTTACATTATCTTTACATAAGTAAGGTACGATAATAATGATAGTTTGTGCATTTTTTATGGAGGGCACTATGTTCAGTCTTGTTAATAAACATGAGGAATTTTTTGATTTCCTTGTTACGAATGCAGAATATTTTCATAAAGGAACGCTCCTGGCAAGAGAGGTACTGCAGGATCCTTCCAAACTGGAACGGTACGCTAAAGAGGTTAAGAATCTTGAGCATGCTGCCGATAAGGTAACCCATGATATTTCTGCAAAGATGAGACATGTATTTATTACACCGATTGACAGGGAAGATTTTTTCCTGCTGACTACATCACTGGATGATTGTGTGGATGATATTCAGGATGTAGTTATGAGTCTGAAGCTCTATCATGCAGGGATTGGTTCCAAACTGCCAGTCCGTATGGCAGATATTCTGGTGGAAATGTCTTCAGAAATGATTATTCTTTTCCGTCTGCTGAAGGATATTGACAAGAATGAGCTGGAAATTGCTGAAAGAGCAAGAAAACTTAATACTCTGGAAAGCGAAGGGGATGAAATCTATAGAAATGCCATTTCAGATCTCTTTGATGGTACCCATGAAGTGATGGAAATCATTCGCTGGAAGGAAATCATGGAAGCTATGGAAGATACCGCCAATCGTGCTGAAAAAGTAGGCAATTTAATTAAAGAGGTGGTCGTGAAGTATGCCTGATCTATATCTTATCGGTATTGTGATCATCCTTGCCTTATGTTTTGACTTCATTAATGGATTTCATGATACAGCCAACGCCATTGCAACATGTGTAGCTACCAGGGCGCTGAGCCCGAAAGTGGCCATTATCATGTCAGCCATCCTGAACTTCGTAGGCGCTATGATTTCCACCGGTGTTGCCAAAACGATCGGCGGAGATATTGTTACTTCTCCTCACATGGTAGATTCTGTCGTTCTGTCAGCGGCTCTGGGGTCTGCTATTGTCTGGAATCTCTTTACCTGGAAAATAGGGATGCCATCCAGCTCTTCCCATGCGCTGATCGGAGGGGTCATCGGATCTGTAATTATCTCTTACGGTACTGGCGCTGTTCAGCTGAATGGTGTGATGACCATTGTCTTTGGACTTGTTTTTTCTCCAATTTGTGCATTACTTATTGGATATATGATGATGACCCTTCTGTATATCCTTTTCAGAAACGTTGGTAAGTCCAGAGTCAATTACGTTTCCAACCACATTCAGATCGCTTCTGCTGCATTGATGGCCTTTTCTCATGGCTCCAATGATGCACAGAAATCCATGGGTGTTATTACACTGGCACTTCTTTCCGGCGGATATATCGGTCAGCTGGAAGTGCCGTGGGAAGTCAAGGTAGCCTGTGCACTGGCTATGAGTCTTGGTACTTCTGTTGGCGGCTGGCGAATCATCCGTACTGTAGGAAACAAGATTTTCCGCATGCAGCCGGTTAATGGTCTTGCTGCAGATTTGAACTCTGCCATCATCATTTTCGGTGCGACCATGCTTCATCTTCCTGTTTCTACCACTCATGTAGTCACCGGTTCTATCATGGGTGTAGGCTGGGCGAAGAGATTCCGTGCTGTTCACTGGAGTGTGGCTTACCAGATGGTTTCCGCCTGGATTATGACCATCCCTTGTACAGCAGTTGTAGGAGCTCTCTTCTACATGATTATCAAGCATGTATTCTGATTTAAAACGATGGAACTCTCTTTATGAGGCTGATACTGTCAGCCCGTAGGGAGAGTTTATTTTTTTACAGAAATTACAGAGGAATACACAGGTTATCGTCTTTGATGCAATGACTGTATGGTATAATATGGGCAGATAATTTTTATTAAGTTAAAGTGTTATTCACTGATGATTCCAAAAAAAGGGAGGCCCAGGCATGAAGAAAATAGTAGTTACTGTCATTGGTGCGGATCAGGTTGGCATTGTTGCCGGAGTATCTGCTGCACTGGCTAAAGCAAATATTAATATCCTTGATATCTCACAGACCATTCTTGGAGATATTTTTGATATGGTTCTTATCTGTGATATGGAAAAGGCCAATGGCAGTCTGAAAGATCTGCAGGATGAGTTAGGCAGGCTGGGAAAAGATATGGGTGTGGATGTGAGAGCGCAGCTGGCTGATATCTTTTATGCCATGCATCGTATCTGAGGGAGGAAAATATGCTCGATATAGAGGAAATTCTGGCAACAGAGCGTATGTTTGACCAGAATAAACTGGACGTGCGGACTGTCACTATGGGTATTTCCCTTCTGGGGTGCATATCGGATGATGAAAAAACATTATGCCGGAATATTTATGATACTATCTGCAGAAAGGCAGAACATCTGACGCAGGTGACTCATGACATTTCCAGAGAATACGGGGTACCAATCATTAACAGACGTATTTCTGTTACTCCCATTTCTCTTGTTGCCGGCGGTATCAGAACATCCAGTTATGTTCCGATTGCAGAAACACTTCAGAAGGCAGCTGATGAGGTAGGTATCGATATTCTTGGCGGATTTTCTGCACTGGTTGACCGGGGAATGTCGTCATCTGATAAAATTCTGATTGATTCCATTCCGGAAGCCCTGGCAACTACAAGAAGTATCTGCAGTTCTGTGGCTGTAGGTTCTACAAAAGCAGGCATCAATATGGATGTAGTGAAGCGGATGGGAGAAATCGTCAAGGAAACTGCAGAACTTACTAAGGAACAGGATGCCTATGGATGTACAAAGCTGGTGGAATTCTGTAATGCAGTAGAAGATAATCCTTTCATGGCAGGCGCTTTCTTTGGTGTCACCCAGGGAGATACCGCCATTCATGTAGGTGTATCAGGCCCGGGCGTTGTCAAAAAAGCGCTGGAAGACGTAAAAGGGGCGCCCCTTCATGTAGTGGCAAAGAAGATTAAAAATACAGCATTCATGATTACCCGCCTTGGCCAGATGGTCGCAGAAGCAGCTGCAGAACGGCTGAATACCCCATTAGGAATCATTGATCTGTCTCTGGCACCGACTTCTGCAGTAGGGGACAGTGTGGCTCAGGTATTGGAGGAGATGGGACTGGAAAGCTGCGGCGGTCCGGGGACAACAGCAGCTCTCGCACTTCTGAATGATGCAGTTAAAAAGGGCGGGCTCATGGCATCCTCCAGCGTTGGCGGACTTTCCGGTGCTTTCATTCCGGTCAGTGAAGATCTGGGAATGATTCAGGCGGTTCAAAAAGGAAGTCTGTGCCTTGAAAAACTGGAAGCTATGACCTGTGTATGCTCTGTCGGACTGGATATGATTGCCATCCCTGGTGATACCACAGCCTCCACAATTTCTGCCATCCTTGCTGATGAAGCGGCGATTGGAATGATCAATAATAAAACAACGGCGACAAGGCTGATTCCTGTTCTAGGAAAGAAGCCGGGAGATATGGTACAGTTTGGCGGATTAATGGGATATGCACCGGTTATTGATGTAAACCGTTTCAAAGCTGATGAGTTTATCAATAGGGGCGGTAAGATTCCGGCACCTCTCCGCTCTTTAACGAATTAAGTTAAACACAGGAGAGCCGATACAGGGACAATTTTCAATAACAGGAATACTTCCTCTTTACCTGATTTAGGAGACAGTTCCATACATATTTTGATATATTCCGTATTTATACTTGCGTAAATGAAGGATCATCTGTATAATAACAAAGGTATGAACTGTACCTCAGCTTTACGCATCTCCAGCGAAAACTTAGATACAGCGATTTAGTTATTTTTAGGAGGACATTATTATGTTAACAACCGAAATTAAGAAAGAAATCATTGAAACCTATGCTGTTCACGAAGGTGATACCGGATCTCCAGAAGTTCAGATCGCTATCCTCTCCAAGAGAATTGCTCTTCTTACCGAACATCTGAAATCCCACAAGAAGGATCATCATTCCCGCCGCGGCCTGCTGAAAATGGTTGGTCAGCGCAGAAATATGCTCGACTATCTCCGTCGTAAGGACATTGAACGTTACAGAGCGCTGGGTGCAAAACTCGGACTTCGTCTGAAATAATTCAATAGATATCATAGAAGTGGCTGCATGAGGCAGTCACTTTTTTTATCTGTATTTTATTTTCGATGCCAGCTGTCAGAGTGACAGAAGATGTTTTGTCATACTTATACTTATGAATAAGGTGATTTGGCTTCTACTTTCTGGATCTGTGACAGTTTTCATAAAACTGTTTTAGTGCACTTTGGATTCTGGAACTCTTAATTTAGGCCTTGTTAACTGTTATGAATATAGATTATAATAAGAAAATACGTATAAAAGAGAATTGTTTATTACAGGAGGCAAAGGAATGTTTAAGACATTTCAGATGGATTTAGCCGGTCGTCCGCTCATTATTGAAACCGGTAAAATGGCAAAGCAGGCCAATGGTGCTGCTCTGGTAAGATATGGTGATACTGTTGTCCTCGTAACAACAACTGCAAGTAAAGAAGCAAGAGAAGGTACCGATTTCTTCCCGCTCACCGTTGATTATGAAGAAAAAATGTATGCAGTAGGCAAGATGCCTGGCGGATTCCTTCGCCGTGAAGGCCGTCCGGGAAATTCTGCTATTCTGAATGCCCGTCTGATTGATCGTCCTATCCGCCCTCTGTTTGATAAGAGATGCCGTAATGATATTCATGTAGTAGCTACCGTTCTTTCTGTAGACTATGATAATGCGCCGGAACTCTGTGGTATGCTGGGGGCATCCCTGTCTATTGCTATTTCTGATATTCCCTGGGACGGCCCGATTGCAGGTGTCAGAGTAGGCCGTGTCAATGGGGAATATGTAATTAACCCGACACAGGAACAGCTGGCTGCATCTTCCATGAATATTACTGTTGCTGGCTCTGAAGAAGCTATCATGATGGTTGAAGGCGGCGCCAACGAAGCTCCGGAAGAAGAAGTACTGGATGCTATCATGTTTGGCCACAATGCCATCAAAGAACTGTGCAAGTTCCAGAAGAAGATTGCTGCAGAAGTAGGCAAGACAAAACGTACACTGGTATTCCCGGAAATTCCGGAAGAAATTGAAAAAGCAGTAGCTGAATTTGCTTCTGCAGATTTGAAGAAAGCTGTTTTTGATGCAGATAAATTAAGAAGAGACGGCAATATTGATGCTGTAAAGAAAGCAGCAAAAGAACATTTTGCTGAAATCTATCCTGATAATGCATCTGATATTGCTGAAAGCCTTGACCATCTGACTAAGCAGATCGTAAGAGATATGATTTCCAATGAACATATCCGTCCAGATGGAAGAAAACTTGATGAAATCCGTCCAATTACCTGTGAAGTCGGCCTGCTCCCAAGAGTACACGGCAGTGCACTCTTCACCCGTGGCCAGACACAGGCTCTGTCGGTTACAACTCTGGCACCAATGTCTGAAACACAGATTATTGATGATCTGACTCCAGTCACTGAAAAGAGATATATTCATCAGTATAATTTCCCGTCCTACAGTGTAGGTGAAACAAAGGGATCCAGAGGTCCGGGCCGTCGTGAAATCGGTCATGGCGCTCTTGCTGAAAGAGCACTCCGCCCGGTGATTCCTTCTGTTGATGAATTCCCTTATGCTATCCGTGTCGTTTCTGAAATTCTTGAATCTAATGGCTCTTCCTCTCAGGCATCTGTATGCGGAAGCACCATGTCCCTTATGAATGCAGGTGTTCCGATTAAGGCACCGGTAGCAGGTATTGCTATGGGTCTCATTGAAAATGGCGGTAAATTCAGCATTCTTTCTGATATTCAGGGAATGGAAGATGCGCTGGGCGATATGGACTTTAAAGTGGCAGGTACTGCAGAAGGCATTACCGCTATCCAGATGGATATTAAAGTTCATGGCCTCTCCAGAGATATCCTGCTTGCAGCACTGAAACAGGCACATGAAGGCAGACTCTTCATCCTTGGCAAGATTGCTGAATGCATTACAAAACCGGCTGAACATTTATCTCCATATGCACCGAAGATTGTTGCAATCACTATTCCGGTAGACAAGATCCGTGAAGTTATCGGTGCAGGCGGAAAGACCATCAATAAGATTCAGGACGAAACCGGTGCTAAACTTGATGTGGAAGAAGACGGTCACGTATACTTCTCTTCTACAGACGAAGAAGCTATTTACAAAGCAAAGAAGATTGTAGAAGGACTGGTTCATGAAGTTAAGGCTGGCGAAACCTATTTAGGCCGCGTTACTCATCTGATGAAGTTCGGCGCCTTTGTTGAAATTCTTCCGGGTAAAGAAGGTCTGGTTCATGTATCTCAGCTCGCTCTTCAGAGAGTTGAAAAACCGGAAGATATCGTTCATGAAGGTGACGAGATTATGGTTAAAGTGACTGAAATCGATGATAAGGGCCGCATTAACCTTTCCCGCAAAGCATTATTACTGGAAAATAAAAAATGAGAAACCGGGGATTTGAAATCGTAAGCCAATGGAAGGATAAGGATATCCGTATTCCTGTAAGGAAAACAGCCTCCAGCGCAGGATATGATATTGAAAGCGCGGCAGATATGGATCTTCCGCGCGGTAAGGTTGTACTGATTCCTACCGGCCTTAAGGCATACATGAAGGACGATGAATATTTAGGTATTCATATTCGTTCCAGCATGGCAATCAAACACGGGATTATTCTCATTAACAGTACAGGGATCATTGATTCCGACTATTACAATAATGAGGATAATGAAGGTCATATCATGGTGGCGGTATATAATACATCTGATCAGATTTTTCATGTTTCTAAGGGAGATCGGATTGCCCAGGGGATTTTTACAAAATACCTCAAGGCAGATGATGATGATTCCAAGGGAACAAGAACAGGTGGTATCGGCAGTACCGGTAAATAATGAAAAGGGATGGCTCATGCCATCCCTTTTTTGCATCTGCTCTTTGAAATTTAGTAGTACTGGTGTTTTTCCTAGAAAGAAATGTACGTCAAGACTGTCTGTTCAGAAGCGTACTTAAAACTGTACATTAAGTATACATTTGTACTACAATAGATAATGTGAAAGAATTCTAATTATTCAGGAGGAATTTATGAGTATAGAAAAAGAAAAGATTCTGAACCGGGAAGAAATTTATGATGGACGTATCATACATGTATATAAAGATAAAGTTGAAGTGGCAGGCCGTAAAACTACCAGAGAAGTTGTACTGCACAGTGAAGCAGCGGCTATCATTCCGGTTACCGATAATGGGGAAGTGCTGCTGGTGAAACAGTATCGCTATCCTGTAGGAGATGCTATTCTTGAAATACCGGCAGGTAAGATGGATCCAGGAGAAACACCGGAAGAGTGTGCAGTCCGTGAATTGGAAGAGGAAACAGGATACAGGGGGAATCTGAAAAAACTCGGCTATGTATATACAACGCCAGGCTTCTGTAATGAAATTATCCATTTATATCTGGCAACCGGACTGGTACATACTCATCAGCATTTAGATGAAGGAGAATTTCTGGATGTGGTTTCTATCCCCCTGAAAGACATGTGGAAAATGATTGGCGATGGGAAAATATATGATGCCAAAACACTTTCTGCATTTGCCATAGCCAGAGATATGATATAGAACATTTACTGATAAATGGATAAAGAGAATTCTTCTTAACCGATTCTGTGTCATAAGAATTTCTCAGTTCAGAATAACATATTAGAGACTGCAGACAACATTCGACATAGAAACTGTCAATGTCATTTGCACACATCCTGCAGATAATACCGGTTTTATTCCTGATTATGAAGATTGGGAGGGGTGTGCTGTCCTCAGGGGAAGCCCTGAAAACTGCAGAAGTCATGAGAATGAAGTAAACTTTTAAGCCTGCCTGCTGCAGGTCTCGCTCATGATGAAGCTGCGGTGACAGGCCTTCCAGTTTGTGGCATCCCGAGGGCTGTTTATCTGTACGAAAGGAAAGGGATGCTAAACTGAATGAAATGGTAATGAACAGATATTTACATTTATGAAAATGAAAAAGGGAATCATTTTTCAGAGTGTTGCAGGATAAGAATCATTATGAATCATAGGAAATAAGGTCGTATAATAACCTGATGGTAACCCTGGTAACTGTAAATGATAGAGGAGATTTGAATGGTTAAAAGATTTACCCGATATTATAAACCTTATAAAAGTATACTTGCTGGTGTTATTGCAGGCACCTTTGCGATGGCCGCACTGGATCTGATTTTTCCAATGGTAGTTAAATATCTGATTCAGGATATCCTTCCATTGCAGGATATGGAGCAGCTGTTTACTGGTTCGGCCATTCTTCTGCTGCTGTATATCATCAATTTCATCATCCAGTTTCTCGTCCAGTATTACGGACATGTTATGAGTGCATCCATTGAACATGATATGAGAAAGGATATCTTTTCCCATATAGAGACGTTGTCATTTCACTATTTTGACAATGAGAAAACGGGACAGCTGCTGTCACGAATCACTGGGGATATAGCAGAGATCAGTGATCTTTCTTTCAGAGGCCCTAATGATATACTTCTCTGCGGTGTGATTATGTCAGGTACACTGCTTCTCATGTTTGTAATGAACTGGAAACTGGCACTTATCATAGGTATACTGCTGATTGCAAAAGTTATTCATACACTGAAGATTAACAGGAAGATGAAAGATGCTTTTAGAAAGAACAGGCAGGTAGCCGGGGAGGTAGCATCCAGAGCAGAGGAGAGCCTTTCCGGTATCCGGCTGGTCAAAGCATTTGCGAAAGAAGATTTTGAACTTTCACGATTTGAGAAAGTAAGTACCAAACTTAAAAATACTAAATTCCATTCCTATAAGCTGGTAGGGTATTTTTTTGGAAGTATTAATTTTTTCACCAATCTGATCAATGTAGTGGTTATTCTATCAGGCGGTTATATGCTTGCAGCAGGAGAGCTGCTGCTTTCTGATTTCGTGGCATTCCTTCTTTATGTTAATATCTTTATGCGCCCTGTATTCAGGTTGACAATCCTGGCAGAAGTCTACCAGCGTGGAATGGCAGGATTTCATAGATTTGAAGAAATTATGGACACGGACCCGGCGATTAAGGATTCGTCTCATCCATTGAAACCGGATCATATTGCAGGGCATATTCAATTTTCAGATATTTCCTTTGGATATGATCCGTCGCAACCGGTTCTGCAGCATTTGAGTCTGGATATTCCGGCGGGGAAGACAGCAGCCTTTGTAGGTGAAACCGGAGCTGGAAAGAGTACACTTGCCAGCCTCCTGCTTCGGTTCTACGAACCTTCTGAAGGGGAAATCATGCTGGATGGTTATAATATCAATCTCTTCAGACAGAAGGATCTGAGAAGAAATATGGGAATCGTACAGCAGGATGTATTCCTGTTCGATGATACGATTTCTGAGAATATAGCATATGGCAGGGAAAATGCAACAAACAAAGAGATTGTGAAAGCAGCGGAAATGGCGTCAGCTGACATATTTATCAGGGAACTTCCCCATGGATATGATACTAAAGTAGGGGAAAGGGGAGTGAAGCTTTCCGGCGGACAGAAGCAGAGAATTGCGATTGCCCGGGTATTGTTAAAAAATCCTCCGGTAGTTATTTTTGATGAAGCCACATCGGCACTTGATATGAGAACAGAAAAAGAAGTGCAGAAAGCACTGGATCATCTGTCACAGCATAGAACGACGATTATCATTGCCCATCGTCTCTCTACCGTAAAGAATGCAGATTGCATTTACGTACTGGATCATGGAAGAATTATTGAATCCGGGAAACATGAGGAGCTTATCCGGAAGCGGGGAAAATATTTCCAGCTCTATGAGACTCAGCGTTCAAAACGTGAAATGTAATAAAAAAGGAAGTTTATGGAGTACATAAACTTCCTTTTTACGTGTTTTGAGATGGTAGATATATTTTTTCGCCTTTTATATTTATGTGGAGTGAGAAAAATTAGAAATTTTCATCTTTTACAAGATTTTTCAGATATTCTTTAAACTTAGGTCCCAGATCCTGACGCCGGAGAGCAAATTCTACCGTTGCCTTCAGATATCCCAGTTTATTTCCGGTGTCATATCTCTTACCTGTAAAGTTGTAAGCGTATACATTTCCCTTGTGGGCCATGACGCGAAGGGCATCGGTAAGCTGAATTTCGCCGCCTTTTCCAGGAATGGTCTCTTCCAGTACACTGAAAACATCAGGAGTAATGACATAGCGGCCTAAAGCGGCAAAGCAGCTTGGTGCTTCTTCAATAGATGGCTTTTCCACCATATCTTTGACCTTGACCAGATTTGGATCATCTGTCGGGGTCCCATCCACGATACCATAAGAAGAGACCTGTTCCTTTTTTACGATCTGGCAGCCAATTACCGTACCATTTGTCTTATCATACTGCTCAATAAGCTGACGGAGTGCCGGTTTACCATCAGCATTGTAAACCACATCATCCCCGAGAATGACGCCGAATGGTTCTCCATCAATGAAATCCTTGGCACAGAGAATGGCATCTCCCAAGCCTTTCATATACTGCTGGCGGGTATAATGAATTTTTATAGACGCAATTTTTCTGATTTCCTTTAACAGATCCATTTTTCCTGATTCATAGAGATGCTGTTCCAGCTCCGGGGAAGAATCAAAATGATCTTCAATGGCTCTCTTGGCGTGACCGGAAATAATGAGGATCTGTTCGATTCCGCTGGCCTTGATTTCCTCTACAATATATTGGATGGTAGGCTTGTCCACAATAGGAAGCATTTCTTTAGGCATTGCTTTTGTTTCCGGAAGAAAACGGGTGCCAAAGCCGGCTGCCGGAATAACGGCTTTTCTGATTTTCTGCATAATTCCTCCATTTTATAATATCAGGTGCACAGTTACTGTTTATCTTTATATCCATAGGGATGATTTTTATGCCACTTCCAGGCAGAAGAAATAATTTCTTTTGTATTGGAATGAGCTGGTGTCCATCCAAGTACGTCATGACATTTCTTTGAAGAAGCAATCAGTATGGCAGGATCACCGCTTCTTCTCTCTTCTTCAGTGACCTTAAAATCAATACCAGTCACTTTCTTTGCTGTCTCAATAATTTCACGTACACTGAAGCCTTTTTCACTTCCCAGATTGAAGTAGTTGCTTTCACCGCCGTTTAACAGATATCTCATCGCAAGAACATGAGCATCCGCAAGATCAAGGACATGAATGTAATCCCGGATGCAGGTGCCATCTGGTGTGGGGTAATCAGTACCGTATATGGCGATATGATCACGGACACCCTGAGCAGTCTTGAGAATCAGAGGAATCAGATGGGATTCGGGATTATGGTCTTCTCCGATAGAACCATCCAAAGCTGCACCGGATGCATTGAAATAACGGAGAGCTACGTAGCGGAGGCCATAAGCATCGGTAAAGTCTCTCATCATATTTTCTATGACCAGTTTTGTACGGCCATAAACATTGGTGGGATTATGAGGGAAATCTTCATCGATAGGAGTCTTCTCAGGTTCTCCATATACTGCAGCAGTGGAGGAAAATACTATTTTATTGACCCCTGCTTTCTTCATTCCCATGAGAAGATGAAGAGTTCCTTCTACATTATTGTTGTAGTATTTGGCAGGATCTGCCATGGATTCACCGACCAGAGAATAGGCTGCAAAGTGAATGACACCATCAATCTTATATTCTTTTAATGTCTGGGCCACAAAATCAATATCATGAATATCTCCCTTCACAAAGGAAACTCCATCTGGTATGGATTCTGTATGGCCGGTAGCAAGATTATCAAAAACAACGGGAGTAAGATCTCTGGAACCAAGAAGAGCTCTTACCGTATGAGAGCCGATATAGCCGACTCCGCCAGTAACAAGAATATTCATGAATGCCTCCTGTAATATTTATTTATTCTAGTATATCATGTTTATTTTATAAAAAGATAAGTAAAATCTAAAATATGCGTTAATTTATTACAGGCGATGGAGGATAAGGGAACCTCTCTATCACATATATTTCTGGAATTAAAGGGCTATGGAAATATATGCCTTGATTTCCTGGTCCCCATGGAGGAAAATTATTGGTATAATATGGTTCAGTATAATAGAATATAATTTAATTATTGTATGAGGTGTGACATGGGATATAAAGAATTATATAAAGACTGGATATCCTGGGCAGATGAATCAACAAAAAAAGAATTGTTATCTGTTACAGATGAAAGGGAAATCGAAGAGCGTTTCCACAAGGATCTGGAATTTGGCACAGCAGGGCTCCGCGGTATTATGGGTGCTGGAACCAATCGTATGAATAGATATACGGTCGCAAGAGCTTCCCGTGGATTTGCTGATTATCTGTTCCATGAATTTCCTGATGAACTGGAACGGGGAATAGTAATAGCCTATGATTCAAGAAATCATTCAAGAGAATTTGCTAAGGAGGCAGCTGATGTATTGACTGCCGCCGGGATTCCTGTCCGTCTTTTTAAAGAACTGGAACCGATTCCTGTACTTTCTTTTGCAGTAAAATATTTTAATGCATTGGGCGGGATTGTAGTAACGGCCAGCCATAATCCACCAGAATACAATGGTTATAAAGTGTATGGACCGGATGGTGGTCAGCTGGTACCAGACAAAGCAGATATATTGACTGGATATGTAGAAGCGGTAACTGATTTATCATCAATTGACGATCATGGAAGAAATGAACTTCTTACGTATCTGGATCAGGATATGGTTGACCTTTTTATCAATGAAATTTTTAAACAATCTTATTATAAGGGGAATCCGCCGCCCCTTTCCGTTGTTTATACACCACTCCATGGAAGTGGTTATAAACCGGTATGCAAAATTCTGGAGAAGGCAGGATTCAGAAATTTAAGTGTGGTAGAGGAACAGAGATTACCGGACGGAAATTTCCCGACCGTCGATTCCCCAAATCCGGAAAATGAATCAGCGCTTGCTCTTGGCATCGAGCTGGCAGAACAGGAGAAAGCAGATATAGTAATCGGTACTGACCCGGACAGTGACCGGATTGGTTCAGCTGTACGAGAAGGAAATTCCTACAGATTGATAACTGGTAATCAGATGGGGGCTCTTCTTACCTGGTTTATTCTGTCCACAAGAAGGAAGGAGCTGACACCTGCGTCCACCATTGTTAAAACAGTGGTAACCGGAGAATTGGGAGCAGATATTGTCAGAGATTTCCATGTACATGTTGTAGAAACTCTGACAGGATTCAAGTATATAGGAGAAAAAATCAGTCAGTGGAAAGAAGATCCATTCCATGATTTTATACTTGGCTATGAGGAAAGCTATGGTTATCTGGCCGGTGTTCATGCACAGGATAAAGACGCTGTAGTTACGGCTATGATCATCTGTGAAATGGCAGCATACTTTAAAGAAAGAGGGAAGACTCTTGCTGATGTGCTGAATGAAATTTATCAGAAATACGGATATTACTATGATAAGACTGTCTCCTATACATTAAAGGGATTAGAAGGGGCAGAGCGGATTGCATCTATTATGAAACAGGTCAGAAAAATGGATGTAAAAGATTTCATCCCGGATATTTCTGAAGTGGTGGACTATGCGACAGGGGTTGGAGACCTGCCCAGAGAAAATGTGTTGAAGTTTTACCTGAAAGATGGTGGATGGATGGCTATTCGTCCAAGCGGTACAGAACCGAAAATCAAATTCTATTATTCTCTGAAAGGGAAGGACAAGGAAGAAGCATATAAACTTTTCATGGATTATAAATCTCAGTGGGAAAATAAATTTGGTTTATAATCATGCCATTCCTCGGGGAATGTACAGGTTCCTATTTCCATAAAGGGCTTACCATATGAAAGCCGGCCGGTTTTTCCGGCCGTTTTCTATTGAATGATTCTGGTCATGGGAGAGGAATTTACGATACGGTATTACATTCTTAATGTACATATTTATTCTCCAATATTGCATAATCTACTGATATTTGATAAAATTTCTAAAAATTTCTTGATTATCGTGTATATTTATGCTAGAATTCTGAATAAATAAAAGGAGAGTGAAACAATGTCCAATCAGAAAGAAATAATCTATGAAATAAAAAATCTGAAGAAATCTTACGGAAAAGTAGAAGTATTAAAAGATATAAGTATGAATATTGAAAATGGAGAAGTATGTACAATCATCGGACCATCCGGTTCCGGCAAGAGTACATTCCTGCGCTGTCTTAATCTATTAGAGAAACCGACTGGGGGAGAGTTGTGGTTTGAAGGCAAGAAAATTAATGAAACCAAAGATGTCAAACTTCTCCGCCGTGATGTAGGTATGGTATTTCAGTCTTTTAACCTGTTTCCCATGTTTACCGCACTGGAAAACGTCATGTATGCACCGGTTCATATCAAGAAGCTTCCCAAAGCCGAAGCGAAGGAACTTGCTATGGAACTGCTGGAAAGAGTAGGAATGGCAGAGCGGGCCGATTATTATCCCGGCGAGCTTTCCGGCGGTCAGCAGCAGCGTGTAGCCATAGCCCGTGCACTGGCAATGAAGCCGAAGATGCTCCTTTTTGATGAACCTACTTCTGCTCTTGATCCTGAACTGGTTGGTGATGTATTGACTGTTATGAAGGAAGTCGCTTTGGATGGTATGACTATGATGGTAGTCACTCATGAAATGCAGTTTGCGAGAATGGTTTCCAATCATGTTGTCTTCATGGACAAAGGCTATATTGTGGAAGAAGGAAACCCGGAGGATATCTTTACTCATCCACAGGAAGAAAGAACACAGACGTTCCTGAAACGTCTTCTGCATACTGATATTTAAGGAGATGACAACAATATGGATATGATAATAGATACAGCAGTGAAATATAATGACATATTCATGTCAGGTGTGAAAATCACCATTATTATTTCATTCCTCGCATGTTTCTTCGGTTTATTTCTGGGAATTGCTCTTGCATTTATGAAGATTTCCGGGATAAAAATACTTCAGGCGATTGCTGCCGTCTATGTGGAAATTATCAGAGGTACACCGGTGCTGGTTCAGATTTCACTGGTTTTCTTTGGCCTTCCATTCCTTGGAATTCATTTTCCGAGTTTTCAGATATGGGGTGTAGATTTTGAAAGGCTTTCAGCAGGTGTACTGGCTCTGATTATTAACTCTGGAGCATACCAGTGCGAAATTGTCCGTTCCGGCATTCAGTCTATTCCGAAAGGACAGCTGGAAGGTGCTTTATCCCTTGGCTTTTCCAAGTGGGAATCGATGATACGCATTATTATTCCACAGGCGATCAGAAATATACTCCCTGTTATTGGTAATGAATTCGTTACATTGATAAAGGAATCTTCTCAGGTCTCTGTTATTGGCATGGCAGATCTCATGTATACCGCAACTACTATTCAGGGAATCAGTTTCCAGCCATTCCCGCCGCTTGTCATTGTAGCCGTTTATTATTTCGTTATGACATTCTTTGTATCTATGTCTCTCAGATATCTGGAACATCGGTATAAGGTAAAGAACTTAAGATAATACAAACCACACATTACCTGATGTGTATTATAATGAATATAAAAACACATGAAGGGGAATTTTTCGTTGGCTGATTATAATTTTAGTGATCTGATGAATAAAGCTGGTATCACAGCAGGTAAACATCATGTGAAGGATATTCCTGCTCTTCAGAAGGAGAGTTTCGGAAAGCCCTTCCGATACTCTGTGGTCGATGGATATATGGCTGAAAAAGGTGGACAGTTTGATTATCTGTTTGATTTCTCACAGGGCAGGTGGGAGAGAACGGAGTGGAAAAACGGACTGACAGAGAAAACAGAAGGATGCATTGATGAAAAGGATATACAGTCCTTTATCAGCAGAACAGAATTCATTTTCAAACTTGATCAGAATTACTTTGTAACCAATACAAACTCACTTGAAGTTAACCATGATCTCTATGAACGGGAAAAGTATGGCCCCATAAAAAGGCTGACCCGTTGTGAGCTGCGAATTGGCGAATATTTCTTCCGCTGGGTACCTGAAAAGGATGGAGATATGCCATTTTCAGAACTTTATGATGCACTGATGGATTTAAGAGCTTCCGTAGATGGCAGTTATTAGTTATTAAAGTCATAGTTCATGATTTATTTGCTTTTCTCCTGTCAAGCATTTTTGAAAATGTCCCGAGAATTGTCATTTAATAGCCCCGCAA
>OLSG01001725.1_pt1 | contig 21105 bp, 9 predicted proteins | sample 1673041 | NCBI WGS metagenome assembly OLSG01 (sample SAMEA3136749, study PRJEB25190) | human gut metagenome | reverse complement strand
TCTTTATAAAGAATGGTGTCTCGATTCAAGTTGTCTAAAACCCTTGACACGTTTCCTGAGTGAAGGTGTCGGCCTTGCCGACGAACTATATATCGCGGCGAAGCCGTTTCCTCAATGTGGGCTGCCCCAGAAAAGCTTTGCTTTTCGCCCGGGGAAGCTGGCGGCGTGCAGAGCATGACAACTGAAGGGAAAATCCGCACTATGTTGGGTAGAATGTATCGCGACGAGAAATAGTATAGCTCCGTTATCCGTATTAACGCTATCCGTCCCCCGCGTATATAAACATGTTCAATCTTGCTGTCCCCAGGAGTGCAGTGAACTGGTCTCGCAGGGAGACAAAGTCGACTGAGAAACCAGTGAATCGCCGAACTTTGGGAACACGTAGTTTTTCCAATCGGGGAAAGTCATTTCTTTCTGGAAGGAGAAATGAAAAGGGGAGCATGCATCTGAGAAAAGTCCATTCTACCGATAGTGATATATACTCGGAGTTCTGCTTTTTTAGATGCATGCATCAGCTTATTTAATTCATAAGCACGACAGTAACGCCAAAGAGGAACTGCATTCACAGTCCCTCTTTTCGTTTACATTATTTCCCCATCTGTTCCATGAGCCATTCCACTTTCTTTTCCAGTTCCTTATTGGCTGCTTTCAGTTCATCTACTTCATCATAGAGTTTTGCCATTTCCGTCTTCACCGGTTCCGGTGCATTGCGGAGGATGTATTCTCTCCGGTCTCCCCGGTTTCCGAGGCGGATGCTGATGCCTGCATTCCACATGAGACCGTTGCCGCTGTAGGCAAGGCCGCCGTGGTACATGCGGTCTTCATTCTCATGATGAGCGACGCCTAAAGCTACGCCCTGGCTTCCTTTATAGCCGCCGACGCCTGCCATGATCTGGGTCTTTTCATAAGGATCATAGCCCAGTGGTTTCAGGGCAGACATAGCAGCGCTGAGTGCGCCCACATCTGCAATATCCTTCTTCAGATGGTGCTCTACGCGTCCTATTTCCTGATGGATACCAGCTTCCGAATCTTTCAGCTGTCCCACAGTAGCCGCATCATCCATGGCTACGCCGTCAGCCACATGGGAAATCCGTTTACCTCCTGCATCAAGTCCTTTATCCGTCACTTTGACCGTGGTGTCCCCTGCTTTGAAAGAGATTTCCTTTCCTACGGAAACCGAGGAGGAAGCGCCATCTTTTTCATGAGAGAGGGTCACTCCATCATCCGTAAAAGACAGTTTGCCATCATGGCCGCCGATGGAATTCATACCGGTCAGATCTTTGACCAGAGTATACTTTACTTCCCCATTGTCGCCGGTAGATGCTTTCACATTGTCATCGCCCTTGAAAACGAATCCATCTTCCAGAGAAACAGTCTTCTTGTCCGCATCACCGTCTGCCTTGTAGGAAATGGGACCTGCTGCCACAGGAGCCACATCGGTAATGCCCAGTTTCTGTTTCCATTGGTCAATATTCGTGATATTACTGCCATCAGCCTTTGCATAGCCCGAAAGATCCACGTTCACCGCATAAGTGGTAGTATCACCGTCTTTGCCTTCTGTAACGGTAGTGTTTGTGCCATTTATTACTTTTACGGGCTTGACATTCTTGATCTTGTCATCAATATCTGTCACCTTGCCATCTACCATGTCAGCAAGCCGTTTCAGCTGAGCCACGTTCACTGCATCTGTATCATTGGTTCCCGCTGCAACGCCGGTGATCTGACGGGTAAGCCCTTCTTCTTCATTACCGATGCTGAGAGCTGCCAGCTGTCCTTCCCAGGTGCCAGCTGCTTTTCCCATTTCCATTTTCTTACCAAGGTAAGCCTTGCGGGCTTCCATTTCTACATTTTCCTGGTTATCATACTCCGTGCGGAGTGCATTGTATTCATCCTGGCTGCTGTACTGCTGGGACTGGATTTTAAGGCGAAGTTCGTGAAGTTTATCTACTTCCCCTTCCCAGGTGGTGCGGAGGCCGGCAAGGTCCGTCTTTGCCTGATTATACGCATCTTTCGTCATGGTGCCGGTAAAGAGGGCATCATCGGTCATGCCCGCTCCCGTGGTGGGATCATAGCCCCTCATGCCATAGTCCCTTGTGGTAATGGCATAAGCGCCAAGGGCAACGGAATCAGAAATGTTCGCTAGACTGTGATTTCCTACCACCATGGCATCCCGGATATTCTGCTGGGCATTGGGCTGGTAGTGGCTCAGCTGGGCAGATGCAATGGCAGAATCATGTCCCATGATGAAGCTGTCCATGCCTGTATTGATATTGGTGGCACCAAAGGCATAGGAGCGGCTTCCCGTGACCTGATTCCCATATCCATAAGTACCGCCGTTATCGGCGAGCATAAGGTTTGCCACACCCATGGTCATGCTGAGGATACCGGTGGAAGCAGGCTGCTCATTGCCGGTCATCGTAATTCCGCTGATGGTAAAAGGATCGGAGAAAAGATAATTGTTTTGATTTCCTACGATGATACTGCCATAGCCCATGCCAAAGTTTTGAAATTGAGCCGACCCCCAATTGTTAGATTTTGGTCTAACAATTGGGGGTCGGCTCATTTATCACAGCCCCTTTTTCTATTTCATGCAATTTACCATCGGAAACGGGAAGGCAGTTCATGATTCTCCAGCATTTTCCTGTAAGCATCAATGAATTCCTTCGTTTCTTCTGTCGGTACCCTTACCGCCTTATCACAAATCGCTGACAGCCTGATAAAATCCTTATCCTCTGCATAACATTCTCTTGGAAGGAAATCCATCAGCTCATCCAGCAACATGGACGCCTTTTCCTCAGACTCCTCTGTATAGTCCATACATCCCGCAGGATACTGTACCGGGAATCCCGGATTCTTCAGAATCTGCTTAAAGAAATCATCCAGTCCTCCCAGCAGTTCATCCTTCGTAAGATCTACGGTCTTCTCAAATATCTCCGGCTTTCCGTCATAGAATTTCACATGCATATGAAGACGGAAGAAATTCTTTTCCAAATGATACACATCCAGATGCACTTCCGCATCCTCATTCCAGTACCAGGAAGCATGTTCCCCGTCCCAGACGAAGTCCACCTTTTCCTTCCCGTAATCCCGGACTGAAATGTAAACTTCCACCAGATCAACCACCCAGTCGAACGCTTCATCTGCGCAGAGAAGAACTTTCTCGCCATCCAGAATGAAATCTGCCCCCAGCCATCCTGCATATAAATCCCTCAGCTGAATATGAAACTTCCTCTCCTCTGCATCTGCCATCACATTCCTGCTCAGAATTTCCTGTTCTTCCATCGTCATGATCCCTCCATGATTCACAGTAACAATCATATCTTTATCACTGTACTTATTCTAGCATATGATATGGACAGAAAATGTCCGCCAAAATATTTCGACAGACATTTTTTATATTTTATTTTAAAATTTATTGATGAGAAATCTTTTCTTCCGGGAGAATCTGGTCTGAAAGATGCGTCTTCCCCCAGTCACACATTTCCTGCACGATGGGATCCAGTGTCCTTCCGTACTCAGTCAGACTGTATTCTGTTTTCGGCGGCACCACAGGATACACGGTCCGATGGACTATCCCCGCCATTTCCAGTTCCCTTAGCTGCTGGGTCAGCATTTTCGGTGTCGCCTGCGGAATATAACGGCGGAGTTCAGAGAACCGGAGAACCTTATTCTGAGACAGATGATAGAGAATAATACATTTATACTTACCGCCGATAAGACTCAGCGTCCCTTCCACCGGACAGTGAAACATTTTAACTTCAGCCATGTAAACACCTCTTACTATCTTTGACCATCTTTCAGCCGATGGCCACTCTGACCCTATTATAACAAATAACTCATGGAAAATTTTCCTCTCCATCATTCCCAGATGAAATATAAAAAGAAACTCCTCATGAAGATAAAACTTCAAAGAAGAGTCTCTTCCATTTCCTTAGCCCTGTGCTTTACGGGCTTTCACTGCAGCCACAAGACCTTTCAGCCAGTCCTGGTGTCCCATATTCATAGGATCCGGCTCTGTTTCATGGAGCTCCTTTGCAGGCTTTCCGATCTGAGACTCCTGTGTCAGGATGCGGACCCGGTCTTTCGGCAGATCTTCAATCAGCCAGGCATGCACCACATCGAGACGATGATCTACATCCCCTTCAGCCCATCCATGTCATGCCAGTCTTCCCGGGCTGCCATCGGAAGGTGCTTCAAACTCAATCACTTCCGCTTCAATAGGAAAACCAAAAGTCTTGAACCGGAACCGGGTACCACTCTTAAGTACAGTCCCCGGCGTATTATCAAATTCCACATCCGCAGAATTCTTATAATAAGAAGCCCACAGCCCTGCATCGATCAGAGTATCAAAAACCTCCTTCGCAGTAAGCCCGCGGACAATCACTTTATTGGGAGCAAAATTATCTGTATACCCCGGTAAATAACCTTCCGGCCAAAAAATTTCATTCAACATATGACTTCCTCCTTAGTATTTCAATCTATTGTAATCATTCTCATAAGATGCATCCTTGTGATGATTTCATTATATTCACTTGAATCGATAAAATGAAGTACGCACTTTAAAGTCATATAGTACCCTTTTAGATACTGTAAAGCAGGATTGTTTATTTTCCATAAAAAAAATGCTATGAACAGAATTATCTATCCATAGCAGATTTCTTATTTATCTTCGTTTTTTTTTTGATTGTCTTCTTTTATTTTCTTCAGCTTGTCTTTCAGCTGTTCAGTTCCTTTGAGTGCCAGTTCTTTGATGGCTTCTGGATTAGCACCGCTGAAAGAGTCTATGGCGTTTTCATTTTCTGCATCAAAGTAAGGAGCTTCTTTAAATCCTAAGGCAGAAGCGACGAATACCATAGGGATTTGTGCAATTTCGCTGTTGTAGAAGTTAACCTGTGCGTTGTAGATTTCTCTTCTCTGTGTCAGTTCTCTTTCGTTCTGACTTATGTTATCGAGGAAAACTGCATACTGTCCATCAGCCTTGAGGTTTGGATACATGTTAGCCAGCGCCTGAATGGAATTAATGGCAGAGGCTGTATCTCTTGCCATTTCCGTATAGTTCTCTGAAGCAGTAAGGTGAGTCACCTGTTCGTAGTCACAATATTTGCTGACAACTTCAGAGAATTTGTTAATGATGGCAATTTTCTGTTTGACCAGTACATAGATATTGGATCTTGCCTGTTTGATGTTCTGATTCATGGTTTGCAGGCTGTTGTACTTCTTTATGAAATATATGCCGAGTCCAATGATGATGATAAGTAGAATGAATCCCATATGCTTTCCTCCTGATTGATTAGTAACATTTCTTACTCGAAGTATATCACAGTATAAATCGCGTTTCAATTGAACAGTTCCTTGACCGGCCCTGTCAGAGTGATTGATTTGTATATCAAAGGAACCAATACAATACAGTCGTCTGAAGTCTGAAGGCCTGTCGTCTGCTCAACCTGTCTTCTCCCTATGCCCAAAACTTTATAAATAAAAACTATAAAGTCTTTTACCAGCTCTCAACATTCTGCGCGGGGCTCTGCCTTTTTCAGTCTTTACAACCACCACATCTTATAGCTGTCTTTACGGCATAGCGCCGCTATCCGCATTCTGCTATCCGACCTCTTCTATCTGTCCCCGCGTGTATTAACATGTTCAATCTCGGCGCCCCCAGGAGTGCAGTGAACTGGTCTCGCAGGGAGACCAAGTCGACTGAGAGGCCAGTGAATCGCCGACCTTTTAGAGCACAAAGTGCTCTAAATCGGGGAAACTGGAAACGGCCGGAGGACGTTTCCGGAGGGGGACATGCCAGAAAAACTATTCTGGCATGCATTTTTAGAAGTCGTCAGCGCCTCTGGTGAGACGTAAAAAGTGCCTGACTCAAAGAGCCAGACACTTTTTAATTACGGTTTATTCTTCTTCTGTTTTTTCAGCAGCAGCTGCTCCTTTATGTACTACCTGAAGTTTATGGTAGCGGGAGAGGCCGGTGCCGGCAGGAATCAGTTTACCGATGATGACGTTTTCTTTCAGGCCGAGCAGCGGATCTTCCTTGCCTTTGATTGCGGCTTCGGTAAGAACTCTGGTGGTTTCCTGGAAGGAAGCGGCGGAGAGGAAGGAGTCGGTAGCGAGTGCTGCCTTGGTGGTACCAAGAAGCAGGTGTTCGCCGACTGCGGTCTTCTTGCCTTCGTCATCGAGGCGGGCATTGGTGCCGCGGTATGCGACGATGTCCACGGTTTCACCTGGGAGCCAGCCGGAGTCACCGGGATCGGTGATCTTGATCTTGCGGAGCATCTGGTGAACGATGATTTCGATGTGTTTGTCATTGATTTCTACGCCCTGGCTTCTGTATACTTTCTGAACTTCTTTTACGATGTAGTTCTGAGTAGCCTGAACGCCGAGAACGGCGAGAATATCATGGGGGTTAACGTTACCTTCAAAGAGGCGGGTGCCGGCTTCGATGTGTTCTCCATCGGTGACAGAGATTTTCTTTGCAACCGGAATCTTTTCGCTCTCAGATTCGGTGTCATTGGTGATGGTAATGACTTTAACGTTAGGATTGTCTTCTGCGGTGGAGATGGAAACTGTACCGGAGATGCGGGAAATGATAGCATTGCCCTTCGGTTTACGAGCTTCGAACAATTCTTCAACTCGAGGAAGACCCTGGGTGATATCTTCTGCAGATGCAACGCCGCCGGTGTGGAATGTACGCATGGTGAGCTGTGTACCAGGTTCACCGATAGACTGTGCTGCAATGATACCTACGGCTTCGCCGATTTCTACATGGCGGCCGGTTGCCAGGTTTCTGCCATAGCACTTAGCGCATACGCCGTGTGCGGAGTGGCAGGTAAGGATGGAACGGACTTTGAGTCTGTCGTAGTACTTTTCGATTTCTTCTGCCTGGTCGTCGGAGATTTCTTCGTTCTTCTTAGCGATGACTTCTCCGGTCTGCGGGTTGACTACGTCTTCCAGCGGGCAGCGGCCTGCGATACGGTCTGCAAGGGATTCGATCGGCTGGCCAGCTTCTTCGATCTTGCTTACTTCGACGCCTTCCATTTCGTCCATGCGGACTCTGATTTCCGGAATGTCAGCAGCAAGGATGGCTTCAGCGACTTCACTGTCGATGACGGTGCCTGCTTTGGCAATTACATTGCCTTTGCGGTCGATTGCGTCATTTTCCAGAACTTTGTCTTTGAAGTGTACGGTCATGTGATGACGCATTGCCTGTTCGTATTCAGCAATGGCATCAGCGGTGCCGAGGTCAAAGGTTTTGTGTTCCGGTTCACCATCTTCAGATGGGATCATGACTGTGATTTCGTTAACAAGGTGACGGTTGAGAAGGGTGATGTCATCAGCGGTAAGGGTTTTGCCCTTGACGAGGAGGATGTCACCATTTCTTCTGTCCATAACGTCTTCGTCAAGAACAGCGCCAAGGAGGGTCTGTTTGAGGCCCATAATGATCTTCTTGATTTCCGGATTGGATGCGATGATGCTCTGTTCTCTGTCGAAGTTGAGGAGCTGTACGTCGCAGTCTTCTTCACGGACGATGACGTCCTGAGATACGTCTACGAGACGGCGGGTAAGGTAACCGGAGTCTGCGGTACGGAGTGCCGTATCTGCCAGACCTTTACGGGCGCCGTGGGAAGAGGTGAAGTAATCGAGGACGGTAAGGCCTTCACGGAAGTTTGCCTTAACCGGGAGTTCGACGGTCTTACCGGATGTATCGGCAATAAGGCCGCGCATGCCGGCGAGCTGACGGATCTGGTTGTCGTTACCGCGGGCACCAGACTGAGCCATCATGGTGAGCGGGTTGAACTTAACCATGGAGCTCTTCATGGCTGCACCGACTTCGTCAGTCTTCTTGCTCCATACTTCTACGACTCTTCTGTATCTTTCGTCGTCGGTCATGAGGCCGCGGCGGAAGAAGCGTTTAATCTGGTCGACTTTTGCGTCGCCGTCTTCCAGGATCCTGTCTTTTTCCGGCGGTACAGCGACGTCGTAGATGCCGATGGAAATACCGGATACAAGAGCGTAGTGGAAGCCCAGTGCCTTGACGGAGTCAAGGAGGTCACCGGTGGCTTTGAATCCCAGTTTCTTGAAGCAGTCGTTAACGAGCTTGCCCATCTGTTTCTTGCCGATGGTGATACCAAGACCGTTGTTGACCACTTCGTAGGTCTTGCCGTCTTCACCGGTTCTCTTTTCATGACGCTTGTAGAAGAAACGGAGTTCTCTTGGAATAGCGTAGTTGAAAATGAGACGGCCCGGTGTGGTGATAACAAGATCAGAATCATCGTCATTGAATCCGTCTGGACGGTCTTCCTTCGGGATACGTACTTTGATGAAGTCATGAATGCGGATTTCATGGAGAGCATAGGCGAGCATAACTTCGTCGTAGCTGGTGTAAGCGTGAAGATGGGAGGTATCCATTTCATCTTCTGCTTTCTTCCATTCTTTGATCGGGTCGAATTTCGCATTCGGTTTAGCTGCCTTTTCTTCATCGGTGAAGTCGACTTTTGCGTCGTTGGCAGTCTGCACAATGGTGAGGTAGTAGGAGCCGAGGATCATATCCTGAGAAGGAATGGCTACCGGTTTACCGTCCTTTGTGGAGAGGATGTTGTTAATGGAAAGCATGAGGGTACGGGCTTCTGCCTGTGCTTCTACGGAAAGCGGCAGATGGCATGCCATCTGGTCGCCGTCGAAGTCGGCGTTGTAGCCCGGGCAAACGAGCGGATGCAGTTTGATAGCTCTGCCTTCCCAGAGGATCGGTTCGAATGCCTGGATACCCAGTCTGTGAAGGGTAGGTGCACGGTTCAGGAGGACTGGATGTTCTTTGATGACATCGCCAAGAACTTCCCAGACTTCCGGAGCGAGCTGGTCTACTTTCTTTCTTGCGGATTTCAGGTTGTTGGCTACGCCTCTCTTGATGAGTTCGTTCATGATGAACGGTTTGAAGAGTTCGATAGCCATTTCTTTCGGAAGACCGCACTGGTACATTTTCAGTTCAGGACCTACTACGATAACGGAACGGCCAGAGTAGTCGACACGTTTACCAAGGAGGTTCTGACGGAAACGGCCCTGCTTGCCTTTGAGCATGTCGGACAGGGATTTGAGAGGTCTGTTTCCAGGACCGGATACAGCTCTGCCTCTGCGGCCGTTGTCGATGAGGGCATCGACAGCTTCCTGAAGCATACGCTTTTCGTTTCTGATGATGATTTCCGGTGCGCCCAGTTCCATCAGTCTCTTCAGACGGTTGTTACGGTTGATGACACGACGATAGAGGTCGTTCAGGTCGGAGGTAGCGAAACGGCCGCCGTCGAGCTGAACCATTGGACGGAGATCCGGAGGAATGACTGGAAGGACGTTGAGGATCATCCATTCCGGTTTGTTGCCGGAGCCGATGAATGCTTCTACTTCTTCCAGACGGCGGATGCAGCGAATTTTTCGCTGGCCGCTTCCTTCAGCGATTTCTTTCTTCAGAGCGGCTTCCAGTTTCGGAAGGTCCAGTTCTTTCAGAAGTTTCTGGATGGCTTCAGCACCCATCTGTGCTTTGAAGGAGCCTTTGCCGTATTTGGCAACAGCGTCCTGATATTCTTGTTCGTTCAGGACCTGTTTCTTGGAAAGATCAGTGGTTCCCGGATCAAGGACAATGTAAGCTGCGAAATAGAGAACTCTTTCCAGCTGACGTGGGGAGATTTCAAGGATGAGTCCGATACGGGACGGGGTGCCCTTGAAATACCAGATATGGGAAACCGGGCATGCGAGCGCGATGTGACCCATTCTTTCACGGCGTACTTTGGAGCTTGTGACTTCGACACCGCACTTGTCGCAGATGGTGCCTCTGTAACGCATCTTCTTGTATTTGCCGCATTTACATTCCCAGTCTTTGGTCGGTCCGAAGATCTTTTCACAGAAAAGACCGTCGGTTTCCGCTTTCAAAGTTCTGTAGTTGATAGTTTCTGGCTTTGTTACTTCACCGTGAGACCATTCGAGGATCTTTTCCGGAGAGGCGATGCCAATTTTCATAGAATCGAATTCGTTTACATCTAACAATTGAGTTGTTCTCCTTTCCGGGTTTATTCATCCTGGCCATCGTTGTGGCCCATTTCAGTATTGATATCTGTTTCAGCAAAGCCTGCTTCTTCCTGTTCAGGGGAGTTGGCTTCTGCTTCCAGGGTGTCATTGAAGGAAGCGACGTCATTGGTGCTGGAGAGGTCCATGCCGCTCATGGAAGATTCCATGGCATTTCTGGATTCAGTGGTTGCTGTTTCCCCTTCCATAGCTTCTTTGACTTCTTCTCTGCGCCAGCGGTCTGCTCCGCCGTAGCCCTGTTCGAGATCGCTTTCATCCAGTTCTTTCAGGATGACTTCGTCACCGTTTTCGTTGAGGATGCGGACATCGAGGCCGATGGACTGGAGTTCCTTCATGAGTACTTTGAAGGATTCCGGAACGCCCGGGCTCGGGATGTTTTCGCCCTTGACGATCTTTTCGTATGCCTTTACACGGCCGATGACATCGTCGGACTTAACGGTAAGGATTTCCTGAAGGGTGTATGCTGCACCGTATGCTTCCAGTGCCCAGACTTCCATTTCGCCGAATCTCTGGCCGCCGAACTGTGCTTTACCGCCCAGTGGCTGCTGAGTAACGAGGGAGTATGGACCGGTGGAACGGGCATGGATCTTGTCATCAACGAGGTGATGGAGTTTGAGCATGTATTTCCAGCCGATGGTGACCTGGTTGTCCAGTTTTTCACCGGTACGGCCGTCATAGAGGTCGGTCTTTGCATTGACCGGCAGGCCTGCAGCTTTCAGGGTAGCAGCGAGGTCTTCATCGCGGCAGCCGTCGAAGACTGGAGTTGCAATGTGGATACCGGATTCAGTCGGTTCAGGCATGCCGTAGGTATCGAAGTCATAGCCGCAGGAAATGAGACGCTGTTTCATTTCTTCGTATTTCTTCGGATCCTTCAGTGCGTCGTGAATTTCTTCACCCAGCATGTGGCAGGCCCAGGACAGATGGATTTCCAGAATCTGGCCGATGTTCATTCGGGATGGTACGCCCAGAGGATTCAGTACCAGATCTACAGGACGGCCATCTGGAGTGAATGGCATGTCTTCGACTGGAAGGATTCTGGAGCATACGCACTTGTTACCGTGACGGCCGGCCATTTTGTCGCCTTCACGGATCTTACGTTTCTGAGCGATGTAGACTCTGACGAGTTTGTTGACGCCAGGAGCCAGTTCGTCGCCGTTTTCACGGGTAAATACTTTGACATCAACGACTTTACCGAATTCACCGTGAGGTACACGGAGGGAAGTATCTCGGACTTCTCTTTCCTTGTCGCCGAAGATGGCACGGAGGAGTCTTTCTTCCGGTGTAAGTTCGGTTTCACCTTTCGGTGTAACTTTGCCTACCAGGATGTCGCCAGGTCTTACATCGGCGCCAACCATGATAATGCCGTTTTCGTCCAGATATTTCACAGCATCTTCAGATACAGAAGAGAGCTGGCGGGTGATTTCTTCTTCACCCAGTTTTGTATCTCTGGCATCGCATTCGTATTCTTCAATATGGATGGATGTGTAGAGGTCATCTTTGCAGAGACGTTCAGAAATGAGTACGGCGTCTTCGTGGTTGTACCCTTCCCAGGATACGAAGGCAACGAGGACATTGTGGCCCAGAGCCAGTTCGCCCTGGTCGGTAGCCATACCATCAGCCAGTGTATCCCCTGCTTCTACTCTTTCGCCCTTGAATACGGTGGGGCGCTGGTTAATACAGGTGGACTGGTTGGAACGCATGAATTTAATGAGGTCATAGGTGTCCAGTTCGCCATTGTCTGCACGGACAATGATCTGACGGCCGGTCACTCTTTCTACAGTGCCGCCTCTCTTGGCGAGGATGCAGACACCGGAGTCCTGTCCGGCTACCCATTCCATACCGGTACCTACGAGCGGAGCTTCCGGACGGAGGAGCGGTACAGCCTGACGCTGCATGTTAGCACCCATGAGGGCACGGTTTGTATCGTCGTGTTCGAGGAATGGAATAAGGGATGTACCGATGGAAACGACCTGTTTTGGAGATACGTCCATCAGTTCAACTTCTTCCGGTTCAGCTTCCAGTACGTCTGGACCACGGCGGCTGGCTACGTTCTTATGAAGGAAACGGCCTTCCTTGTCCAGCGGTTCAGATGCCTGAGCGATGATTTTGTCTTCTTCAATGTCAGCGGTGACATATTTTGTATTGTTGGTTACGTGGTATTCTACGGTGCCGTCGGAAGAAATCTTCTTATCGATAGTACGGTACGGTGTTTCAATAAGACCATATTTATTAATGATACCGTAGTTGGAGAGAGAAGAAATCAGACCGATGTTTGGACCTTCAGGGGTTTCTACCGGGCACATACGGCCATAGTGGGAGTAATGTACGTCGCGGACTTCGAACCCTGCACGTTCACGGGAAAGACCGCCAGGTCCCAGTGCGGACAGACGGCGTTTATGAGTCAGTTCAGCCAGAGGATTGGTCTGGTCCATGAACTGGGAAAGCTGGGAGCTTCCGAAGAATTCCTTGATAGCAGCAACGACCGGACGGATGTTAACGAGAGCCTGAGGAGTCATCTTGTCCTGATCCTGGGTGGTCATTCTTTCACGAACCACTCTTTCCATACGGGTGAGACCGATACGGAACTGGTTCTGGAGAAGTTCGCCGACGCAGCGTACGCGGCGGTTGCCCAGATGGTCGATGTCATCGCTCTTGCCATAGCCCTGCATCATGTTCAGCAGGTAATCGATGCATGCAATGATATCGCATCTTTCAAGGATTCTGTAGTTATCTTCACGGTTGCCGGAAGAGCAGATGACTTTGACAGGAGTGCCGTCATCTTTCTGAGTCATCACTTCTACCTGATCGAAGGAGGAGAAAATTCCGCTCTGTTCGATTTTATCCAGTGCTTCATTATCAAGGATGCTGTTTCCTTCGATAACCACTTCACCGGTTTCCATGTTGACGATCGGGCCGTCAGTCTTATGTCCGTAGAGACGGTTTCTCCAGGACAGTTTCTTGTTCAGCTTGTAACGGCCTACCTTTGCCAGGTCATAACGGCGCGGGTCATAGAAGAAATTGTTCAGGAGGGTAGTACCGGACTCTTCAGTTGCCGGTTCACCAGGACGGAGCTTGTGATAGATTTCAATGAGCGCAGATTTGCGGTCAGTGGTATTATCCTTTTCCAGTGTCTTTTCGATATGAATATCATGATCGAAAAGTTCGAGGATATCGTCGTTGGAAGAATACCCAAGAGCACGGATGAGGACAGTAACCGGCATTTTACGATTACGGTCGATGCGGACGGAAATGGAACCGCTTGGATCAGATTCCAGTTCAATCCATGCGCCTCTGTTAGGAATCAGCTGTGCACTGTAGATTTCCTTATCAAAAGCATCTCTTTTCTTCTTGTAGTAAACGCCAGGAGAACGAACGAGCTGAGATACGATAACTCGTTCTGCACCATTGATGATGAATGTCCCGGTATCGGTCATGATCGGGAAATCACCCATGAATAAGTCATGTTCCTTCAGTTCGCCGGTTTCTTTATTTTCCAGACGGACTTTTGCATACAGCGGAGCAGAATAGTTGACATCTTTTGCCTTGCACTGTTCGATATTGTACTTGCCTTTGCCGAAATAGTAATCGCCAAAGTGAAGTGCCCATTTATGTGCACTATCCTCAATTGGGGAAATATCTGCAAATACATCCTTTAACCCTTCTCTGCAGAACCATTCATAGGACTTTGTCTGCAGATCGAGCAAATGCGGCATTTTCAGAACTTCCTGTGATCTGGCATAGGTATATCTTTTCTTCTTACCTACCTGCACAGGTCTGAACATCTTGCTGTTGGGCATTCCTCGCCTCACCCTTTCATGAAAAACACAAGACTTTTACGGGAAAAATAAGCAAGGGACGATTCGTACCTTGCTCTTCTCTTTTAAGTCTTTATACCCTTATTAAAATAATAAAAAAGGAACTGTTGCAAAAATAAATTTTACTACATTTTGACTATAATTGCAAATTTATTCCTCTTTTCACTATACAGAAAAATTGAATAGCCATATACTCGAATTTTTTCTTATAGAATTATTTTTATTAGTTATAGAAATTTTATTCAAGCATAATTTCCTATTGATTTTTCTGGATAATTTGTTCCGAGACATTGTATCACCGGACGTATCAATTTGCAAGAAAATACTCCGCTGTAAACAGATTCGAGACTTGGGAGTTAAAAATCGAGAATTAAGAAGTGATGATGAAGTTCAAATTTCTAGTTGAACTATGTAGAAAATTAATTATATAATGAAAAAAAGTAAACGTGTACATATTGTATTGTTCTTACAAATTACTTAACTCTCCTATGTATCTGAGAAAAGATGCACAAGCCCGCATCGTCCAGATGTCTGTCAGCATATAAAAAGGTGATAGCCATTATTTTAGATATAAAACTACTTTCAAATAATGGTGGAATACATTTATTTTCTTAGGAGGTACTTATGAAAAAGCAGCAGGTAGAAATGAGTATGAAAAAGAAAACGAAAATATCATTTTGTTTTAGTAAATCGGGGGGGTAAGGAAAAGTAATTTAAAGAAAGCTGTTCTTCGTGTATTGGTAGCTGCTATGTTAGGCATGTCTGGAATAGCCGGTACTGCTTATGCGGCGGAGAATGATGCAGTTCATTACTACTCTGCAAACAGCTCTGAAACAGGTACAGGCTCCAACTATAATAATGACGGAGCAAAAGCCGAAGCCAAAGACAGTATCGTTATTGGAATTTCTTCTACCTCGAAGGGGATTAACAGCACTGTCATTGGAAATCACAACACCTTGAAGGGCAATACAAATAATGAAAACAACAGCATCGTCGTTGGGCATAATACAGAGGTTGAAGGTATTCATAATGCGGTATTTGGTACAGACTATCACAATTCTGATACGAAAGTGACAAAGGTTTTTGGTGATCAGAATACTGTCATCGGTGTAGGTAACCTTGTGGGCTACACGGCGGAAAGGGATAAAACAGATCAGACGAAATGGATATATACAAAAAAGGGAAGCAAATCTGATCAGAACGTGGCCGTTGGTCTGAATAATACGGTAAATGGTGGCAGTGTCGTCGTAGGAACCAGTTCAAATGTTGGAGCTTTGGGTACGTCTTTGGGACATGCAAATACAGTCAATGCGACTCAGTACTTGCAATATGGCCTGGCCTTAGGGGACTATAATACTGTTTCTGGCAGTGAGTCTATGGCCGTAGGCAAGGATAATTCAGTTACAGGAGATTGGTCTATTGCGATAGGCTATAAAAATACGACAGCTAGACAACTGGACATCGCCATGGGGTATAAAGCAGAATCTTCTGGCGCTGGGAATGGTGCTATGGCACTAGGTAACTTCAGTAAAGCCAGAGCAGATAAAGCTACAGCCGTAGGCTATAATACACAGGCTTCTATAGCGGACAGTGTAGCTCTTGGCAGTGGGGCTCAGGTTAACGATGCTGATAAGTCTGGCGTAGATTTGGGACAATATGGTTATGGCTATGATACATGGAAGCCATCCGATGCAGAGCAGATCTGGAAGTCAACTCTGGCTTCTGTTTCCGTTGGTAATTATAGCGATACCCGTCGCATTGCCCATGTAGCCGCTGGCATCGAATTAACAGATGCTGTCAACGTAGCCCAATTAAAGGCGGCTGTAGCTAATTCATCTATCAATCTTGTAGCTGGTAAAGGCATCAAAATAGATCATTCAAATGGAACATATACTATCAGTTCTAATAGTACCGGAGGACCAACAGAGACGGGATCATTAAATTTTGCTGCTGATGAAGGTACGGCGGCAGAAGTGAACCCGTCTGAAACATTGAATATTAATGGAGACGGAAAAAATATTTCTACCAAGGTTAATGGCAAAAATATTTCTGTGACATTGAAGGATGATATTTCTGTCAAAACGGTGAAAGCGACGGAGTCCATCACCGTGGAAGGTGGTCCTTCCATGACCAAAGACGGTATAGACGGAGCAGGAAAGAAGATTACAAACATTGCAGCCGGCACCCAGGATGGTGATGCCGTAAATTATGGTCAGTTGAAGGGATTAGAAACCAAGGTAAACGATAATAACGACGCAATCACGGGCATGAGTCGCCATATATCTGTCATGGACAATAAAATCAATAAAGTAGGAGCCGGTGCAGCCGCTTTAGCAGCTCTTCATCCCCTTGAGTTTGATCCGACTGATAAGTGGAATTTTGCTGTAGGATATGGTAACTATAAAAATGCCAACAGCCTCGCTATGGGTGCTTTTTACAGACCTGATGAAAATACTATGTTCAGTATCGGTACCAACTTTGGCAATGGAGAAAATATGGTCAACGCGGGCGTCTCTTTCAAACTAGGCCAGGGAAATCACCTTGCTTCCCGTCCAGTGATGGCTAAGAAAATAGTAACGTTGGAGGAAAAGATAGAAGAACAGCAAAAAACGATTCATAGTCTGGGTAATACCATTGAAGCACAGAATCAGAAGATGGAAGAATTGGAAAAACTGGTAAAACAGCAAGGTGAAATCATTGCAAAAATGACAAAACAATAAAGTACGTAAAAAGAGGCGCTGTAACATAATCGCTTCATCAAAAAACGGACTCAGTAAATCGAGTCCGTTTTTTTGATGAAAATGTGAAGGGTCTCTTAAATAGCTTACTTATTGTACAAGTGATAGTATTCACCGTTTCTCAAAGCATCCATACGCATCCTCCCTTTTTATGATGATCAATATCATCCTGCCATCATGAAATTTTTATAATAAAAAGGTGTGACATCATACATTCATTGTGTCACACCTTTTATTAATTATTCAATGACAATGAGAAGATCGCCTGATTCGATACGCTGTCCTGCTTTGACATGAATTTCAGATACGATACCATCGATCGGTGCTGTGATGGTGGTTTCCATCTTCATAGCTTCCGTAACGATCACCGGTTCGCCTTTCTTGACGGAGGAGCCTTTTTCTACCAGAAGTTTCACGACTGAACCAGAGAGGGTAGCCCCTACTTCACCGAGAACGTCTGCATCTGCTTTTCTTGCAGTGACTGCAGATTCCACTACATGTTTATCGTGGACTTTAATTTCCCGGGGCATGCCGTTCAGTTCGAACTGGATGATTCTGTTGCCTTCGCCGTCCGGCTTGGTGATGTTATCCAGTTTGATGAGAAGCATTTTACCTTCATCAATGTTGATCCGGATTTCTTCTCCCGGTCTCATGCCGAAGAAATAGGAAGGTGTATCGAGGATGGAGAGGTCGCCGTACTTGTGGTATCTTTCCATGTAATCGGAGAATACTTTCGGGTAAATGCAGTAGGAAGACACATTTTCCTCACTGGTGGGAATATGTTTGGTCTTCATTTCCATTCTCACTTCTTCAAAGTCCACCGGTTCCGGCTGTTTTTCCAGATGAGGCTTCTGGCCGCGGAGAATGATCTGCTGCAGTTTTTCTGGGAATCCGCCGTAAGGAATGCCTAGCTTACCGTCGAAGAAATCGACTACAGACTGAGGGAAGTCCAAGGTTTCGCCTTTTTCATAAATATCTTCTTCCGTCAGATTATTCTGAAGCATGAAGAGGGTCATGTCCCCTACCACCTTGGAGGAAGGCGTAACTTTGATGATATCGCCGAACATCATATTCACTTTCGCATACATGCGGCAGACTTCCGGCCAGCGGTCTCCAAGACCTACGGCAGTCGCCTGCTGGCGAAGGTTGCTGTACTGTCCGCCAGGCATTTCATGCTGGAAGAGTGTGGTATTCGGGCTGGCCATTCTGGAATCCACCCCTGCATAGTAAGGACGGACGCCCTGCCAGTAGCGGTCGATGGTTTCGAGAGCATCGATATCCATCTTCGGCTGGCGCGGATTGTTCTGCAGTGCATAGTACATGGCACTCATGGATGGCTGGCTGGTGCCGTTGGAGAAAGCACTGGTTGCCACGTCCACGATGTCCACCCCTGCTTCTACTGCCTTTGCATAGGAGTAGAGGGTGCATCCGCCGCCTTCATGGCTGTGAAGGTGAATCGGAAGGTCTACTGCATCTTTCAGCGCAGAAATGAGAGCGTAGGCAGCTTCTGGTTTCAGAAGGCCGGCCATATCTTTGATAGCGATGATATTGGCGCCTGCATTCTTCATTTCCTTAGCCAGATCTGTATAGTATTTCAGTGAATATTTTTGTCTGTTCGGATCCAGGATATCGCCGGTGTAGCAGAAGCATGCTTCTGCCAGTTTGTTTTTCTTTCTGACTTCATCGATGGAGACGGTCATGTGGCTCAGCTGATTCAGGCAGTCGAAGATACGGAATACGTCGATACCGTTATCTGCGGCCTGGTCGATGAAATGACGGACCACATTTTCCGGATAGTTCGTATATCCTACGGTGTTCGCACCGCGGGTGAGCATCTGGAAGAGAATATTGGGCGCTGCTTTTCTCATCTGACGAAGTCTGTCCCATGGACTTTCATCGAGGAAACGGTAAGCTACGTCGAAGGTAGCGCCGCCCCAGTTTTCAAAGGAGAAGAGATTCGGTACATGGGACGCGGTGTACCGGATAGCGTTCATAATATCATGGGTTCTTACACGGGTAGCCAGCAGGGACTGATGGGCATCACGGTACGTGGTATCCATGAACATGACTTCCTTCTGGTCACATACCCATTTTGCAAATTTTTCCGGTCCCAGTTCATCGAGGAGCTGACGGGTGCCTTTCGGCATTTCATCATGAGAAGCATCGAGCACAGGAAGAGGTGCGAATTCCGGTTTTTCCTGCGGGCCCTTGCCTGCATAGCCGTTGACTGTAATATCTGCCAGATAGGTCAGAAGCTTGGTGCCACGGTCGGAAATGAGATCCGGTTCCTGCAGGAGCCAGGGGTTTCTGTCAATGTAATTGACATCGCATTTGCCTTCCTGGAAATCCCGGGTACGGAGCATGTTCTGCAGGAAATAAATATTTGTCTTCACGCCGGAAATACGGAATTCATCAAGGCAGCGGAGCATCTTGTGAATGGTATCCTTCGCATGGAGCGCATGGGCGGTAACTTTAACCAGGAGGGAATCATAGTAAGGGGTAATGACAGCTCCTGTGTATGCGGTGCCTGCATCAAGACGGATGCCCGGGCCTCCGCCGCTCCTGTACGCAATGATTTTGCCGGTATCAGGCATGAAATTATTCTGCGGATCTTCAGTGGTGATACGGCACTGGATAGCCACACCTTTGTACCAGATATCCTTCTGTTCACCGATAGCGATTTCCGGTCCTTCGATGGAATAGCCTTCAGCAATAAGGATCTGGGTCTTTACAATATCCACATCGGTAATCATTTCTGTTACCGTATGTTCTACCTGCACTCTCGGGTTGACTTCGATGAAATAGAAATGCTCTTCATCCTGGTCCACCAGGAATTCTACGGTGCCGGCATTCAGGTAATTGACATTCTTCATGAGTTTTACGGCAGCATCACAGATCTGCTGGCGCAGTTCATGTGGAAGAGACCATGCCGGTGCCATTTCGATGACTTTTTGATGACGGCGCTGAATGGAGCAGTCTCGTTCGAAAAGATGAACCACATGGCCCTGTTCATCCCCTACGATCTGTACTTCGATATGCTTCGGATTCATGATGCATTTTTCAACATATACATCTTCATCTCCGAAAGCCATCTTAGCTTCAGAACGGGCACGGTTGAAAGCTTCTTCCAGATCTTCCATACGGTCAACATTACGGATGCCTCGTCCGCCGCCGCCATTGACTGCTTTGATCATAATCGGGAACCCGTATTTTTCAGCAAAAGCCTTCACCTCAGAGAAATCCTTCACTGCCCCATTGGTTCCTGGAATCATGGGGATATCTGCCTTCTCTGCCTGGATACGGGAATTGACCTTATCACCAAACATGATCAGATGTTCAACCCGCGGTCCGATGAAGATGATGCCCTCTTCTTCGCAACGTTTAGCCAGCTTTGCATTTTCTGCCAAAAAACCATAGCCCGGATGAATAGCATCCACTCCATGTTCCTTACAGATACGGATGATATCCTCAATATCCAGATAAGCATCAATCGGCTTATCCCCTTCCCCTACGAGATAGGCTTCATCAGCACGGTTACGGTGAAGTGAAAGAATATCTTCCTTAGAATAAATGGCGACTGTACGAATGCCAAGCTCACTGCAGGCACGGAACACTCGAATCGCAATTTCTCCCCGGTTTGCCACAAGGACTTTGCGGATACGTCTCATAAAAGATCCCCCTTACTGCTGCACAAAATCTTACCTATGAAGATTTAGTTTTATTTGTATACCATCCATTGTACTAAGGAAAATTTTTAAAATCAATAGATGAAATAAATTGGTATTAATTTAGTTATCAATTTATAAAAGATAATAATTTACTATTTTATTTTAAATATTGATTGATGTACTTTATAAAGTTTTTATCTATGTATTACACATTAGATAGATTAATACTTATTATTTAAACCCGTATAACACCAAATTTCAAATATACTTATGCTTTATTATCTATGTATTTAATAAATAATTCATATATCGCATTAATTATTCAATTATTAAAGAAATAAGATAGATAATTCAATTCATCGGAAAATCTAATGGTAAGACATAACTCGCCCCTTCACCTCAATACTCCTCCATCCGAGGGGAGCCGGCACTTATCATAGATGAATACCTGAAGGGCAGCCTCACTATGAGAGAATAATGTTTATCGCCATTGACCATATTGGCTTTATAAATTACAAACTATAAAGTCTTTACAACCACCTCGGGGCTCTCGCAACTCAAATCGGGGCTCTATCTATTTTCCATAAATCTCGTTCGAAGACAAACGGTTAGTGGAGAGTATGACTCAGGCGGTGAGGGAAACCGCACTTTGAAGCACTAATGATATCGCGCCGTTATCCGTTAAGGCTTCATATTCATCAGCGAAGCTGATACCTTTGCTCTGCGCTCATAGCTGTTTTTGGAATATCCCGCCGTTATCCGTAATGTCTAAAAAATAAAAATTATGAATATTTTACAACCGCCTCTCAACTC
>OLSG01001707.1_pt1 | contig 21260 bp, 19 predicted proteins | sample 1673041 | NCBI WGS metagenome assembly OLSG01 (sample SAMEA3136749, study PRJEB25190) | human gut metagenome | reverse complement strand
TCGCCGCCGCGGTAGCAGCGGCACTCCATGGCCATGGCCAGCTCGTCGGCACGGCGGAACGCCGAGATGAACAGCGGGATGAGCACCGGCACCAGCGCCTTGATCCGCTCGGTCATGGTGCCGCTGTCCAGCATGGCACCACGGGCCTTCTGGGCGTTCATGATCTTATCCGTTTCCTCGATGAGGGTCGGGATGAAGCGAAGGGCGATGCTCATCATCATGGCAAGTTCGTGCACCGGGAAGTGCAGCCTGCCCAGCGGCTTGAGCAGCTGCTCGATGGCATCCGTCAGCACGATGGGGCTGGTGGTGTAGGTCAGCAGACTGGTGCCTGCGATGAGGGCCATGACGCGGACGGCCATCAGCACGGCGTAGCGGACGCCCTCGGCGTAGATCTTGAAGATCCAGAACTGCACCAGCGGGTCGCCATCGCCGGAGACGAAGAAGAGGTTCAGCACAGCCGTAAAAAGGATGATGGGCAGGATGGGCTTCAGGCTCTTCAAGATCAGCTTGAAGGGGATCTTCGCCACGGCATACATCGCCACGAGGAAGAGGATGGACAGCGTCAGACCCAGCGGGTTGGACGCTGCGAACAGCAGGATGATATAAGCGATGGTCAGCACCAGCTTGAGCCGGGGGTCAAATTTGTGCACAAGGCTGCTGCCCGGAAAATGCTGGCCGATGGTGATGTCTCTCAGCATTCGGACACGCCCCCTTTCCGGCTCTGCTCACGGGGCAGGACGAGGCTCTCGCCCGCATCCCGCCGCTGTTTGGCTTCCAGGATCATCTTGACGGCATAGGGCACGGTGTACACGTCCGCCGGGACATCCACGCCCATCTCCCGCAGTTTGAGGAAGATCTTCGTCACCTGCGGCACCGACAGCCCCAGTGCGAGCAGCTCCGGCGCACGGGCGAAGACCTGCTCCACGGTGTCGTACATCGCGATCTTCTTGTTGGACATGACCAGCACCCGGTCGGCGTACTTGGCGATGTCCTCCATGCTGTGGGAGACCAGCAGCACGGTGGTGCCGGTCTTCTTGTGGTAGTTCTTGACTTCGGACAGGATCTCGTCCCGGCCTTCGGGGTCCAGACCGGCGGCAGGCTCGTCCAGCACGAGGATACGGGGCTTCATGGCCATGACGCCCGCCACCGCCACGCGTCGCTTCTGGCCGCCGGACAGTTCAAAGGGGCTGCGCTCCAGCAGGGCCTCGTCCAGGCCGACAAAGCTGGCGGCCTCGTGGACACGGCGGTCGATCTCGGCTTCGTCCAGCCCCATGTTCTTGGGGCCGAAGGCGATGTCCTTGTAGCAGGTCTCCTCAAAGAGCTGATATTCCGGATACTGGAACACCAGCCCCGTCAGGAACCGGAAGTCCCGGATCTTTTCCGGCTCGGCCCACAGGTCGCGGCCGTCGATGAAGATCTTGCCGCTGGTGGGCTTGTTCAGGCCGTTCATGTGGGTGATGAGGGTGCTCTTGCCGGAACCGGTGGCACCGATGATGCCGACGAAATCGCCCTCTTCCACCTCGAAACTCACATCGTCCAGTGCGGTGACGGCGTTGGGCATGCCGGGGTTATACACATAGCTCAGATGTTCGACTTTGATGATGCTTCCCATTGCGTCCGCCCTCCTTTACTGCAGCAGCTCATAGAGAGCCTGTGCGCATTCGCCGGTGTCGATGATGCCTTCCGGCATGGGGATGCCGGCCTTGACCAGCTCGTCCCGCAGTTCCGCCGCCTGGGGCACATCCAGCCGCAGGGCGCGGACCTTCTCGGTCTGGCTGAACACCTCTTTCGGGGTACCCTCCATCACCACATGGCCCTGGCTCATGACCAGGACGCGGTCGGCCTGCGCGGCCTCTTCCATATAATGGGTGATGGCAACGACCGTGATGCCCAGATCCTTGTTCAGGCGGTGGATGGTCTGCATCACCTGCTCGCGGCCGCGCGGGTCCAGCATGGCGGTGGCTTCGTCGAGGATGAGGCAGTCGGGCCGCATGGCGACGACGCCCGCAATGGCGACGCGCTGCTTCTGGCCGCCGGAAAGGTTGTGCGGGGCGCGCTCGCGGTACTCGTAGATGCCCGCCATCTTCATGGCATCATCCACGCGGCGGCGCATCTCTTCGGGCGGGACGCCGAGGTTCTCCAGCGCAAAGGCAACGTCTTCTTCCACCACGGTGGCCACGATCTGGTTGTCCGGGCTTTGGAACACCATGCCCACCTTCTGGCGGATGTCATAGATCTTCTCTTCGTCTCTGGTATCCATCCCCTCCACCAGCACGGTGCCGCTTTCGGGCAGGAGGATGGCATTGAAGTGCTTTGCGAGGGTGGATTTGCCGCAGCCGTTCGCACCCAGAACGGCCACGAACTCGCCGCGGCGGACCCCCACCGACACGCCGTTCAGGGCGTAGACCGGCTGCTCCGGGTCGTAGCGGAATTTCAGCGCATTCGCTGTCAGGATCGTTTCTTCCATTTGTGTTTCTCTTTCCGGTGGTGCGCCTTCTCAAAAGGCTGTACCCCATTCTATACGATATCTTTTTTGCAAAAAGGTGAGTCTTCGTACAACCTTTTATTCTTCCCAGATCGCGGTCGCGCCGCAGGGCACGACGCCGCCGGTGGCCGAGACCGGCAGGCCGATCTCATCGCAGCTGGTCTTGCCGCCAAAGCGGGGCACCAGCGTCGTGTGGAGCATATACTCCATGACGGCGGGCGACAGGCCGGTGGTGTAGCTGTTGACGGCAAAGAAGAGCGGCTTGTCGCTCAGCACTTCTTCGCACTGGCTGACGAGGTCGTAGATGCAGTCTTCCAGCTTCCAGATCTCGCCGCCGGGGCCGCGGCCATAGCTCGGCGGGTCCATGATGATGCCGTCGTAGGTGTTGCCGCGCCGCTTCTCGCGGGCGACAAACTTGGCGCAGTCATCCACCAGCCAGCGGATGGGCTTGTCGGCCAGACCGCTGGCGGCGGCGTTGTCCTTGCCCCAGGCCACGATGCCCTTGGAGGCATCCACATGGCAGACGGTGGCCCCTGCCGCCGCACAGGCCAGCGTAGCGCCGCCGGTGTAGCCGAACAGGTTCAGCACTTTGATGGGCCGGCCCGCCGCGCGGATCTTCTTCGCATACCAGGCCCAGTTGACGGCCTGCTCCGGGAACACGCCCGTGTGCTTGAATCCGGTGGGGCTGACGATGAGGGTCAGCTTGTCCTCCCCCTCGCCGCAGGAGATCTTCCACTTTTCGGGCAGACGGCGGCGGTACTCCCACTCGCCGCCGCCCTGATTGGAGCGGTGGTAGATGGCATCCGCCTTGGCCCAGAGCGGGCTTTTCTGCGGCGTCTTCCAGACCACCTGCGGGTCGGGGCGGACGAGCAGCGTCTCGCCCCAGCGCTCCAGACGGTTGCCGCCGGTGGCATCCAGCAGCTCATAATCTTTCCATGTATCTGCGGGGCGCATAAGCGTCCTCCTTTCCTCTTAAAACAGGCTCTGCTGGCCGTTGTCCTCCGGGGAGGCACTCTCCGGGGCCTTCAGGCCAAGGTGTTCGTAGGCGAGCCGGGTGGCGCAGCGGCCGCGCGGTGTGCGGGTCAGGAACCCCATCTGCATCAGATAAGGCTCACAGAGGTCTTCCAGCGTGACGGCCTCTTCGCCGAGCGCTGCCGCCAGCGTTTCCAGACCCACCGGGCCGCCGTTGTACATCTCAATGATGGCGCGGAGCAGGCTGCGGTCCAGCTCATCCAGACCCAGTGCATCCACGTCCATCCGTTTGAGGCTCATCAGGGAAACATCCCGGTCGATGATGCCGTCGCCCAACACGGTGGCGAAGTCGCGGACGCGCTTGAGGAAGCGGTTCGCCACACGGGGCGTGCCCCGGCTGCACTTGGCCAGCTCGTAGGCGCCCTCCGGGGTGATGGGCTGATCCAGGATGCCCGCCGAGCGCTGGATGATGCGGCTCAGCTCGTCAGGGCTGTACAGCTCCAGCTTGAGCAGCACACCGAAGCGGTCCCGCAGGGGGCCGGTGATCTGGCCCGCACGGGTGGTGGCACCCACCAGCGTGAAGCGGGGCAGGTTGATGCGGATGCTCTGGGCGCTGGGGCCCTTGCCGATCATGATATCCAGCGCATAGTCTTCCAGCGCCGGATAGAGCACCTCTTCCACCTGCCGGGACAGGCGATGGATCTCGTCGATGAAGAGCACGTCGCCCTCCTGCAGGTTGGTCAGCAGGGCAGCCAGATCGCCGGGCTTCTCGATGGCGGGGCCGCTCGTGATGCGGATCTGGACCCCCATCTCGTTGGCGATGATGCCCGCCAGCGTCGTTTTGCCCAGGCCCGGCGGGCCGTAGAGCAGAATGTGATCCATCGGCTCGCCGCGGCGCTTGGCCGCTTCCAGATAGATCTTCAGGTTCTGCTTGACCTTGTCCTGACCGATGTAGTCTTCCAGATGCTGGGGACGGAGGCTGTTTTCCTCGTTGTCCGCCGTGGTCAGGCCCGGCTGCATCATTTTTGCGCCATAGAGCGCGGTTTCGTCCTGCATGGATTACCTCCTGCCTGCCATGCCCCGCAGGGCCAGCTTGATGATCTCTTCCACGGGCAAGGTGCCGTCGATTTTGGAGACGGCCAGGGCGGCTTCGCTCTGGCTGTAGCCCAGCGACACCAGCGCCGCAATGGCCTGCCCGGCCCCCTGGGCAGCGGGCGTGTCGGCCGCAGCACCGGCCACGTCTTCCAGGTTGATGCCCTCCACGAAGCCCTTGGCCACCTTGTCCTTCAATTCCAGCACGATGCGCTGGGCCAGTTTGGGGCCGACGCCGGACGCGGCCTTGAAGGCCTTGTGGTCGCCCGCCGAGATGGCCAGCGCCACCCGGTCCGGCTCCATGACGCTCAGGATGGCAAGGCCGACCTTGGGGCCGACGCCCGACACCGCCGTCAGCATCTCGAAGCAGGCCTGCTGCTCCTCGGTGGCGAAGCCGTACAGGCTGACGTCGTTCTCGGTCACGCTCATCACGGTGTAGATGGTGGCGTCCTTCCCCACACCGGGCAGCGCACCGGCCACGCTGGTCGGGCACTGGGCAAAGTAGCCCACGCCGCCGCAGCTGAGCACCACGGCGTTCAGCGTCTTTTTGATGATCTTTCCAGTCAGACAGTAAATCATAAAACCTCTCAGTCAGCGCATTTGCGCTGCCAGCTCCCCTGTCAGGGGAGCCTTTGGCAGGTCGGGCAGGCCCGGCCAATGCAGTGCGCTGCCCTCATTCTAAAAGCTTCCGCTTCAGATCGGCCCTACGCCCTGGCGGCGGAACCGGTTGAGCTGGTTGCCGTTGGTGTGGCAGAACGTGATGGCCATCGCCAGAGCATCGGCGGTATCGTCCGGTTTGGGGATCGCAGGCAGATGTAGCAGGATGCGGGTCATCTCCTGCACCTGTTTCTTCACGGCCTTGCCGTAGCCGGTGACGGCCTGTTTCACCTGCATGGGGGTGTACTCGTAGATGGGCAGGCTCGCCTGCGCCGCCGCCAGCAGGATGACGCCGCGCGCCTCGGCCACGCCGATGACGGTGGTCTGGTTGTGCTGGTAGAACAGCTTTTCGATGGCCAGCACCTCCGGCTGTGTCCGCTCGATGACCTCCCGGATGCCGGCATACACCTCATCCAGCCGCCGCTCGAACGGCACCCCGGCATCGGTGCACACCGCGCCGAAATCCACCGGCGCAAACCGGTTGCCTGCATAGTCCACAACGCCCCATCCCACGATGGCATACCCAGGGTCGATGCCCAAAACTCTCATTCTGCGATACCTTTCCTATTATAATCAATCCATTATACCACAATCCATGGGCCAGAGCAACGGAGAACACAACCAGTTTGCGGAAATCCATTTTCTGTCAGGTCGCACAAGCACCCTGCTTGCTTACGGAAGAGTGCGCAAGAGGAGTTTCTGCAACAAAAAAGACATCTCCGCAGAGATGCCTTAGCTGGCCGTGTGGGCCGGATAGAGGAAAACGCATATTCTGTTGCCATGAAGAGACGACAGGATGCACGATGTTATGTGAGATGTGCTCCTTACACGTTGAGAAGGACCTCATCATCCACGGTCATCTTGTCAATAGGGGATCCTGAAGTACTCCATGACAGATTTGAACTGATCTTGTGCGGTCAGGCAGGTATCCAGCAGGTAACCGCGTTCTGACTTCCACTCATGGAGACCGCGGTAGTAGAACATCTTGAGGTCATCCGTGATAATGAACGGCACGATGTTGTTCCGCAGACACTCTTTGAAGAGAAGAAGCCGCCCGACCCGTCCGTTTCCATCCTGAAACGGATGGATGGATTCAAAGGCATAGTGAAATTCCAACAGATCCTCCAAGTTTTTTTGAGAAGAGCTGCCGTATGCGGCTAAAAGTTCTTTCATCTGCGGGGCAACCAGTTCGGGGGCAGTGGTGCTTCTGCCGCCGACCTCGTTTGGGAGTTTTTTATATTCGCCAACAGCAAACCAGTCTTTGCGGGAATCGCTGGTACCGCTTTTCAGTGTAAAGTGCAGCTTTTTGATCAGTGCTTCGCGGATGGGCTTCTTGGCATCCCGGATGATCAGATCGATGCACTTGAAATGATTGGCGGTTTCCACCACATCATCGACGTTGACGACACCATGTTCCATGCCGATGGTATTGGTTTCGTAGATATACCGCGTCTGGTCGTGGGTCAGACGGCTTCCCTCAATGTGGTTGGAATTGTAGGTGAGATCGATCTGAATTTTGTGGTAGATCCCGCCTTTCATGTGTCCGGTCATCTCGTCCTGCAAAATATCGAGCAGGGCGCGGGGCGCCTGCTGCTTTTTGTTGATGCGCTCTGGACGTTTTGCGTCCTGCGGAATGTTCCATGTCTTGCCGGTAAGAACTGCCCCCGGAATCTTGCCGGAAGCACAGTAGTTACGGACCGTGCGCTCGGAAAGATTCCATGCTTTTGCCGTATCAGCGACAGATTGATAGTTCATCTGAACACCTCCCATGAGATGATTATACCATTTTATCGGCAAGAAAGCAAATTGCGAACATCTGCGAATATTCGACTTTGCCGATAAATATATAATGGACAAAGTTGGCGAATCGTCTTGCGTTTTCTCAGGAATCGATTCGGATGGTCCAGGTCTGAGTGGCGGCATCAAAAGAGCCAAGGTGGAACGAATTTTGCTCAAGTAAGGAAGCAGACAATGTATACTGGTTAGACAACGAAACCGTAAGAGGATAGGATGCGGGAATCGAATTGATAGAGTCAGCCATCATAGCAATGCCGTTTTCATCGGTATAAACAGGAAGAGAGTCGTAAAAATCAATCAGGGAACCATCCTGCATGTCAAGACGAAGTTCAGCGGAGACGTTTGCCAGCGGCTGATTTTGTGCATCAACAAGCCGGACCTTAGATTCGGGAGAATAATCCGAAGAAATGGGTTCCATGTTGAGTCCCCAGGTATATGGATCGGAAAGCTGATCCAACGAAGCATCAAGATGAAACGGATGGTCGGAGATAACGGAACGATATCCATCAGCAACGGCAGTGTAATAGTATGTACCAGAAGGAAGGTCGGAAAAGGTTACAGAATCTCCCAGAGAAATCTGGAAAGATTGAACACACTGCTTACTTTCATAGTTGAACAGAGAAATGGTAACAGATACTCGGCCAACCTGGTCCGCACCAAGATAAGAGTAGTTAAATAACGGGCTCTCCTTATGAGACAGAAGAAGGGCACCCATTGCATGTGTACAGAGGGTAAACTGATTTGCATGGAATGTCGGCATGTTTTCCAACTGCTGATTCGAGAATAGCCCCGCAGGTGTAGAAAATTCCGTGTCATAAATTTTATCGGACCAGGTGAGATAAAGTGTGACTGGGGCATCTTTCTTTTGGAAAGTTCCAGGCGCAGGCGACATAAAGAGCACTCGAAAACAAGAAGAAGACAAATTTGGGTCATTCTGGTATTGTTTTTGAGAATTCGAATCGATTTTAAGACGAGGGGAACTATATGGCAGTTTCTGACGAACCGTTTCGTAAGAATCTGCCATATAGGTGACAGTCGGGAGGCGGGTATAGGTCTGATTACAGTAATAGGTGTAACCTGTAACTGTTAAAAACAGAAGAAACACGACAGCGGCGAAGTGAGTGTTGTGCTTTGAATTGGAATTAACAGGGAAATAGTAAGAAACGATGGTTGAAACTCCGCCGATGATGCCCAATACAAGTTCATTCCAATTGTAAACAATCTCGGCAAAGTAAGGGTCGATGTAGCTTTCGAGAAAAGAATGTAAAAGCGTCAACATAAAATAAACCTCCGTATAACGTAGAAATAAGTGGATCGGAAGTGGATAGATAGATGATACTGCATCTTGAAAAAAATTCCAATGGAATAAATGAACGAAGATGAGACGCTTTCTTAGAGAAAATTAAGAGGGTCTAACGAAAAATAAAAAAACTTGAGAAAAGGGTTTCCGATTTTGAAGAAGCCCATTTTCACCCAAATCCCAAAAATCATACAAAACCTTCTTTATTTTGTCATAACTGTTCCGTATAATAGAAGATAGGGACTCTTTGGAAACACCCGTCCCAGGTTGTGGGACGATTTTTAAGAACGCTACATGGATACAGGAGGAACACTCATGGCAAACGAAAAGATCCTTGTCGTGGATGACGACGTCAATATCTGCGAGCTGCTGCGGCTCTATCTGACCAAGGAGGGCTATCAGGTCACCATCGCCAACGACGGCGAGGAAGGTCTGGACAAGTTCAATCAGGTCAAGCCGGACATGGTCCTGCTGGATGTGATGATGCCCAGGATGGACGGTCTGGAAGTCTGCCGCCGCATCCGCAAGCTGGGCAATACGCCGGTGATGATGCTCACGGCCAAGGGCGAGACCTTTGATAAGGTGCTGGGCCTGGAACTGGGCGCGGACGACTACATGGTCAAGCCCTTCGATGCAAAAGAAGTCGTGGCCCGCATCAAGGCGGTGCTGCGCCGCTGCCAGACCAGCACGGCGGCTGCCGAGAGCACCGAGGGCGTCATCGAGTTTGACAACCTCCGCCTGGATATGAACAGCTACGAGCTGCGGGTCAAGGGCAAGGTGGTAGAGGCTCCCCCCAAGGAGCTGGAGCTGCTCAACTGCCTGGCCTCCCACCCGAACCGCGTCTACACCCGCGACCAGCTGCTGGACGAGGTGTGGGGCTTCGAATACTACGGCGACAGCCGCACCATCGACGTCCATGTCAAGCGCCTGCGCGAGAAGCTGGCCGGTGCCTCCGATAAGTGGGAACTCAAGACCGTCTGGGGCGTGGGCTATAAGTTCGAGGTGCGTCAGTAATGCGCAAAAGTATTTCCGTCACCTTCTTTTCGGTGGTGGCGACCCTTCTGGTGCTGGGCACGGCGGTGATGGGCTGCTCGGAGTGGGTCCTGTTCAACCGCTACTTTGCGCAGGAGCGGTACGAAGCGCTGGACAGTGTGGCCGAGGTCACCCGGCGGGCGGCAGACTACGTGGTCCAGCAGGCGGCCCTGCCCAAGGGCGAGGAATTGGACGCGCTGAGCACCAAGCTGGAGATCATCGGCGAGAGCGCCGAGGCCTATCTGTTCCTGACCGATGAGGACGGCCATGTCCTCATTACCTCCAACCCGGCGCAGCTGGCGGAGGATGCTGTGCCGCAAGCCCTGATGGCCAGGGTGGGGGATGAGAAGCCCTACCATGTCCTGAGCACGCTGGATGGCGTCCTGACCGAAAAAAGCTACGTTTCCGTGCGGAAAATGATGGACGACAACGGCGCTTGCAGCGGCTATCTCTTCCTGTGCTCGTCCGGTGCACGGCTGACCGATTTCAAAGAGGAGTTCTGGTCGAACTTCTTCTTCTCGGCCTGCATCATGCTGCTCTGCGCCAGTGTGCTGACAAGCGTCCTGATGCGGCGGCTCACCGACCCGCTGCAAAAGATCACCGAGGCCGCGCAGCGGTTCGGCGGAGGGGATCTCTCGGTCCGCGTTGAGGGGGTTGAAGGCGAAGGCGAGGTCGTGGACCTGGCCCACACCTTCAACCAGATGGCCGAAAACATCCAGTCCAACGACAATTCGCGCGGCCAGTTCATGGGCAACATCGCCCACGAGCTGCGCACCCCGATGACCACCATCAAGGGCTTCATCGACGGCATTCTGGACGGCACCATCCCGCCCGACATGCAGAACCATTATTTGCAGCTGGTCAGCGAGGAGACCGGCCGTCTGGCCCGGCTCATCCAGAACATGCTGGACCTGTCCAAGCTGGAAAGCGGCGAGTATCAGGTGAACGCCCGGATGTTCAACATCTGGGAGACCCTGACCGGCGTGGCGCTCTCGGCGGAACAGCGGATCAACGACGGCATGATCGAGCTGGAGGGCCTGACCATGGACGAAAAAGTTCTGGTCTATGCCGACCCCGACCTCATTCATCAGGTGGCGTACAACCTTCTGGACAATGCCATCAAGTTCACCCCGGCGGGCGGGACCATCCGGTTCCACGTCGAGAAGCTGGGCCCGGAGGTGGAGGTCTCCATCTGGAACTCCGGCCAGGGCATCAGCCCGGAGGCGCTGCCCTATGTATTCCAGCGCTTCTATAAGGAAGACCGCTCCCGCGGCCTCCACGCCCGCGGCGCAGGTCTGGGCCTGAACATCTGCAAGGTGCTGGTCAACCTGTCCGGCGGCCAGATCCGGGTCGAAAGCCAGCAGGGCGAGTGGTGCCGGTTCGTGTTCACCCTGCCCACATGCCCGCCCAACCCCGGCGAGATCAAGCGCCTGCCCGACGAAGCGGGCCGTCCGGTGCCGGTGGAAGACCCCGCCAGCATGAAGCCGGTCAACTGAATCCTGCACAGCCAGGCTGTTCCGTAGCGTGGAACGGCTTGGCTGTTTTTTGCATGATGGGGGCCGCAAAGGGGATTTTTGCGACTTTTCCGTGAAAAACACGGCTGCGGATTTGATTTTTTCTGCGTTTTCATGTAAACTAAGAATAGCTATGTCTGCCCTGGATTCTGTCCCTGTACGGAGCACAAAAACGGGACGCATGGCAAAACTTTTTGAAAAAATAACGGAGAGTACAAACGAACATGACGATTGTAAGTCCTTCGATCCTTTCAGCCGATTTCACGAAGCTGGGCGCAGACTGCCGGATGGTGCTGGACGCCGGGGCGCAGATGCTGCACTACGATGTGATGGACGGCCATTTCGTGCCCAACATCAGCTTTGGTGTGCCGGTGCTGAAGAGCCTGCACAAGGGGATGCCCACAGCGTTTTACGATGTGCACCTGATGATCAGCCACCCGCTGGCCTATGCCGAGCCGTTTGCAAAGGCGGGGGCCACGCTGCAGAATTTCCATCTGGAATGTGAGGACGACATCCAGCAGACCATCGACGCCATCAAGGCGCAGGGGTGCAAGGTCGGCCTGACCATCAAGCCGGGCACGGCCCCGGAGGCGCTGGCTCCGTACCTGGACCAGCTGGACCTTGTTCTGGTCATGAGCGTGGAGCCGGGTTTCGGCGGGCAGAAATTCATGCCCTCGGCGCTGGAAAAGCTGCGCTGGCTGCGCGAAGAGCGGGCCAGACGGAGCGCCCATTTCCTTCTGGAAGTGGACGGCGGCGTGGACGACGCCACGGCTCCGCTCTGCGTGGAGGCCGGTGCGGACATTCTGGTGGCGGGCAGTGCCGTCTTTGGTGCGGCAGACCCGGCGGCTGTGCGCCGTCTGGCTGCGCTGTGAGAGGTGCTGAGCCATGGATGAAACATTGATCCGGGCGCAGCAGCGGGAACTGACCCGGACGGGCCGCTACTACCGGCATGTCTGCTGGATGGCCGTCCCGCTGCTGTGCATGTCCTGCTACTTCTACGGGCTGCGGCCGCTGCTGCTCTGCGGCGCGGCGGTGATCACCGGCAATCTGTGCGACCGTCTGGTCTCACTGCTGCGCCGGCGCGTTTACCAGTCCAACGATCTTTCCAGCGAAAGCTTCGCGCTCCTCATCGCGCTGCTCATGCCCGCCACGGTGGACTGGTACGTCCTCATCGCAGCGGTCCTGGCCGGTGTCTTCATCGGCAAGGAGGTCTTCGGCGGCTACGGCAGCTACCCGTTCCACCCGGCGGCGGTGGGCTACGTCATCGCGGCGGTGTCCTGGCCGGAACAGGTGTTCCAGTACCCCCAGCCGTATACCGCCATCCCCCTGTGGGATGCGTCGGCTGTGCCGGTGTCGGATACCATCTCCCGGACCCTGCGCAGCGGCGGCATCCTGAACCTCAGCCCGATCTCGCTGGTGCTGGGCGAGTATGCTGCCCCCATGGGCACCGGCGCGGCGCTGGTCATTCTGGCCTGCGGGCTGTTCCTGTGGTATCAGAAGGATACCCGCCTGAGCGCAGCCGTCAGCTTTCTGGTGACGAGTGCTCTCATCGCGTTTCTGTTCCCCCGGCAGGTGGGCCTGCTGGACACTTCCTTTGCGGCCAGCCTGCTCCCCCGTTTGCAGTGTGTGCGGGATGAGCTGCTGACCGGCGCGATGCTGTTCAGCGCGGTCTTTCTGCTGAACGAGCCCTATACCTGTGCTCATCACCGCATCGGCCGCATTTTGTACGGTGTGCTGGTGGGTGCCGCGACCATGGGCTTCCGCTACTTTGGCGTCTACGATACCGGGGTCTGCTTTGCACTGCTCACGGTCAACAGCATTTCCGGCTGGCTGGACCGCACCGAGACCCGCCTGTACCGTCTGCTGGGCTGGAAGGAGGATGCGGAATGAAACGTCACGTTGCAGAAATGATCACCCGCGACCCCGAAAAGTTCGCACACCATGACCGTGTCTTCAAAAACAACCCGGTCGTCATGCAGGGCATGGGCCTGGCCCCGCTGGTGGTGCTGGCCACCAGCGGCAGAAACGCTGTGATGCTGGCGGTGGCCGTGGCCCTGCTGCTGACGCCCTCGCGGATGCTGGCCTGCCTGCTCAGCCGTCTGTGCCCCCTGCGGGACGAGCGCCCGGCCCCCGAAGAGCTGGAAAAGAGGCTGCTGCCCCGCGCCTTTGTCTACAGCGGCAGCGCCGCCGTGGTGTATCTGGCGGTGTATCCCATCCTGAACGCCCTCTTCGGCACCGATTTGCTGGTGCTGGGCATCTACCTGCCTCTGCTGGTGGTGGAGCCGCTGCTGACCTACCGCTTCGGCCGTGTGCAGGAAACGATGCACAAGGCTGTTTCCAAAGGTCTGCGCATCACGCTGGGCTATGCGCTGATCCTGCTGCTGTTGGGCTGTGTGCGCGAGTGGCTGGCCCTCGGCAGCGTGTTCGGCATCCCGCTCAGCCGCTCTGTCCTGCCCATGGCCGGGATGCCGGCGGGCGGCTTCATCGTGCTGGGCGTGGTGTGCGCCATCTGGCGCGCACTGGCCCGCAGGCGGCAGAAATACCTGAAAAATGAGGCACGCGGCTATCTGGCCGTGCATCCGCAGGAGAACCGGAAGGAGGCAGAACAATGAGCGACGTGCTGCACCTGGTAGGCGTCTTCTTCAGCTATGCCGTTCTGGCCATCTTTGCCCAGAACGCCGTTTTCACCCGCAGCCTGGGCGTGTCCCGGCTGGTCCAGCTCGTCGGCGACGAGCGGACGAGCAGCTGGTGGTTTGCCCTGATGCTCTGCATTACGCAGGTGCTGGTGGCTCCGCTGGCCTATTTTGCGGGCAGCTTCATTGCCCCGCTGCCCAACCGCGCCCAGCTGCGCCCGGTGATGTATCTGACCTGCATCGCGGCGGTCTGCCTGTTTGAGCTGCTGGTCCTCAAGCTGGCAAAAGGCCCCCGCAGCGGCCAGCTTATCCGCATCCTGCCCGTGGCCGCCGTCAACAGCGGTGTGCTGGGCACAGTGCTGGTCGAGCGCACCCAGAGCTTCACGCTGGAACAGTCCCTCGGCTTCGGCCTGGGCAGCGGCCTGGGCTATCTGCTGGCCGTCATGCTGGTGACGGAAGCACAGAACCGTCTGCGCAGCCGGGCCATCCCGGAGGCATTCCGCGGCCTGCCCGTCACGCTGATCTACATCGGGGTGCTGGCACTGGCCATCTATGGCTTTACCGGCCATTCTGTGATCTTGTAAAAGACCCCAAGGGAGGGTGGTTGATTATGGCAAAATATCCGAAACGCCAGAAGGTCAAGCGCTATCGGCGCAGCTTCTACAGCCGCGAGATGCGGGTGAAAAAGGGAATCGGCATCGCCGTGCTGGTCCTCGTGATGCTGGGCGCGGCCTGGCTGGCAGCTCCCCATGTGCTGGACTGGGCAACGCATACCTGGTACACCGTGGTGCGCAACCGGGACCTTTCCGCCTCCTCCCCCGCCAGTGCGAGCGCATCGTCCGTGGCGGAGAGCCCGGCGTCCTCTGCGGCGAGTGAACCGTCCGCTTCTTCGGAGGTGCAGCCAGAGGTGGTGACGCCCGCTGTGGACGGCACCGCCATCGTGGAGGGCAGCTGGGCCGAGGCCGACATCACGGCCCTGACGGAGGATGCCTCCATCCGCGCTGCGGCGCAGCAGCTGGCCTCGCAGGGCGTGAAATATGCCGTCGTGACCCTGAAGGACGCCACCGGCGTGGTCTACTATGCGTCTCAGGTGCCCGCCGCTGCGGCCAGCCCGGCCAGCGTGACCGTGGACCCGGCCAGGGTGGCCGCCATCTTCCGGGAAGAGGGCCTCATCCCGGTGGCGAAGCTCGCCGCCTTCCGTGACCCGGCCGGTGCCCGCGCCGACCACGCCATGGCCATTGGATATAAGGGGCAGGCTTACCTCTGGCTGGACAACAAGGCGTCTGCCGACGGCAAGCCCTGGCTGAACCCCTATGCGGACGCAGCCGTCCAGTACATCGACGACCTCATCGACGAGCTGCACACCGCCGGGTTTGAGCAGATGGTGCTGGAGAACGTCCAGTTCCCGGCCTCCACCAGCAGCAAGCAGGACTATGGCACCACCAACGGCGTGAGCCGTGCCGACCAGCTGCGGGCCGATATGGCGGTCTGGGAGCAGCGCTTCGGCAGCGGTGTGACCCTGTGGTACAGCTATACGCTGGCCGAGGTGGCCGACACCTCCAGCACACTGGGCGTCCCGGCCGCACAGCTGGGCGTGAAGAACCTTGTGGTGCGGGTGCCTTCGGCCTCCACCATGACCGCCGAGGAGCGCGCTGCTCTGGTGCAGGCGCAGACCGAAGCGGGCGTCGAGCATGTGGTCGTGCGGGACAATGCGGCCGGATCCTACGAATAAAAACTACGGTTTCCTTTCAATAACGCGAGAGGGAGGAATGTGATATGAACAAAACATCGTGCTTTTCTCCGGCACACATCCTGCTTCCGGCGGAGAATATCCCGCTGGAACAGTGGGGCTGCGTGGCCTGCGATCAGTTTACGAGCGACCGCTCCTATTGGGAAAAAGCGGCCCGGACGGCGGCAGGTTCGCCCAGCACCCTGAACCTGGTCCTGCCGGAAGTGTATCTGGAAGAGAGCGGCGTGACCGGCCGCATCCAGAAGATCCATGAGACCATGGACGACTATCTCCGCACGGTGCTGACCCGCGCGGTGGACGGCTTTATTTATGTGGAGCGCACCGAGCAGAGCGGCCGCATCCGGCAGGGGCTGGTGGGAAAGATCGACCTTGAAGCCTACAGCTACGCCGAGGGTGCCCAGCCGGAGGTGCGCCCCAGCGAACACACGGTCGAGAGCCGCATCCCGCCCCGGATGGCTGTCCGGCGCGGGGCCAGCCTGGAAACGCCCCATGTCATGATGCTGGCCGACGACCCGGACTGCACCCTCATCGAGCCCATCGGGGCGAAGAAAGACGCGCTGCGCAAGGTCTACGAGGGCGAACTGATGCTGGGCGGCGGGCACATCGCGGGCTGGGCCGTGGAAGACCCGGCTCTGCTGGCCCAGATCGACACGGCCCTGCAGGGGCTGGGCCGTCAGGAAGTCTTTGATGCCCGGTATCCGCAGGCCAGGGGCGCAGCTCCGCTGACGCTGGCCGTGGGCGATGGCAACCACTCGCTGGCATCGGCCAAGGCCTACTGGGAGGAGCTGAAGCAGACCCTGCCCCCGGAGCAGCAGGCAGACCACCCGGCCCGCTGGTGCCTGGCCGAGGTGTGCAACGTCCACTCGCCCGCCATCGAGATCGAGCCGATCCACCGGGTGCTGTTCAATGTGGACTGCGGCGCGGTGCTGCTGGCCCTCATCGCGTGGAGCGACTCCCACAATGCAGGCATCTGCTTCGGCGATGCCCGGCAGCAGTCCTTCACGCTGGCAGGCCCCCACATCGCCAATGTGCTCAGCTTCGAGCATCCCGTGGCCCCGCTGACCGTCGGCACCATCGACGCCTTCATCGAATACTTCATGGCCCGCCACATTGAGGCCCGCGTGGATTACGTCCACGATGAGCCTGCAGTCCGCGCCCTGTGCAAGCAGGGCGGCGTGGCCTTCCTGCTGCCGCCGTTCGACAAGAGCGACCTGTTCAAGGGCGTCGTGATGGGCGGTGTGCTGCCCCGCAAGACCTTCAGCATGGGCCATGCGGAGGAAAAACGGTATTACATCGAGTGTCGGAAAATCAAAGAGTAACAGATGAAATGCAAAGGCCTTCCCGGCAGGGTGAGGCGGAAGCATTTCATGGACAATAGGAGAACCATGACTTTTAACGAACTGAATCTGTCCGCCCCGCTGCTGCGTGCCGTTGCGGAGGCGGGCTACGAATCCCCCTCGCCCATTCAGGCATCGGCCATCCCGCCGGTGCTGGCCGGGAGGGATTTGATGGGCTGCGCCCAGACGGGCACCGGCAAGACCGCAGCCTTTGCGCTGCCCATGCTGGACCGCCTGACGGCGGCCCCGGCCAAAAAGAAAGGGGCCGTCCGTGCCCTGATCCTGACCCCCACCCGTGAGCTGGCGCTGCAGATCGGCGAGAGCTTTGAGCTGTACGGCAAGTATCTGAACCAGCGCAGTACCGTGATCTTTGGCGGCGTGGGCCAGGCCCCGCAGGTCGCAGCCCTCAAGAAGGGCGTCGATATCCTCATCGCCTGCCCCGGCCGCCTGAACGACCTGGTGGGGCAGGGCCTCATCGACCTCTCCCACATCGAGATCTTCGTGCTGGACGAGGCCGACCGGATGCTGGACATGGGCTTTGTGCATGACGTGAAAAAGGTCATCGCCAAGCTGCCCGCCCAGCGCCAGAACCTGATGTTCAGCGCCACCATGCCCAAGGAGATCGAGCAGCTGGCGGCTGGTATCCTGCACGACCCCGCCTTCGTCAAGGTGGACCCGGTGTCCAGCACCGTGGACCGCATTGACCAGAGCCTGTATTTCGTCGAGAAGGGCAACAAGAAGTTCCTGCTGCCCTGGCTCATCCAGAATCTGAAACCGCCGGTGCAGAACGCGCTGGTCTTCAGCCGCACCAAGCACGGCGCGGATAAGATCGCCAAAGACCTGAACAAGCAGGGCATCCCGGCGGCGGCCATCCACGGCAACAAGAGCCAGTCCGCCCGCGTGGCGGCGCTGGAGGGCTTCAAGGCTGGAAATACCAAAGTGCTGGTGGCCACCGATATCGCCGCGCGCGGCATCGACATCAGCGAGCTGTCCCATGTCTTCAACTACGACCTGCCCGAAGTGCCGGAAACGTACGTCCACCGCATCGGCCGCACGGCCCGCGCCGGTGCCGACGGCACGGCCGTCAGCTTCTGCGCCCCGGAGGAGCAGGAGTATCTGGCCGGGATCGAAAAGCTGAACCGCCGGAAGATCCCGGTGGTATCCGGCCACCCGTGGGACGGTGTGCCAGCCCCGGCCAAAAAGGAGCCGCCTGTGCGGGGCAAGAAGCCCAAGGCAGAGGCCGAAGCGCCTGCCGCCCAGCCGGAAAAGCCCGCCAAAGCGGCAAAACCGGCCCGGCCCAAAAAAGAAAAAACGGCTGCTGCCAAGGCAGAGCCGATGAAATCTCAACCGAAAGAGGAACCATCCATGGATGAAAACCAGAAGCGCACCCCCGGCGGGCGCAGCGAAAACCGCCGCTCCAACAACAGCCGCCCCCGCCGTGAGGGCAGTAATGCCGCCCCGAACCGCGGCAGCAACGCCCAGCCCAAGTTCGACCCCCACTTTGTGAGCGCCCCGGAAGCGACGCCGCTGCGCCCGGCCAAAAGGCCCAATGTGCCCGCAGCCCAGCCCGCCGCAAAAACGGCAGCCCCGGCCGGCAGTGCCAAAGGCGAGAACGCCCAGACCGCCCCGAACAGCCAGAGCCGCCGCAATGCCCAGCCGGGCAGTGCCAGCCGCCCGGCTCGCGGGGGCCGCACCGAGCGGACGGAGCGCCCGGCCCGCCCGGCACAGAACGCCGTAGGCAGTGCCAACACCGGCAAGGGCCGCACGGAGCGCAGCAATGCGGGCCAGCCCGCCCGCGCACCCCGTGCCCCGAAGCAGGAGGCCTCCCGCAGCCGCAGCCGGAACAATGCGCCCAGCCGGGACGAAGATCCGGGTCTGGTCCTCATCAGCCGTCGCCCGCCGCAGCAGAAGTTCACCAACTTCGAAGAGTATATGAACGCCCACGGCGGCGCAACGGCTCCCATCGAGGATCACAGCGATGAAGTCTGAGCCGTGGCAGTGCCCGCTGTGCGGCGGGCCGCTGACCGGGGAGCAGGATCTGAAATGTCCCTCCGGCCACTGCTTTGACCGCGCCAGAGAGGGCTACTGGCACCTGCTGCCAGTGCAGAGCATGCGCACCAAGGCCCCCGGCGACAGCAAAGAGATGGTCGCCGCCCGCCGCGCCTTTCTGAATGCCGGATACTATGGTATCTTTGGGCAGGCGGTGGGGGAGCTGTGTCTGGAATACGGTCTCCCGGCCGGGCCGGAGGCCCCGCTGCATCTGCTGGATGCAGGCTGCGGCGAGGGCTGGTACGACCGCTGCATCGCCCGGCAGTTTGATGCGGCCGGGCAGCCGCTGGAGCTGGCGGGGTTCGACATCGCCAAACCGGCAGTCCGGCTGGCGGCGAAGGCGCTGCCCGCGGCCCGCTATGCAGTGGCATCCAGCTTTGCCCAGCCGGTCCGCACCGGATGGGCCGACCTGCTGCTGAACTGCTTCTCGCCCTTTGCGCGGGAGGAGTTTCTGCGGGTGCTGCGCCCCGGCGGGCGGATGCTCTACGTCGTGCCCGGCGCGGAGCATCTGTACCAGATGAAGGCCGTCCTCTACGAGACGCCCTACAAAAACCCGGTGCAGCAGGTGGCGTATGAAGGCTTCCGCCCCATCGGGGAGCGGGAGGTCTCCGGGACCATCACGGTGCCCGCCGCCCAGCTGGAAGCGCTCTTCGCCATGACGCCCTACTACTGGAAAACGCCCCGCGACGGCGCGGCCCGTCTGGCCGCCCTGCCGGAGCTGACCACCGAAATCGCGTTCCGCTTCCTCGTATTTGAAAAAGAGCAATAAACGACCCGCCCCCGGTGCTGCGCAGATGTGCGGCACCGGGGGCGGGCTTTTGTGTAGAGACCTGTGGAGAGGTAGGGGAAAGGCTTAGTTCTTCTTCTCTCCCTTGGGCAGCAGACCGGCGCGGTCGAGGGCCGGGCGCAGGGCAAGGTAGAGCAGGACGACGCAGACGGTGGAAGCCACGCTGTTCACGAAGGTGACGCCGCCGGCGATCTTGGTCAGGGCCTGGGCTACGGTGTACTCCTGACCGAAGATGTAAACGTTGCGGAAGTAGCCGAGGAACGGGTCGGTGAAGACGTTCAGCAGCAGGCCGGAACCGGCAGCCACGATGACCTTGACCAGATAGCCGGAGCTGTGGCGGTCGAGGTCGCGGAGCTTGAACACCTTGTGGGCCACCGCGCCGCAGGTGATGCCGATGAGGAACTTCAGCACGAAGGTGGTGACGGCATAGCCCGGATCACCGGCCAGGATGTCGGCCAGAGCCAGGCCGATGGCACCGGCCAGACCGCCGGACACGCCGTCCAGCAGCAGGGCGGTCAGCGCGGTGAAGGTATTGCCCAGATGGAACGAGGAGCCGCCGTAGAACGGCACCCGGAAGAACAGATAGGCCACCAGGCTCAGCGCGGCCATGACGCCGGTGAGCGCCAACTCGTGGACGGTAAAGGTGCGCTTGTACAGCACACTTGCAAAGACAATGACAATGACAACGACTGCCAGCAGCAGCCACATTGCGGTGGTTGACATGATGATTCCCTCCAATTTTCACAAAGACCTGCCGGGAGACCGAAATGTTCCAATTTACCCATAAAACTACTTGACATTTAGGTGTACAGCGGGTATGCTCCTATTATACGCAAAACTGGCCCCGTGAAAATATCCAGAATATAGTTTTTTTATGGGGTCAGTTTGAGGGAATGCCCAAAAAGAGGAGGGGTTTTGTGTTCCATTTGACGACAGCACTGGATGCAGCCTCGGCGGTGCCGCTGTACGAACAGCTCTATGAGAGCCTGGCCGAGGAGATGCGCACCGGGGCCATCCCGGCGGGCACCCGGATGCCCGGCAAGCGGCGGCTGGCGGCGGAACTGTCCGTCTCGGTGAACACCGTGGATGCGGCCTACCAGCTGCTCGCGGCGGAAGGATATCTGGAATCGCGGGAGCGCAGCGGCTTTTATGTACAGGAATATCTGGCCCTGCCCATCCGCCCGGCCGCGCCGCCGCCCGCCGCGCTCCTGCCCCAGCCGGAGGCGGGACCGCCGGTGCAGCCGGTGCGGTATGACCTCTCCACGCGGGGGGTGGACCCGGCCCTCTTCCCGTTCCGCACCTGGGCACGGCTCCAGAAGGAGCTGCTCTACTCCTCGCCCGAACTGCTGACCCACGGCGACGCGCAGGGGGACATCGAGCTGCGGCAGGCGCTGGCGGATTATCTGGAAGAATACCGGGGCGTGCAGTGCCGGGCGGAGCAGGTCGTCGTGGGGGCAGGTCTGGAATACCTGCTGGGTCTGCTGGCCCCGCTGCTGCCTGGCCCGGCGGCGGTGGAGAACCCCGGCTACCCCCGCGCCCGGCGGGTGCTGGAGAACAACGGCGTCTCCTGCTGCTGCCTGCCCGTGGATGCGGACGGCCTGTCCATCGAGGCGCTGTCCCGCTCCGGCGCGGCGGTCTGTTATGTGACCCCCAGCCACCAGTTCCCCACCGGGGCCACCATGCCCGCCGGACGCCGGGCCGAGCTGCTCCACTGGGCCTCCCGCAGGCCGGGGGAGCGTTACATCATCGAGGACGACTACGACTCCGAGTTCCGCTTCGACACCCGCCCGCTGCCCAGCCTGCAGGGCATGGCCGGGGCCGACGGCCCGGTGGTCTACCTTTCCACCTGCTCCCG
>OLSG01001682.1_pt1 | contig 21489 bp, 9 predicted proteins | sample 1673041 | NCBI WGS metagenome assembly OLSG01 (sample SAMEA3136749, study PRJEB25190) | human gut metagenome | reverse complement strand
GCTGCCGGAGCGGTGCTTAAGCCGCAAGGCGGGAATTGTGCGGTGTTGCCTTAGAGAAATGAGCCTGTGCAGGAACCGTGCATAAACACTGTTTCTGCGCAGGCTTTTTGTTAAATAAAAACGGATTTGTTTTTTCTAACATTTGGTGTATAATACTTTTATACTGGGTTTGTCTGTGCAGGATGAATGGTGCCTGCATGGAGGGCAGGGGAGAACGCTTCCCTGACTGGCTCAGAAAGACATCATATCATATAGAAAAGGAGAATCCGCCATGTCGGAAGCATTGAAAGAACGCAAAGAGATGGACCCGCAGTACCAGTGGGACCTGACCAAAATGTACGCCAGCGATGCGGAATGGGAAAAGGCTTTTGCCGCCATTGACCCCAAAATTGAAGCTTTGGCTGCCTGGGAGGGCAAGCTGAACAACGCTGCCAGCATTCGTGAATTTTATGATGCAGAAATCGGCGTGTTCCGTGAACTGGAAAACCTGGCTGTCTACACCAGCCTGCGTCTGAGCGAGGATACCCGTGCTGATGACGCCCAGAGCATGGATGCCCGCGCTACCGCCAAATATGTAAAGGCTGTCGGTACCATCGCCTATGCTCAGCCGGAAATCCTGGCACTGCCGCAGGAAACCCTGGATACCATCATGGCTGACGAGCAGGTTGCCCCCTATCGTTTTGCTCTGGAAGACCTGCTGCGTGCAAAGCCTCACACCCTGACCGCCCCGGAAGAAAAGCTGCTGGCTGCTTTCGGTGAGGCATTCGGCACCCCGAAAAATGTTGCCGATAACCTGGAAGACGCCGACATGGTGTTCGATTCCGTCAAGGATGGCGAGGGCAACGATGTGGAGCTGACCGCTTCCAACTACATCCTGCTGCAAACCTCCAATGACCGCGTGCTGCGCAAGAATGCCTTTGAAAGCTACTACAAGAGCTTCCGCCAGCACATCAACACGCTGGCTGCCTCTTACTCCGGCGCTGTCAAGACCGCTACCGCCGAAGCCTCCGTCCGTCATTATGAATCTTCCCGCGCCATGTCCATGGCAGGGGAGAACGTGCCCGGCCAGGTCTATGATAACCTGGTGGCTACTGTGCGCAAGCACCTGCCGGATATGTACCGCTATGTTGCTCTGCGCAAGCGTATCCTGGGTGTGGACGAGCTGCACTACTATGATGTGTACGCCCCGCTGACCAAGGGCGTCAGCGCCCATTACACCTATGACCAGGCCAAGCAGATGGTTCTGGATGCCGTTGCACCGCTGGGCGAAGAGTACGGCACCATCGTTCGCAAGGGCTTTGCCGAGCGCTGGATCGATGTGTTCCCCAACAAGGGCAAGAGCGGCGGCGCTTACTCCGGCGGCAGCTATGATTCCAACCCCTATATCATGTGTAACTTTACCGGTACGCTGGACAGCGTTTCCACCATTGCGCATGAGATGGGCCACAGCATGCACAGCTGGTTCAGTCGCCATACCCAGCCTGCCCAGTATGCCGACTATACCCTGTTTGTCGCAGAGGTCGCTTCCACCGTCAACGAGAACCTGCTCATTGAGCACCTGCTGGCAGAAAAGAACCAGGATCCCGCAACCCGCCTGGCCCTGCTGAATCAGTACCTCGAAAATTTCAAGGGAACCGTCTACCGCCAGACGATGTTTGCCGAGTTTGAGCGCGATGCCCACGCCATGGCCGAGCGCGGCGAAGCCCTGAATCCCGCCGCCCTGAACAATCTGTACAAGAAGCTCATTGTGGACTACTTTGGACCGGAGCTGGTTGTGGATGACGAAGTACAGTACGAGTGGGCACGCATCCCGCACTTCTACCGCCCGTTCTATGTTTATAAGTATGCAACCGGCTATTCCACTGCCGTGGCATTGTCTGAGGGCATCCTGAAGAACGGCGAACCGGCTGTTAAGAAGTACCTGGAGTTCCTGCATATGGGCGGCAGCGCTTACCCGCTGGATGAGCTGCGTCATGCCGGTGTGGACCTGACCACCCCCGCCCCGGTGGATGCTGCCCTGGATAAGTTCGGCCGCATTCTGGACGAAGCCGAAGCCTGTGTGGCACAGCTGGAAGCTGCAAAATAAGCAGGGGAAAGTCCTGGGGTGTATCTGAAAAATTCAAAAATTTAGTCTGTTTCTGCAAACACAGCGGGATTTTGCGTTAAAAAGCCTTGGAATCCGCAAAGGATTCCTATGGCTCTTTGCCTTAAATTCTGCTTGCGTTTGCGAAATATCCGTCGCTCTCTTTGTTTTCAGATACACCTTAAGCGCAAAATTAGGGCAATACCGCATAATTCTAAGTGCCGATACGGCGAGCGAGGTGCGGCAGATGCTAAGCCAAAAGCGCAGATAATACTGGATGTCTTATCGAGCATTTTGGCAACGCAGATGCCGTGCCGCAGCCGCCGGAGCGGTGCTTGAGCCGTTAGGCGGGAATTGTGCGGTATTGCCTTAGAACCCCCAGTGCAGAAAATCAGCATCTTGCACGATTATTTGAAATATTTTTTGTGAATACTCTTGACAGAGCGTGGTTTATCCGCTATTATAATAAATGCGTGAGTTAAGGGGTCAAGTGCGGCCAAAATGGAAGCACAACCCCCCCGCAAAAACTGCGCGGAATAATCAAGAAAGGAGAAAAGAAATGCCTACTTTTAACCAGCTCGTACGCAAAGGCCGTGAGGTCCTGGTAACCAAGAGCACTGCTCCTGCCCTTCAGAAGAGCTACAACTCCCAGAAGAAGCAGTACACCACCATGAACAGCCCCCAGAAGCGTGGTGTTTGCACCGCTGTTCGTACCATGACCCCCAAAAAGCCCAACTCTGCTCTGCGTAAAGTTGCCCGTGTCCGCCTGACGAATGGTATCGAGGTCACCTCCTACATTCCTGGTATCGGCCATAACCTGCAGGAGCACAGCGTTGTCCTGATCCGTGGCGGTCGTGTTAAGGACCTGCCCGGTGTCCGTTACCACATCATCCGTGGTACTCTGGATACTCAGGGTGTTGCAAACCGTAACCAGGCTCGCAGCAAATACGGCGCAAAGCGTCCCAAGGCCGGTGCCAAGAAGTAAGGAAACATCTTTTCGCCATAAAATGGTCAGCTGACCCTTTTGTGGCATAACGGGAGTTTTCTTTAACTTTCGAGTACCGATGATATCATTAATGTGAAGGAGGGAAGAAAGATGCCCAGAAGAGGTAAAATCGCAAAGCGCGAAGTTCTGGCTGATCCTATTTACAATTCCAAGCTCGTCACCCGTCTGGTCAACAGCATCATGCTGGATGGCAAGAAGGGCGTCGCTCAGAAGATCGTTTACGAAGCTTTTGAGACTGTCAAAGAGAAGACCGGCAACGATCCTCTCGAAATGTTCGAGAAGGCCATGGAAAACATCATGCCCAGCCTCGAAGTTAAGGCCCGCCGTGTCGGCGGCTCCACCTACCAGGTTCCCCTGGAGGTCAGCCCCGCCCGCCGCGAGACCCTCGGCCTGCGCTGGCTGACTCTGTACAGCCGCAGCCGTGGTGAAAAGACCATGTCCGCTCGCCTGGCCGCCGAGATCATTGACGCTACCAACAACGTTGGCGGCGCTGTCAAGAAGCGCGAAGATACCCACAAGATGGCAGAAGCCAACAAGGCTTTCGCGCATTACCGTTATTGATCTGCTTACTGAGGAGGTTTAAGCCATGGCAACGCCGAGAGACGTATCCCTGCAAATGACCCGAAATATCGGTATCATGGCCCACATCGACGCAGGCAAGACCACCACCACCGAGCGCATTCTGTACTACACCGGTATTAACCATAAGATCGGCGAAGTTCATGACGGCGCTGCTACGATGGACTGGATGGAGCAGGAACAGGAACGTGGTATTACCATCACTTCCGCTGCAACCACCTGCTACTGGAGCCACACCGAGACCCAGCACGATCCGGCTCTGTTCAAAAAGAACCGTCATCGTATCAACATCATCGACACCCCGGGCCACGTTGACTTTACTGTTGAAGTTCAGCGTTCTCTGCGTGTTCTGGACGGTTCTGTTACCGTTCTGGCCGCAAAGGGTGGCGTTGAGCCTCAGTCTGAAACCGTTTGGCGCCAGGCTGACGAGTACAAGGTTCCCCGCATGGTTTACGTCAACAAGATGGATACCATGGGTGCTGACTTCTTCCGCTGCGTACAGATGATGCATGATCGTCTGCATGCCAACGGTGTGCCTATCCAGCTGCCTGTCGGCCAGGAAGACACTTTCCGCGGCATCATCGATCTGATCGACATGAAAGCCGATATCTACTATGATGATATGGGCAATGATGTGCGCGTTGAGGAAATTCCTGAAGACATGAAAGAACAGGCTCAGGAATATCATGACAAGCTGATCGAAGCTGTTGCTGAGACCGACGAAGAGCTGATGATGAAGTACCTGGAAGGCGAAGAGCTGACCAAGGGAGAAATCAAGGCTGCTCTGCGTAAGGCTACTATTTCCAACGAGATCGTTCCTGTTGTCTGCGGCTCTTCTTACAAGAACCGTGGCGTTCAGAAACTGTTGGATGCAATCGTTGATTATATGCCCGCTCCGACCGACGTTGCGGCCATCAAGGGCACCAACCCGGAGACTGGCGAGGAAGAAGATCGCACTTCTTCCGATGATCAGCCGTTCTCTGCACTGGCATTCAAGATTATGACTGACCCGTATGTCGGTAAGCTGTGCTTCTTCCGCGTGTACTCTGGTACCGTTGAGGCTGGCACCACTGTTTACAACTCTGTTAAGGATCAGGACGAGCGTATCGGCCGTATCCTGCAGATGCATGCAAACAACCGTAAGGATATCGACATCTGCTACGCTGGCGATATCGCCGCTGCTGTTGGTCTGAAGAACACCACCACTGGTGATACCCTGTGCGATGAGAAGCATCCCATCATCCTCGAGTCCATGAACTTCCCCGAGCCGGTTATCCGCGTTGCCATCGAGCCCAAGACCAAGGCTGGCAGCGAGAAGATGGGTATTGCCCTGTCTAAGCTGGCTGAAGAGGACCCGACTTTCCGTACCTGGACCGATGAAGAAACCGGTCAGACCATCATCGCCGGCATGGGCGAGCTCCACCTGGAAATCATCGTGGACCGTCTGCTCCGCGAGTTTAAGGTCGAAGCTAACGTTGGCGCACCTCAGGTTGCCTACCGTGAAACCATCCGCAAGGATGCTAACCAGGAAACCAAGTACGCACGTCAGTCCGGTGGTAAGGGCCAGTATGGTCACGTTAAGATCAAGATTGAGCCCAACCCGGGTAAGGGTTATGAGTTTGTCAACGGTATTGTTGGCGGCGCTATCCCGAAGGAATACATCCCCGCTGTTGACAACGGTATCCAGGGCGCGATGAAGTCCGGCATTCTGGCTGGCTATCCCGTCGTGGATGTCAAGGTCACTCTGTGGGACGGCTCCTATCATGAAGTTGACTCCTCTGAAATGGCGTTCTCCATCGCCGGCTCCATGGCATTCAAGGATGCTATGAAGAAGGCTGATCCCGTCATTATGGAGCCCATCATGAAGGTTGACGTTGTTGTTCCTGACGAGTATATGGGCAACGTCATTGGCGACTTGAACAGCCGCCGCGGCGCGATCCAGAACCAGGAATCCACCGATGGCACTGCCCGTGTCACCGCTATGGTTCCTCTGTCCGAGATGTTCGGTTACGCTACTGACCTGCGTTCCAAGACCCAGGGCCGTGGCCAGTACTCCATGGAGCCGGCTGATTACCAGCAGGTTCCCAAGAGTGTTGCAGATAAGATCATGACCGAGCGCAATAAGGGCTGATTCTGCACAAATTCGCGCAAAATACTTGATTTTTCTTGAAAAATCTAGTATGATAGCCTTACAACAGGCTATTTTATCTGTTTGAATTAAAGGAGGATACTTCCAATGGCTGAAAAGGAAAAATTTGACCGCTCTTTGGAGCATGTCAACATCGGTACCATCGGTCACGTTGACCACGGCAAGACCACTCTGACTGCCGCTATCACCAAGGTTCTGGCTCTGAAGGGCGACGCCGATTTCATGGATTACTCCAGCATCGATAAGGCTCCTGAAGAGAAGGCTCGTGGTATCACGATCAACACCGCTCACGTTGAGTACCACACCGCGAAGCGTCACTATGCCCACGTTGACTGCCCGGGCCATGCTGACTACATCAAGAACATGATCACCGGTGCTGCTCAGATGGACGGCGCTATCCTGGTTGTTGCTGCAACCGATGGCCCGATGCCGCAGACCCGTGAGCACATCCTGCTGGCTCGTCAGGTTGGCGTGCCCAAGATCGTTGTGTTCCTGAACAAGTGCGATATGGTTGACGACGAAGAGCTGCTCGACCTGGTCGAAATGGAAGTTCGCGAACTGCTGGACAGCCAGGATTTCGACGGCGACAACACCCCGATTATCCGTGGTTCCGCTCTGAAGGCTCTGGAGAGCACTTCCAAGGATCCCGATGCTCCGGAATACAAGTGCATTTGGGAGCTGATGGACGCTGTTGACAACTACATCCCGACTCCGGACCGTGCTGCTGATAAGCCGTTCCTGATGCCCGTTGAGGACGTTATGACCATCTCCGGCCGTGGCACCGTTGCTACCGGTCGTGTTGAGCGTGGTACTGCTCATGTCGGCGATCAGATGGAAATCGTTGGTCTGAAGGAAGAGAAGCTGACCACCACCATCACTGGTCTGGAAATGTTCCGCAAGAGCCTCGAGTTCGCTCAGGCTGGCGACAACATCGGCGCTCTGCTGCGTGGTATTGACCGTGACCAGATCGAGCGTGGCCAGGTTCTGGCTGTTCCCGGCTCTGTTCATCCCCACACCACTTTCGATGGCCATGTTTACGTCCTGAAGAAGGAAGAAGGCGGCCGTCATACCCCGTTCTTCAACAACTATCGTCCTCAGTTCTACTTCCGTACCACCGACGTTACCGGCATCATCACCCTGCCCGAAGGCACTGAGATGTGCATGCCCGGTGACAACGTTGATATGCACGTTGAGCTGATCACCCCGGTTGCCATGGAAGAAGGCATGCGTTTCGCTATCCGCGAAGGCGGCCACACTGTTGGTTCCGGCGTTGTTTCCAAGATCGAGAAGTAATTTTCGGCTTGTGATATAGCTTTCAAGGCTCCTGCTGTTAAGGCAGGGGCCTTTTTGTTGTGTACGACTTATGGGACGGGGAGGGGGCAAAGGCCGGGTGTGGAAGACCAAGGAAGGCATCATGAAAACATCAGGAATTGTAGATAGGGGAGAGGACACCATTCGGAACTTTGAAAAAGTGGAGCAGGAGGGGGCACTCACACCGCCCTACCTTGGGAAGGTGTATTTCAGGTCGCGGTTAAGGGGCAAGGGTTGATCTATCCCTAAGTTTTCGGAACGGTCAGGAACGCTCTCTACAGTGCAATTTATAATGGGCAATTCTCAACCTACAATTTTTCCTTCAAGTTTTCTCCAATCTCTGCCAAATCTCTCAACAACAAGCCAAACCGAAATGGCAAAAAATGCGCGATCACAATACAGGGTGATTGGATTAAGAGATTGCAAAGAACATTATCGGGGTAAATGTTTAATCATTTGATAAAAACAGGAATAAACCATTCAAAAATGTTAATAAGTACCGCCAAAGGGTCACCGCACCGCAGCGCAAATAATGTGCGAAAAACAGGTTTCAGTTGATTCAAGGACAAAAATTTACCTAGAAACCGCTCTAATGAACTATGCAAATTCTGGCAACTGTGATATAATGTATATACCTAGATGTGTCGGAAAGGTTATCATTTGCAGGATCAAGGCATGCAGCCGGTACAACGTTTTGTCAGCCGCTGTGCCGGGGCCAAAAGCCCCAAAAGCAGGCCGCAGCCCGGCAAGGGATCGCCAGACCGAGGGGAGCACAACCAGGCGTTTTGCAATCTACACCTGCAAAGTGCCGCACATCTGCCGTACCACTTTTCACACAAAAGGGGAAAGTAGTAACACTTAAGGGAGGATAAAACTATGAAGAAAAACCTTCAGCGTTTTGGTGCATCCGTGCTGGCAGCAGCCATGGTTGCCCAGAGCGTGGCGCTTCCCGCAGCAGCCGAAACTACCAAGATTGATTCTTCGGTAGCGCAGTCTGTTGCAGCTAGCGCAGCAAGCGCGGCCAGCGCTGTGCAGTCCCTGCCCAAGTTCACTAGCACCGCAGACCTGATCAAGCAGACAGCCCAAACGCTGGCTGCCCAGGGCGAAGTGCATGAACTGGAGCAGGACGATGCCAAGCTGGAAGCGACTGCACAGAGCAAGGCGGGCATGAGCCTTGCAGCGTTGGAAAATGCACTGGCCGATGCCATGTACGCCAACGCCGCAGCCGGCAAGATCAACACCGAAGCCTATGGCCTGAACAAGGACGAGATGGCATCGGTGATGGCTGCCACCATCAAAACGTATCATCTGTCCAGCGCCGTTACCGACCTGGGCTATGAGACGAACGCCGCAGGCGTTGTGACCGCCGTTACCTTTACCGGCAGCTCCGGCATGACCTCTGCGATGGAGTCCATGACCAACAGCGATGATGAAGTGATTGCGCAGCAGGCTGACAGCTACGCACAGGCTTACGTTGCTGAAAACTCCGATACCTTTGCGGCCAGCGCCGCTGCAGACGGCCATACCTATGGCGAGCCGAAATGGTACTGGAATGACACCAACCCGGAGGATGGCCACACCCATACCTGGAAGGAAACCCCCGATGGTTACTGGACCAAGACCGATGACGGCTGGGCTTACACCGCTGTGTATACCTGTGAAAAGGACGATGCCTACCAGAAGGTAGAAGGCACCGTAACCAAGGATACCACCGAGGCAAAGCCCGGCGCTGCCGGCAAGACCGTTTACTCTGCCAGCGTGCCCGCTGACAAGAGCCCGCTTAAGAAGGAATACAAGGAACCCACCACCCGCACCGACGACATTGCCGCCCTGCCCTGCCAGAACCATGCCGTGCCCAAGGATGCAGATGGCAACTTTGTTGCTACCTTCAACTGGGAAATGAAGAAGGTCGAGGGCAAGCTGGCCGATGACTACAGCAACGCCCAGCTGTTCTATGACAGCGAAACCGGCAAAATTTCTGCCGGCGCTCCCGTTACCATTGACTGGGAATGCACCAGCGTCACCTTCAAGTGCGCTGTCTGCGGCGAAGAAATCAAAACCAAGCCGATGCAGACCATGCCGGTCAGCGTTGTGGTAGACCAGAATGACAATTCCGTCTACATCAACGTGGGCGGCACCCCGACCCTGGATACCACCTCCGGCGGCACCGGCGTTACCCTGGTGTCCGCAATGAAGGACGGCAACTGGTACGATATGCAGAACAACCCGGTTGACGCAAGCAAGGTGAACTTCACCTATCAGAGCGGCGACAACAAGGGCAAGAACAGCCTGCTGCTGTACGACAGCCAGAAGACTGCCGTGTATGTGGACGACCAGAACAACCAGGTCACCAATACTTACGATGTCTCGACTGCGCAGATGAACTACTACTACTTCCAGCTGTCGCAGTTCAACCAGGACGAAGCAGAGTACTTCGGCGTGGCTGCCCCGTTCTGGACCTCCAAGGGCGTTCAGAAGCAGGGCGAGGATGGCAGCATCACCGGCACCATGGGCGCAATCAAAGTGCTGTGCAACCTGGACCCCAACCAGGATGTGCCCCCGACGACCATGGCATATATGCTGCAGTTCCTGCCGCAGGGCTTTATGTCTTACGTCATGAACTATGGCGAAGCTCTGAAAGGCATCCGTGATGCAGGCTTGGCACAGGTTGCCAAGCTGGGTGACAGTGCTGACTATGTCACCAAGCTGCTGATCCTGCATGACTGGATCTCCCAGGTTGCAGAATTCGATATGGGCTCCATGGGCGATATCACCGGCGGCGGCAACAACGACCCCATCCAGATGACTGCTTTCGGTGCCCTGCTGGGCGGCGAGATCGGCGCTAAGGGCGTTGAGTATGGCTGCATCTGCCTGGGCTATGCATCTGCATTTAACTACATGGTCCAGAATTTGCCTGACAACAAGGAAATCTATAAAAAGACCGTTGACGGCAAAGAAGTTTGGAAGACCCCCGATGAAGTAGGCGATAACGCTGTTGTTGACTTTGCCCAGATCCTGTATTACTGCGATACTTCTGATACCAGTGTTGCCGGTAATGCGTTCGGCGGCGGCATGTTCAACAACGTCCACTACTTCAACGCAGTCAAGGTCAACAAGCTGCAGGGCGACAGCAATTCTGCTACGATGACCACCGGCGAAGCCAACAAGAACTGGTACTATGTTGACGTCTGCTATGATGACGTGAACACCGAGTGCATGGCCCAGACCCGCGTTGAGAATGCAGGCGACATGCGCCATGTCAACTTCCTGGTTTCTCCCTCCGGTCTGGAAGGCCGTTACAGCAAGTACTATGATTACATTGACTCGCTGTACGATGGCTACACCTACACCAAGAACAAGAATCCCGATGTGGATGATGACGGCAATGTTGTGTTGAACAACGGCAAGCCGCATTACTCTTACACCAAGGCGGAGAACAAGAACGAGACCCGTTACACCGATACCTGCTACGAGGATACTTGGTTCACCTCTATCTGCAGCCCCATCTACTTCGACAATAATTACTTCTATTACGTTGATACCACGACCAACCAGAACCTGTATAACAACATGCGCCGCCAGCAGTCCGAGAACGGCAACAACGGCAACTCTGGTTCCGGCAGCTCTGGTAACAACTCCCAGATGCAGCAGTTCATGAAGAAGATGCAGAACCAGGGCCCCGATACTCTGGAAGCACGTCCGCGTAATGCGAACTACTATATCCGCAAAGAGGATTCCAGCAGCAGCAGGCCCGGCGGCTTCAGCATGAGCAGCTTTACCAAGACGGATGACCCGTTTGATATCATCTTGATGTACTACAACGATCTGAAGGAAACCAGCAGCAACTTCAATGATGACGACAGCAATGCCAAGGTTCTGGCCGAAGCTGGCACCATCTATAAGATCGATACCAGTGCAAAAGATAAGCATACCAAGGTTGAAAACAACCTGAACACCGAGTGCCTGGCAGACGCTGCTGCAAAGCGGATCTACCCCGCACTGGTACACTCTACCGCACTGTATGATGGCAAGCTGTACTTCAACGTCAACAACGCCATCTACCGTATGGACCCGACCACCGGCGCAGTGGAAGAAGTGAAGGAATACAACACCGTCTATGGCGGCATTAAGCTGACCAAGGATAAGGACGGCAACATGGTTCCCGATACCCACTTTCCCGGCATGAGCATGGTTATCATGGACAGCGCCCAGGATACCAGCAGTGTGAAGTATCTGGGCACCTTCAAGAACCATCCTCTGGCTGGCCTGACCCTGCGTGACAGCTACAGCTTTGCTACCACCACCCAGCAGGGCCAGACTGTGATCACCGGCATCAACACCACCAAGGATCAGCTGGTCGTTTCTGTCGGCACCAACCTGTCCAACACCTATAAGGAACTGGTGGACGGCAAGGCAGAAGTCAAGACCGATGCCTCCGGCACTTCTTATGCAAACCGTAAGAGCTACAAGACCGAGTCCTGGAACTACAACCCGAGTTACAACCAGAACATGGGCAGCTCTGACGAGAAGAACAAGAACGAAGAGTTCATGTGGTGCGCTAACCTGGTTGAAACCATGCCGATGTCCGACATGGTCAGCGACCTGAGCAGCGGCGAAACCACCGATGTTTCCGTTGAAGCATGGTGCGATACCCCCGCTTACACCCAGGACCGCACCACCAGGTACGGCCTGACCAAGGGTGAAAAGGTGTACGCTGACGGCGCACTGCCCAAGGGCCATACCTGGGCTCTGGACGAGCTGGAAACCAAGTCCGTTGGCAACAATGTGTACCTGTGCTCTGATTGCCATACCGCAACCGAGAGCGTACCTCACACTGTAACCCTGCCGGATGCAGTTGAAGGCGTTACCCTGACCCTGGGCACCACCAACAAGACCTACATCAAGGACGATACCGTTACCCTGACCGTAGAAAAGACTGGCACCGATATCGTTACCGTTACCGCAAAGAGCGGCGATACCGAAGTTGCTCTGAATGAAGTTCAGAAAGCAGCGCAGGACGAAGCCGCAGCCCAGGCTACCACCGAAAAGGCTAAGACGGTTTACACCTTCACCATGCCGAACGGCGATGTGGACATCAGCGTTACCAAAAACGCCAAGACCTATGCGGTCAATGTTGCTCCCCTGACCAATGGTGAGATCACTGCTTCCGCTAAAGAAGCAGCTGAGAAGGAAACCGTAACCCTGACTGCTAAGCCCGCGACCGGCTATGCCCTGAAGGCTGGCAGCGTGAAGGTTACCTACAAAGACGCTGACAACACCGAGAAGCCCGTTGAAGTGAAGGCTGATACCGAAAAAGCCAACACCTACACCTTTGCAATGCCTGCTTACCCTGTCAACGTCAGCGCAGAGTTTGTTAAGGAATACAAGGTTACCGCAGCTCCTGCTGAGAACGGCACTGTTACCGTAGACCCGACCGCAGCTGTTGAGGGCACCGACGTTACCGTTACCGTTAAGGCAGCTGATAACTACCAGCTCAAGGCTGACAGCCTGACCTACAGCTATCAGATCGGCGAAGATAAAAAGACCGAAAAGCTGACCGTGACCGATGGCAAAGCAACCTTCAAGATGCCTGCCGCTGATGTTACCGTTAGCGCTGTGTTTGAAGCACTGACTGCAACTCCGACTGCAACTCCGACTGCAACTCCGACTGCAACTCCGACTGCAACTCCGACCGCAACTCCGACTGCAACTCCGACTGCAACTCCGACCGCAACTCCGACCGCAAAGCCGGCAGAGCCGACTGCTGTGCCGGAGCCGACTGCTGTGCCGGAACCGACTGCTGTGCCGGAGCCGACTGAGGCACCGTCTACTGAACCCGAAACGCGCACCGCTCACGGTGCCGCTGAAAAGACCACCATTACCGCAATGGCTGTCTTTACCTGCACCGATAAGAACTGCGCAAGCGCACAGTTCGTGGATGCAACTGTAAAGCAGACCAGCGGCGTTACCACCGCTGCTGTCAACTTCAACGGCAAGGACTACACCGCCAAGTACGGCGAGAAGAACGGCTGGGTTGAAGAAAACGGCAAGAAGTACTGGTACGAAAAGGGCGTGAAGCAGGGTACCACCGGCCGCGGCAAAGAGATCTATGATCCCGATTCCGACGCTTGGTACTGGCTGGATGCTGTCCAGGGCGGCGCAATGACCGTCAGCAAGGACGTTTACCAGGAATCCGCCGCCGGCCAGTGGGCTGATAAGCCCGATGGCACCGGCAAGTGGGTCCGTTACGATGAGAACGGCCACATGGTCAAGGGCTGGCAGACGACCGATAAGGGCACCTACTACTTTGACCTGATCACCGGCGCTATGGCTAAGGGCGCAGGCGATATTGACGGTGTACCTTGCGCATTTGACGAGTACACCGGTATCGCTCTGGACGGCCAGTGGCTGACCATCAAAGGCGCTGACTTCTGGTACGAAAAGGGCGTTCGCCAGGGCCTGGATGGCCGCGGCAAGGAAATCTATGACCCGGCTTCCGACGCTTGGTACTGGCTGGATGCCGTTGACCAGGGCAAGAAAGCCACCAGCAAGGATGTCTATCAGGAATCCGAAGCTGGCCAGTGGGCTGACCGCGCCGATGGTACCGGCAAGTGGGTCCGTTACGATGCACAGGGCCACATGATCAAGGGCTGGAGCGCTGACAAGCGTTACTATTTCGACCCGATCTATGGCACCATGGCTAAGGGCGATGCAGTCATCGATGGCCGCACTTATCATTTCGATAAGAACACCGGCATTCGGCAGTAATCCCACAGCCGGAACAATGAGCTGTAACCCAGCCCATTAACCCCTAAATAGAAATGCCGCAGCAGATGTAACAGTCTGCTGCGGCATTTTTGTATTTGTGGGCATAGGTTCGGTGAAATATTTGCCAGGCCAGTAGGGCGGGGGACCCCACCCCGCCGAAATACTGGGAACAATACACAATTTAAAAATTGCAATATACCTTGCTATGCCGTAGGGGGCGGCGTCCCCGACGCCCCGGAGGAGCGTATAAATTACAGGCCTTTTGTTGGTAACTGTACAATAGGGCGGCCAGCCCACTGGCCGCCGGATGAGCCCAGTCACAAATCTCATTTATCAGGCTCTGCGCGAGGAACCACCCCTCACCGGCTTTCGCCGGAGCTCCCCTCTAAGGGGAGCCAGTATCTTACCTTATGATTGCGGTGGCTCCCCTGGAGGGGAGCTGGACGCGAAGCGGCCTGAGGGGTGGTTCCTTGCCGCAAACCTAAGGCAATACCGCACAATTCCCGCCTGACGGCTTAAGCACCGCTCCGGCGGCTGCGGCACAGCATCTGCGTTGCCAAAATGCTCGATAAGACATCCAGTATTATCTGCGCTTTTGGCTTGGCATCTGCCGCACCTCGCTCGCCGTATCGGCACTTAGAATTATGCGGTATTGCCCTAAAGCAATCGAATCCAACGCCTTGGAACAGTCACTGCGCCCGCAGGCACCTTGCCCTGCCACAAATCCCATCACGACCAATCGGACAAGGCCTCGGAACGGTCAAGACCGTTCCCTACAGAACAAATTATAATGGGCAGCACACCCTTAAACAATCAGTAGGGCGGGGTGACCCAACCCCGCTGAAAGCTAGAAATAGTACACGATTAAAAAATCGCAATTTACCTTACCCGCATAATAAAGGCAGCACACAAAAACATGGCGAACACATCAGGCCGGTGCAAGGGCAAAACCTACTAAAAAGCTGCGGCTAAATTTGGCAAATATGGCGCGCGAAGTATAATTTTTGGAGGATATCACAAGCAGAACAAACAAACTTTGTCAGTTCAAACAACAAAAAAACAACAAACTGGCATGAATGCCAAAGAATGCGGCCGCGAATTGTGAAAGATTTTAATATATTTTCTTCATTTTTTCCTTACCTGTTATCATTTGAATTTGCAATCGAAATATGGAACTTGTATAATAGAATAAAAGAAAAGTGCAAACTAAATGGGTGAAGAGGATTTGGTGCAATGGATGATAAAAATAGATTCAGTATTCTGCTGGAGCATTTGCTGGAAGTTGCGGAGGTCAAGAACTATACCCTGGCCAAGCACCTGCAATACGATGTTTCCTATATCAGCAAATGGGTCAGCGGCCGCATGTTGCCTGCCAAAAAGACTGAAAAGCGCGTGATGGAGGGCATCAGTGCCTGCGTGGTGGATGAAGCCACCGATGATGGCCGTGACCTGCTGCTGCGGGAATACAGCGTTAGCATCCCCAGTGATCTGAAAGCCGCCATTTATGATAACCTGATTGCTGAATATGATTATTTGCAAGAGGAGCTGGACAGCGGCGAGGCGCGCATTGGCCCCTATACGGACTTTTGGGCCGAGCTGAACATGCTGCAATACCTGACCAAAATGGCGCACCCCGTGCTGCGCCGCGTCAGCCAGCTGGACATTGTGGCTGTGATGGACCTGATGGAAATGGCGCGCGAATACCGCCTGAAAGTTGCCAACCTGCAAAACGGCCAGCTGGTGGACCAGCGCAGCTATGATAACGTCTATTTCAAGCTGATGATCGATATCAGCCGCGAAAAATGGGACCCCTTCTATGATGCCGCGCTCATTATCAACGTGTTGACCAACTTCAGCCATATTCATTTCAAGCTGTTTGGCAGCACCGCGGCTGCCGGGCGCGCGGTGTTTGTGGTCAAGGGCGATTTTGCCATTACCGGCCTGTTGGTCAGCCACAGCCGCTGCGCTGCCGTTACCGCCACCGAGGACCCGCAGAACTGCGAAAGCCTGTATGATAACTTCTCCAAGCTCTGCGTGCGGGATGACCAGCTTTTCCGCGATACCAGCATGCGCCAGCTGATCGGCCAGTACGACTATATGCACACGTTGCTGGCCTCCAATCTGCGGTGGATGTTCGGCCACCTGAATGAGCTTCTGCTGCCGGATGACTTGTTTGAAGAGATCCTGACCGCCCACGAGGCCGAGCTGAAAGATTTTTTGGGTGCTACCCCTGCGGAGCTGCGTAGCGTACACAACCTTGCCAAAGGTGTGGTGGAGGAAACAAACATCCGCATCCTGATTTATGAAGCTGCATTTTCCTCCATGGCGGTTTCCGGCGAGCTGGACTTTTTCAGTTACAAGGTCAGCCTTACCCCGGATCAGCGCAGCCGGTGCATCAGCTATGTGCTGCAGCTTTGCAAGCAGCGTGAAAAACTTGAATTCCGCTTGATCAGCGGCCGCATTGTGAACGATTTCCAGTATGTGGCGGACCCCAATATGTTCCTTTCTGGCGCTGCATCGTATCTTCGGCTGGATAACAACTGCCCCATCAACCGGATTGCAATGGTCAACAACAGTGTGATGGAAGACCGCCTGAGTGAATATTTTGATCAGGTCTGGAATTTGGATGACCAGAACGTGACAAAAGAGCGCAACGCCATTGCGGAGCACATCCATCATGTCCTGCAGGGAATCCATCTGATTACCCGCGCCAAAAGTGATGAAATGGAAGAACTGCAAGAGAGCTGGATGAACAAAATCTAAAAATACAACATACATACGCATAAACATAAAGCCCTGGCTGCTGCGGTAGCTGGGGCTTTTGTTGCACCAAGGAAAATGAAATTGCAAGAAAACTCCATGCCAAAGCGTGAAAATCCATGTGAAAAAAGTGAATCACGCGGAATCAATTTCTGGAAATTTGTGCCATGGGATTCTCGTGCTTTCCGTAAACAGGAATGGTATACTATATTCAGCACCGAAGATAATTATAGCGTTATGGTTCGGTGACGCTGTGCAACGATGTGCACAGCAGGGGAAAGCGCCATAAAGGTTTGGCGTGATTTGATTTGGATAATTTAATTCCCTGCAACTATAAGGGAAAGACATTTGGAGGAAATTGCAATGAATGAAAACGCGATGTTGACTGGCAAGCCCAGCATTGACCGCCCCTGGATGAAGTTCTATCCGGATGTTCTGCGCGGTATCCAGGTTCCGGCCTGCACCGTAGAGCAGTACCTCTCCGTGCGCGCTGCAGACCCTAACGTGGTTGCCATGCACTACTATGGCGTGGATATCACCTGGGGTACCGTGTTCCGTAAGGTGGACGCCACCGCCCGCGCTCTGCAGGTGCTTGGCATCAAGCAGGGGGACCAGATCCCCGTGTTCCTGCGTTCTGTGCCGGAATTCATTTATCTGCTGCTGGCAGCCGAGCGCATCGGCGCTTCGCTGCTGTGCCGTGACAACACCCTGGAAGAAAACATTGAAGCTGTTCAGAAAGCCAATGCCAAGGTGATTTTTGTTCACGACTTCTTCTCCAAGGCCGAAATCGAAGCCTACCGTGAGCAGACCAACGTGAATACCTATGTTATCGTTCCCGCTCTGGAAAGCGGCGACCGCGCCGCTATGCCGGTTTACCTGCAGCATTCCCTGGATGCCCTGTATCCGGATGTTCCCGCCCGTGGCTCTGATACCATGATGTGGGCTGATTTCTGTAACATGGGCCAGCGTTTCCGCGGCTTTGTGCCCGCTCCTGTCAACATTGACCGCCCGCTGCTGCGCGCCTACACCAGCGGTTCCACCGGCCCTTCCAAGCAGGTCATCCATTCTGCACACAGCATCATCGGCGTGCTGGCCCAGATGAACTTTTATGGCTCTTCGGATAAATTCCGCCCCACCTGGCTGCTGACCATCCTGCCCCCGGCTCTGATCGCTGTTGTGGTTTCCATGGTGCTGCTGCCCCTGGCCGGCGGTATGCTGCTCATTCTGGATCCGTTTGTGGATGTGTACGATGTTGACCTGGAAATGATGCGCTACCGCCCCAACAACTGGCCCCTGATCCCCATGTTTGTGGAGGTTATCCGCCGCAGCAAGCGTCTTCCGGCTGACTATGATATGTCCCACATGCTGGCCATCGGCGCCGGCTGCGAGGCATTCAACAACAAGCAGCTGCGCAATGTTGAGGAGTTCCTTAAGCAGCATAACTGCAACCTGCGCTTTACTGCCGGCTACGGCAGCAGCGAGGCCGGCTCCAACGCCACTCTGCCCATGGCTCCGTTCCCGGTGCGTGACGGCAACGTTGGTGTGCCGATGATCTACAGCGTCATCAGCATCTTCAAGCCCGGCACCCAGGAAGAGCTGACCTACAATACCCCCGGTGAGATCTGCATGACGGGCCCCGGCGTGATGCTGGGCTATGACCGCCCCGAAGCAACCGCCAAGGCACTGCAGGTCCACGCAGACGGCAAGACCTGGCTGCACACCGGCGATATCGGCTATATGTCCGAGGACGGTGTGCTCTACACGATGACCCGCGGCGCATCCCCGCGCTTTGGCGGCGGCGACCTGATGGTGCAGCCGCTGGAGAACATCGTGGCCGATGCCGACATCAAGGGCATCAAGGACGAGTTCTTTGTTATCGTGCCGGATGATGAGCACGAGGGCTGCTTCCTGCCGTACCTGTACGTCCAGCTCAAAGATGGCTATACCTTGGACGATGTGCGCGATAAGATCAATGCCTGCCTGCCGGAACGTTACATGCGTCCGGTGGAGATTTTCACCGTACCGGAACGCCCGTTCTTCCACTTCAAGACCAACCGTATTGGTCTGAGCAAAGAAATCATCGCCAAGCGCAACCAGCAGAAAGAGAAAGCCAAGCGCAACAGCTTTGCCGATGGCTGCATTGCCTGATGACTTTGGCGTGATAAAATCATGATAATGTAACGGCATGTGCCCACCTTATGATAGAGATAAGGGGGCACATGCCTTTTGTTTTGGGGTGGGGGAGCGGATGAAGATGAACGGTACGCGCGGTTGGGGGATAGGGGAGAAGGGCAATCGGATTCCGGTGCGGGGAAGATACTTGTGAAGTTGTAAAATAAAACTTTGAAATCCATCCGCGGATGAAAAGTACGATAGGGCACTGTATCATTAGCCACATGCTGAAAAAATGCTGTAGGGAACGGGATTGACCGTTCCGCAGCCTTATGGCAACACCGCACAATTCCCGCCTGACGGCTTAAGCACCGCTCCGGCGGCTGCGGCACGGCATCTGCGTTGCCAAAATGCTCGATAATACACAAAGTATTATCTGCGCTTTTGGCTTAGCAGCTGCCGCACCTCGCTCGCCGTATCGGCACTTAGAATTATGCGGTATTGCCTTATAAAAAGTCAACCTTTTACGGGGAAAAGAAAAATATCGCTACTCTTTTTTGAAAAAATCACAAAGGAAATTTTGTGCTTTTCTTTTGGAAAGAGGAATTTCGGATGAAAAAGGGGAGCTCGGGAAACAAAAACAGGAAAAACTTTGTAAGATATGGGAGAATAAATGACGATGAAACGAACTGTATTTTGACGAAACTAAAAAGGCATAAAATAATAAAAAAACTTTCAAAAAGTGTTGACAAAAGGGGGATACTTGGTTATAATAATATTCGTCGCCGGTGAGGCGGCCAAACAAAATAAGCGGATGTGGCGGAACTGGCAGACGCGCTAGATTCAGGTTCTAGTTCCCTTAAAAGAGTGTGGGTTCAAATCCCTTCATCCGCACCAAAGAGCTTCAAGCTTTGGCTTGAGGCTCTTTTTCTTTGTCTTGGCTTTTAAGTTGTTTATTGCCCTGCCAAAAGCAGAGAGAGGATTACCGCTCCGGTATCAGTGAGGAAAAAAGGCCATATGAAGGTTTACCACAAGCTGTCAGGCGAATTTCCATATGCCTGCGTTTCCCTGTAGCCCTGAATCTGGCTCTAAACCGTGTTCCCAATAAAGCAAGATAAAAGGGCAGTGTATTCGTATGCTGCCCTCTTTCATACAACGAAATGTCCACGGACGGAGCACAGATATATTGTCCACAAAAACATTTTTTAAATATTTTTTACTTCGTATCAACGATAAAAATAGATTGTTTTTCCACAGGGAACACCTGTCCGCCTCTTGCAATCTTGAACGATTGCGGTATAATGGAAAACATTCCGCGAAACCGTTTGTGCGGGCGGCTGCGGAATGGGCAGGTGTGGAACATCTGCCAAACCCAATTAAAATAGGGAAGAGGAATCGTTATGAATCAACTCACAAAAGCGGCCAAAACGCTGGCCGCCAAGTACAACTCCACCAGCCTGATCCTGCGCATTGCAATTGGCCTGGTGGTCGGTTCGGTGCTGGCTTTGATCTGCCCCGGTGCTGCATGGATCGAAGAATTCGGCAACCTGTTTGTCGGCGCGCTGAAAGGCGTTGCACCGGTGCTGGTGTTTGTTATTGTTGCCAGTGCACTGGCGCAGGGCTCCTCCAAGCTGGACCGCCGCTTTGGTACGGTGGTCTGGCTGTACATGCTCACCACCTTTGTGGCGGCTGCGCTCAGCGTTGTGACCAGCAAGCTGTTCCCGCAGACGCTGGTTCTGGCGGAAGCTGCCACGGCGGATGTGGTGCCCCAGGGCCTGGGTGATGTGATGCACACCCTGCTTTCCAACATTGTTTCTAACCCGGTTGCTTCCATCATGAACGGCAACTATATCGGCATCCTGATGTGGGCCTGCCTGTTCGGCCTTGCCATGAAAAAGCTGGGCAGCGATACCACCAAGAACTTTATGGCCAACACGGCGGATGCAATTTCTGCCATTGTGCGGTGGATCATCAACCTGGCGCCGTTTGGCATTATGGGCCTGGTGTTTACCAACGTGTCGGACAACGGCCTGTCCATCTTTACCCAGTACGGGCGCCTGTTGCTGCTGCTGGTGGGCACCATGCTGCTGATGGCGCTGGTGATCAACCCGTTCATCATCTTTATCTACCTGCACCGTAACCCCTACCCACTGGTGTTCCGCTGCCTGCGTGAAAGCGGCCTGACCGCTTTCTTCACCCGCAGCTCTGCCGCCAACATCCCGGTCAACATGTCTCTGTGCGAAAAGCTGGGCCTGGATAAGGATATTTACTCCGTCTCCATCCCGCTGGGCGCAACCATCAATATGGACGGCGCTGCCATTACCATCACCATCATGACGCTGGCTGCCGCCAACACGCTGGGCATGCAGGTCTCCGTGCCTGCCGCCATCCTGCTGTCCATCATGTCGGCTTTGGGCGCATGCGGCGCTTCCGGTGTTGCGGGCGGTTCGCTGCTGCTCATCCCCATGGCCTGCTCGCTGTTTGGCATTTCCAATGATATTGCCATGCAGGTCGTCGGCGTTGGCTTCATCATTGGCGTTATTCAGGACTCCGTTGAGACTGCGCTGAACTCCGCCGGTGACGTGGAATTTGCCGCCACCGCCGAATACCACCAGTGGCTCAAAGAGGACAAACCTCTGCCGGCTTTCATGGGCGGTAAATAAGGTAATACCGCATAATTCTAAGTGCCGATACGGCGAGCGAGGTGCGGCAGCTGCCAAG
>OLSG01001674.1_pt1 | contig 21575 bp, 16 predicted proteins | sample 1673041 | NCBI WGS metagenome assembly OLSG01 (sample SAMEA3136749, study PRJEB25190) | human gut metagenome | reverse complement strand
TTTTGGTGTGCTGCTGGGAGCCAAACAGCCCCTGCCCGTACTGGGCCATCACCCCGGGGGAGCGGCCCGCCAGATACTCGGCGGCATTCTTCTGCCGACAGGCCGCAGGGGTGCCGTCGGTCATGGGGATGCCGCAGTCTGGACGGGGCTGCGGGACTTCCGGCGGCGGGAGCTGCACATCCGGGCCGTCCGGCTGCGACGGCGGCTGCTGGGAGCCGTGACCCGGTTTTGGCGGTTCCGTGACGGGCGGCTGACCGGGTTCCGCGCCCAAAGGCGGACTGACCATGCTGCTCGTCTCCTCCGGCGGGCCGCTCGGCCCGGGAGCATCCTCAAGCTCATGGCGGATGAAGGGCGTCAGAGATTCCATAAAAAACACCTCCGCACCTAGGGTGTGCGGAGGCGGGGGAGAATATGCGGGGGAAATTCATGCAATCTTTTCTACGCCTTTTCGACGGTTTTATCAAAAAGGTTGACTTTTTGATAAAACAAACTGCATTGAGTTGCAGATACCGAAGAAAAATACAAAACAGGAGAGGAAGGAAAGCGGTCACACAATGACCTCCACCGTGCTCCCCCCGCTGCGGGCCTTTTTTACGACCACCTGTTTGTCGATGCGCTCCTTGAGCGCGGCGACGTGGGAGATGATGCCCACGAGGCGGTCGCCCTCGGTGAGGCCGGCGAGGACCCGGATGGCCTGCTCAAGGCTCTCGTCGTCCAGCGAGCCGAAGCCTTCATCGAGGAAGAGGGTGTCCAGCCGGATGCCGCCCGCCGCGCTCTGGACCTCGTCCGAGAGGCCCAGAGCCAGCGCCAGTGAGGCTTTGAAGCTCTCACCGCCCGAGAGGGTCTTGACGCTGCGGCGGGTGCCGTTGTAGTGGTCGATGACGCCGAGGTCGAGGCCGGACTGGCTGCGCTGATTCTCGGCACCCACCCGCTCCAGCTCGTACTGCCCGGCGGTCATCTGCATAAGGCGGGTGTTGGCGTGGACGAGGATGGCGTCGAGGTAGTTCATCTGGATGTAAGCCTCGAGGCGAATCTTCTGTTTGCTGCTGAGGGTGCCGCCCGCCGTGGAGGCGAGGGCGTTCACCCACTGCCAGCGGCGTTCCAGCTCCGCCCGGGCGGCGGCGTGCTGACGGTAGAGGTCAGCAGCCTTCCGGTTGGGCAGGAGGCGGGCCGTCAGGGCCTTTTCCTGAGCCGCGAGAGCGGTGCGCCGGGCCGTCAGGGCGTCCCGCTGGGATTCGAGGGCGGGCAGGTCGGCGGCTTCGTCCGCCTCCGTCTGCTGGGCCGTCAGGGCCGTGACTGCGGCCTCGGCAGCGGCGTAGTCCTGCCGGGCCCTGGCCAGAGCCGACGCGGCGGCATCCATCCCGGCCCGGAGGGCGCAGCGCTCGTTTTCCAGCCCAGCCAGCGCCCGGCGGGCTTCTTCCCGGTCGGCGGCGGGCAGAGCGGCCCGGGCCTCGGCACACTGGGTCTCCAGAGCCTTGGCGGAGGCAGACTGCCGGGCGGCTTCCTCAGCGGAAGCCCGTGCCTCGGCCTCGAGGGCAGAGCGCTGGGCGGTCTTTTTCTGCCGCTCGTCCTCCTGCCGGGCCTTGGCGGCGAGGGCGGCGGCATTCTGCTTCTGAGACTTGTCGAGGGCTTCCTGTGCGGCGTGCAGGGCCTCGCTTTCTTCGGCCAGAGCCGTCTTCAGAAGCGAGACAGTCAGCTTCACCGGCCCCTCCGGCGAGGTGAACCGCTCCGGCAGCAGGGCCTCGGCGTCCCGGCGGAGGGTGGCTTTGGCCTCCCGGTCTGCGGCCACGGCCTTGGCGGCGGCCGCACTGGCTTCCTGTGCGGCGCGGTCGGCCTCGTCGGCGGACTGTCTGGCCGCGTCTACCCGGGCCTGAGTGGGGGCTTCGGCGGGCAGAACGGCCCGCTTCGGGTGATGGGTGCTGCCGCAGACGGGGCAGGGGGTGCCGTCCGTCAGCCCTTCGGCCAGCAGGCCCGCCTGCGCGTTGAGAAAGGCCCGCTCGAGGTGGTCGCGGAGGGCGTGGGCGCGCTCCTTTGCGCCGTCGGCGAGAAGATAACGCTCCTGCGCCTGCCGTGCGGCCTGCCCCCGGCGCTGCCCCTCGGCGAGGCTCTGGGCCAGCTGTGCGAGGGCCGTCTCCCGCTGGGTCAGCTGTTCGGCCCGGGCCTTGAGACTCACTTTCTCGGCCTCCGCGCCCCCAAGGGCGGCGAGGCTCTGCTCCAAAGCGGTCAGCTCTCCGTCCAGCTGCCCGAGGGCGGCGCGGCGCTTTTCGGCTCTGGCGTTCTCGAGGACGGCGGTGTCCCGGGCGGCAGAAAGCTTCTTTTCGAGGCTGTCCAGCCCGTCGAAGGCCGCGAGGTTGGATTTCGCACGCTCGAGCTTTCCGGCCAGCGCGTCCAGCGCGGCGGAATCCCCGGCGTGGCGGGCCGCTTCGGCCTCGGCGGCGTCCAGAACGGGCCGCAGAGCGTCCTGCCGGGCCTGCGCGGCGGTCAGCTCGAGGCGGAGCTTCTCGGCCTGTTCGGCCCGGCCCAGCGTCTGCTGGAGCTTGTCCAGCTCTGCCTCGGCCTCAGTCCGGGCGGCGGTGGCGGCGTTCAGTGCCTGCTCCTGCCCGGCCAGCAGGGCGTCCAGAAGGGGCAGCACCGCTTCCGGCGACGCCTGCCCGCCCGCCTCGCAGAGGGGGGCCAGCTCGTCCAGAACGGCTTCGTCGGCGTCCCCTTCGGCCCAGCTCAGGCCGGAGAGCAGCTGCCCGATGCGGACGCTCTGCTCCTCCCGCTGGCGGGTGAGGGCGGCGTTCTCGGCCTGCAGCCGCTCTTGGAGACGCTGGTAGGGCTGGGTGCGGAACAGCTTGCGGAAGATCTTGCTCCGCTCCTCGGTGGAAGCGTTGAGCAGTCGGGTGAACTGCCCCTGAGCGATCATGGCGATCTGGGAGAACTGATTGTAATCCAGCCCGATGATGTCCACCACGGCGGCGGTGACGTCCTTGGCCCGGGTGACGGGCGGGCGGCCGTCGGCGTAGGTGAGGCAGGCGTCGGCCTTTTCGGTGGTGAAGCCCTCGCCCCGGGCTTTCGGGCGGAGGTATTCGGGATTGCGGCGGACGGTGCAGCGCTGCCCCCGCACCTCAAATTCCAGCTCCACGAAGGTGGGGGTGCCGGGCTCGGCGTATTTGCTGCGGAGCATGGCCCCTTCCCGGACGCCGCCGCTGGAATGGTCGTAGAGGGCGTAGGTGATGGCGTCGAAGAGGGTGGTCTTGCCCGCGCCGGTGTCGCCGGTGACGAGGTAGAGCCCGCCTCTGCCCAGCTGAGCGAGGTCTAGAACGGTCTCGGCGGCGTAAGGCCCGAAGGCCGACAGGGTCAGTTTCAGGGGCCTCATGCTTCGTCCTCCTTCCAGATGTCCTCGATGAGCGATTGGCAGAACGCCGCCTGTTCGTCAGAGAGAGGCTGGCCGTTCTGGGCTTCGTAAAAGGCCGCAAAGTGCTCGAGGGGTGTTTTGCTCTCGGCTCGGGCAGCGGCGTCGGGCGTCTCAGCGGCCCGGGTGCGGCGGTTGTCGTAGTCCAGCCGCATGAGGTTCGGGTAGATGACCCGCAGCCGGGCCAGCGCGTCGGGGACGTCCTGCTCGTCGGTGAGGGTGATGTGGAGGTAGTCGTCCGTCGGCGTGCCGTCGTAGGTCCGGCGGTCCGTGAGCTCCATGTAACTGCCCCGCAGCTCCCGCAGGTCGTGCCGGGGGGTGAGAGGCGCGGCCTCAAAGCGGACGCTGCCCTTTTTGCCCAGGGTGACGAAGAGGGCGGCTTTGTGCTGATGGGCCTCGGAGAAGGAATATTTGAGGGGACTGCCTGCGTAGCGGACGGTGTCCCGTCCCACCTTCTGGGGACTGTGGAGGTGGCCCAGAGCCACATAGTCGAAGCCCTCGAAGAGGGAGACGTCGATGCTGTCCACCCCGCCCACGCTGGGCTCTTCGCTCTCGCAGACCGCCGCCCCGGCCACGAACTGGTGGGCCACCAGCACGTTCCGGCGGGCGGGGTCGGGTGCGCAGGCGTTCAGCACGCAGCCGATGGCGTCGTTGTAGCTCTCGATCTTCTCGTCCGGGAAGACGTGCCGCACGGCGGCGGGCTTCAAAAAGGGCAGGAGCCAGACGTCCACCGGGCCGTATTCGTCCGTCAAGGTGATGGGCGCGGGCGGTGCGGCAAAGACCGGGCTGACGTACACCCGGCTCCCCGCCAGAAGCTGTGCGCCGAAGGCAATGCGGTCTGCCGAGTCGTGGTTGCCGCTGACGGCAAAAACGGGCAGTCTCCGCGCCGCAAGCTCGGTGAGGAACCAGTCCAGCAGCCGCACCGCCTCGGCGGGCGGCACGGGCTTGTCGTAGAGGTCGCCTGCCAGCAGAACGCCGTCCACGGGCCGGGCGTCCAGCAGGGAGAGGATCTGCTCTAAAATGTAGCGCTGGTCGTCCAGCATGGAGAATTCGCAGACCCGCTTGCCCAGATGCAGGTCGGAGAGGTGAAGGAAACGCATGGGGACACCGCCTTTCGTTGGGATGATTTTATTATAGGAGAGTTGGAGGCGTTTGTCGAGGGGGTGTAAATTTTCTATGCAATGCTTGACTTTTGCGCGGGATGGCATATAATAAACTCAGGAATGTGAATACTCCATTGGTTTCACCCCAATGGAAAAGCCCCCAAGGAGCCGCGAACTCCCAGGGGGCTTTCCTTTTAATTAGGCTTTGCGGTTCTCATCGTATCTGTCAAGCCATTTGCAGATGAACCGCGACGTTACATCTGCTGCGACAGACACCAAGAATGTGAATATATACTCCATTGCTTCACCCCCTCTCCCGTGGATTACGGGGTGAACCGCAAAGCAAGTATATCATGAATTCTGACAAAAAGGTACATCAAATCGAAAAGAGCCTCCCCTTTCGGGAGGCTCTTCCGTCTTCACATCACGCGGCCGGGAACATCTTTTCCCAGGTGTCCTTGCCCACGGAGCCGTCGGAGGTCAGGCTGTGGCGGGTTTGGTAGCGCTTGACGGCGGCGACGGTGCTGGCACCGAACCTGCCGTCGGCGGTGAGCCGCTCGCCCTCGGCGTTGAGCTTCTGTTGCACCAGCCGGACGCAGCCGCCCACGCTGCCGCTCCGCAGCACGATGCCGGGGTAGGGGACGATGAGGCCGTGCTTGGCCGTGTAGCGGGCGTAGAGCACGTTCCAGGTGTTCGCGCCCACTTTGCCGTCCTCTTTGAGGCCGTACCGGAGCTGGAACTCCCGGACAGCCTTCTCGGCGTTTGCGCCGAACTTTCCGTCCACGGTGAGGGCAGCGTGCCAGGTGCAGCTGTCCCGGATGCCGTTGAGCCAGGTCTGCACGAGGGCCACGTCCGGGCCGGAGCTGCCGCGCTGGATGAGCGAGTAGTAAGCAGGGATTGCCATAGTGTTGTCACACTCCTTCCGCGCTCATCCTATGCGGCGTGCCGATGGCCTGTTCACCCGGCCAGCACCACGTCCTCCCGGGGCGCGGTGAGGCCGCCCCACCACTCCACGAACCGGAACCGGACGATATACTCCCCGCAGACAAGGTCATTTTCGGCAGGCGTGTCGTACCCGCCGCCGCAGGCGGACCGGCAGAGACCCGGGTAGAGCACACACCACCAGTTCCGGCCTGCCCGCCGCGTCCCGATGTCCAGCCGCACCGCGTCGTACCGCCCGGCGGGCAGAGCCCCGCCGTCATAGCGCCGGGTGGGAAAGTACATATTCACGAGGCAGGCTTTCACCGGTGTACGGATGCCGAGAGAGGCCAGTGTCTGGCGGGCCGTCAGCTCGAAGAGGACGAGGTTTTCCGCCGTCCACGCCCGGGCATCGGCCCGGCTGTCCGCCGGGCAGGCTTCGTCGGTGAGGCCCAGCACGGCGTCCCGGACAGCCAGCTTCGCGCTCTGGTCGCGCACGGAGTCGGTGTCGGCCCGGATGTGGAGCCGCAGGGTGTCGGCGGCAAGCTGATCGGCGGTGGTGAGCTGGCTCTGCGCCCAGCCTGCCCCCAGCGACAGTAGAAGACAGAACAGCAGCGAGGCGCACAGCGCCCCCATTTCGCGGCGGGATAACATAAAAAACAGGCCCCCTCTTGGAAAGTTTATCCAGAGAATGGGCCTGTTTTTAGAAAATTATTCTTTAATTCTTCAGCGACTGCATCGGGGCGGGGAGTCTGCCGCCGCGGTTGATGAAGACGGAGGGGTCACGCTGGTTGACCGGCATGATGGGGCCGTAGCCCAGCAGGCCGCCGAAGTCCAGCACTTCGCCCGCCTTGCGGCCGATGGCCGGGATGACGCGGACGGCGGTGGTCTTGCTGTTGACCATGCCGATGGCGGCTTCGTCGGCGATGAGGGCGCTGATGACGGCAGGGGTGGTGTCGCCGGGGATGATGACCATGTCGATGCCCACAGAGCAGACAGCCGTCATGGCCTCCAGCTTTTCAATGGTGAGACAGCCGCACTCGGCGGCGTGGATCATGCCGTCGTCCTCGCTGACGGGGATGAAAGCGCCCGACAGGCCGCCAACGTGGTTGGAGGCCATGACGCCGCCCTTCTTGACAGCGTCGTTGAGCAGGGCGAGGCAGGCAGTGGTGCCGCAGCAGCCGCAGGTCTCAAGGCCCATTTCCTCGAGGATGTTGGCCACGCTGTCGCCCACGGCGGGGGTGGGGGCCAGCGACAGGTCGATGATGCCGGCGGGTACGCCCAGCTCTTTGGAGGCGAGGTTTGCCACCAGCTGGCCCACGCGGGTGATCTTGAAGGCGGTGCGCTTCACCAGCTCGGCCACCTGGTCGATGGGGGCATCCTTGGGCAGCCGGGCCAGCGCGGCGCGGACCGCGCCGGGGCCGGAGACGCCGACGTGGATCTCGCAGTCGGGCTCACCGGGACCGTGGAAGGCACCCGCCATAAAGGGATTGTCCTCGGGCGCGTTGCAGAAGACCACCAGCTTTGCTGCGCCGATGCACTGACGGTCAGCGGTGAGCTCGCTGGCCTTCTTGACGGCCTCGCCCATCAGTTTGATGGCGTCCATGTTCAGGCCCGCCTTGGTGGCACCGATGTTCACCGAGCTGCAGACGATGTCCGTCTCGGCCAGTGCGCGGGGGATGGACTCGATGAGGCGCAGGTCGCCCGCCGAGAAGCCCTTGTGGACGAGGGCGGTGTAGCCGCCCACGAAGTTGACGCCCACCTTCTTGCCGGCGGCGTCCAGCGTCTTGGCAAAGTCCACCGGGTCGGCGTCCGGGCAGGCGCCCAGCAGCATGGCGATGGGGGTGACGCTGATGCGCTTGTTGATGATGGGGATGCCGTACTCGGCGCTGATGTGCTCCACAGCCGGAACGAGCCGGGCGGCGCGGGTGGTGATCTTGTTATAGATTTTTTCGCAGGCTTTCCTGGGGTCCGGGTCGATGCAGTCCAGCAGACTGATGCCCATGGTGACGGTGCGCACGTCCAGATTGTCCTGCGTGAACATCTCGATGGTTTCGAGGATGTCGCCGGTGTTCATCATGCTCATAGTAGTTTGCTCCTTAAATTGTGTGCATCGCGTCGAAAACTTCCTGGCGGGTGAGGTTGATCTGCATCCCCATCTCAGAGGCCAGAGCGTCCATCTTCTGGTGCAGCTCCTCGTGGGAGACGCTGCACTTGGAGATGTCCACCAGCATGATCATGGCGAACATGCCCTGCAGGATGCTCTGGGTGACGTCCTCGATGTTGATGTTCAGCTCACAGCAAAGGCCCGAGACACGGGCGACGACGCCCACGGTGTCGTGGCCGATGACGGTAATGAATGCTTTCATAATTCCTACCCCTTCTATATAAATGTTGACAGAACGAAAGGCTCTCCCCTTGGGAGAGGCTTACTCACCTCAAGTATAGCAGATTTCACGAAAAATGAATACTCTTTTTGGAAAAAAGAGCAGGGGAAAAGGGAAAAAGAATGTCTATCTCCGGCAGAACTTGCAAAAACCAGATGCAAACTGCCGGGCAGTGTGCTATACTTATCTACAAATATCGCCACAGGCTGAACAAAGGAGAGACAACGATGGAACAGCTTCTGAAGATCCTTGAAGACAATGCCCGGATGTCGGTGGAGGACATCGCGGCCATGCTGAATAAATCCCCCGCCGAGGTGGCGGCTATGATAGATCTGGCCCGGGCGCAGGGCATCATCAAGGGCTACAAGACCCTCGTGGACTGGGAGAAGGCCGGCGTGAACCGGGTGGAAGCCGTCATCGAGCTGAACGTCAGCCCCAAGAAGAGCCGCGGCTTTGACGAAATTGCCGCTACCATCGCCTCCTTCGACGAGGTGGAGAGCGTGCTGCTGATGAGCGGCGGCTACGACCTGCAGCTGGTCATCAAGGGCCAGACCTTCCAGGAGATCGCCCTCTTTGTGGCAAAGCGGCTGTCGCCGCTGGACGATGTGCTGTCCACAGCCACCCATTTCGTGCTCCGCACCTACAAAAAAGAGGGTCGTCTGTATCAGGACGAAGAAATCGATGAAAGAGAGTGCACCGTGCTGTGATGGATTACGATAAACTGATCGCGCCTGCCGCTGCGGCCATGCGCCCCTCCGGCATCCGCAAATTCTTCGACCTCGCCGCCGAGATGCCCGAGTGCATCAGCCTCGGCGTCGGCGAGCCCGACTTCAAGACCCCCTGGGCCGTCCGTGAGGCGGGCATTGAAAGCCTCGAGCATGGCCGCACCCGCTATACTTCCAACGCGGGCCTGAAAGAGCTGCGGGCCGAGATCGCCCGCTACCTCGACCGCCGGATGGGCCTGAAATACGACCCGGCAAAGGAAGTTCTCGTCACCGTCGGCGGCAGTGAGGCCATCGACATGTGCATCCGCACTCTGGTGCAGTCCGGCGATGAGGTCATCATCCCGGAGCCGTGCTTCGTCTGCTACGAGCCCATCACCACCCTGTCCGGCGGTGTGCCGGTCCATGTGGCCTGCCGGCAGGAGGATGAGTTCCGTCTCCGGGCCGACGCCCTGAAAGCCGCTATCACCCTGAAGACCAAGCTCCTCATCATGCCCTTCCCCAACAACCCTACCGGCGCGGTGATGGAGCGGGAAGACCTTGAGGCCATCGCGGAAGTCCTGCGCGGCACCAACATCATGGTACTGTCGGATGAAATCTACGCGGAGCTGAACTACGGCCTGCAGAACCACGTTTCCATCGCCACGCTGCCCGGCATGGCCGAGCGGACGGTGGTGGTCAACGGCTTCTCCAAGACCTACGCCATGACGGGCTGGCGGCTGGGCTATGCCTGCGGCCCCGCGCCCATCATCAAGATCATGACCAAGATCCACCAGAGCGCTATCATGAGCGCCCCCACCACCAGCCAGTACGCCGCCATCACGGCCCTCAAGGACTGCGACGGCGAGATCGAGCGGATGCGCAACGAGTATAATATGCGCCGCCGCCTCGTGGTGAAGAGCTTCAACGATATGGGCCTGAGCTGTTTTGAGCCGCGGGGCGCGTTCTATGCTTTCCCCTGCATCAAGTCCAGCGGCATGAGCAGCGAGGAGTTCTGCACAAAGCTTTTGGAGCAGAAGCATGTCGCCATCATCCCGGGCAACGCCTTTGGCGCGTCCGGCGAGGGATACGCCCGCGTGTCCTACGCCTACAGCGTGGAGCACCTGATGGAGGCTATCCGCCGCATCCGGGAGTTTTTGAACGAGAACTGCAAGTGAGGAGGAAAAACGATGCGCGATCGTGTGACGGTCCTGGCTCCGGCCAAGCTGAATCTGGCGCTGGACGTGGTGGGCATCCTGCCCGGCGGCTACCATGCGCTGGATATGACCATGCAGGCCATCTCGCTGTACGAGCGGGTGGTCATCCGCCGCAGCCCTTACCTCGATCTGACCCTGCCCGGCAGCAATGTCAAACCCGGCCCGGGCAACACCGCCATCAAGGCGGCACTGGCTTTTTTCCACTATACGGGCCTGCTGACGGGTGCAGACATCACCATCTATAAGAACGTCCCCGTCCGGGCCGGTATGGCTGGCGGCAGCGCCGACGCTGCTGCTGTTCTGGTGGGTCTGAACGAGCTGTACGGCGCCCGTCTGTCCATGAGCGAGCTTTGCGCTCTGGGTGCCGGTATCGGCGCAGACGTGCCGTTTGCCCTCATGGGCGGCACCTGCCGGGTGCAGGGCCTCGGTGACCTCATCAAGGCGCTGCCGCCCATGCCCGAGTGCTGGTTCACAGTGGTGATGCCCGACTATGGCGTCTCGACGCCGGAGGCTTTTGCGGCCTACGATAAGGTGGGCAGCAGCGTCCATCCCGACTGCGCCGCTCAGGAAGCCGCCATCCGGGCGGGCGACCTGGACGCTGTCTGCGCCGCTGCCGGAAACGCTCTCGAGGAGTGCAGCGGGGCCAGGGACAACGAGGCCATCAAGGCCGCCCTCCGGGAGAATGGGGCCGTCACCGCCCTTATGACCGGCAGCGGCGCGGCGGTCTTCGGCGTGTTCCGCACCGAAGCCGAGGCCAAAGCTGCTGCTGACGCCCTCCGCGCCCGCTGGCCGCAGGTCTATACCGCCCAGCCTGTCAGGGGAGGGGCTTGCCCTCTCCGTCACCTTCGGTGACACTGCCCGGGTTGCGGCTCCCAGCGTCTGCTTCGCTGTCGCTTGCATCCTGCTGGCCGCGGCCCCAACAGCTCCTCCCTGTTTCCGCCGCTGGCGGCGGTCGTCGCCGTTGCTCCCAGAGGGAGAGGCTTTCGAGCGGCGCTGACCCTATAAAATGCATAACCCTCCTTCCCGTCGGGCATACTGCCCAAAGGAAGGAGGGTCTTTTTGTGCAGACCTTTTATAAAATCTGTCTCATCCTCATGATCGTCGGCGGCATCAACTGGGGTCTTGTGGGCCTGTTCCAGTTCGACTTCGTCGGCTGGCTGCTGGGCGGCAGCGCGTCCATCTGGTCACGCATCGTGTTCACGCTGGTGGGCGTGGCCGCTATCTGCGGTATCCCGGGCCTGTTTACAGACGAGACCGGGGAGTAGAGACAAAAGAAAAAGGCTCTCATGCCGGCAGGAAATACGGCACGAGAGCCTTTTTAATACCTATAAAGAATCCCGCCCGGACGTCTGCGGCAATCAAACCTACCCTTGCGGACAGGTGGGTGCTCTGTCTCCGGTTTCGCGCTTCCTCATCGAGCCTTCATGGTCGACCCATGACGGGGAGGTCTGCAATCCACCGACGAACTCCAAGCTCCCGTTGAATGATTAGTAGGATCATATAAACCGCAACAAATCGTGCCGGGCAGGAAGTCTTTGCTGAAAAATCACTCGATCTCGAACTGGTCGCTCAGACGCTTCTCGAACAGCTTGCTGACTTCCAGCAGGGTCTCATCGTCCTCGACCACATCGAGATACTCGCCCTCGTCGTCCTCGCCGACGCTCAGGATGACCAGCTGGGCGTCCTCGTCCAGGTCTTCCTCATTCTCGGCGTATTCGACAACGGCCAGGTAATGCACGCCCTTATGGTCCAGAGCGTCGATCACTTCAAACGTGACCTCATTGCCGTCCTCGTCCTCGAGGGTCATCAGGTCAGGCTGATATTCCTCTTCGGTCTCAGCGGCGGACTTGTTCATATCTTCTGCCATAAGTCACGTTCTCCTGTCAAATATCTAAAAAATGGAATAACTGTCACACCCTGCCCGCTCTGCTCCTTCTGAGCTGTGGGTTCCGGGTACGCCTATAGTGTAGCGTTTTTTTGCCCGCTCGTCAAGATGTTTTTCGCATAGAAATCCAATAACAAATTTTCACGCTTTTCCCTCTCGCTTCCCGGGGCGGAATGTGATATACTATAGCGATAGCTTTTGAAAAGCCATCTTTGCTATAATATATGGACAGGGAGGCCCGCTCATGAGAGCCTTGAAAAAAATAATGGCGGCACTGGCCCTGACGGCAGTTCTGGCCGGATGCAGTGCACATAATATTCTCTCCAGCATCCAGGGCGGGAAGGCCGGCACGGTGCAGACGGTCAGCCGCCCGGCTGTGGAGTCGGCAGAGCTGCAGTTCACCCACCCGGCGGCGGGGGACACCATCGCGGTGTTCGATACCTCGGCAGGCGTGTTCAAAGCAGTGCTTTTTTCCACCGAGGCCCCGCAGGCCGTGCAGAACTTCACGACATTGGCCCAGCAGGGCTTTTACAACGGACTGACCGTCACCCGGGTGGAGAAGGACTTCGTGGTGGAGGCCGGGCAGGGCGCGGACGGCAGAGGCACCACCATCTGGAACGGGAACCGTTTCTCCGCCGAGACCACCGATAAGCTCCATCACTATTCCGGCGCACTCTGTGCCGCAGCGGACGCCTCCGGCGACTGCGCCAGCGTCTTCTATGTCATGGAGACTCTGCCGGGCAGCAGTTCGGTGACGCAGGAGCTCATCGACCAGATGAACGCCGCCGGCTGGCGGGCTGACGTGGTGAACGCCTACCAGACGGCGGGCGGCGCACCCTACCTCGACTACACCGACACTGTTTTCGGGCAGGTGTACGAAGGGATGGAAGTGGTAGACACCATCGCCCAGACCGGCGTGGACGAAACTCAGCGCCCGACGGAGGCTGTCACCATCAACAGCGTGACCATCACGAAATACGAATAAGAAGCTGCTTTTCCGCCCTCCGGGCGGTGGGACAGCTGCAAAAAAATCACCCGCCAACTGGCGGGTGATCTGCGTTTATAGGGGAAATCAGACGAGATGCGGGGAAAATCGGGAAGAGATCAGAGATTCCTGCCCACCCGCAGGGAGATGGCAACATAAGTCTGGCCGTGAATGATCCGGGCCACTACGCCTGCCTTGGTATAGTTGCCGTTCAGGGCAAAATTCAGGGCTTGGTCTTGATTGCTGCCTTTGATTTGATCGATGATCTTCTGCAGCGTGGTATCGTTGTAGTCATATTTGGCGACCAGAGTAAGGGTGGCGTTCTTATTGTCGTCGTCCCACTTGACATCCACCTTGTTGAAGAACTGGTATCCGAAAGCATCGCCCTTCAGCTCAAGCTCCTTATTCAGAGCGTCCAGACGGGCGTTTGCAACAGTACGCATCCCATCGTCATTGGCCAGAGCCACGGTGCGGCCTTTGTTAATGGCCTGCATCACATTGGCTTCGGCTTCGGCTTGGGCCTTCGGGCCGGAAGAACCGCCGCCACCGCTGCAGGCGGTCAGGAGCAGAAGGGTCAGTACACCGGCCAGAAGCAGGGCAGTCAGCTTTCTCAGTTTTGTCATGTGGGTCGCCTCCAATCGTTTTTGTTTTGGTGAGTCCAGTTGTTTTTTCTCATGAAGAAGCGTCCTCTCCGGCCATCTGGTCAGGGGGTTCTTCTACCCTCATTTTATCGGAGAAGAGCCGGTGCTGTCAAGCCGGAAAACTATACAAATTCGGCTCAGGAAAATTGTGAAAACAAACCGGAAAACGACGATTTTCTGTGGACTTTGCAACAAACTGTCCGGACTTCGCAAAGAAACTTTGCCACAGGGGCGGCGGGGGGCGTTCAGACCTCCCCCGGGTGCTCCTTCCGCCACTGGATGTAGTCGTCCAGAATGACCGTCGCGCTCACCGAGTCGAGGATGCTTTTCCGCTTTGCGCCGAAGGTGCCGCTCTCGTCGAGGAGGTCGGCAGCGGCGCAGGTGGTCTGGCGCTCGTCCCACATCCGGACGGGCAGGCCGCTCCAGATCTCAACGGTCTTGGCCAGCTTGCGGCTCTTGCGGGCGCGCTCGCCCTCGGTGCCGTCCATGTTCAGCGGCAGGCCGATGACGATGAGCTCGGCTTCGATCTCCTTTGCCACCTCGCAGACCCTGGCGGCAACTTTGTCCCGGGCCTTGACGGTGATCTGGGGCGTGATGGGGGAAGTCAGGAACTCGGTGCGGTCGCAGGTGGCGAGGCCGGTGCGGCTGTCGCCGTAATCTACTGCTAAAATTTTCATGCAGGTGTCCTCTTTCTGAGATGATTTTTTCTTCATTGTACCACAGAATAGATGTTGCTGCAATTTTGTGGTACAATGATAGAAAAATGAGGGCAAGCCGCCCACGACAGAAAACTGACCCAACGGAGAGATTCACCATGTTAAAACTACTTTTAGGCGGCTCCGGCAGCGGAAAAACCACCCTGCTGTACCAGCGCATCCGGGCGCGGGCTGAGGCGGGGGAGAAGAGCATCCTGCTGGTGCCGGAGCAGTTCACCTCGTCCACCGAGGGCCGCATCCACCGGGAGATGGGCGACGCGCTGAGCGGACTGGTGGAGAGCTTTTCCTTCACCAGCCTCGCCGAGCATATCCTGTCGGCGGAGGGCGGCTCTGCCGTCCAGACCCTCAGCGACGCGGGCCGGGCCGTGCTGGTGCGCCGTGCCCTCGAGGAACTGCAGGACAACGTCCATTACTATTACCGCCACCGCCGCTCGGCCGCCTTCTGCCAGATGGCCGCCGAGACTATCGACGAGCTCAAGAGCGCGGGTCTCTCGGGCCAGCAGCTCTATGAACTGGCGCAGGACTGCGGCACCGACAGCGCCAAGCTCAGCGAACTGGCCCTCATCTTTCAGGGCTACGAGACCCTGCTGGCCGGGACAGGCATGGACCCCTCCGACCGGCTGGAGCTGGCCGCATCCCGCCTCGAGGCCGCACTGGCCCGGGGCGAACTGCCGGAGTTCCTGCGGGACAGGGCTGTCTTCATCGACGAGTTCGACACCTTCAACGCCCCGAAAAAGCGGCTGATGGGCGCTCTGCTGGCCTCGCTGCCCACCGTGACGGTGGCCCTCTGCGACGACGGCACCCCGCTCGTGCCGGGGGACATGAGCCTTTTCTCCGGCGCGAAGCAGGTGGCGGCGCAGCTGCGCCAGCTGGCCCGCCGGAACGGCACTGCGGTGGCCGTGCCGGAACTGCTGCGCCGGGACGTGCGCCACGCCGACGCCCCCGGCCTCGCCGCTGCGGCCCAGCTGCTGGCCACGGGCCGGTGTGACCAGCCTCCGGCCTGTCCGGAAATAAAATTATTCGCCGCTCCCAGCCGGGAGGAAGAAGCCCGCGCCGCCGCTGCTGCCATCCGCCGCCTCATGCGGCAGGGCGTCCGCTGCGGGAAGGTGGCGGTGGTCTGCCGCGACATCTCGAAATACCGCGCCGCCGTGAAGTACGAGTTCCGGATGGCGGACATCCCCCTCTACTGCGACGAGCCGACGACGCCCGAGTTCAGCGCCCCGGCCACGGCGGTGCGGTGTCTGCTGGCCATTGCCCGGGGTGTGGAGCTGACGGAACAGCTCACCACCCTGGCCAAGACCGGCCTCTGCGCCCTCACCGAGGAAGAGGTCTGCGCCCTTGAGAACTACGCCTACACCTGGTCGCCCAACGCGGCGGCGTGGCGCGCGCCTTTCGAGAAGAACCCCCGGGGCTTCGGTGATGTGGAGCCCACCGACGAGGACAGAGAAAACCTCGCCCGGGCCGAAAAGGCCCGCGCCCTTCTCATCACCGCCGCCGACGGCCTGCGCGCGAAGCTCCGCTCTGCCAACGCCGAGCAGATGAGCCGCGCCCTTTACTTCTGCCTGAAGGAGCTGGGCGCGGAGGACGCTCAGGCCGCGCAGGTGGAGGCCATCCGGGCCGAGCGGGGCATCCCCGCCGCCGAGGAAGCCGCCCGGGAGTGGAACGTGGTCATGGGACTGCTGGACGAGATGGCAGGCCTGCTAGGCGGCCAGAGCGTCACCATCCCCGAGTACGAAGAGCTGTTCGGGCTGCTGCTGCGCTCGTCCGACCTCGGCCACATCCCCCAGACGCTGGACGCCGTGGTGCTGGCCAGCGCAGGCAAGATGCGCCTTGACGCACCGGACTATGTCTTTGTGCTGGGCCTCTCCGAGGGCGAATTCCCCGCCGCGCCCGGCGAGACGGGCCTGCTGACCCACGCCGACCGCGACGCCCTGATGGCGCAGGAGATCGAGCTTCCGGACTGCTTCGAGAACCGGGTGGTGCGGGAACAGGTCTGCTTTTATAAGGCCCTCACCGCCCCGGCCAGAGGCCTCTGGCTCAGCTGGCCGAAGGGGCAGGGCCAGACCCTCTGCGCCGCCCTCGAACCCATCGTGGACGTGCTGAGACCGGGTGCGCCGGAACTCGATCTGACCGACCTTGCCGCCACTGCCGCCGACGGCCTCGATGTGCTGGGCGGCGGCTGGCCCCTGACGGAGATCGAACGCGCCAGCCTCACCGAGGCCCTTCATGCCCCCGGCGGGGCAGAACCCGAGGGCCTCGCCCTCCTGCGCCGGATGGCGGGCCGCAGCCCCCGTCAGGTCAGCGACCTCGAGGCGCTGGAAACACTGCTGGGCCGGCGGCTCCGCATCTCGCCCAGTCAGCTCGAAAAATACTACACCTGCCGGTACGGTTATTTCCTGCAGTACGTGCTGGGTCTGCGACCCCGGAAGCGGGCCGAGCTCTCCGCCGACCAGAGCGGCACCCTCATGCACTGGGTGCTCCAGATGGCCCTCGACCCCCACCCCGGCCCTGACAACCCCTGCGCTGGCTTACAGCCCTTCCTCGACCTCGACGACGAGGCCATGGCGGCGCTGGCCGGGCTTCTCGTGGATGAGTACGCAAAGCGCTACCTCCCCGAGGACACGGCCCGCTTCGCCTATCTGCTCTCCCGCCTCAAAAAGAGCATGACGGGCCTGCTTTGCTACCTGCGGGACGAGCAGCGCCAGTCTAGCTTCAAACCGGTGGCCTGTGAGCTGAAGATCGGCCCCGGCGAGGACGCCGTGCGGGGCCAGACCTACCGCCTCTCGGATGGCCGGACGGTGCAGCTCATCGGCACCGTGGACCGCGCCGACGAGTGGATCGAGGACGACGGCACCCGCTGGGTGCGGGTGGTGGACTATAAGACCGGCACGAAAAAGCTCGACCTGCGGGAAGTCTACTGCGGCCTCGACTGTCAGATGCTGCTCTACCTGTTCAGCCTGACCCGAGACGCCGACGGACGCTTCACCGGGGCAGAACCTGCGGGTGTGCTGTACCTGCTGGCCGACCCGGCCCCCGAGACGACCACCCGGGGCAAGGCCGCCCGGAGCATGGAATACAAGCTGGACGGCCTCGTCCGGGACGAGCAGAAGGTCTTCGACGCCATGGACGCCGAGGAGACGGGGCGGTATCTGCCCTTCAGCTTCCGCAACGGTGTACCCAGCCCCTACCAGAAAGAGAAACGTGCCGACAAGGCCAAGCTCTCCCGCATCCAGCTCCATCTGGACGACCTTGTGACCCAGATGGGCGAACAGCTCTACGGCGGCTGCATCGCCGCCGAGCCGCTGGTCACGGGCCGCAGCCCCTGCCGGTGGTGTGACTACGGTTTCATCTGCTGCCATGAGGACGGCATCGGAGAGCGGGCGCTGGACGCCCCTGCAAAGCCTTTTGAACCGGAAGAAAAAAAGGAGGAAGACCAGTGAGCGAGACAAAATGGACCCCGGCCCAGCGTGCCGCCATCGACGACCGGGGCGGTGCGCTGCTGGTGAGCGCCGCCGCCGGCAGCGGCAAGACCGCCGTGCTGACGGAGCGGGCCGTCCGGCTCATCACCGACCCGGAACATCCCGTGGACGCGGACCGGCTCCTCATCGTCACCTTCACCAACGCCGCCGCCGCAGAGCTCCGCGCCCGCATCGGGCAGGCGCTGCTCCGCCGCAGTCAGGCAGAGCCGGGCAACACGGCCCTCCGCCGCCAGCGGATGCTGTTGCAGAGAGCCCCCATCTGCACCATCGACGCCTTCTGCCTCGACCTGCTCCACAAGCACTTTCAGGCGCTGGACATCCCGCCGGACTTCACCCCTGCCGACCCCGGCAGCGTGGAGATGCTGCGGAACGCGGCCCTCTCCGAGACGCTGGAAGCGGCCTATCAGGATGCGGACTTCTGCGCCTTCGCCGACCTCTACGGCAAGGGCCGCACCGACAAGGCGGCGGGGGAGGCTGTTTTGCAGGTCTATGACTTCCTCCGCGCCCTGCCGGACTACGATAAAAAGCTGGACGAGATGCTGGCCCCGTGGCAGGACGAGAACGGCTTTGCCCGCACCTGCTGGCATGATATTCTGATGCAGGAGGCCGCCCGCTCTGCCCGGGCTGCGAAGGAGCTGCTCTGCGCCGCGCTGAACGACTGCAGGGAGGACTTCGTGACAGCTCAGGCCGACGCTGAGGCCAGCAAAAAGACCCCTGCCGCCAAGGAAAAGGCCGTGGCGGCAGCGAACGAGAAGTTTGCCGAACCCCTCGAGCGGCTGGAAAACTCCGCCGCCCTGCTGGGCGAGGTGGAGCGTCTGGCCGGGGCGGGGGAATGGACGCCCCTCTACGACAGGCTGACGCCCTACGTCCTCGGCATGGAACAGGCCCCCGGCCTCAAAAATACGAAAAAGCGGCTCACCGGTGATCACAAGGACGCCGTCAAGACTCGGGCCGACGAGGCCGCAAAGCTCTTTGAGAAAATCGAAGACCTCATCAGTTGCAGCCTCGACGAAGCTGAGCTCGACCGGAAAGCCGCCGAACCCTGCCTCCGCGCCCTCTTTGCCGCCGTGCGGGACTTTGACGCCCGCTTTGCGGCCCGGAAGCGGGAGAGAAGATTGCTGGAATTCAGCGACTTCGAGCATCTGGCCCTGCGGCTCCTGCGGGACGCCGACGGCCAGCCCACCGAGCTGTGTCAGGGTATCCGGCAGGGCTACGCCGCCGTCATGGTGGATGAGTATCAGGACACGAACGCCCTGCAGGACGCCCTTTACCGCTGTCTGGCCAGCCCGGCAGGGGATGACCTCTTCCTCGTGGGCGACTTAAAGCAGAGCATCTACCGCTTCCGTCAGGCGGACCCCAGCATCTTCCGGGAAAAGCTGGAGAGCTGGCCCCTCCTGCCCGGCGGCAAGGCCCGCCCCCGGCCCGAAGACGGCAGGCCCGGCGAGAACGCCATGCTGGCGCTGGACGCCAACTTCCGCTCTGCCCCGCAGGTGGTGGCGGGCATCAACTTTATCTTCGAACAGCTCATGACGCCTGCTCTGGGCGACACGGCCTACGGCGACGGACAGCGCCTCGTCTGCGGCGCACCCGGCGCGTACGAGGGCAGTGTGGAGGCCCACTTCCTGCCCGACGATGCCGCCGAGACGGACGCACAGTATATCGCCGACCGCATCGAGGCGATGGTGGCCTCCGGCGAGCCGGTGCGGGACGGCGGCACCACCCGCCCGGTGCAGTACGAGGACTGCTGTGTCCTGCTGGCGGCGAGAGGCGACTTCCCGGCCTATGCCGAGGCCCTGACGGCCCGGGGCATCCCGGTCTACGCCGACGCCCGGGAGAACCTGCTGGACGCGCCCCACATCCGCCCCCTCATCGCCCTGCTGCGGGTCATCGACAACCCCGCGCAGGACATCTATCTCGCTGCCGCCATGCTGGGGCCGATGTTCGGCTTTACGGACGACGACCTCGTCCGCCTCCGAGCCGGAGCGCAGACACCCGATAAGCACACCCGCATCAGCCTCTACGGCGCAGTTTTACAGGCCGTCCAGAGCGGGGCGGAGGATGATTTCACCCGCCGGGTGCAGGCGTTCTACCAGCGTCTGACGGCCCTGCGCCGGATGGCCCGGAGCGTGCCGGTGGAGGAACTGCTGGAAGAAATTTTTGTCTCCACCGGCTACCTCGCCGCCCTCGGTGCCATGGAGAACGGCCAGCGCCGCCGGGAGGACGCGCGGCGCTTCGCCTCCTTCTGCGCAGGGGCGGGCGCGGGCGGCATCTCGGCCCTCGTCCGTGCCATCGACGCGGCCACGCTGGCGGGCTCCACCGGGCAGGAGACTGCCCCCGGCGGGGCGCGGCCCGGCTGCGTCACCATCATGACCATCCACCGCTCCAAGGGCTTGCAGTTCCCGGTGGTGTTCGTGGCTGACACGGCCCGGCAGTTCAACGCCGCCGACACCCGCCAGCCTGTCCTGCTCCACCGCGTCTGCGGCGCGGGTCTCCGTCTCCGTCCCGAGGGCGGCGAGGGGGCCTATAAGACGGCGGCCTACACCGCCCTCTCCACGGTCCATGCCGCCGAGATGCGGAGCGAGCAGATGCGGCTTTTGTATGTGGCCCTCACCCGGGCGCAGGATAAGCTGATCTTGACGGTCCCGCTGGGCATTGGCCGGACGTCCAACCCCTTCGCCAAAGCCGCCGCCTTCCTCGCCGCCGGGGCGGGGGAGACCCTGAACGCTCAGGCGGGCAGCTTCGCCGACTGGCTGCGGGCGGCGCTCCTCGCCCACCCCAACGGCGGGCCTCTCCGCCGTCTGGCGGGGAACCTCGAGCTGCCCTTTGCGGACACCAGAAGCACCATCGCCCTCACAGTGCAGGCCGATGTCCTCCCGCCCGAAGAAGCCCCCGCCGAGGCGGAAGAGCCGACCCGGCCCGAGGCCGACCCGGCCCTTGTGGAGACGCTGCGGCAGGGCTTCGGCTGGCGGTATCCGGCGGCAGCGCTGGCGGACATCCCGGCCAAGGTCAGCGTGACCAGCCTCGTCCACGCTGCTGAGCAGACCACCCTTGAGCGCCCGGGCTTCCTCTCGAAGGACGGCCTCACCGCCGCCGAGATGGGTACAGCTCTCCATGCCTTCCTCGAACACGCAGACTTCGGGGCGCTGGCCGCTGTGCGGGACGCAGAGGACGCTGCCGTTCTGGATGCCGTCTGCGCCGAGCGGGAGCGTCAGGCGGCGGCGCAGCTCACGCCCCACGCCATTGCCGGGAAGCTGGATGTCTATAAGATACTCCGCTTTGTGCGCAGCGAGGCGTTCCGCCGCATCTGCGGGGCAGAGGATGTGCTGCGGGAGCTGGCTTTTATCACGTCGCTGCCTGCCGCCGAGGTCATGGCCGCTCAGGGCCGCGCCCTGCCCGACGGCCCTGCCGCCGATGCCGGGGTGCTGGTGCAGGGCATCGCGGACATCGTCCTCGTCTACCCCGACCACCTCGAGCTTCTGGACTACAAGACGGACCGCCGCAAGACTCCTGCCGACTTCGTCCGCGCCTACCGCGCTCAGCTGGAGCTCTATGCCAAGGCCATTGAGAAGCGCTTCGCCCCCCGGCGGGTGACATATAAAGGGATATATTCGCTGGAGCTAGGAGAATTGATACAGGTATAATAAGAAGACAAAACCTTGCGGAATGCCAAGGCCTCCCCTCGATAGGGGAGGTGGCATCGCGTAAGCGATGACGGAGAGGTTGGATCTGGCGGTGGCCTGCGGGCAGGCTGTCCTTCGTCCAACCTCTCAGTCTGCTTCGCAGACAGCTCCCCTAGTAGGGGAGCCTCTGGCAAAGAGGCAAGGTTTTAAGGTGCAACGGAAAAGCAAACATAAAATTTCAAATTCCCGCATAAAAATGCTTGACAGCCTCCCCGGGGTGTGGTAAAATGTTCGAGTAAAGAAAGCAGCTACGGCCTGTGCCGCGCTCGCCTTGAGGGGTAAGGATCCCCGGGCTATACCCTGAACCGATTCGTCTTGAAGACCGAATCGCGCTTTTGAGTGAATTTTGCGCGGCTGTCCCGAAACTGGGGCGGCCGCGTTTTCTATGCCAAAAAACGCAACACTATGGACTATTGTTTGGAGGTGCATTCATTATCGCTACCGCTGGAAAGTCGAAGGAACTGGA
>OLSG01001671.1_pt1 | contig 21621 bp, 16 predicted proteins | sample 1673041 | NCBI WGS metagenome assembly OLSG01 (sample SAMEA3136749, study PRJEB25190) | human gut metagenome | reverse complement strand
AATCCTCTTGCAAGCAAGCTTGCATCGGCTTTCTGACCTTTTGACCCTGGTATCAAATCATTATATTATTACAAAAACATGACTATTTCTTGTTATAACTTAAAAAAGTTAATATTTTTCGTTATTGGTAATGATTCACGTAATGCTTTGTCAGATACAATACCTATATAAGATAAAAAAGTCTAAATAATTAGGAAGGGCAGATGAAAACTGACATGAATAAAAAGCAAAAAAATACAAGAACTTTTTTAATAAAAATCATGGATCAGCAGAACGGTACCTGGCAGGGCAGCGTTACTTGGGTGGAAGAGCAGCGAGAGCAGCATTTCCGCAGTGCCCTTGAATTATTGAAGCTGATAGACGGAGCACTTGATAACAATTATGAAGTCAGAATTGAGGAATAGAAGGAGGACGCCATGAAAAGTAATACAAAGAAACGTTTAATAGCATTCATGCTTTGCATGGTACTTGTGCTTAGCAGTGCGACATCAGCATTCGCTGATGATAATGTGGATGGATTAAATGCCAAAACAGGCTGTCAGGCCATGACACTGACACAAGAAATGAAAAATGTGGATGACCAGACCATAGGTACTGTATATGCAGACATTCCTGAAAATGCTTTCTATCTGGATGATCCGTCAGACGAAATTACGATGGATCTTTCAAAAGTTGAAAATGAGGAAAGTATTCTAGATGCAATTCAGAGCAATTTGAAAGAACATGAAGCACTTACAGATGCGGTTATGTGTAAGGTTGATTTTAAAGTAAATGGTGTGTCAGCAGAACCTAATACAACTATTACCCTTCGCTTTGAAAATCTAAATATGAATTTGGAAAATGCAACTGCTTTTAGCTATGATTCTTCATTAAAAGTAATTGACAAAACAGTAGTTGCAGCCGGAGAAGGACAGGTACTTCAAATTTCAGCAGATAAAAATCAGATTTATGGCTTCTACACAACAGAAACAGTATCTGAAGAAGAAAACGTAGCAGAACCGGTGGCATTGAATGATGATGCCGCAACAGTGGCAACAGGTGATTCTACTTATACAATAGCAGCAACAAAACAGCTTCAGGTACATGTGACTTACCGGGTAAGCGGTACGAATGAAAAACTATTTGCCAGCAAGACTTATACGTTGAAGCAAGGAGGAACACTGAACCTTGCAGCTCAGAAGAGTGACAACTATACAGTCGCTTCAGTATGTAAAGCAGATGAAAATGGAAATAAAACAGGAAATGCGTTACGTCTGAGCCAGGATGGTAATATTGCAGAGAGTCTGAGTGAGAATACAAATTACTGTGTATTCTATCAGGCGACTACGGATAACGATTTCAGAGGAAATGTTACATTTTATGATTATCAGATCAATCCACCAGAAGGACAGAAGAGCATCAATGATCCATCCAACTACGGTGGAGCAACAGCAGACAGACGTTTTGCAATGGGTGCCAATGATGGATATAGAAAACCTGGAGAAGGCTATTCTGTATACAAAAATTACCATGACGGACAGAACGATGTAGATATCAATGAATATAATGAAAATCGTAAATTTTATATTTACAAAGATATTATTACCGGCGTAGATGTAAGTACCGGAGCCCTGTTTATGGGTACAAATAAAGATGGTAACCAGATTGTAGAACCGGGACTATTTACAACAAGAAATGCCGAAGAAGGCTCTGGAAAACAGTATTATACAGACTTTAACTTGAAATTTAACCGGACAGGTAATGAGTATAGACTCTCCGCTGTTGAAAAAGGTGAGCGAACCGTTGTTTCTGATATGAGTAATTTCTTCCCATTGGATGATTACAAAGGAAAAGAAAAGGATGGCGGTGAAGCATCCGGTGATAACTATCATAACTATTACTTTGGAATGCGTTATGATATTCAGTTCAGCTTAAAAGACTATATCGGAGCACTGACTTACAGCTTTAGAGGTGATGATGACCTCTGGGTAGTTATGGATGGCAACCAGGTTGTGGTAGATGTAGGTGGTATTCATGACCAGATGGAGGACTACGTAGATCTGTGGACCGTTCTTCTTAAAAAGAAAACATACACAGATAAGGAGAAAGAAGCCTATGTTGAAGAACATGGTTCGGATCCGCATCAACTGACGGTACTGTATCTGGAACGTGGTGCATATAAATCAAACTGTAGCATGACTTATGTACTTCCAAACAGCAGTATCGTAAATCCGGGTGAGATTCAGAATACAAGCCTTACTTTTACAAAAACAGATGCTGAAACTGGAAAAGGTCTGGAAGGCGCGGAATTTGGTGTTTATGAAGATGAAGCTTTGACTACATCACTTAGAACAATAAGAAGTGATGAAAATGGAACTGTTACATTGAGCAACCTTTCCTATGGTGAAGTATATTATCTGAAAGAAACAAAAGCTCCAAGCGGCTATGTGGCTGGAAATACTGTTTATAAAGTAGTTGTAGAATCTCAGGGCGGTACAACAACAGCAAAAATGTTTGCTGTCGGTGATAAAGATGAAACTGCTGTGACAGCTGTCCCGAATGCCAAAGCAAATTGGGAACAGTCAAAAACAGCACAGCTGGTTGATTGGAATGCCCGTACATATGATATCACACTCAGTGCATCTTCACTGGTGAAGACAGCCGAGACAACCGAAAGACCGGTAGATGTATCACTTGTTATCGATACTTCGGGAAGTATGCGATGGGATGCATCTTATGAGTTGATTGGAGAAAAGAAACTTTCAGAGCTAGATACCAGTAAAACGTATTATTATTGTAGTGATAATAGTTGGTATGAAATGAAATATGGGCGGTCAGATGGGCGGTCAGGCTGGTATAGTAGATATGCTGGATACAATGACAATGAGATGGACTGGTCATATAAAGGAGATAAAAATTCCAGGTCTAAATATACTGTATACAGCAAAAAGGACAATGAGAAAAGCCGTATTCAGGCAGTAAAGGATGCTGCAACAGTTTTTGTAAGCAATTTACGGACAACATCTCCAAACAGTCGAGTTTCTGTAACCGGTTTTAGCAGCAGTGTAAATACTAATACATCACTGTTACGTGTCGGCGTGGACAGTGAATATAATCAGATTATTTTAGCCATCAATGGATTGGGTTCTACTGGTGGTACACGACAGGATTTGGGACTTAATGCTGCAAAAGACAAATTGAATGCCAGCACTACTGCTGACAAATATGTGGTTCTTCTGACGGATGGAACATCAGATGCTCCAAATAGTGCAGTTAATTCCGCTACGGCTGTTAAGGATGCAGGCATCAAGCTAATGACCATCGGTGTCAGTCTGACAGACGAAACACAGACCTGGCTGGCTGGATTGTCATCTGGTCAAGGATATTCCTTTAATGCATCCAGCACTCAGGAAATCAATCAGGCATTTGCTTTCGTGAGTCAGACCATTGAAGATACGCTTCCGATTTCCGGAGCTGTTGTAAGAGACTACATTGATCCGAGATTTGAACTTGTGACACCAGAAGCAAATATTGCAGCTATGGGCGGCGAGATCAAGACAAATGAAAACGGTCAGACTTACATTGAGTGGAACAATGCAGTTATTGGTAAAAAAGGTACAGATGGTACACCTGGATGGCGCAAGATAATTCGGGTAAAAGCAAAAGATGCTTATATTGGTGGCAATGATGTTGTTACCAATGGACCGAAATCCGGTATTACAGTCGGAACCGATGACCGGAAGTTTAATCAGCCAACCGTAAATGTAAAAGTTGATTTCAATGTCAATAATGGCGAAAAAACGATTTTTAAAGGTGACAAACCGGGAGACTATATTGATGAAGCGAAGCTGAATGAAGTAACAAAGCTGAAATCAACAACAGGTACAGAATATACGATGCTGGATGATGTGACAATCACAACAAAATGGTTTAAAGATGCAGATTGTACAAAAGACATCAGTAAAAATGATATCCTGAATACAGCATTGACGGAAGAAACTGTTTATTATGCAAAAGTCACAGTAACTCCGAAGTCAGATGGTACAGCATCAGCAGCAAATTCCATTGGCGATAAGAATGGAAACTGTACTCAAGACGGCAAGAAGTATTACGCAGTTGATTCAAAGGGTGTTACAAAAAATGGCACTTATACAATTAAACTTGTATCCGGTAAGATTAATATTACTAAGAAACTGGAAAATGCACCAGACACTGAGAAAGAATTTAACTTTACAATTACCAGAACAGATGTAACATCGAAGCAGGAAATTGCGACTGTTAAGGTAACCGTAGCAGCAGGTCAGACAACAGGAACGCTTGCAGGTGATGAACTGAATAAAGTTTCCAATCTTGCAAGAGGAACTTATGTAGTAACTGAGAATGAAACAAGCGGTTATGATGTAAAAGCTGTAAAAGGAATTCTTGAAGGTCTGAGTACAAATTGTCAGATCGCTGATACGACAGATGATTCCATCACATTTGTGATGGGTCGTGATAACGTTGGAAATGATGTCATTGGTATGGATAAGGTTGGAAATATAACACCATCCACTTACAATAATCCAGCCGGAATACTTGGTGTAGTAGAATATACCAACGAAGAAGTGACAAATGGCTGGGGAATCAAAAAAGTAAGTGCAAGCAGTGATGATCCATACCTCTATCTTGAAGGTGCAAAATTTAAGCTGACATCAACAGCAGATAGTTCTAAAGTATATTACGGAAAATCAAATAAAGACGGTTTGCTTATATGGTATAACACAGAAGAGTGTGCAGATACAAACCAGGTTACAACACTTCCAAAAGGAACTTATACAATGGAAGAAAAAATTGCACCGGTTGGATATGTACGCAGTGCTGAAACATGGGAAGTTAAGATCATGAGAAACGGCACATTGAAATCCATTACATCAAAAAATGGTACATCATCTATTAAAACAGTATCAGGCAAAGTAGATGATAAGGATGTAGTATATTACCTTTACCAGAATGAAGCCGTATACGAACTGCCATCAAACGGCGGAACAGGAATCTTCTTGTATATGATCGGTGGAATGCTTCTCATGGGAGCAGCCGTATGGATCTTATATAAAAACAAATGCAAGGAGGTGCTGGGAAAATAATTGTAAGGATTAATTTTTCAGTGGCTTCTTGCCACACAAAAACGTTATTATCCCATATGAGGGGACAATAAAAATGGGCAAAGCCCTTAAAAGAAAAGGAGACAAAAATATGAAGAAGATGAGAAAAATCTTTGCAGTGTTATTAACACTGGCTATGGTACTCGGAATGAGTATGACATCGTTTGCAGCAAATTCTGGAAATGATAAAATTTTCGGAACAGCTGACGATACGGCAACAATTACAGTAAAGGGAATTGATAATGAAACTGACATTCAGGTAAATGCTTACAAAGTAGTTGAGGCAAAATATGAAGGCGCAGGTAATACATTTAGTGGTTATAATTCATTGTACCCGAACGTGATTAAACAGGATATGGTCAAAGCGGATCTTACTACTTTAAGCGCAGAACAGTTAACTTCACTGGCAAATGCTGTTGCTGCTGACACTACTAAGACACCTATTGCATTAACTAATACCAACGGTACTACTACCTGGACAGCAGATGTTGCAGCTGGTACATATCTTGTTTTAGTATCTAATACAGAAGCACACAGCTATAACCCAATGGTTGTATCTGCATACTATGTAAATGAATACGGCAAAACAGATATTTCTGAGGGAGCAGTAGATTTAACAACAACTGAGGCAAATGCTAAAAAGTCAGATGCACCGACAATTGATAAAAAAATTACAAATACAAACGGAAATGATTATGGTAATTCTGTAGAAGTTAATGATATTGTAAACTACGAAGTAACAGTTACTCCAATTCCAAGTTATATAGGATCTTATCCGGTGTTTAACGTGGAAGATACATTATCAAATGGTCTTGATTTTGTAACAGATAAAACCGGTAACGTTGTTGATCCGGTAGTTAAAGTTGGTGAAACAACATTAACAAAAGGTACAAATTATACTGTTAGCGTTACTGGAAGAACAATGACAATTAATTTTGTCGTGGATAAAGCATATAAACTTAACGAGTATGCAGGTAATACTTTAACAATTACATATTCTGCTAAAGTTAACAGTGATGCAGTTTTATGGAAAGATGTTAATACCAACACAGCTAAATTAAATTACACAAATGACTCTAAAGTAGAAGGTAACAATGATTCAGCACAGAAGACCACATATACTTATACATTTGATATTGGCGGAACAGCAACTGGAACAGATGGAATCATTACAAAAACAGGAAAAAATAAAAATTCTGAAACACCATTAGATGGAGCTATATTTGGTCTTTACAAAGCAGGAGAAGGTGTGACTGTTGATACAGTTGCAACTGCTGCAGATGCTGATGCATATAAAACTGCTACATCAGATGTAAATGGACAGATTAACTTCCGTCAGTTGAAAAAAGGTACATATTATCTGAAAGAGTTATCAGCTCCTGACGGATATAGTGTTAATACTCATGTATACACAGTTGTAATTGATACTACTCATAAAACAGATGGAACATTAGCTAGTTGGTCAGTAACAATTGATAATAATAAAACATCAACATTTACATTGAACAATGAAGGCAAGTGGGAAAGTCAGAAAAATCAGACTTATATTGTGAATACAACACTTTCTTCTCTTCCATCAACAGGTGGTATCGGTACAACAATCTTCACAATCGCTGGATGCGTTATCATGATCGCAGCAGCTGGTCTGTTCTTCGCAAGCCGCAAGAAAACTAACAAATAATTAAATGCATGATTGATAATCAGATACTGAATCCGGGGCACTTGCCCCGGATTCCTAAAAAATAATACAACAGCAAGGAGAGTTCGGATGAAAAATAAACTGAATAAATTCATTATCGGAATTATATTTTTAGCCGGGTTGTCCTTACTGCTGTATCCGTTCATTGCCAACCAGTGGAATAACCACAGGCAAAAGCAGTTGATCAGCAGTTATGAACAGACTGTATCCGAAAAGGATGCAGCACATGAAATTGATTATGACGCTGAGCTTAAGAAAGCAGAAGCATACAATGAAGCCTTACTTCCAAGTATCCTTCCTGATTCTTTCGCAATCGCAGAAGCCAGTGACGAAGAAGATGCCACCTACATGGATGCTCTGAATATTGCCGGTGACGAGATGATGGGAATCGTAGAGATTCCGAAGATCGATATCAAACTTCCGATCTATCACACGACAAACGAAGACGTTCTCAAACAGGCCGCCGGTCATCTGGAAGGAAGCTCACTTCCGATCGGCGGTAAAAGTACTCACGCCGTTATCTCAGCACACCGGGGACTTCCAAGTGCATCTCTTTTCACAGATCTGGATCAGCTTGATGAAGGCGATCATTTCCTGATCCATGTGTTAAACGAAACCTTATGTTACGAAGTGGATAAGATTTCCGTTGTCAAACCGGAAGAAACTTCCGCCCTTGCAGTAGAGGAAGGCGAAGATCTTGTAACACTTCTGACCTGCACACCTTACGGAGTCAATACCGAGAGACTTCTGGTACGTGGTCACAGAGTAAATTACGTAGAACAGGAAGTTGCCGATGAAAAGACACCACTTAGTGGAATCAGTCTTCATACAAATTATCTTTTATGGGTAATTGTTGGTCTTGCAGTTACCACAATCTTCATCCTTGTGTTATACTTAAAGGAGAAGAAGCTTCAAAAGAAGAAAAATGAGACCTCTTAAAAAGAGAACAAGCACTAGAAAGGGAATATGCCTATGAAAAGAAAAATCTCAACCTTCCTTTTCGGTCTGTTATTCTTGATAGGATTTGGGATTCTGATCTACCCGACGGTATCCAACCAGTGGAATACCTACAGACAGAACCAGCTGATCAGCAGCTATGAAAATACAGTGCAGGATATGGAATCAGAGGACTTCACATCCGAGTGGGAGAAAGCAAAAGCTTTCAATGATACCATTCAGCAGAACAATCTCTACGGAGATGTATTCGGTGAAGATGAAAATAACATTAAAGACACCGAATATTGGAAGATCCTGAACGTTGCAGATGACGGAGTAATGGGATACCTTTCCATTCCGAAGATCAACATCAAGCTTGCCATTTACCATGGCACCGGTGACAAGGATCTGCAGACCGGTGTCGGACATCTGAACGGCACAAAGCTTCCGATCGGAGGGGAGAGTACCCACAGTGTTCTCGCAGCACACCGTGGACTTCCGAGCGCAAAGCTTTTTACCGATATTGATCAGCTCGAAGTTGGCGACAAATTTTACATCCATGTACTGGATGAAGTCCTTGCCTACAAGGTTGACCAGATTCTTCCGATGGTAGACAAAGACGATCACGAAACACTGGAGAAAGCACTCCAGATTGAAGAAGGAAAAGATCAGGTAACTTTATTTACCTGTACACCATATGGAGTCAACTCCCATCGTCTTCTCGTAAGAGGAACCAGAGTTCCGTATAACGGCGAAGAGGATGCTACCGAATCAGTTACAGATTCTATGGTAAAAGCCATTCAGAATTATTATATGCTCTATTTAATTTTAGGACTTTCAATCACGATTCTTGTGATCATTCTCTTGAGATTCCTTTCCAAGAGAAAAGCTCACAAAGAATAACCAAGATTTTTAAGGAGGACATGAGGCGATGATGAATAAACGATTAAAACAGGGAAGTACTTTTCTCTTAGCTGTCGCTCTTACATTTCCACTGCTCACTCTTCCGGGTGCGAAAGCCGCAAGCGCGATCGATACCGGACAGAAGTGTTCTATCGAATTCGACATTAGTGGAAACAGCAGTGAACTACAAAACGCAACAATCCAAGTAAACATGTATAAAGTTGCTTCAGTTGATGTATCCGGCAACTATACCGTAACAGATGCATTCACCGGACTGGATCTTTCATCCGTAAGTGCTGATAACCTGGATACCGCAGCCGCTACATGGGCAGACCGTGCAAAGAAAGCAAAGGAAAAGCTAAAGAATGACACAAAGCCAACCAGAACCGTTACGCTGACAGATGGAAGCGGTTCTGAGGAGAATCTGGATACCGGACTTTACCTTGTAGATACACCAAAAGTGATTACAGCCAATTATACTTATACCTTTACACCTTACCTCGTATCACTTCCGACCAACAACTATTACAACAACGGTCAGACAAGTGATGACTGGATCTACGATCTGACCAAAGAATACAACAGTGCAGTTGGTCTGAAACCGGAAGAGCATGTAAGATACGGTAATCTGGTAATCAACAAGGAACTGGTAGATCACAATGCTACCTTCGGTAACAATGCAACCTTCGTATTCCAGATTGATATTACAACGCTTGATAAGAAGACCGAAACCAGAATCGAAGAGCTTACCTTCGATGCAGCAGGTAGCGATTCTGTAACGATTGAAAAAATTCCTGCAGGATCTACTGTAACTGTAAAAGAGATTTACAGCGGTGCAAGCTACAAGCTCACTTCTCAAAATGATGTGACAGCTACCATCGTTGCCAATGATGAAAAAGAAGCAGGTCAGGCAGGCGAGACAGCAGAGGTTTCATTTATCAACAAACACGACGGACGTACCAATGGCGGATACGGCATAAGAAATAATTTCAAACTCGATGAAACTGATCAGTATCAGCACATCAAAAAAGCAGCCACAAATTAGAAAGGGGGAATCGGAATGAGAAAGTTACATAAAAAACCGCTAATCATGGCAGCAGCAACACTTGCTCTTACCGGAACCCTGGCAGTTGGAAGCGCAATGGCGTATTTTACAACTTATTCGACAGCCGGTGGCGGTGTGAAAATGAATATGGGATTTACTGAGACAGTCCCGATAGAAGACGTTGATGAAAACGGAAAGCACATTACAATTAAAAATACCGGTGATTATGACTGTTTCGTAAGAGTCAAAGCATTTGCACCGGTAGAGCTTACTTATAACGCACCAGACGGCGGATGGACAGCAGGTGATGAGGGCTACTGGTATTACGACGATGTCCTTCCGGCAGGCAAGACAACCGAACAGGAACTCAATATCACTTATAAGTTCCCGTCAGGCGATGACAAACCGGAAGAATTTAACATCGTAGTCATCCAGGAATGCACCCCTGTTCTCTACGACGAGGACGGCAATCCATACGCCGACTGGAACCACGTAATCAAAGACGACAGCACACAGACGACAGAGTAGGAGGTAATGAGAATGAAAAAGAAAAAGAAATCATTTCCAAAGAAACCTGCCCTGGTCCTGACAGCCGCAGCACTCCTGCTGTTTGGAAGCACTGTCGGCAGTACACGCGCCGCACTCACTTACTACAGTGAGAATTATTCCGCACAGATGAATATGCAGAGTATCGGCGTATCTCTTCTGGAAAATGACAAAGTAGTCAGCAGCCGGGATTATGTATCGAACAATGAATGGAAGGGAACCTCAGAGGGCGAGCTTCTCACAGATCTTCTCGGAAAGGATGAGACATTTACACCGGGCAAAAAATATAACGAAGCAATCAGCGTCAAGAACAGCGGTACGATCGACACCTTTGTACGTGTGATCATCACAAAGAGCTGGCAGGACAAAGAAGGAAAGAAGAATACCACTCTTTCCCCGGATCTGATCGAACTGAATTTCCTGACAGACAATGGATGGCAAATTGCAAAAGATCAGTCCACCACAGAACGTACCGTTCTTTATTACACAAAGGCAGTCGCAACAGGAGATTCGACACCAGCATTATCTGATACCATTCGGATTAATCCGTCGATTGCAAAGGATGTTACAAAGCATGTAGATGGCAACACTATTACTTATACTTACAAGTATGACGGCTACACTTTCCACGTTGACGCAGAGGTGGATGCAGTTCAGACACACAACGCAAAGGACGCGATCAAGAGTGCCTGGGGCGTGGATGTGAATGTATCAGACGACGAAACAACAATGAGCTTACAGTAGGGAGGTACAGAGTATGAAAAAGAAAATTTTGTGCCTCGCCATGACAGTGATAATGGCAGCAGGGGTACACACAACTGCATTTGCAAAAGATTATCAGGGAGCCGACGGATGGCAGGTTAATTTCACCGGCGGCAAGATGGAAAGTAATTTTAAAAGCTCCGATGTGACTGACGAGCTGGCAAATATCCAGCCGGGTGACAGCATCGAGCTCAAGGTTCAGCTTAAGAACTCCGACAGTACGGATACCGACTGGTACATGACCAACGAAGTGATCCAGACACTGGAGGATGCACAGTCTTCCGCAGAAGGTGGTGCTTATGAATACAAGCTGACCTATGTTGGAAGTGATAATGCCGAAAAGGTACTCTATGACAGTACAACTGTCGGAGGGGAAGGCGCTTCCAAAGCAGGAGAAGGTCTGAAGCAGATCGATAGCTCAACCCAAGAATATTTCTACCTCGGAAGACTTGCTTCCAATAATACCGGAACGGTACACCTTACCGTCGGTGTTGAAGGTGAGACACAGGGCAACGGTTATCAGCTCACACTCGCAAAGCTCCGCATGAACTTTGCAGTAGAAAAGGTTTCAGCCGGCAAAACCATCACCAAGAATAAGATTGTTAAGACAACTAAGACCGTTAAAACCGGTGATACCGCAAGAGTTCTTCTCTTCTGTGTGCTTGCACTCATCAGTGGACTGATCCTTCTTGCATATGGTATCTACACACTCAATAAGAACACAAAAAGACGCAGACAGAAAGGAGAGTAAGCAGATGAAAAAATGGAAAAGATTACTGGTTTCTCTTCTGACTGTATCCATGACACTCGGTGCATCCACAATGAGCGTTATGGCAGATGATACTACACCGTATACCTACAAGGTAACATTATCCGCAGGTAACAAAGGAACAATTAACGGACAGAACAAGATTGAGCAGACAAACATTGCTTCCGGTTCTACCGTTACTTTCAATCTGAATGACATCCAGGTAACAGACGACAAGTATTATGTCAAAGGAATCCGTCTCAGCGGACGTGACAATAACGAAACACTTGCGGCTCCTTCCTTTACCGTTGATAAAGATGCCGACTATGTAGTCGCTTACGGAATCAAAGGCAATATGGTTGCCTATACCGTAAATTATCAGGATGCATCCGGTAAATCACTGGCAGAAAGTCAGACGTTCTATGGCAATATCGGTGATAAACCGGTCGTTGCTTACCGTTATATTGAAAATTATATTCCAGATGCTCTTGCACTTACGAAGACTTTGAGTGATAATGAATCTGAGAATGTATTTACGTTTACCTACACACCGGGAGCTACAGACCGTATCGTTGAGACAACAACTACCGTCACAACAACAGTTCCTGGAACCGCAACTCCTGCCGGTGCAGCAGGTACAACCGGATCTGCCGGTACAACAGGTGCAGCCGCCGGTACTGGTACAGGTACTACAGCGGGTGGTACTGCAGCAGGTGGTACTACAGCAGGTGGCACTACAGCGGGTGGTACTACAACAGGCGGTACTGCCGGTGGTACAACGAATGCAGACAATTCTCAGGATACGACAGCTAAAGATAAAGATACTGCAACATCTGAGGATGAACAGACACCAAAGTCTCTGGTAGATCTGGATGATGAAGACACTCCAAAAGGAAATATCGATGCGAAAGACAAGACGAGCAAGACTCCGATCGCAGCAGGGATCGGCATTATCGTTGTTGCGGTAGCAGCTCTCGTAGGACTGATCGTATTCTTGAAAAAACGTGCAAAATAAAAAAAGCGCGGCACTAAAGGAGAAGTCTTTTTTGAAGAGAACGAAGAAAAAGAAAAGCCCGGTGGCTGCATTTTGCAGTGCACTGGGCACTGTTTTACTGACAGTACTGATTCTTGCCTGTATTCCGCTGACGCTTCCGAAAGCTTTTGGTTTTCAGATGTACACCGTGATCAGTGGGAGCATGGAACCGGCGATCCCGACGGGAAGCCTGGTCTATGTCCGGCATGAAGAACCAGACACGATCGTCAAAGATGATGTCATTGCTTTTTACAGCAACAATGCAGACGGCTCGATCATCACCCACCGTGTAGTATCCAACAGCCCGGCGATGGGACAGTTTATCACCAAAGGGGATGCCAATGAGGAAAAAGATATGAATCCGATCCCTTACAACAACTACATTGGAAAAGTAAAGCTTTCTGTTCCGGTTGTCGGCGGTATCGCACAGGCAGCCACCGGCACTGCCGGAAAGATTGCCGCTGCATCTATGATCGGTCTTGCTGTGATTCTTGAAATCGTTGCTGCCATGCTTGACAGACGCGATGACGGAGACGAATAAGAGAAAACGTTTTTCATTTTAGCTTGCTAAAGTGTGAAACATTTGCTAAAATAATATCAGATTGTATTGTCAGAAGAAGATGGGGGAATTTCACAATTCTCCCATTTGTCATATATTGAAAAGAATGGAGAGGTGAATGGATTGTTATCCAACCAGATTTTACAGAGAACAATCAATGAAATAGGGGATATCATCGAGTGTAACTGTTCCATCTGGAACACAGACGGAGTGATGCTTGCAGCTGTAGGTAAGGAGAAGCCTGCAGTAAAAAAAGCTGTCTGCTCATTTTTAAAAGAGCTGGAGGTTACCGGCGTAGCGGAGGAGCACCTGGATGAATGCTATGGTCTGTTCCCGGTTTATGATGATGATGAACTGACTTATATTTTCGTGATCGAGCACAATAATGAGATTGATGTGCATACCAGCGGACGCTTAAGTGTCTGCCAGCTGGAGAGCCTTTTAAGATCCGGAAGCGAACGTCTTGACCGTAACCGTTTTATCCAGAACCTGCTCCTGGATAACCTGCTTCTCGTAGATATCTACAATCAGGCGAAAAAGCTTGGTATTACAGTTGAGCAGCGCAGAGTCGTCTATCTGATCGAACCGAAGAATCCGGATGACACGATCGTCCTGGATATGATCCGTGGAATTTATTCCTCGGGAACCGGCGATTTTGTTACTGCCGTAGATGAGGGACATATTATTCTGATCAAGTCCCTTGACAGTACGGATGATTATGATACGATCCGTTCGACTGCCGATATGCTGGTGAATGCGATCAACACCGAAGCTATGGTCAATGTCCGGCTTTCCTTCGGAACCATCATTCCCGAACTCAAAGAGGTCTCACAGTCTTACAAAGAAGCTGGCATGGCTCTGGATGTGGGACGTATCTTCTATCCGGAACGCAATATTTTATCCTACCGCGAACTCGGTATCGGACGGCTGATCCACCAGCTTCCCGTTTCCTTATGCGAGATGTTCCTGGAAGAAGTATTTGCCGGAAATACCGTTGATCAGTTTGACGAAGAAACCTTATCCACAGTTGATAAATTTTTTGAAAACAGCCTGAATATTTCGGAGACAGCGAGACAGCTTTTCGTCCACCGGAATACGCTCGTCTACCGGCTGGAGAAGATCCAGAAGCAGACCGGGCTGGATGTCAGAGTCTTTGAGGACGCCCTGACATTTAAGATTGCTTTGATGGTCGCAGACCACATGAAATTTATAGAAAACAGAAAATAGGAGGACATGATATGGTGAAATTATACGAAGGCGGTGCCTATCTTTTACACGGTACTGAGGTAATTGCAGATGCACCCGATGCACTTGCTGCCGTAAAAAGCAAGACAGGTATTGAGACAACAAAAGAAGCTGCTGCAAAAGAGACAATGGCTTATGGGATCTTAAGTGCGCATAATACTTCCGGTAATATGCAGCAGCTTCAGATCAAATTTGACAAGCTGACTTCTCACGACATTACCTTTGTCGGAATCATCCAGACTGCAAGAGCATCCGGACTGGAGAAATTCCCGATCCCTTATGTTCTGACCAACTGCCATAACTCTCTGTGTGCAGTCGGCGGTACGATCAATGAAGATGACCACATGTTTGGACTGACCTGTGCGAAGAAGTACGGCGGTGTCTATGTTCCGCCTCATCAGGCCGTTATCCACCAGTTTGCCCGTGAAATGCTCGCAGGCGGCGGCAAGATGATCCTTGGTTCTGACAGCCACACCCGTTATGGTGCACTCGGTACCATGGCAATGGGAGAGGGCGGACCGGAACTTGTAAAACAGCTTCTGAACAAGACTTATGATATCAAGATGCCGGGCGTTGTCGGAATCTATCTGGACGGCGAACCGGTGAAAGGTGTCGGACCGCAGGACGTTGCCCTTGCGATCATCGGCGCAACCTTCGGCAATGGCTATGTCAATAACAAGGTCATGGAATTTGTCGGACCTGGCGTTGGCAAATTAAGTGCAGACTTCCGTATCGGAATCGATGTTATGACGACAGAGACAACCTGCCTCTCTTCTATCTGGAGAACCGATGACAAGATCAAAGAGTTCTACGATATCCACGGAAGAAGTGATGACTTCAGGGAACTGGAGCCTGGCGCAGTCGCTTACTATGACGGTCTTGTATATGTCAATTTGAGCGAGATCAAGCCTATGATCGCCATGCCGTTCCATCCATCCAATGTCTACACCATCGAGGATGTCAATGCCAACCTTGCAGATGTTCTCCACGATGTAGAGCAGCGCGCGCTGGTAAGCCTGGACGGTGCTGTGGATTACTCTCTTCAGGACAAGATCGTAAATGGTAAACTTTATGTCGATCAGGGTATCATCGCAGGCTGTGCCGGCGGCGGTTTTGAAAATATCTGTGCTGCCGCAGACATCATCCGTGGCAAATACATCGGATCAGATGAATTTACCTTCAGTGTTTACCCGGCAAGTACACCGATCTACATGGAGCTTGTGAAAAATGGTGCGGTTGCTGACCTGATGGAAGCCGGTACGATCGTGAAGACTGCCTTCTGCGGACCGTGCTTCGGTGCTGGGGATACTCCGGCAAACAATGCATTTTCCATCCGTCACTCTACCCGTAACTTCCCGAACCGTGAAGGAAGCAAGCTGCAGAGTGGACAGATCGCATCTGTTGCCCTTATGGATGCGCGTTCCATTGCCGCAACTGCTGCGAACAAAGGTTTCCTTACTCCGGCAACAGATTTTGATATTGAATACAAGAACCCGACCTACCACTTTGATTCCAGAATTTACGCCAACCGTGTATTTGACAGCCACGGCGTTGCTGATCCTTCGGTTGAGATCAAATTCGGACCGAACATCAAAGACTGGCCGGCAATGAGCGCTCTTCCTGAGAACCTGATCCTGAAGGTCGTATCTGAGATCCACGATCCGGTTACAACGACAGACGAACTGATCCCGTCCGGCGAGACTTCTTCTTATCGTTCCAACCCGCTTGGACTTGCTGAATTTGCACTTTCCAGAAAGGATCCTGCCTATGTAGGACGCGCGAAAGAGGTCCAGAAAGCCCAGAAAGCGATTGAAGCAGGTACTTGTCCACTGGATGTACTGGATGAATTAAAACCGGTGATGGCAGCAATCCAGAAGTCTTATCCGGAAGTCGGCAAAGGAAATATCGGTGTCGGAAGTACCATTTTCGCGGTCAAACCTGGTGATGGTTCTGCCCGTGAGCAGGCTGCTTCCTGCCAGAAGGTCCTCGGCGGCTGGGCGAATATCGCGAATGAGTACGCAACCAAACGTTACCGCTCGAACCTGATCAACTGGGGCATGCTTCCGTTTATTACCGAAGAGGAACACACAAAGCTTTCTTTCAGGAACGGTGACTATCTCTTCGTGCCGGATATCCGCAAAGCAGTAGAAGATAAAGCTTCCACGATCAAGGCTTATGTCGTAGGCGATGATCTGAAGGAGATCGATCTGAAGCTCGGTGATCTGACGGATGCAGAACGTGAGATCATCCTCAAAGGATGTCTGATCAATTATTACAGAGGTTAATTTTTCTCAGACAATGATATGATTTAAAAGGGACGGAAATTTTTCTGTCCCTTTTTGCAACACTTCCGACTTTTTTATACTCTTATATACAAAGAACCTGTTATGAGAGGAGGGACCTTATGATCGATGCAATTGCATTTAAAGAATTATATAAGACGGTTTATCAGGATCTGTATCGTTTTGCGCTCTGCATGATGCATCATCCGCAGGATGCAGAAGACGCCGTCAGTGAAGCCGTTCTTTCCGCCTATGAGAACATACATAAATTACGCAAAGAAGAAGCATTCCGTTCCTGGATCTTTCAGATTCTGGCAAATGTGTGCCGCCGGAAGTTAAAGAGCCGTGAACGGACCGAGACCGAGCTGAAAGAAGATCATGCTTCTGCCACATACTGTGACGGACTCCGCACAGATGTGGCACGTGCTTTTCTTATTCTCGATGAAGACGATCAGCTGATCATCGGCTTATCCGTCTATGGCGGTTACAACAGTAAAGAGATTGGAAAAATGCTAAGGCTGAACCCGAATACAGTCCGCTCCCGCAGAAAGCGTGCCCTCGAAAAGATGAGCTGGCTTCTGAAAGAGTAGGATAAAAGAGTAATAGGAGGTGTTTCATATGACAGATCACGAAAAAGAAATACTGGATAAAATAAAACAATCTACGGAAAAAACTCCTGTTCCGGAAAGCCTTGCACCGGATCAGATTATGAAAATGCTGGAAGAGCATAACAGCACTCAGGCTTCCGGACATATCCCGAAAAAGCATGGATTTTCCCGCGGCCACCGGATGCGCGGAGGACTTATCGCTGCCGCACTGGTACTGGTTGTCGGCATTGGCGCCCACATCCGCCAGCAGAATCTTTCTTCAGACTCAGCCACTTCTTCCACAAAAGGCAGTTTTTCAATCGGTACATCCTCCGGTAAGCTTGCCTCTTCCGATACTTTAGAAACGGCAACCGATTATGATGAAGTCTACACATACCTGCAATCTTATCAGGATGAGTTGGATTCTTCATCTGTTACCGGTTCAACCGACGGCGGAATTGTCATGTATTCAACTGAAACAGCCGACAATGGTGCACGTACCGATAGTTCCAGCTCCTCTTCGGATTCTTCAACAGCCTCTGCACGTGCTGTGGATACTTCATTTTCCGATACCAACGTCCGCACAGAGAGCGTCGGTGAAGCAGACATTGTAAAAACGGATGGAAGTTATCTTTATACACTGAAAGCAAACTCACAGGAAATTTCCATTGTAGATATCCGGTCTGATCAGATGAAGGTTGTTTCCGGTATTTCGCTGAATGAGAATTTTCAGGCATCCGAATTTTACCTGAGTGACCAGAAGCTTTTTGTCCTTGGCAACATGCAGAACACGCAGGTTGATTCTGACAGTAAAACCTTGTACCGCGGCAGCTGTACCCGTATCCAGACTTATGATCTGACAGATATCAATAATCCAAAATCCATCGGAACCGTGGATCAGAGTGGTTACTACCGCACTTCACGTTTTAAAGACGGATATCTGTATGTATTCAGCGACTATTATATTTACGATACGATCACCAAAAAAGATTATCCTTCCTATGTTCCGCTTGTTGGTGACAATCTTCTGAAGCAGTCGGATATCTATCTCCCGACGAACCATGCAGCAGACCAGTACCTTGTTGTCAGCTCCGTTTCCGCTTCCAGTCCGGATAAGGCAGCAGACCAGAAAGCAGTCATGTCTGAGAATGGCGAAGTCTATGTGAGTGAGAACAACATTTATATTTACGAGTATGCGAACAGCAGTATCCTCGCAGATAATCTTGCGGCAAAGAATCAGACGATCCTCCGCAAGCTGTCTTACAATAAAGGAAAACTTTCCGGCTCTGCCCAGGGCAAAGTAAAAGGATATCTGAACGATTCCTTCAGCATTGATGAGTATGACAATACGTTGCGGCTGGTGACAACGGTTACGCATAATGTCGGAAGCTCTTCACAGTCCAATGCAGTCTATGTGCTGGATGCAAATTTGAAAACAATCGGTAAGATCGAGGATCTTGCCAAAAATGAACAGATCTATTCCGCAAGATTTTTGGGCGATACCGGTTACTTTGTAACTTATGAACAGACAGATCCTTTATTCTCCGTAGACTTTTCCGATCCGGAGAATCCGAAGATCCTTGGCAAGCTGAAAATTCCCGGCTTTTCGGAATACCTGCATTTTTACAGTGATAACCTGCTTCTTGGCATCGGTATGGATACCGATGAAAATGGCATTACAAACGGGGTAAAGATCTCCATGTTTGATATCAGTGATCCTTCGGATGTGAAGGAAGTCAGCAAGTACACACTGGATCAGTACTATTACTCGGATGTTTTTTCTGACTACCGTGCAGCACTGGTTGATCCGGAAAAGAATCTGATCGGCTTTCCGCTTTCCGGATCTGCCAACCAGTATGTGATCCTTTCTTACGATAAAGATCAGGGCTTCCAGGTACAGATGCAGGAGGAAGTCAACGGTAATTCTTACCTTGGAACCCGCGGTGTGTATGCAAACGAAAAGTTCTATGTGATCAATGGAAATGCAATTGAAGCATACCGGATGGGAGACTATGTGAAGATAGATGATCTGCTGCTATAGTGCAGCTTTGCAGAAGGAACTGCCGCTCCGCATACTTTGTACACCATTCCACATCACCTTATACACCAAAATCGTATATACAAAAACAGGTGCCCACTGGGATATATCACTAAGATATACTTACGTGGACACCTGTTTTATATTTTCATTTACCTGTTATTCCACACCGTTAAAGCAGTAGGTACATACCTGGCATGCATCAATCCCGATTGATTTGATCAGATCATCCAGTCTGTGATAACGAAGTGAAGTGAAATTCTGTCTCTTGCGGATTTCCTCCAGCATTGCTGCATACCGGTCACTGTTCGGATCCGCATATTCACTCAGTACATTGACATCATTGTCGCCTTCCCACTCACGGATGATCCTTCTTGTGATCAGATCCAGGTCTGATTTGGAACGAGAGAAGTTCAAATATTTGCATCCGTACAAAAGCGGTGGACATGCCGGGCGGACATGCACTTCTTTTGCGCCACTCTGATACAGGAACTCTGTCGTCTCACGGAGCTGTGTGCCACGCACGATAGAATCATCGATCAGCAGCAGGCTCCTGTCTTCGATCAGACTATGTACCGGGATCAGTTTCATTCTGGCGATCAGATTACGCTGACTCTGTGTTGTCGGCATGAAGGATCTTGGCCAGGTCGGAGTATATTTGATAAATGGTCTTGCATACGGAATACCTGATTCATTTGCATAGCCTATCGCATGAGCGATACCCGAATCCGGAACTCCTGCAACAATATCCACGTCGATCGAATGGTCATCTCTCTGTGCTAAAAGCTTTCCACAGTTGTAACGCATTTCTTCTACACCAACCCCTTCATAAGAAGAAGTAGGATATCCATAGTATACCCACAGGAACGAACAGATTCTCATCTTTTCACATGCAGGACTTACAGTCTCCACAGATTCCGGTGTCACGTAGACGATTTCCCCAGGACCCAGCTCTTTGTAATCTGTGTATCCAAGGTTGATATATGCAAAGCTTTCAAAGGAAACGCAGTATGCATTCTCTTTCTTTCCGATCACAACCGGTGTACGTCCGAGAAGGTCTCTGGCTGCATAAATTCCATTCTCTGTCAGAAGCAGAAGCGTCATCGAGCCTTCAACTACTGACTGCACATAACGGATTCCCTCAACAAACGAATCCTTTTTACAGATCAATGCCGCAACCAGCTCTGTAGAATTGATCTGTCCATTGGTCATAGACTGAAAATGTGTATGTCCATTTTCATAAAGATTCCGAATCAGCTGATCCGCATTATTGATCTTACCTACTGTCGTAATTCCAAAGCACCCCAGATGCGACTGGATCAGAATTGGCTGTGGATCATAATCTGAAATACATCCAATTCCAATATTTCCCTTCATTGTATCAACATCTTTTTCAAATTTTGTACGGAACGGCGAATTTTCAATATTATGAATCGCTCTCTTCCAGCCATCACTTCCGTAAGTAGCCATACCTCCGCGGCGGGTTCCAAGATGCGAATGATAATCTGTTCCATAAAAAAGATCCAGATTACATGCTTCTTTTGATGCAACGCCAAAAAATCCTCCCATATCTGTAGGTCTCCTTTCTTTATCCCAATGCCATAGCCTGTATTTTTCATCTATTTTTTAGTGTATCATGCATTTATGGACGGAAACAATAGCAAAACCCCGAATATATTGCAAATGGCTATAACTATTTCTAATCGTATTTATAATTGTTTGAATTTTCTGATATATATATTACAATTTCAATTCTTTCTAATGTATCAATATCGGAATGAAGATATTTCACACGAATATCCAATTCTTTCATATAAGCAGTCAAATCTTCTGCCATCCGCTTCGTCAGGGTAGTTACCAGAACTTTATTCTTCTTTGCTACCTCTTTATTAATCTCACTAATCAAATCATCAATCTGTCCCTCTACTGGCCGAACATCAATCGGTGGGTCAAGAAGTCCTGTCGGACGGATAATCTGTTCTGCCCGGAGCATCTCATGCTCTCCCTCGTACACATTCGGAGTCGCAGATACAAAAAGCATCTGATCAATCCGCTCCTCAAATTCATCAAAATTAAGAGGACGGTTATCTAAAGCTGAAGGCAGTCGGAATCCGAAAT